>Ga0209633_10001118_pt1 | contig 28941 bp, 27 predicted proteins | sample Cruoilmetagenom1_FD_187290 | JGI IMG/M metagenome (GOLD analysis project Ga0209633, IMG submission 187290) | Oil polluted marine microbial communities from Coal Oil Point, Santa Barbara, California, USA - Sample 1 (SPAdes) (version 2) | ecosystem: Environmental > Aquatic > Marine > Oil seeps ... | reverse complement strand
GAGCTGGCTCTGCCGTTGACCCGGATCGGTGCCATGGTGGCTGGAACCGGGGTCCGGGTGCTCGATGCGGCCGGGGCGCCAATCCTCCTGGAAAAGGCGGGTTGGAGCCACTTCTAGTCGCCCCAACACATTGTGACTAAAAGCTTAATCGGTTGTTCACCATAACCGCGCTATGACCGCGGGTGGACAGTCCCATGCACGATACCCCCCTCCGGCCATGAAGCGCCTGGTCATTCTCATTGTCATCGTTCTGCTGGTCGCCGGCGGCGGCGGAGCGGCGTGGTGGTTCTTGCTGCGCGAGCCACCAGCCGACGCGGCCGCCGAGGCCGAAGGCGCACCGGAGACCGAGAACGAGAATTCCGCGCGCATGCGATTCGTCGAACTCGAGCCCATGGTCCTGCCCATCATCCGTGAAGGGCAAGTGACCCTGCACCTGACCGTTATGCTGGCCGTCGAATTGACAACACCCTTGCCGGAGATCGAAGTGGCCCGGATACAACGACCCCTGCGGGACGCCATTTTCAGCGAGCTGCACGCGGTCTATGCCTTGCGCCACGTGCAGGAGAAAGGATTCGACCACCCCATCGTGCGCGAACGGCTCACGCGCGCCAGCGAGCGGATCTTGGGTTCAGGGGAGGTCAAGGCGGTTCTGGTGCGCAAGATTGGCGCCCAGCCCCCACTGCGAAGCTAAGGCCATACTCATCTGAATAGCCCTCCGCGGGCGGTTGCCTTCCCCCCGGTGATCTGGCATTTTCCGCCCGGCTTTTCGCGCCTGCGAAAGCTGGGGGTATAAGGGCCTGGCGAATGTCGGGGGGTCCCACGCCAGTCTCAGGGGTCGTCACCGAAACAGGGGAAATCTATATGTCGACGCAGTTGTTGTTCGTCCTGGTGTGCGCCGTTGTGGCGCTTGTTTACGGGATATGGGCGTCGCGCTCGGTGCTCTCGGCGAGCGCGGGCTCGGAGCGTATGCGGGCCATCGCCGCAGCGATACAGGAAGGCGCCAGCGCCTATCTGAACCGGCAATACCGGACCATCGCCATGGTCGGCGTGGTGATTTTCGTGATCATCTCGGTGGTGCTGGGTATCAAAGTGGGGATCGGCTTCCTGATTGGCGCCATCCTGTCCGGTGCGACCGGATACATCGGCATGAACGTCTCTGTCCGCGCCAATGTGCGTACCGCCGAAGCAGCACGTACAGGCCTGGCCGAGGGATTGGCGATTGCCTTCCGCGCCGGTGCCGTCACGGGCATGTTGGTGGCTGGTCTGGCGTTGTTGGCGGTCGCCGGTTATTACGCCGTGCTGCTCGGCCAGGGCGCCGAGGGTCGGGCGTTGACGGATCCGTTGGTGGGTCTCGGCTTCGGCGCCTCGCTGATCTCGATCTTTGCCCGTCTTGGTGGCGGTATCTTCACCAAAGGCGCCGACGTCGGCGCCGACTTGGTGGGCAAGGTCGAGGCCGGTATCCCCGAGGACGACCCGCGCAACCCGGCGGTCATTGCCGACAACGTGGGCGACAACGTAGGTGACTGCGCCGGTATGGCCGCGGATTTGTTCGAGACTTATGCGGTAACCGTGGTCGCCACCATGTTGCTTGCCTCGATTTTCTTCGCCGGTAGCGCCGTCGTCGAGCAGGCCATGTTGTTTCCGCTTGTGATTGGCGGCGCGTGCATCCTGACGTCGGTCATCGGCACCTTCTTCGTCCGTCTGGGCGCCAGCGGCAATATCATGGGGGCCCTGTACAAGGGCTTCCTCGCTTCCGCGGTGCTCTCGGCCATTGTCCTTTGGCCGGCCACGGAATGGGTCATCGGTATGGACACGATCATGTTCGTCGGCGAGCGCAGCTTTAGCGGCCGCATCCTCTATTACTGCGGCCTGATCGGGTTGCTTGTGACCGGCGGGTTGATCTGGGTGACCGAGTATTACACCAGCACCGAATACCGTCCGGTGCGCAGCATCGCCCAGGCGTCGACCACCGGGCATGGCACTAACGTCATCCAGGGCTTGGCCATCTCCATGGAAGCGACGGCTGTTCCGGCGCTCATCATTGTCGCCGGCATCATCTCAGCGAACCTGCTGGCCGGCCTGTTTGGTATCGCCATCGCCGTGACCACCATGCTGGCCTTGGCAGGAATGGTGGTGGCGCTGGACGCGTATGGTCCGGTGACCGATAACGCGGGTGGCATCGCCGAGATGGCGGATCTGGAACCGGAGGTGCGCAAGACGACGGATGCTCTGGACGCGGTGGGCAACACCACCAAGGCGGTGACCAAGGGGTACGCCATCGGCTCGGCGGGCCTTGGCGCCCTCGTCCTGTTCGCTGCCTACACGTCGGATCTGGACCATTTTGTCGAGCAAGGCATGATCGCCGCAGGTGAGAGCATCAATTTCGCTCTGTCCAATCCTTATGTGGTGGTCGGCCTGTTGATCGGTGGATTGCTGCCGTATCTCTTCGGTGCCATGGGGATGACCGCGGTCGGCCGGGCGGCCGGCTCGGTCGTTGTCGAGGTGCGCCGGCAGTTCAAGGAGATTCCGGGCATCATGGAAGGTACCGGCAAGCCGGAATATGGCCGCTGCGTCGATCTGCTGACCAAGGCGGCGATCAAGGAGATGATCATTCCGTCGATGCTGCCGGTGCTATCGCCGATCGTGTTGTACGTCGTGATCCTGTGGATCGCGGGGCAGGCGGCGGCGCTGGCCGCCGTCGGGGCGATGCTGCTGGGCGTCATCGTTACCGGCTTGTTCGTGGCCATCTCGATGACCGCCGGCGGCGGTGCTTGGGACAACGCCAAGAAATACATCGAGGACGGTCATCACGGTGGCAAGGGCTCGGAGGCCCACAAGGCGGCCGTCACTGGTGATACGGTGGGTGACCCCTACAAAGACACCGCCGGTCCGGCCGTGAACCCGATGATCAAGATCACCAATATCGTCGCCTTGCTGCTACTGGCCACGCTGGCTTCTTAGCTGGACGACAATAGAAAAAGCCCCGGAGGGTCAGTCCTTCCGGGGCTTTTTTCTGGGTGAATCAGATGCGGCGCGGGCGGCGGCTATTCCGACTTGGTGTTGAATTTGCCGATGTTGCCCAGAAGCTGTTGGAAGAATGTGATTTCGCGCCCTTCCGTGGGCGTGATGCGCTCCACTGGGTCGATCTCCTGACCGTCTTCGAGGGTATAGACCTTGGAATCGGCGACGATCCCGGCGGGATCAAAGGAAATCTCGATGATCTTGCGCTCCAGGACTTCCGGCGCGAAGAAGGCGAACTGAGTGGACTTCTGACCGATGTAGTACCACTTGTCATCCCGGAAAGTGGAGATCGTCGAGGGGGAACCGAGCAGGCTCGCCACATCTGTCCGCGAATGGACGCCGGGGCTGATCTTGGACAGCTCCTCTGCCTCCGGCAGGTTGCCGCGAACATCGATACTCTGTCCGCAGGCGGCAAGCGCAACGGGCAGCGCGCTGGCGAGAATCAGGCGCCGCGCCCAGTGCCAACTTGCCGGCAATTGTGAAGTTCCCAGCTTATGCATTGGAATTCGTTAACCTCCCACCCTTCCAGACTGATTGAATAGAACGGTTTGGGCTGCCAATTCAAGGCCCAAGATCGCGGCGGACCGGTTAATATAGGGCAAAGCAGAGCAGAGTGGCGGTTATGCGCATTGGTAAACAGATCGGGCGGATCTTTGGCGGTGACACCCTGGCGGTGCCAGCGCGACGCATCTACGCGGGGATCGTCAGTCAGGCCCGGCAACCCGCCTTCTACACGGCCTGCGGGGTGCCGGATAGCCTGGACGGGCGCTTTGAGCTGGTAGCCTTGCACGCCTTCCTGGTGCTCCGCCGGCTCAATCGTGGTGCCGGTGGTGAGCCAAGTGAGGTTGGCGCGGCGGATCTGGCACAGACGCTGGTCGATACGCTGGTCCAGGACATGGACCGCAGCCTGCGGGAGATGGGGGTCGGAGATTTGGGGGTCAGCCGCCGGGTCAAGGAGATGGCGCGGGGCTTCTACGGCCGTATTGCGGCTTACGAGGCCGGCTTGGACGGCACTGGTGACATGCTCGAGGCGGCTTTAATGCGCAATCTGTATGGCACGGTCGAGGCCGCGCCCGAGGTCGTAGTCGCCGCCATGACTACCTACATACAGCGGGAAGCGGCGAGCCTGGATGACCAAGATATTGGAGACTTGATGGCGGGGACAGTGGCGTTCGGCCCACCGCCGGAAGGGCTTGGTCGCGAGACAGTATGAGCGAATTCCCTGTGCCAGAGCCTGAATTTTCCCGCCCACTGTCCGTCGACCATCTGGGCGAGGCCGCCGTGGCTAAACAGATTGTCGCGAACAAGGACGAGCGAGCGGCACTGGCCCGCCGATTCGGCTTGTTGGCCCTGGATAGCTTGAGTGCCGATCTGAGCGTCGAGCGCCTGCCGGGCAACGGGGGTTTTCGTGTCAGCGGACGGTTCGTGGCGGAGGTGACCCAGGCTTGTGTGGTGAGCCTGGAGCCCGTCCCGGCGCGCCTGAGCGAGGAGTTCAGTCAGCTCTATGCCCTGGCGCCGGAGACGCCGCAACAGGCGGAGCACGTGATAGACGCCGAAGCGGAGGATCCTCCCGAAGCGGTCGATGCCGGTAGTATCGACCTGGGCGAGGCGGTCGTGCAGCAGGTCGCCTTGGCCCTCGATCCTTATCCGCGGGCGCCCGGCGCACGGTCGCCTGCGGGGTCCGAGGAGGCCCTTGAGGAGGCAAGAAAGTCAGACGGACCCTTTGCTGCCCTCAAGACCCTGAAGGGCGGCGGGTAGGCCCATCCGGGGCTCCGGGATAACCCCTACATAAGCTTGCCGCAGGGGTGGAATTTGGCTAAGAAGCCGCGGTAACATCACCGGAACGCTTTAGAAAGTCGTCAGATGGCCGTCCCAAAGTCCAAAATATCCAAATCGCGCCGGAATATGCGGCGGGCGCACGACGCCTTGCCGCCCAACGCGCACCACGAATGCCCCAACTGTGGCGAGCTGAAGCGTCCGCATCATCTTTGCAAGGCTTGCGGCTATTATGACGGCCGTGAGGTCGTCGAAATCGAAGGGGCCTGACGGCCTCCTCCGTTAGTCGTACCGGGCGGCCTTGAACGGCTACAGGACAGGAATTCGTACTGGGTGAGCGATCGCCTGACCATAGCACTTGACGCAATGGGCGGCGACGCAGCGCCGCGCATGGTGATCAGCGGCGCCAACATCGCCCTGCGCCGGCATCCGCAGGTGAGCTACCTGGTGTTCGGTCGCGAGGACCAGGTCGCCCCACTGCTCGGGAAAATGCCGCGGCTCAAGGCAGTCACCACGCTGATCCATACGGACGATGTGGTTGGCGCCGAGGATAAGCCGGCGGTTGCCCTGCGCGCCGGCCGCGGCTCCAGCATGCGGCTGGCGATCGATTCGGTGCAGGATGGCCGGGCCGCCGGTGTGGTTTCGGCGGGAAATACCGGTGCCCTCATGGCCATGTCGAAGTTCGTGCTCAAGACCTTGCCGGGGGTAAACCGGCCGGCGATGGCGGCGTTCTTTCCAACCCTGCGCGGCGAATCGCTGATGCTCGATCTGGGAGCCAATCTGGTATGCGACGCCCGCAACCTGGTCGACTTCGCGGTCATGGGCAATGCCTTCGCCCGCACGGTGCTGGGGATCGCCCATCCGACTTTCGGAATACTCAACGTCGGGTCGGAGGAGCTGAAGGGACACGAGTCGCTGCAGGAAGCGAGCGCTATTTTGCGTGAGGCCAATCTGCCGGGTGAGTTTGTCGGATTCATCGAAGGCGACGACATTGCCAAGGGCACTGTCGACGTCATCGTCACGGACGGCTTCACCGGCAACGTCGCCCTGAAGGCGGCGGAGGGAACGGCGAAGCTGGTCAACGAATATATGCGGCGCACATTCCGGAGCTCGTTCGTCGCCGGCATCGGGTACCTGTTCGCGCGACGGGCCCTGCGCAAGCTGCGCGAGCGTCTGGACCCGCGACGATACAACGGGGCAATTTTCCTCGGTCTAAACGGTGTAGCGGTCAAGAGTCACGGTGGCTCCGACGCTCTTGCCTTCGCGAACGCCATCGGCCTTGCCATCGACATGGCCCGCTACGGCATTATCCAGAAGACCCGCGCCGATTTTGCGGCGCTGCTGCAACGGCCGGCCGGTTCGGCGGAAGCGGCGGCCGGATAATGATGCGTCGATCCCAGGTCGCGGGCTGCGGCTCCTATTTGCCTGTTCGCGTGGTGACAAACGCGGAACTCGCCAAGACCGTCGATACCACCGATGAATGGATCGTGAAGCGCACGGGTATTCGCGAACGTCGTATCGCGGCCGAGGGTGAATATACCTCGGATCTTGCCGTCAAGTCTGCGGATGCGGCTTTAAGCATGGCCGGCATGGTGGCGGACGAGATCGATCTTATTGTTTGCGCCACGTCGACCCCGGACGAGACATTCCCGGCCACGGCCACGCAAGTACAAGCCCAACTGGGCATGAGCCGCGGCGCCGCCTTCGACGTGCAGGCCGTGTGCAGCGGCTTCGTTTATGGGCTGGCGGTGGCCGACAATTTTATCCGCGCCGGCCAGGCGGAGACCGCCTTGGTCATAGGCGCCGAGACCTTTTCGCGCATCCTGGACTGGCAGGATCGGTCCACCTGCGTCCTCTTCGGTGACGGCGCCGGGGCGGTCGTTCTGCAAGGTGTCGAAAGCAACGGCGGGCCAAAGGAGCGGGGTGTTCTGTCCACCCATATCTATTCGGACGGGCGGCATCACGATGCCTTGTATGTAGATGGGGGCCCATCGACCACCGGCACCGCCGGTCACCTGCGGATGGACGGGCGCGAGGTCTTCCGCCATGCCGTGGTGCGTATGGCCGAGGCGATCGATACGGCCCTGGAGGCCAATGGCCTGACACCCGGGGATATCGATTGGCTGGTACCGCACCAAGCGAACCTGCGCATCATCGAGGCCATGGCCCGGCGCCTGAACCTGCCGAGCGACCGGGTGGTCGTCACCGTCGACCGGCACGCCAACACCTCGGCGGCCTCAATTCCCCTGGCGCTCTGCCAGGCGGTACAGGACGAGCGGATCCAGCGAGGAGATCTGATCCTGATGGAGGCCATGGGGGGCGGATTTACGTGGGGCTCGGCATTGCTGCGCTGGTAATGGCGTTTGCCGGCGGGCGTTTGCAGGCGGGCGTTTGCAGGGCGGCCACACTACCGCGCATTAAACACTCATCTCATCATCCGGTAGTTGTTGTATGTTTGACCCTTTGCATGGGTTGGGGTAACGTTCGACAACAAAAAGAGTTGTACAGGGGGACTTTATGGCCGAACGGACGATGACTCGGGCGGACCTGAGCGAGGCCGTCTACCAGGAGGTCGGCCTCTCGCGTAACGAATCAGCCGACCTTGTCGAATCCGTCCTTGGTGAAATTTCCAGTGCGTTGGTACGCGGTGAGATGGTGAAGGTATCGTCCTTCGGCAGTTTCTGCGTGCGCAAAAAGGGCCGGCGGATCGGGCGCAATCCGAAAACGGGTGAAGAGGTGCCAATTCTCCCGCGTCGGGTTCTTGTCTTCCGTGCCTCGCACGTTCTAAAGAATCGGATCGATAAATCATTGACCCGGTCTCGCGGCTGATTGCTTGATTCCGCGGGCCGTTGCCCTGGAGCTTATGCCTGACTATGACAACGAGTCGTTCGGAGCTAGCGAATCATTCGGGTCCAGCGGGTCGGTCGGGGGGAAAGTCGGCAGCCGCGTTTCGCACCATCAGCGAAGTGGCGCAGGAGCTGGATGTGCCACAACACGTCCTCCGCTTCTGGGAGTCGAAGTTCTCGCCCGTGCGACCGCTCAAGCGCGGCGGTGGCCGTCGTTACTACCGGCCCGAGGATGTGGATTTGCTCCGCCGCATACGTGCCTTGCTCTATACCGAGGGGTATACGATCAAGGGCGTTCAGCGGCTTCTGCGCGAGGGCCAGGGCAAGATCGACACCGCCGTGGCCGGGCCGCCGGTTTCGATGGATCGCAAGGATCTGCGGGCTGTCGTTGAAGAGTTGAGCGAGCTGCGGGATATGCTACGCAATGCCGCCGGCTAGGGCGGCAGCGGACGGGAGCGATTATTGGGCCAAGCGCATTGCCTGGCGCGCGGCCCAGCCTGTATAACCGGGACAACAGGCATCTACGGACGCCCAATCGGGTGGCAACGGAGCGTGGCGCAGTCTGGTAGCGCACTTGGCTGGGGGCCAAGGGGTCGCCGGTTCGAGTCCGGCCGCTCCGACCATTTTAAATCAATGACTTAGCGGCCAATCAACTTGTTGGCCGTTAATTTTTTGGTAATAATCTTGCCGGGCTAAGCCGTTGAAAAACGGGCTGTGCCGCTCTGTGCCACTCTGTGCCAGCCGCAAGGAGCCGCAAGCGAGCCGCAAGCGTTTGCATTTTGTTCACGGCTCAAAGCCGTCGCCACTGACGGCAATTTGTGTGCGGATTTCGCCCTGGCGGCGGCCCCCCAAAACCCACCGCCATTTGAAACGCACTCACGGCCGCCTGTGGGGCACCGTGGGGCGTTACGTGAAGGCGCCGCGACAGCACATGATCCGCGCTTGCCGGCTGCGAAGAAACACGACCGGGTCGGTTTATCGACACCCCATGACCACGACCATGGCCTTGAAGTGCAAACACCAGGCGGGGAAGAATCGTGCGGCAGCGCGGTGGACCGGATTCACACCCTGGGGGATTCGCACGATATGCCGCCGGGGCGCCCACTCGTCATCGGCGTGCGGCGGCAAATTCTGCGTCGGCGTTGGATACCAGCGCATGCCGGAGCCTGCGCCAGGGAACACCGCGCAGACGCCCCGAACGAGATGGGGCACGAGGGTGCATTCGCCGGCCGGTTCGACAGGCTGGGGCGACCTGCCAGCCGCAAGCGAGCCGCAAATCTTAGCGTCTCGTTCACAGTTTTTAGGGGCCGTTTTTGTGCGGACATCGCCATGAGGGCCTCTCACCAGCCCCGTCACAAGAGATGCGCACACACGGCCGCCTGTGGCCCACCGTGGGGCCTTCTACGGGCGTGCAAGTAGCCTACCGGACCAGACTTGGGCCTGGCAAAAGGGGCGGCGGCCGGCGTGGCGCGCCATAGGATGATGGACGATTGGATCGCCAACTGGTTATCGGTCCAGCCTGGACGGGCGGGAACCGGGCCCGAGTGCGCGCTGCACGCGGACAAGCGCATTGAACCGATAAAGGTGCATCCCGCAGCCCAAGCCGCACCAGGGCAAGAAATGGCTGATTTCTGCGAATGGGGGCGCCCTATCTTGTTAAACAGGCGTTAGTTGACATACTACACGCAGCCTGAAAACCGACTGGGCGCTGTCACGTTGCACATCGGTTAGTACGGAAGCGCACAATACGGCCGTCCAGAACTTGTCTGGGCGGCCGCTTTATTTTGGCCGCCAGGTACGCCCAGCCGGAACCGGGGCTAACGCAGGACGGTAGGTGATCGCACCCTGAGTGCCGCAAGCGGCCTGGGCGGCCGGCCAGCCATCGTCGAACCAGACCCGAAACGGCAGACCGAATCGAGCTGATGGTGACGGGGAGGGCCGCTATTCCGGACGGGCTCTTGCGTAAGGTGCCCGGAGCAACGATCCGGGCGACGGAATGGCCTGCAGATCGGCCGCCATCGATTTACCCCGCGAACTTCTCGGCCGCGATCACGCGGCGGCCATGGTTCACAACCCTGACGGTTGTGGCCTCAACAACACCTGGAACAATTCTCAGGAGGATGACGCATGACCGAATCACATTCGGCCAAGCCGGCTGGTGCCGGCCAGGGCCTCGAAGAAACGGCCCCCTGTCCGGTGACGGTGCTTGGCTGTCGTGGCCGCGCGGTCTTCTATTTGTCCGGCATGGGTGAGCTTTGGGTGTTGCTTGGGCGGGAACATACGGGGGCAAATCTGGAACTCCTATTCAGCGGCGATCTCAATTGGATCATGCAGGCTTTTCCCGGACCCAAAAAAGGGGATTACAGTTTGAGTGAATTGCGCTCATGGCTCTATGCCGAGGCCAAGAACAGGGGATTCTTCGATCCCGAACGCGACCTGCGCGGGCCGGGCGCGTGGCTGGACGGGCGCAACCGGCTGATCTTGCATTGCGGCGATGCTGTGTTGATGGATGGTGCATGGCGGACCGCGGGCTTCGATCTGGATGGGATCGTCTACACGCGCGCCCCCGCCGAGGCACGCCCCGCGCCGGTGCCCGCGCCCGCCGCCGCCGGACGCGAGCTTTTGGGGTTCATGGAGATGTGGAATTGGTGCAGTCCATCGGTCGGGCCGTGCCGTTTGGCGGCCATGCTGGTTGTCGGTTGGCTGGGCTGTGGGTTTGTCACCGGAGCCCTCTATTGGCGCCCGCACATCCTGATCACCGGGGCGCGCGGAACCGGCAAGACTTATCTCACGACGTTGTTTGAGCGCGTGCTTGGTGTGGAGGCCGTATACAAGGCGTCGGCCCCGTCCGCCGCCGGCATTCGCCAAGCTCTGGCCGGCGCCGCCCGCCCGGTAATGCTCGACGAGATCGAGCATGATCCTGACAATCACCGGGCCCAGGATTTGGTCGAATTGGCGCGGCTCGGGTCCAGCGATGGGCAAGGCGCCGTGGTGCGCGGCAGTCCCGAAGGCCGGGCGCAGGCGTGGTCCATCCGGGCATGCTTTTGCTTCTCCGCCATCGAGCACCCGGCGCTTAAGCCTCAGGACGCCAGCCGAATCACCGTGTTGGAACTCGATCCGCTGCCACGCGATCCAGAAGCTGCATCCCTGGCGCGCGAGCGCATCCAGGCATTCGGCGATGCCGGCCCGGCCCTGCGCGCGCGCATGCTCGCCGGTTTCGAGCGCTTCAATCTCAACCTGGAAGTCTACACCCATGCCCTTGCCGCCGCCGGTGCCGACAGCCGCCAATGCGATCAATTCGGCTCGCTGTTGGCGGCGGCCGATGTGCTTGCTGACGACGATGTAACGCCGCTTGAAAAGGCCGAAGGCATTGCCAAAATAGTCATGGGCAGCAACTCCATTCGATCCGAAGAGGAAGAAGGTCACGGCGAATGCCTTAACCATCTGCTCTCGACGGCCACCGAATTGCCCCTGGGTGTTAACAATGTGCGGCTGCGCCGGACCCTCGGCGAGTTGGTACGCTATCAGCTGCGCTCGCCAACCCGCGAAAAACAGAGGACGTTGGCGACTTTCGGATTGATGGTTCGTGAGACAACCGCCGGACGCTACTTGTTAGTGGCGAATCAGAACCGCGGCCTGGCGCAAGTCTTTGCTGGTACCAGGTGGCAGGGCGGCGTGTGGCGCCAGGCTCTTGGGCGGACTCCGTCGTGCCTTCGTCCTCGCGAATCATTGCGCTTCGGTGGGGCCACATCCCATGCGATTTGGATTCCAGAGACTGCCTTGCCGCCGCTCGATGATGACGACGATGAGGACGCCTTTGCCGCCGGCGAGGCCGTCAACCAAGCCAGCGAGGACGCATAAATGTCACCATGTCACCTGCGGTGACGGATTAGGTGACAAGAATAACGGCCCGATAATCGGAGATGATTCGGCAAAATGTCACCATGTCACCACTTTTCCCAGCCACATATACATATGCGCGCGCGCGTATAGGGAGAATCTCTCTTTTCTGGTGACATGGTGACAGAATCATAGAAATAGAAGGAGATATATTAGCTTATGAGCGTCACCTCAACCGAAACAAAATGTCACCAGGTGACATCGCGGAAATCTATAGATGTCGAATACCTGCTTGAGTGGACATACCGCCGCCAAAAGGCCGACGTCATCGTCGAGCGGGGCGTTGGTTTGAATAGGATAGAGGCTGCTGCTTCCGGCCTGGTGCGCCACGGTAGCTCCGGGGACTGGGCGGCCATCGATAGATATGGCCGGCTGGGCTGTTTCATTGACCAGATCGGATTCGATAGCGGCCAGCTTGCTCCCGATGCCGAGACCGTTCACCAGACAGTAGATGGATTTGGTGAGCCCGTACGTGGCCTTCTGATTCAGCATGGCCGCCGCGGAACCCGGCCTGAGTGCTCACTACGAGCGGACGTCCGCTACGAGCCGGTCTGGAAGGGCGCACCACGATATGACTTCGACGGCCTGCCGGCGCGCGGTAGCTACAGGATGGTCTACAATGAAAGCCGCAACCCGGCTGGCTGCCAAGTGCGTCCGCGGCGGCATGTGACGTACATCGCGGCTCAGCGTCGCGACTACGAGCTATGGCACAATGGCCTGGTCGCGTTAGCCGACCACTTCGTTACCCACCCGTCAACACGTTTTGTTGTAGGCCGACCTTCCGCTCCTGCTGCCCCCTGGAAAAAATTATGACACATTGGCACACAACCCCCTTGCTTAAACGATCATTAGTTGACATACTACCTGCAACCTGGAATCCGCCTGAGCGATGGGGCGGCGGTTCGGCCTCAGGATCCCACATCACACTCTGAAATACGGTTGCCCGGATAGACGAGGGGCGGCTGCGCCTGTCAGCGCCAAAAGGTACTTTGGGCCGATCCACGGGCCAATGCGGGGCGGCAGCGTGGCTCACGCGTGTTTCTTGCCGAGATTTTCAAGCGCGGAGGTTGTCGTTCGGGTTGGCAACTACTGTCTCTGATTGGTGCCCCCAAACACAGTCTGTCTAACTGTGTATGATCGCGTGCAGCCAATGATATCAATCCAATCTCGACCGGAGTTGAGATCGCGCACGATTTCAGATGCGTTGTGCCACGCCATCGATAACAGCCTTCCATTTGGCAAGGGACTGAGTTTTGCCGAATTCTTGCTCAAGAACGCGTCGGGCATTCTCGCCTAGTCGAAGGACTTTGGGACGATCTTCCGCCAGCCGTTCGATATAGCGGGCCAGTTCGACAGCTTCACCAGGCCAGACTGTGTAGCCACACTTCGCTCTTTCCAATATGGTAGGGATCTCCCCTTTAGGATCGCCGATATAGAGGGCCGGCCGGCCGGCGGCAGCGATACCATAGAATTTACTGGGTACAATCAACCCTTCGAGAGGAGGTAGCAGGGATATCAGATGTAGATCCGCTGCGCCGAGGCTGTCGCTCAGTTGGTCGCGGGCTTGATATGGCTTGAAAACAACGTTGCCAAGTCCCCGCCGTTTGGCCTCTCTGGCGACGAAATTGGCCCGCGCCCCGCCGCCGATGAACAGGAAGCGGATGTCTCTCCGGTCTTTCACCAGCTCGGCGGCATCGATGATGGTCCCAAATTCGTGCGCGCGGCCCATATTGCCCGAATAGCCGACAATGAATTTGTCATCTAGTTCCCAGTCCCGCCGCAGGGGGTTTGCATTTCTATTGGTCGGCTTGATCGCCATTTCATCCGACCAATTGTGGATGACGCAGATTTTGTTTTTCGGAATGCCTAGAGCTTCAAGGCGAGCCGCCATACGCTGTCCAAGCACGACATTTTGCTGTGCTGATCGCTGTGAGAAATTCCGCGCCGCCCGCAGTATGGGTGCGAACAGCCCTATTCCTTTCACGCCGAGGGCGGTTGCAACTTCTGGGAACAGATCCTGAGTCCAATTGATCAGCCGAGCGCCACACAGCCGGACCACGATGGCGGCGACAACCGAGATGAGCGGCGGATCGGTCTTGGCAACGACAATGTCCCCGGGACCGGCGCAGCGCCAAAGACGCCAACCGGCGGTGGCATAGAAGGTCAGATAATCAACGGTACGGCCAAGCAAATGTCGGCGCCCAAAACGCGAAGTCCAAACGCGCGAAACGACAACGCCATCGATAGTCTCTGATTTGGGTAAACGTGAATCCGGATCGTCATACGCCTGCCGGCTGGTCACAACCTCCACCCTGCCATCGCTCCGAGCAAGATCAAAGGCAAGATCGGAGAGCAGTTGGCTCGTCGCCGAAAGGTCGGGGTGGAAATAACGGTTAACGAAGATGATCTTACGAATGGGAGCGTTCCCCTGTCGACAGCGGCGTTTCCTGCCTGAGTGGGTCTTCGGCAAGAAGTCGTCCGGCAATTCCCAGGCGCAAAGAATCGGTTGGGACTCGGCTGATATCTGCGTCCGTGCTACCAATAAGGAACACGCAGCCTATCATACTGTTCTTGGCGGAAATGACAGATATTTCAGGGTACAAGTACTGCCACGCAGAGCACACTTTCGCGCATGGCTATCTCTTGCCGGTGCTTCGCGAAATCCTGCTTGCCAAACAACCGGGAGGTGCTCGAGCACGTGTCTTCGAGCTAGGCTGCGGCAACGGGTCGGTCAGCCATGCTTTATCGGAAATGGACTTCGAGATGACCGGCGTCGACCCTTCGAGCGAGGGCCTACAAGTCGCGAATGAGCGGTATCCTCATCTTAACCTTCACCTAGGTTCGACCCATGACGCGCTTGCAGAGAAATTCGGCCAGTTTCCCATTGTCGTGAGCCTTGAGGTGATTGAACACATTTACGCGCCGCGGGACTATGCCGCGGCGGTCTATTCGTTGCTGGAAGACGGCGGCACCGCGATCATCTCCACGCCATATCACGGGTATTGGAAGAACTTGGCCATGGCGGTGACGGGAAAGCTCGATGGTCACTTCACGGCCCTTTGGGACAACGGGCACATCAAATTCTGGTCTTTTCGAACGCTGCGCCAATTGCTGGAAGAAGCAGGCTTTCGGTCAGTTACATTCAGGCGAGTAGGGCGGATCCCGTCCCTAGCTAAATCTATGATTGCTATCGCGGAGAAGTAACCTGAGCCACCGGCCAAGACACCACTAGGCGCCAGGCGCTTCTCGAATCTTGCGGCTCTTGACGGAGCGGGCTGGGTTGCCGACGTAGATCCCGTCGGCCTCGGCGTTGCGGGTCAGCACGCTGCCGACAGTTACCACGGCGTGGCGCCCGATCTTTGCGCCAGGGCAGACTACGGCCCGGGCACCCACCCACGCACCCTCTTCGACAATGATCGGCTTCACAATTAACCCGAAGGCGAGGTCTGTGTAGTCATGATTGCCGGTTAGCAGATAAGCGCCCTGCGAAATGCAGACATTTGAGGCGATGGAGATGCGCGCTAGACTATCAAGCCAAACATCCTCGCCGATCCACACGTCATCGGCGATTTCCAGATGCCAGGGATACTTCACATTGACGCGCGGTTTGATGACGACGTGAGCCCCGACTCGCGCACCGAATACCCGCAGCAACGCGCATTTGAGCGGCGAGCCCAGGTGAAGCCAAGAGTGGAAGAAGAGGGCATTCACCGCATACCACAACACGCGCTTAGCAATGCCCGCACCGGCAGAATACCCGCGGCTGTCATAGTTGCGCAGTTCGACGCTCAACAGATCTAGGATCCTTCGTCCGAAAGCCGAGACTTCCTGTGCTCGTAGAGCTTCGCGTCCACCAGGAAGCGATACCAAAACCCCTGCAGGAAGTGAAAGATCAGCCCTTCCTTACCGTCGAGGAAGCCGAAGCGCAGAACATAGCGGTAGAGAAAATAGAGGAATGGCCGCAAGAAAAGAGGCATGCGGCCATAAACACTCTTTTTTGCCCACCGCCGCGCCTTCGCCTGAAGCCCACTGGAGTCGGCATTCTGTACCTGGGCCCGCGGGCCAGAAATGGCGAGGGTGTCGAGCACCTCCCGATCAGAATATCCGTTGTGCTTGGCAGTCCAGAAGGCAAGATCCTTGGTGTTCCTATCGATGATATCCTGGCGCATCCGAATTGCCCGGCCATGGTCAAGCGCGATGTGCTCATCCATCCACAACGCCTCGCAACGGCCGGCACCGCGGCGAAAGACGCGCAGTAGCCATGTCGGATAGTATCCACCGTGGCGGATCCACCGTCCCATAAAATGAACCTGCCGGCGTACGATGATCCCGGTCACATCCGGCGCCAAAGTGGGCAGGGTCTCGCGCAGGGCCGTGACAAGGCCCGGGGTCAGTTCCTCGTCTGCGTCGAGCCGCATGACCCAGTCGCTGTTCAGGCCAGCATTGTCGAGACCCCAGTTGAATTGTTCGGCGTGATTGGTCCAAGGGTGAGCAAGAACGCGGGCGCCCATCCCTTCCGCAATCTCAACCGTTCGGTCGGTGCTGCCGGAATCGACAATGAAAATGCGGTTGGTTAGCGGCAAAATCGAGCGCAGGCATTTCTCGATGTTATTTTCCTCGTCGCGCGTAAGGACGAGGACGGAGAGTTGGTCCATGGGTGCAATCAAGCTCGGTCGCCTTGCCAAGCGGTGCGTGATGTCGCGTGAATAGCCGCAGCGAAGTTTGTCACCATACGCTTAGTCTCAGCGGAGACCAATGTGACCAAGGTATTGGCGAGGATATTGCCAGGTAGCACCCTTGAACAGAGCCCTTCCTCCAACAAGGATTTACCGGTTCTTAGATTTTGGTATATCTGGTTCATGGTAACAATTCGCGAATCATGATTCCACGCGATTTGGCTGTTTAGGCAGTGTAAACAAATTCACCTGAACCCAGGGACCGCGTTGCACACTTATGGGTTCACGGCCAATATACTGCCCCCAGATGGGTCCAGGAAAAGTTAGTTTGGAGCATAGCGCATGCGAATTCGTGCTCTTTCAGGGTGCTGGCCAGGCAACGCAAACCCTATAGACGGGCATTTTCGTACAACAACAGGTCGAGGAATACGTCCGCCAGGGCCACGACGTGAACGTATTCGCTCCGGTTCCGTCGGGGCGACCGGCGCGGCAGCGTCCGTTGCGGCCAAAATATGCTGAGGCAGAGGTATGGTCGCCGCGCTTTTGCCCCCTCCAGGCGACCCGCGCTTGTCGCTATGACTGCGAGCCCTCGTCCTTTCCTTGATGACGAGATGTTTCGCGAGATCAGTGCTAAATGTACTGGACAAGGAAAATCTCGCGGACAAATTCGACGTCATCCACACAAATGTCATTGTTTTCGCGGGCCTGTCGCTGTCTCGTCTCCGGGGAAAACTTCCTCTGCCATACTTGATCACGTTCACGGCGGCGACTGACTGGTGTAAATTCAGACTACACCGAAAATAACTCTAGTTAGGCCTACAATTGTGAAACCATCTGAGGAAAACAACGGTAAGATCGTTATAAGTTTCGTCGTGTTAAATCACAACAGAGCTGGTGATCTGCGTCGAAATTTGGCCCGACTAAAGGAGATATCAACAGTAAACACAGAAACTATTGTCGTGGACAATGCATCAACGGATAGCTCCGTACAAATGGTTGAAGAGTTATTCCCAGAGGTTAATTTAGTTAAGTCGGCAACTAACACAGGCGTTTCTATTGGCCGAAATTTAGGATTCCGGAAGGCCAGGGGTGAATTCATTATTTGTCTAGATGATGATATCATAGCTCCAAAAAACATTGCTGTTACTACAGCCGCCATATTTCATACTAACCCTCGCGTTGGATGCCTAGCCTATCTTATTAGGCAAATGCCGGAGGGGCATTACCTAAATCAGTGTACGAGAGATACGTTGACGTCTTACAGAGCGTGTGGTCATGCATTCCGGCACGAAGCGTTGCGCTCTATTGGATACCTAGATGAGGCATTATTCTTTGGCGCAGAGGAAATTGATAGCAGCCTTCGGCTGATGAATAATGGGTATTTGACGAGGTATACGCCGGAAATTATCATTGAACATTATGGTCTCGTGTCCAAATTGGCCTACTCTCGGCGAATTTCCAAGTGGATTGCAGGTTGGGGATTCTTCTATATTAAGAATTTTCCATTGCATACAGCCTGTCTCTTAGTAAGTCGGCTATTTATTAGTCATCTAATAGCGGCACTGAAGCGTCACACTTTGGCAGCCTATTTTAAAGGGTTATGGGAATTCACTAGGCAACTGCCGTTAGTTTTGCGCGGACGTAATGTTGCGTCTCCCGCAACAATCAAATTTTTTATGGATCCACATTGTGAGCCATATCATTACAGTCGTTCTTTTCGACTTAAATTCTTGGACAAGATAAGAAGTGGTCTTCGACGTTCTGATCGGAATTTCCCTGATCGATTGTCGAAAAAGTGACCCAGTGCTCTGATTCCAACATTTCTTTCCATAGGGTTTGCCCGAAATGTGCGCGAGCCTTTGATTTTGTGTTGTGCCACGAAGGCAATCGCGAGAGCGAAACGCTCGCCACGGAACACTAGCCCGCACTATTCTTGAGGTGGATCCAGAAAATCGGACAGGTTGCCAAGGTGTATTCCACCGGACAATGAAGGAACACGATATGACGAAACGGCCCCGGTTCACGGTGGATTTCATGGCCAATAATGTGGGACCACCTCGCTACCTATTAACCCAGCCAATGGTCGAGCGACCGGTCCAGCAACCGCTCAAGGACGCGCACATCGTCCGCATACGTTTTGATAATGCGGGTCCTCAGTTCGGTTGAGAGCGGCTTGCGCACGGCTGGCTTTCGGTTGATCGAATGGAACGGCGCCAAAAGCCCAGTGGGAGTGTTCACCCCAAGTAATTGTTTGAGCCTCAAAAAATGCGGATTAGATAGAATTCGGTTTAGCCTACGCGAACGAAGTGCTTTGCGCTCATTCAGGACGTCGAAGATTTGGCGACCGTCTGAATCGAGCCCCAGGAAAGCCAACACTTGCTCGTAGACGGCGTGTGGGTCGTGGGCCAGATCATCAAAGAGAATTGCCAGTACGTGATCGCGCGGCACCGTCGCGAAAACCCGCTCAAGCTGCGCACCATACCTGGCGATCTCATCGTAGTACAAGAAACGCTGGTCCCGGCAGCGGGGCGGCAAATCTCTGCCTTCCTTCCGCGCCGCGATAACGTCCCAGGCATGCTCGAAGTCTTCGATCTCTTCCTGTTGGCCCAGAAGAAGTTGCGCGTGCAATGAGACCACCATTTCAACGGGCCGGCGGAGGAGAACGATGAAACGAGCGTCAGGATTGAACGATACAATGTTCTGGACGGCCACTTCCGAATAGAGATACCCGGTGGAGGCCTCCATCACCCACCGATGTTGCGAATCTGCGGTGGCGAATATTGCCTCATAGTCCGCCCAACTCCTCGTGAAGCGAAATTCTGAATCGGTATTGAAGAAATGCGGCTCTTTTGGGTCGGAGACGAAGACCTGCGGGTGGCCGGCCAGATAGCCGGCCAACGACGTCGTTCCACATTTTGGGGCGCCAATGAGGAAGAGATTCGGCCTCCGGCCGGTCGCCGTCATGATCGTGTCCTCCCAAAGAGGGTTGGATCGACATTCAGTTTGCGAACCACGCTGTGCAACATGAGGGCATTCCATAGGACGATGCTCGCACCGGTAGCGAAGGCCGCGCCCAATGGCCCGAAAGCGGGGATGAGCGCAGCATTGAGTGCCACATTCACCCCCGCCGCTATGAGCAAGCCCCTGGCAGCGTTGTGCTGATGACCGGTCATCTGTAGAACCACGTCGACCGACCCGGCGGCGACGCTGAATACCTGTGCCAGCGCCAGGACCACAAGCACGGGGTAGGCGATCGCGAATTCCCAACCATAGACGACGCCGAGCAGCCAATCGCCCGCTAATATGAAAACGAGGGCAATCGGCAGACAGCCGGCAAATGCCCAGCGCACGGAGAACGTGAGCATCCGTTGCAACTCGTCCTTGATTTGCAGCTCATGGCCGCGCGCCACGGCAGGGGCAAGCGGTATGTTGACCGCCATAAGAGGCAGGGCGACAAGAAACGAAGCCCCTACGGCGACCCGGTAGAGGCCGGCGCTTGCCGGTGGCTCCAGCCATGATAGCATGACAAGGTCCGTCTGGCTGAGTACTACGCCGGCGGCGCCCGAAACGACGAGTGGCAGGGACACTCCATACCATCGGCGGAAATCATAGGCTCGCGGCCCATGCGGTAGTGCTCTAGATCCAAACCTGCCGAGAAATACTGCGCCAACGAGAAAAGCCACCACGTGCGCCGAGAGCTGCATGCTCATCGCTGTGCCGGCGTGGCCCTTGTACTCAGGCCAGAAAATCATCCATGCGATCAGCAGTGCCGCAAGAAAACCGGGCCTAATGAGACTTTGGGGTACCTGCGAAAGCGTAAAAAATTCCAGCGCATTAAGGATACCACGCTGGACCGACGTGAGGCACAAGAGGGGAAGAAGTGAAAATGCGAGAAGGTAAGCCGGCAACGCATTGTTTTCGCTCGATATAAAATTGACCACGCCGATCGCGCCGAAGCTTCCCAGGAGAAGGCCGGCGCCCAGGACTTGTGCGTATCCCCATCGAATCGATCCACGCGCGTACGCCAGCTCGTTTGCAGCAAGATAGCGCGATATCAACTGGACGAGACTAAACGGCACGCCCGATCCTGCCGGCACCGCGAGGAGTGTGACCACTGCCATCGCGCCGGCGTAAACCCCGAGTCCATCGGCCCCAAGGATACGAGCGAGCAGGATGCTAACACCGAGACTGAGGCCAATGTTCGCAACTCTGATTGCCACCGACCGCAAAGCCGGGATGCCGAGACTTGATGCGAAGGGCCCACCAATCGCGCGTCGAAAAACCTCAATCAGGGTGTGCCTGCCCGTCATTGGGCCTCCAAGCTGTAAGCGACGATCGCCTTTTTTCCAATAGCTGCTCCGCCGAGTACCACGCTAGTTGTGCCAATCCATTCCGCCAATTCGACCGTTCGGTCCGTACTGCCGGAATCGACGACGAAATTGCGGTCATTCAGCGGCAGCACCAAGCGCAGGTATTTCTCGGTGTAATTTTCCTCGCCACAGGTGAGGATGAGGACAGAAAGCTGCTTCATTCCCGAAGCGACGTAGGCAGTGCGAGAAAGAAAGGCGGCTGCCGAAGCCGGTGGCAGAGAACACACAGCGAAAACAACGGCAATTTGCATGGCGTCCGAATGCTAGCGATGCAACAGAACTTCAACGTGTCCACGGTGGACGTGGTCGATCGCCAGTTTCTTCCTCGACAAATCTAATCACGTCGAGGACGTAACGCGCCATGGTTGGCCCCTCGATACACCCCGACCAATTTCGTATGCGCTCCCGGCGAGTTGCATCTAGGCAGCCTTTCTTTATCCACTCCTCCAATTTGTTGGCCAACGACCTAACGGAGCCATGGTTGAACACCGCCCCTATATCGTCCGCCAACAGACTCGCTACACCACAATAATCACTGCAAATAACGGGGGTGCCGCACATCAAGGATTCATTCGCTACGGCTCCCCAGCCATCGAATCGACTAGGAAGGACAAGAACATCCGACTTTGACAAGATTTCTCTCACTTCAGAATTGTCAATGACGCCCAAAAAAGAAACATTTCCAGATAAGTTAAGTTTCTTCGTCAGTCTTTCGATGTTGGGTCTTTCCCCACCATCTCCAACAATCTGTAGCGTCCAGTTCTGAGGTGTCACCAGCGCCAGAGCATGAAGAAGCAAATCAACCCGTTTTCTGCGAATTATCTGTCCAACAAATGTCAGAACAACCATTTTCTTCTCACGCGAGAAGACATTGGTAGCAGGTGGTTTTTCAACAACATAGCCGAATGGGAAGATCAATTTCTGTGCATATCCACACGTTCCGAACCAACTCTCGCCAACGTGACCAATAGCAAGTACGAAGTCTATGTGACGCAAATAGCTTCGCTCATGAAACACGCTGTGAACGCGGCGCAAGAAGCCGCGTACGCCTCGCGGGTCCCGCCCTTCAGATAATATTCCGATCAGCGAGGTAGTCTCCACACATCGCTGAAGTATCTTGTTGATCGATGCGTTCGATGACATTGATGAAAAAATATGGACGGATTTCTCCTGGTTGTCCGCGACAAGGCGTTCAACGGTCTCGCTATCCGGATCGACAATTACAGTTGCGTTGCCGTAATCAGGTTGATGCCAGCCCATAGCCAATCTATGAGGGTTAAGAGGCTGCTGAAAGACTGCGACCGTGTTTCGTTTTGGCAGTGCCTCGGCGAGGGCTCTGACAAACGGGGCCTGATGCGGACTTGGCCGGACCTGCCAGAAAACGATGCGATCGCGAATCACGTACCAAGATCCCCAAGGCGCCATAGGCATGGCCTGGTGGCTGCCATGGTATTGCTGTGCGAGAACGAGCCCAATCTATTCACAAAGGCTATTTAGACAGTGCAGGCGCAAATGCGGAGCCATGAGCAACCGCCACGCCTATAAGGGCGAAATTCAGCAACCCAAGGGAATTCACAGAAAAGAAACTGAATTCTCCAAAATTGACAAAAAATGCCGCGGCGAACAACGCCTCGAACACGCCGGACCGACCTTTACAAGCCAAATGAAATGCGAAAAGCAGCCACCAAAAGAACAGGGCGGTTCCTAAAACACCTGTTTCCTCAAGGATGGCGGTCGGCAAGAAGCCTTTCTCGACCGGTGCCGAAATTGGGAGCCCGAAAACCTCCACGACTCCGCTGCGAAAATGTCCATCGGCTGGGACGCCAAAACCGTTTCCGAGGATAGGACTCTTGAGGAAATTTTCCAGCTGCGACTCTACGCCTCCGCTTCGTGTTTCCAGTGCTTCTTCTACGGTTTGCGCCTCATGCTTGAAAACAAAATTTAGTGCTAAGTCCTGAGCACTTGGAACGAACAATAGAACGCTGGAGCCCAAGGCGACCGCCGCGAGGCCAAATATAATTGCCTTTCTTTTCTGGGCCACGAGAAAGCCGCCTTTGCCTCGGAAAAGAAGAACTGTGGACACAAGAGTAACACTGAAAGCCACAGCTAATGCAGCAGTGCGCGCCTGACTGAGGGCGATCGAGGCTACTAAGAACACGATAAACGCGAAATCATACCAATTTTTCTTCCTGGAAAAACCAATCTTAATTGCCAGGCAACTTGCTATAGGTGCAAAAAATACGGCGAACGCCTGAGGGTGATTAAGTATTCCTTGAAACCCAGTGCCGTTAACGGCAAACCCGATCTCCGGTAGGAAGTAGAATGGAATGGAAATCGCCAGAACGACGGCAGTCAGGCTGTAGTACCATGAAAGAAATTTCTCGCGATCCTGGGCCGACGTTTTTTGTGCAATGGCCAGCAGGGTGAGGGCTATGATGGTGAAGGAAAGAAGTTTCAGTTCGGAAACAAAGGGGGCGGGACTAACAATCGGCGAAACAGCAAGTAGGATAGCGGCAAAACAGATTAGGAGCGCAGAAGTTGGGGGAAGTTTTCGTAATATCCCCGGCCCGTAACGCATTGCCGCAAGAACCAGAACTACCCAGCCCAGTATCGCGAAGCTAGAGTCGAAGCTGACTAATGTCGGATTTAGATAGCGGACGACGGCCAGGAGCGTGAGGGCTTGAAGCGCCCGATAGGGACTGATCAATATTGCCGCGCCGCATCCCACGATGACAACTGTCGGAATTAACGGATGGAGGGTGCAGGCGCTAAGTACAATTCCCAAGAACAGCGCGTACCCAATATGAGGGCGCAGCGCGCTGTGAGTTGCGGACGCAGGGTCCTGTTTGCTTGGTATAATTCCGCTCGATCCCAAATTCGAAGGACCTGTGCCGTGGGGCGACAAATCCAAATTCATAGCCCGACCGGCCGTTTGGTCAAACCGATGAGGGGCGAGGGGAACAGAGAAACCCAGCGCTGTTTGGTGTGTCCGAATTGACGAATGAGTTTCAATCCCCCACGCTTTGTTGAATGCGTTCTTTGATGAAATCTTTGGTGCCCATCCACCATTCAGCCGCCGGGTCCCAGTTTTTCTGGTAGCCGCCCCAGATGATCGCGCCATCAGCTACTTCGTAGAGTGTCTCAAGTTGTAGGCGCCAGTACTTGCGGTCAAGCATGGTATCGGAAAGCGGCCCGGCAAATTGATGGTAGGCAGGCCAAATGAATGGATAAACCGGTTTGGAAGGAGAAAGCCTACGGCATTCAGCCGCGGTTTCGCGGGCGAATAACACCCAGTCTTCCTTCCTTGGCGTGTAGGTGTAGAGGGATGGACAAAAAACATCCACCAAGTCGACCAGCGGACGCTGTCGATCGTTTTGGGAGAGCCATTGACGGTACGCAGCGGAATCGCGGCCTCTGAGTATAGCTTTGTAACCCCATGAAGGAACAACACCATAGTATCCCAATAGACCCTTGCCGTATGAAGCGCGAAACATGCTAGTGAGATATATGTAGCGCTCGAGCTTTTCCCCTTCCGGAAGCGTGCCCCAAGCCTCGACATCCAAGACAGTTAGCTGATTGTTTTGCCGGAATTCGTACCCAAGATTTTGGATCGCTCGGGGCGTGGGCAGGGTCTTCGCACGAGCAACGCCCGTATCGAAAAACCGACTTTCGTAAATAATGTTGATCGGGAGAATCCCATAGGGTTCTAGCGAGGGGCGCGCCCGGTACAAGAGTCCATCGAACAGTTTGAAGGATCGCTTCGCAGGTTGATTGGCCCAAGATCGCCCGAACCCGGCAGTACTCGCTTGTGCAAGGGCCAGAGCCAAGAATCTCCTTCGGTTTGGAAAAAATGCGCGGTGGCTTTTGGTGGTGATCTCTTCGCTTGGCATGGGTGTTGGCCCGTTCTTCAAGCTGGAAACCGAATTGGCTTCTTGAGCATGGTGCAATTGACCCGATTGTTACACAACCCATGAGGGGCGAGTCGCACCATGAAGAAGCCACTCGAATGTCGCCTGTGTCTTCTCAGCGATAAGCGGCCAAGAAAAATCCCGCTCCATCCAATCGCGCCCACGGAATCCCATTTCATCCAGGTCGATTCGACTCTTGGACATGGCTTCCGACAACGCGGCGTGAATTTTGACTTCGTCGATGTCGGTCCACCAACCGCACCGTTGCTCTTGAAGCTCTCGCCAGGGCGCGCCTCGTGTAGTCACAACGGGCACGCCGTGGGACAGGGCTTCCGCGATGGCGAGGCCAAAATTTTCGGAATAAGTCGGCAACACAAAAAGGTCTGACTCGGCATAAATGCGAGCTTTCGCATCGCCCAAGAGTTGGCCGGAAAAAGTTACTCTTTGACAGCCGATATTTTTCGCATCCTCCATGATCCGTTTGGCATAGCTCGACTCGAGGGGACCGGCAATTGTGAGGTCCCAATCAGGAAAAGACGCCTGAAGGCTCCGCCACGCCGGCAAGAGAAGATCCAAACCTTTTTTGTGATTGATCCGACCTAGGAACAGCAGTTTCCGGCGGTCGGGTTTTACATCCCGCTGGAGGGGCGGTATGTCGATTCCGTTCGGGATAATGCACACTGGTTTCTTGATTCCCGCAGTTCGTATATCCTCATACTCACTTGTTGCGGTGGCGTGGAAACAGTCTACTTGGGCTAGCGCGGGCCGTTGGAACGTATGCCACCATGCAGACTTCCCTAACCCATTCTTTTGAAAAGTGTATGAAGACATCATTCCTCGCGGGGCGACCACGATCTTGGCCGCGCGCGAGGGGCCAAGAAATCCAGAATAAAGGTTGGTCAAACGCCACAAGCCAACAAAGTATAATATGCCGGGCTCAAGGGAAGCTTGCCTAACCTCGCTGTGAAGATCCCAAGAATAACCGATGGGGCGCCGCAAAAACCCGTCAAAGATTTTGAGTTCGACGTTCTCTGGCCAGTGGGGTGGTGCAGGTGGAAGAGTTAGCACCGATACTTGGTCGCCCCGGTCTGCGAGCGCGGCTGCAAGTTCCCGTAGGCTATAGGAGGGGCCAGCGGACGGATTGCCAATTCCGTGGATCACATTGGTTATCTTCATAGTGGACTTGTGACTCTTCCCGTCAATCCTAGATGGGATCGTTTTCACGGAAGTACATTGAGTGTGTGAGTTCCGCAAGAGCCCGCTGAAAACCGCCAAAGCCACTGGTGCGTCTCAGCGAAAATTGCTTTACGGAGATCCTCTCTGTGTCCGCCGTCAGAACATTTGGGAGCGTTTGGGGCAAAATTCTGTGCCGGGCAAGCATCCTCAGGTTCTCCTGACTATTCTGTATCGCCCGACGGGTTACCTCTGTCGTCGTAGCGCTGCAGTGTAGAACCTGTCACACAGTGCATCCTCTCTATCCGAGGAAATGTATGCACCACAAATTGTCCGGACCAAACACCTAGATTTGCCGCCCGAGTATCTCGAACGCTGCCGCAGATTTCACCCGCTGCTCTACAAATTCAAAATTCTTGACGTAGATCGTGTTCCCACCACTCCGATTGATTCCGGAAAGTTGTTCCATTTTCCGTTCAAGTGGTGAGTACCTGCACGGGACGAAACCAAAATAAAGCATGCTCTTATGCAATGCGTCGTCATCGAAGCCATAGCGTAAGCCACTTCCGTTTAGTTCCATCACCACCGCATCCACGTTCTCAGACTTCATTACTTCTGAAGCGCCACGAATAACATTAGTCTCATAACCTTCGACGTCTATTTTTATGATCATCCTACCGGAGGCGGTTAACTGCGAATTCAGAGATTTCATAGGCACTATGATACATTCTTGAGTGCTCTCTTGCTCCGTCAAGACGTGGTTCACTGTGTCCAAATCGGAGGAAAATTTCAAATTGGCGTCGTTCGCGCCCACTCCGATATTCAGACACTTGACGTTTGTTTCGATGCGATTCAGATACACGTTGTCGAGCAGCCGTGTGAATGTGTTCGGCACAGGCTCAATGGATATTGTTCGACAACCAACCGCCCCTGCGGCGAGGACTGTATACGAACCGCAGTTGGCGCCAACATCAACAAAACAGTCAGTGGCGCGGAGCGCATGAAGGATAAATGACATGTCCTCAAATTCATGTAATCCACAGTATATATTTCCAGTGAGTCCGGTGTCTCCCAATCCGACAACTAGCCTTGTGTCGTTGACCCACGGGTAAATGACTTTCTGCTTGAGAATCCGGCTACCGAATTGCCACCTGATGTAACGGGAAATTGCCGATACTGGCTTCGCATGCGTCAATGGATGTCCGGTCACCCATCTCAGTGTGTGCAAGTATCCCATATGTCTGATCTCAGTCAGTTGGACAGTACAGTAGTTTGACCTTAACTACCTCTATACTAGATTGCTCTTTGGTTCTAACCAAAGCGCAACTAAGCGGTATGCCAGACATTTTTTGCCAAGACTTCTCAAATGGACCCACGTTTTTGGTAATACATAATCCGTCCGGGTCATTTTTTGGTAATCACGGCCCGGGTGCAGGACGGTGTTCGCCCAGCTGTCCTGCCAATCCACCAGAACATGGGTGGCGATGCTTGCCGATGACTCTGTTCTCCATCACATAGGCACACCTATGCCTTTGATAACACATTCAGCCGAAGCCGCCAGCGTCACATATCGCTGGAGGATGGCCACTACCATTCTGTTTGCTGTACATGGCACCGAGCAGTTGACGCTTTGTCGCTAAGTCCTGAATAGTAGCCTGTCGGCGCCGCCGCTAGAGTCGCAGGGTCGCGCGGTGTCGAGTGTTCTTGAGAAACGCTCCGAATGTAAGTACGGTCGATTCGTGTAGACGAAATTCGATGGGATCTTATCCCACGAAATCATGCCCAATGCTTATCGCCGTTTCTCTTGTTGGCGCAACAGCAACCTTAGATACAGCTCTAGATATTACAGAGTCTGGATTTGATGAAATTACCTAGCAACTTGTATGCAGCTAGAGGCTGTTTCTTTTTGACGCAATAGAAACCACACATCGAGGCAAGATAATGCGCATTTCGAAGCGGACTTGGCAGCGGCCGGTCGGCGGCGGCCGCGGGACGGCCTGGGAAGTGACCTACAAGGATGCTGGTGGCACGCGGCGGCGCCGGCAGTTCGATCGGCGGAACGAGGCGGAGGCGTTTTCCCGCCGGGTCAGCTCGGAGATCTACCATGGGGAACACGCGGTCGCTGCCGAGCGTACCACGCTGCGGGAGGCGGCGCGGGTGTGGCTCGATACCCTGCGCGTGGGCCGGGACGGGGAGGGGCCGATCGCGACGGCCACCCGGATCCAATATGAATGGGCGCTGAAGAGCTACATCTTGCCCCGGATCGGCGATCTTCGCCTGTCGGCGTTGACCCGGCCGGTGCTTTTGGGCTTCCGCGACAGCCTTTTGACCGGACCCCGCGTGAGGCCGGAGTCGGGGGCTGATGCCGGGCACCGCCCGCTGGCCCGTGGCTCGGCGCGGCGGGTGCTCAAGGCCCTCAAGGCGTGCCTGAACGAGGCGCGCCGCCGCGGCCTGGTTGCCACCGACACTTGGCGCGATGTGAGCATCAAGGAGGGTGCGCGCCACCGGGTGCGTGTCGAGATGCCGGATCTGGCCGCGGTGCGGTCCCTGCTGACCGTCGCTGCCGCCCGCCGCGAGCATGCGGATCCCCATACCGCCTTTGCCCGGCACCGGACCTATGCCCTGGTGGCGGCTGCGGCCATGACCGGCCTGCGCCAGGGCGAGCTGCGGGCGCTGACCTGGCGGTGCGTCCAGTTCAAGCGCCAGTTGATCCGGGTCGAGTGCGCCGCCGATGTCATGGGGATCATCTCGTCGCCGAAGAGCGCGCGCAGCCGCCGGGAGGTGGAACTGCCGCCCGAACTGACCCGTATTCTCAAGGAGTGGAAGCTGGTAATCCCCGGATCGGCCCTGGTGCGCGACTTGGTGTTCCCACGGGTCGATGGCGGGGTCCTGGACAAGTCCAACCTGTTCCACCGCGGTTGGGTGCCCTTGCGCCAGGAAGCCGGTCTGCCGTCCCTCCGGTTCCATGCATTGCGGCACTACTATGCGTCCAGCATGATCGCCGATGGTGCCACCCCGCGCGAGGTCATGGACGCCATGGGGCACTCCTCGGTGCAGATCACCTTCGATGTGTATGGGCACCTGTTCCCGGAGGATCGGCAAAACCGATCGGCGCGGGCGTCGCGCTTGGCGCGGTCGCTTTTGTAAGGCCTGCGGACTAAAGTCCTGTTTTCGAGCCGCAAGCGAGCCGCAAAAAGACGTTAAATCATTGACGAATCAATATGTTCGTTTTGGCTGGGGGCCAAGGGGTCGCCGGTTCGAGTCCGGCCGC
>Ga0209633_10001117_pt1 | contig 28945 bp, 24 predicted proteins | sample Cruoilmetagenom1_FD_187290 | JGI IMG/M metagenome (GOLD analysis project Ga0209633, IMG submission 187290) | Oil polluted marine microbial communities from Coal Oil Point, Santa Barbara, California, USA - Sample 1 (SPAdes) (version 2) | ecosystem: Environmental > Aquatic > Marine > Oil seeps ... | reverse complement strand
CAGGCGCAATTCCTCAGCCATATATTACTGATCACCTTGAGGATGGGGAGCCACTTTATAGCAATGATTATCCGCTTGTTTGGCCAAAGCCTACACCAGATATGAAAATTGCACCTTTATTTAAAAATGCCCACTTTGCTGAATAACCATAGAGTGGAGCAATTTTGGATTCCTCCTCACGCTATGCCATTAAATGGAAGCGAGGGACGTTTACAGGCAATCATTAAATTCATACGCAATCCCTTGGAAGGGTTTAATGCAAATGTGTACGAAAAAGGTATAACGCAGCATAGTTTGTTGTCAGTAAAAATGCATGTGGTTACTAGCCCAGACGCCGCTAATATTATTCTAAAAAAGAAGGCGGCAAACTTTAGAAAATCCGAATTAAATCAGAGAATAATGGAACCAGCCACTAAACAAGGATTAATAGTTGTACATGGGGAACAATGGAAATCCCAAAGGCGTACAATCGCCCCTATCTTTCAGCACAAGCACTTAAAAACGCAAAGCTTGCACATATCAGAGGTGCTAAAAGAGTTCATAAATAATATGGGTGGAAACACTGAACTAGAATTAGCCAATGCAATGACAAAACTAACGTTCAATGTTTTAGCCAAAACATTGCTAGGTGACCCAAAAGGCGTTGATCGAGAGAAGTTAGGGAAGGCTGCTTATACGGCAGTATCTGAGGCAGGCACACTTCGAGTTGATGATTTTTTACCAAGGCCGAAATGGTTGCCAAGGCTACTTAGCTTGAAGGGCTATTTAGCATTGAGGACTATGCGCAAAGCTGCCGATCAATTACTCTTAGAGCGTAAAGAGCAGAGAGAAGTTGATGACCTCGTAGGGCTATTAAGTCATTCCATTGATCCTAAAACGAAGCGCGCTCTAACGTTAAAGGAACAGCGTGATAATTTAATAGGCTTTTTTATTGTTGGTCATGAAACGTCGGCACTTGCTCTAACATGGGCTCTGTATTTGATTGGCTCCCACCCCATCACCCAACAAAGAATTGTAGATGAAATTCAGGATATCTTAGGTGATGAAGATGTGAAGTTTGAGCATATAAGCCAGTTGAAGTTCGTAACCGCCGTATTAAATGAAGCGCTCCGTTTGTTTCCACCGATTCCAATTTTAGGCAGAGAAGCTGTTGTTGATACACAAGTTTTAGATACAGTAATAAAAAGAGATGAAATAGCAGTAATCCCTCTTTATGTGATGCATAGATCGAGTGTTTACTGGGATAACCCTAATAGTTTTGATCCAGATCGATTTTTACGCGACCCAAAGCTTGAACGCCATGCTCTTCAATTCAAGCCTTTTGGAGATGGGCCTAGAGTTTGTATTGGGGCGTCTCTAGCCATTATCGAAGCCGTGATGGCAATTGTGACAATTGTTAGAAAGTTTAATATTCAAATAGACTGTAAAAATTTAAAGCCGCAAGTAACAGCATCACTACGGCCAAGCTGTGATATAAAAGCTCGCTTTACTGAACGAAATTTTAGCTAAACTAAACAATGTTTACGAATTGGTAAGGTTAATGGCTAGTTATTCTTTCATAGAGCTGTGACTTAGAATAGGATGTTGCTTTAAGCAGAGGACAATTAGGTGATGACAAGTTTAGAGCGCAATATTATCGAAGATAAAATTTCAGCTATGGGAGTGGATATGCGGCATCGGGCTATGTGTCAAAAAATCCTTACGTTCAAAACCAAAGGCGCTAGCATCCAAGAAATAAGTTTTAAGCTTAATGTTAGCACGAGGGTGGTTCGACAAATTTTGTTGTAGATATTATACTGTCCTGACGGTATCATGCTTACAGAGTGTTAGGTTTTTCTATGTTTGGCGTAATACATAAATTTTTTTACATACAATAATTGTTGGGTTTTTTACCTGAGTGTATTTATAGATCTAGTATGCGTAATTCGATTACATCACCAAAATCTTATGAAACAGCTGCAGATGTTGTAAAAAAGTATGGGAATTATGACAATGCCACCAAAGATGCCATAATGATCGGTGAATTGGTTTATGTTGGCGACAAGTCAATATTGCCGCCACATTTTCTTCCAGGATATAAGGGTGAAATAAGCCAAAAAGAGAAGGAACGTATTCTTAAGCTTCGATTGGAGAGCAAGAATAACAATGGCTACACACGTATTTCTTTACTCTCATTCTTCTTCGCTAACAGGAGAACTTCAAACCGTATTGTAATTAAAAGTGTTAATCATCGTTGAATGATGAACTAATATATCAGTGTAATTTCGCAATATATTGGTTAAATTTAGGGGGTGGTGACGCACCAGTTTGGTTTTTTTATTAACTGACGTCGCCCTTTGTGTGGCCAAGGTTTTAAAAAACCATTTTTTATCCCATTAACTCCAACATCAATGCCGTTGGCAGTTAAATCAATTACGAGCCTCTCATATTTATCGTAGCCGAAATCTTTTGTTATGATTAGTTTGGAATTCTTCGTAATGCCGACGATATATGCTTTTGTTTCATAACCCAGCTTTCTTTCTTTTTCGCATTTTGCACCACCGATAGAGGCTCCCACACCTCCAGTTTCAGGGGCATCAATATTTGCCAGCCGAAATTTAAGGTTACCGTTGATCCGGCCGCTATCACCATCAGACCAATAAATCGTCGTTATTACAGGTGCTTTTGATGTTACTTCGGATCCGTTGGCCAAAGATGAAAACAACCCCCAGACTAGGGCTAGCCAGAATATAATTGAGCCTCCTATTAGGAATACATTCAAGAATATTGTTTCGCGCTTGGAAGGGCGCGTATTTCTTTTTATCCCTAACGCATGTTTTGTGTAGCCATCCATTGAATGCTCTCTGTGATGTAATAAGGTCAACTTAGTCTATAAAGATAAACCAAATTAGTAAAGCTATGGATAGAAAACTAGATGTTTAAGTCAAAACCCCTACACCAACCTTATATACGTGCCTTCTTAAATGTTTCGGCCGCCTTTTGATTTTCATAATACTCATCCAATAAAAGGCTGCACAATTCTAGCGCCACGGCTCCTCCTGTTTTCGCACAGGAGAAAATTTTTCTACGGCTCGGGCCATAAGCCAATGCAGCAACTCCAATTCCCAAAATTCCCCACTTTAAACCAACCGGTGTTTTCGCCCAAAGAGGTGGCATAGACTCTACGGCAGCCTCTATTCCTTGAAAAGATATAGAGGCGACACTTACACTACCCACTTTTATCATGACGCAGGCCGTTTCAGACCGTGCGTATTCTATTATATCTTTAAGGACACTTGGCGGAAGTACTTCAGCCCCTAGTTCAAGCATATCTTCGGTATTGCTGCTTAGCACGGCCTCAGTGCCAATATCCTGATGTAACGCGGCATAAGGTTCGTCTTTCCAGTCCTTATGCTTAACATCCCAGCTTTTTACATGCGGAAATGAGTAACCTTCGTGTATTGTAAAACAGTGCTGAAGGTGTTTCCATTGCTGTAAAAGAACATCCAAATGAATCCCTCTTTTTTCCGAAACTTGTCTAAGCGCACTGTCTTCAATCTCTGTGATCCCCCAGTGCGGTAGATGAAATATAACAATGCCAGAGGCTTTTAACTCTTCAAATGACGATACAAAATTTGGGTTACGGCATTTTCTGATAAGGGTCTGTATAACTGCATCCACATCGACCACAAACTCTATTTGCAGCAGGTGTGGACCGAACTTATCTGAACCGGTTACCTGATTTAAAAGTGAAACCAACCCTGCTAAGTTACTTGCGTCCACCATCCCATTGAAATTGGATGTACTTGTTTGATCTTGCTCAATCATATTTGTTTCTCAATCACCTCAAAAAAATTTGATTCATATTCCCAAATTACCATCATATTAAAACTCAAGATCATTTCTTCAGCACGGCACTAAGTGCCAAAGAATTTTCGACCATACGTGCACTATAGTTTTTAGCCGTCATCGAAAATATCAATCCAATAGTAACTCCTGTTCCTAAAACAATTAAACCACTGAGCGCCCCATTAGGAGAAAACATTGCAATAAGCGTAGCGGGTAAAGTTAGTAAATATGTCACCGTTCCCAAGTCACGAGCGAGTAAATATCGTTTATGAGATGACATTACAGATGGTTTGTCTGCTACTGTACTGTAAAGCTTATAGAACAATTTGTTCTGTAAGCTTGGATCAGTAGGGAGTTCACCGTTTTTTGCTCTGATAGCATCGAGATCAATTCGAGTATCTTTTGGGGCAATTTTCGTAAAAGCCTGCGAACCAGGTAAAGGGTTGTTCCACCTTAGATGTATTATTCGATCACGAAACCCTGCTGGAATAAGCCCCTCAAGAACTAAAATGATAATAGTTAGCAAAGAGAATGCAGCGCTCTTTTCATTGATCAAGCTTTTCACTGCCTCGGAGCTAAAAAAGTTTTTTGAGGAAAGCCCCAAAGAGCTGTCACGAGTAATGAACGCAAACGCTATTGCGAGAAAAGTTAAATACATAACTTTGTACGGCATTATTTGTGTTTTAAGCGTCATGACGCAGCATCCTTTTCTTTTACTATGGGGTCAGCCATAATGGCATGAATATTGTCTGGAGTATGTATCAACAAAACAAATGGGTAAGCACGGTTTTCATCCATAAGCTCTTCTGCTGTGCGGCGGTCACGGGGCGAAGGTGGAGAATTCGCTAAGTGAGTATGCCAAGTTCCCATATCCATCAAAGTTTGCCCCGATGATTTGAAATACTCAAGAATTCTTTCAGTCGCGCCAGAGGTTCCCAAGGAAAACAAATGAGCAGAACGGGTGCTGTCGGGTGGAGCATCTATCGAATCAACAATTGTAACAGTTTTTGTTAGCTCGTTATACCTCCCAACTAGCACCCCACCAGTTTCAACATCAGGATATTTCAAGCGTTCTCTTTCAATAGTGTTTATCACATTGGGAGATATACGCATCGTCCAGTCAGAATCCTCAATCGGGACAATTACGAAAGGATCGACTTGCGTCTTAGTGAGGGCGATATTACCTGAGTTATCATCTTTTTCCCAAAAAGCGATCAAAGCAGGTCTATCATCTGGCATTGCTCCATGCTGCGCATGGAATTCCATGAGCTCCTCTGTCATCAAAGCTGTCATTGATGACAGTCGAGAGTCGGCCATTTTCATGGTCACAGACCCACATCCTAACCCAATATCTACTGGTACTAAATCTGGGCCATCTGCCCCAAGACGTCTGGCAAGGCCGGTATTTGTTGCCTTTTGATAAAACAGAGCCTCAAGGTCATAATAATTTGGATTTTTTTGCGGTCCCTCAATAAATAATCGTGCCACCTTTCCCTGCTTAAAAAGCCCTGCATCCACCAACGAACCATTTTGTTGGTCAAAAGGAAGCCGAGACAATGCTAATCTCACACGGCTTGATGCCGTTGAGTTTACAATATAGTCAGCCTCCATACAAAAAATTGATTTATCCAGAACGCATTCATTTACAAGGTCAATTATACTCCTTGCACTGCAAGCTGGGTCACCACCTAGCTTTGATACGATCTCAGCTAGCAAACGTGCCTTAGAGGCACGTGCATGAGCATGGTTTTGAACGGCATGCCGTGCATAGTTATGCGGCAGCATCAACGCAGTATCACAAATACCCTTCACGTCCCAGCCACTTCGGGAAAGACTCGTAGCAATTTTTGACCCCACGCTGCCAGCGCCAATTAATGAGATACTCGCCGTCTCCTCATAATCGTCCATGCGTGAAAGCAAGTTTCGTGAAAATGTTGGGAATGTTCTTGCTGTCCTAACGTTAGCAAGCTTCTTCCCCGTAAGAAGATCTGAAGGCTCGCACCCAAGAGGGTACTCGATAATATACGATAAAATTTCAATGTTAGACTCAGAACCAACAATAGGAAAAGGGCGGCGAACTAAAATAAACACTGGAATGGGGACAGTGCTGCCAGGCGATCTCCAGGCTCTTGATTTCGCTTTAGCCAAAACCCTGCTTACAGCATGAACAAGGTCAAAAATACAATTCTTTGTCCCAGCTCCCATCTCCGTTACTCGCACCTGAAGCTGCTCGTGATCTTTTATATTTTCTGGAAAGTGATCCCGAATAGTTTCCTGTTCGCCAGATATGTTCTCCGGGACCCAGTAGACACCTGCTAGAGAACCATTAAAACCCTGTTTAAGTAAGACCTCATCATTTTGCATATCTTCAAGGCGCGCCTTAAAATCATACGACCCTTCGTGTAAAACGAGATTGGAATATCGGCTTACAGTATCACCTTGAGTTTCAAAATATGTTGCCTCAAGAATGTGCGACCCATATTGACCGTCAGCCAATTTTACAAGAGCTATCGCGTCAAGAAATACCCTGTAATCCGATGCAAAGCGATATGTTGGTTCCCAGCCGCTATCATGGTCAACTAGCTTGTTGACTGCAGCTTTTTGCATCCAAATTATGAGTTGATTCAAAACACCGGGTAAGCCCTCCGACATGTGATATTCATCCATAGGTTCCTGAACCAAACACGGACTAGGAAGACTATCAACGGATCCCGGTATAAAGTGTGGTGTATTTTCTGGAAAATCAGACCTAAGAAACACTCTCGGGGCTTGTTCAGGATACTCTGAAGGGAAACCCAACAGAATAGGTTCAACAGATTTAACACCCGTTTTTGTTATTCCTGCAGCTTTAGTTTTAGAGGGTAGATCAATTGATAAATCAAAAGCTACAATAATGGTATTTTTAGCAGGCTTAATTCCAATGTTTGAAATTTCTGTGTAGTTTTCCATGACCTTGGCCGCCCTTGCGACGGCAAATTCATGCTCAGAAGTGGGCGCTGTCTTATTTGAAACCATGGTCACGTGGTGTGCTTGTTGTAGCGCCGATACCGACGGAACCAATTGTGGATGCAGCTATTTTACGCCCTAAGCTCGTACCCTCATCTGTAATCTCAATAATCAAAGGTTCTGGTTCGTCCTCCTCTGGATACTCTTCAGTGCAATAAAAATCAGAACAATTATCGATATCTTCATATGCCTCTTTTGCTCCAATACAGGGAGGGTCAACGTCGTTATCCTCAATGGGATTGCTACTTGAGATAATTTTCGCCCCTGGAAGTGCCTGAGACAATGCTGAGAATGCATCATCATCAATTTGTGGATCATCTGATTGCGACCAGCTATCACTAGATAGTGAATGCCAAGAGCAATGATGGGGTGCTTGCAGTAAATCATACTCCAAAACCCCATTATTGTCTTTTTCCCGCGCCCATACGGCCTTCCATATTTCAACCTCTGCATCACCTCCGGTCAAGAATTTACAAGCTAGAGGCTCGCCGTCCGCCTCTATGGAAAAATTCAGGATAATGGAAGAGTTGTTTTTTGAAAAAGTGTCCTCATCCTCTTCACCCACTTCACTATCGGGAATTGGCCCAATTAAACGTGCCGTTAGCGCAACAGAATCATCACCATTTACAGCCGTGATGTTTTCGCCAACCTTTATAAGAATATCCCCTAAATCATCAGTCTTTCCGTCTTCGTCCTCACCTAAAATACTTATCCGATTTCCATCAGATGGTGAAAGACCGTCCCTAAACCGCTTTACGCGACGACGCGCTTCCTTGGCCCACGCCTTAGCATCTTCATTCAGTACTAATCCCTTTTTAGAAGCACGTCTAAAGACGATGGCCGAAGACCACATTTCGCGAATAACGATTTTATCATCATTTTTTACCCATGTGTCAGGTGCGCCAAGATGGAAATGATTTCTCAAACCTGCACAATGATCTGCATCTGGATGCGACAATACCATAGCATCGACATACAAACGATCATCATCATCACGATTAAGCGCATCTCTTAAATCCTGCGCAACATCTCGTGCACTATCATCATCTGCATCATCTGCCTTACCACGAATATTGCAGTCGATAAGAACGCTGATATTCCCCTCAAGCTCAAGAAGGGTCATGTCGCCGTTTCCGACAGGATAGAATGTAATTTGGGCGCTCATAAGAAGTTCCTTTTTATTTTTTGCGAGGTATAGTTGAAGTGGGGATAAAATTTCCCCTGACAAGGGGTTTCCAACCAATTGTTTCCACGTTTGACATCATACTGATTTTGTTTCGTCACTTTACACCCTCTCAGAATCACCTAGCCTCGATTTTCTCCCTTTTAGTCTCAAGCAAACGTTCAGTCAAGGAAACAAACAAATAAATTTACCACAATGTTTGTGTCATTTACATGTTTGTCTTGTTGACATATAGCAATAATCTATTACTTATGCTGATATGGGACACTCAAATATTTATAAGCACGTAGGTAACAACTTGGCTACTCGTAGGAATGAATTGAATTTAACTCAGTCAAAGGTTGCTATTGCTGCTGAAATATCTAGGCCGTCCCTTGCCAATATTGAAAAAGGCAATCAAACCATTACACTTCACCAACTGTACAAGCTTGCTAATGCGCTTGAGTTAGATGACGCCAGAAAACTGCTGCCTGCAGCGACCTCAACCATGAAATTAAACCCTACACCTACAACTATCAAAATAAAAACAACTTCCAAAAACTTAAATGATGGCCATAGAACTGAAGTACAGAAGGTTCTCAGTATGTTAGGGAAACGATAGTGCCTAAGGTCATTACAGCTACAGGCAAGGCACTCACATACGCTCGTAATATTCATCAAGAATTTGGAGCGGGACGCACACCAACTCCGTTGGCTAAAATTACCCGGAAACTTAATATACTGGTTGATTATACTCCGCTAGATAGAGAATTATCTGGAATGGCAATGATTAAAGACGGCCAAAAATTAATATGGGTGAACTCCCTTCACCACCCAAACAGACAGCGCTTCACGCTTGCACATGAGATAGGACATCACGTCTTACACGAAGATATTTTACAGCAAGGCGTGCATGTCGACAAAGGGGTCTTACGACGTGACACAGTTTCATCAGCTGGCACAGAGCAAATTGAGATAGCGGCAAATGCCTTTGCATCAGAATTATTAGTACCTCAAACAACTTTAAAGGATTTAATAGACAAAGAGTTTGACCTTGATGATAACGGCTCTATTGAAAAGCTAGCTAAGAAATTTAGAATAAGTACTGCTGCTGTTCAGTTCAGACTGATGCGATTATAGTTTATCCATATGTCGTATGTTTTTTTTGATACAGAAACTACTGGGCTAAGCCCGCAATTTGACCAAATTATTCAATTTGCTGCAATCAAAACAGATGAAAACTTTCAAGAGGTTGATCGTATAAATGTAAGATGTCGGGTACAACCACATATTATCCCGTCACCAATAGCATTGGCAGTTTCACAAACTCCTATCTCACTTTGTTTTGATAAATCTCTACCAACACATTACGAAATGATGTTGGTTTTGAAAGAAAGACTTGAAGGTTGGTCGCCAGCAGTATTTTCTGGCTGGAATTCAATTTCATTTGATGAAGAATTTTTGCGGTATGGGTTTTATCAATCTCTCTTGCCTTCATATCTGACTAGTTTTTTTAGCAATGCACGTCTCGATATTTTAAAAATAGCGCAGGCGGCACATGTGTTTGAACCTGGTAGCTTAATAGTTCCAACAAATCACAACGGCAACAACACGTTCTCATTAGATCCGCTTAGCCGAGCTAACGGCCATACACCGACACAAGCTCATGATGCTCTCTCAGATGTACAGGCAACTATCTTTTTAGCGAAGCTATTGAAAACTAATGCTCCATTAGTATGGTCACAAGCCGTCCGTTTTTCAAAGAAGGCAAGTGTAGTTGATTTTATGAATTCTGGCGAGGTATGTATCACGTCAGAGAGCTATAAAGGCCGAACATATCAATATCCCGTCGTTAAAATTGGTGAGGACCCCGGTTATGCAGCCTTCGTTTATGTTGCCGACGTCACTAGAGATTACTCTCAATTTCTATCTTTAAGTCTTAACGATCGAGTTGCTTGGCTCAAAAGTAGCCCCCAACCAATTCGAAAAATTAAAGCAAACGCATCACCAATGCTAATGCCTTTAGACGATTTGGACGAATTTCAAGGCATGGATTTGGACGCTATGTATAACGCAAGCCAAGGTTTGATGTCCAAGACTAACCTCTGCACCGCATTATCAGAAACTTATTTCACCGCGACGACTAGAGAATTTGACAACGTGTTCGTTGAACAACAATTATATGACCGATTTGCAGATCATAAAACCGAACAAATCTGGCACGACTTTCATGCGGCCCCTTGGGAGAACCGATGGAAAGTTCTAAGAAACATGCTTGATGCAAGATATAAGAAACTTGGTATACGGCTAATTAATGAAAACAACCCCGCAAACCTACCAGAAAATATGGTCTCTATTATGCAAAAATTTGTTCAGAGAAAGCCGCCAAAAACGGAGGGCGTACTTCCCCCATGGAGAACTGTTGCTACCGCTACCCAGGAGCTTGTAGAGGCCAGGGTTAACCCTAACTTTACAAACCAATCATCTGCTTTTGATCTATATGAGGAATATTTAAAAAAATTACCAAGTTGAATAATATCGTAACATTAAGTATCTCTCTATTCTATTAGATCGTCATTGCTACATTTGTAGAATATATATCAGTCTATACATTTTACTATAATGATAAGGTGGCAAGAATGAAAAAGAGATCTGGCGACGTACCAAACAATGGTTCTGGCTTAAAGGGGTATGGGAAAAGTCCCGATTATGGTGGCAAAAGAAAATCTCGGGCTGATTGGATTTGGATAACTTTGCTTGGAATAATTGTAATTATCGTCCTATGTGCTCCTTCCACATATTTAACAATAAGCCCCAAGTAGTTTTTTCTGGGGAATACATCATTGTATTTAGCCGCTAATCTCCAAAGCCGTCTATGGAGGCGGTTTAGTTCGTGGTCGTCCTAAAACTAGATTAGGATCAAGGAGGTAACGGCGACATACGTCAACTAAGTCATGCCTGACTGTTTGCATATCCTTAAGGATTTGCGAGCTCCAATTTTAAATTCCGCTCATAGTCCAGACTTAAATCTGTCTCATAAGCGCTGACGCCAGACAGTGGCGATGTCGGAAGAACAAGACATTAAAAACAAAGGTCAAATGGCTCAAGACCTACTTGAGAACTGCAAACTTGACACTATTACGATGGTAGGAATTTATAGGTTTTTGAAGAGATTAGTTACTTAGTGCTGTGATATGGATGAGCATTCAAAAGAGGGCGCTCGCCAAATTTTATGCGATTTACTTTGTTGCTAGAAATGTCATTTACCTTGTCATGGATTTTCGAATAGCTATATCTTGCGATAGGAATTGGTCGGCTATATGTACAATAGGGAAAGGCAGGTCCTTCAATTTTGAGTCTTTTGTAACCCAAGTCCACCACATCCCTGCATCTTGACAGTAGCCAACAAACATCCATGGCCAGCCATTTAAAATATGGAACAGCAACATGTTCACTTTATGGCGTTCGCCGCTACTTAATAACTCTGGCATGGGGGATTTGTAATTGGATAGATCCAAGGCGGGTAACTTCCTATGCTTTTGTATAGTGTCTCTCAGACGTTGACTTCTAACATTAGCCACCAAAAGTGATTGAATTCGTCCAATTGTTGAAAAGAAAACTAATGGATGCAAATTTTGATTTAAATAATACGGCGGTACTTCATTATAAAGACATTCAAATAGAGCTCCTTCTAGTTGAAGCACTTCAGAGCTGGCATTTAATGTCTTCACTTTACGCCGGTCTTCACCACATTTATGACAAACTGGCAGCTCATTGCGATGGGGAGCAGCAGGTGATCCACAGTTTTTGCAGCGACACTTCAAAATAACACTATGTTTAAGACATGTTGAGAACAAAGAAAGTCTCCAATGTAGTCTGTAATATGGCTCCTCATCCTCTTCAAGGCATTGCGGGCACCATTGTAGGCCACAATGTGTTCTCGTTCTGTGGTACACGCCAATTCGATTTATTAATTTTGTTGGCCCCGCCTTATTCACTTTGGGGTAAATAATACCTTCAAATCGACCAAAAGTTGTTTCTAAGGCTTTTCGGTTAGACAAGCCAGTCATCTGTGCCATGTCGTTTAAAATATAATTTGGTGAGAGAGTATCAATATCCCGATTCCAAATAGGTTTTCCTGGCCAAGTGGAGTGGCAAAATGGATGAAGCATGCCGCAGTTTTTGAATCCCATTCTAGCAATCCAAGAAGATAAGAGTTCGTAAGGAGCGGGTTTAGGTCTTAATGCCCATTGGTATTCTAAACTAACCACTTCTTGGTTTCTTGATAAGTTTATAAAATTCGTTTGCGGCATCGCTGAACTGCGTCCTTGGTTGTTTCCATTCTAAATTGGTTAGGAGGTCTGCAGTAATAGCCTCGGTCTCAGTTTGGATTGCTTTTATTGCAGCTTGGCGAATGAGTTTCCCTATATAACCTGTCAAGCCTTCTGACATTTCTAAAATTTGAGTCGCTAGCATAGTTTCGTGTAAATTTGATGGTTTCCTTAGGGGTAGTGTCGCTTCAAAATCTGCGAGTAAATTTCGGGCAATATCAGAAAACTCCCACTTAGGTATTGTTACTAATGGGTGGAACCGTCTACCAAGTTGCCCATCAGAATTGAGCGCCATTAAGGAATCTTCTATACCACAAACGACGACAGGTATTTGTAGGCTTTCGTTTAAATCCCTTAAAAGGTTTAAGAACTCAACTTTCTGGTTTTTAGTTAAAGCATTTTCAACATTTTGAATTTCATCAATGATTATCATACGTGTTTTATAGGCTTTGAGAGTATTTAATACTGTTGCTTCCAGTGCGGGCATCATCGAGGTTAGACTTATAGGTATTTTCAATGTTGTTACGAGCCTCGTAAAAAAACGTTTGGCTGATGGGCCACTATTTAAAGTGACGTAGACAACAGGTCTTTGAAGTTCACCTTCTTCGTCTCTAAAGGGTGGGTGTGATTCCTCAAAGTCGACGAGCAACTGTGTTTTCCCCATGCCAGTAGGCCCAACAATCATCATACAGTCCATCCCGCGTTTTGGGGATTTTAGAAACAATTTTTGCATTCGGTTAGTAGTCTCGACATAAAGAGGGTGTTCGATAATGGATTCATTTTCTAATTCCTCAATACGTTGATTATCTGTAGCATTAAGTAAGCACTTTGCACGCTCAGTCAAATAACGGTCCATTGATTAATCCCCTCGTCGGATATTTGAAGTTCGATTGGGTACAAAATTATCTTTCTTTGGATTTTCTTCAGCATCAACTGAAGGAGAAACTGACTGCCCTATCGTTGTAGATGGTGCAATTGATCTGAATATCTCGCGATTATCTTTATTTTTCTTTTTAATTCGCTCACGTTTTTTTCTCCGGGTATCCGATGCAGCAAGTCGCATTATATCGTCCATTTCATCAAGTGCCCTAAAACGAGCCTCTTCGTCCTTAGGGCTATGTCCGAGTTCTTGGAGGCGTCTGCCAGCGCGTTTCCATTCCTCAAGTTCTATTGGTCCTTTGTGGCCCTTACTATTATTGATGGGTATGAAGAGCCCAGTCTTAGGATCCTTCCAGTAAATTCTTGAAATGTCCTGATGGCTCCACCTAAACTCATATTCACGAGCATCTCCAGTTCTTGCGATATACTTAAGAGCCTCACCCCAATATGACATGTTGTGAATTCTAACTCTGTTCTTGTCAATTGTCCTGCTATCGCGAGGAAGGAAGTCCATTACGAAGCGATCGGGATCTAGAGGCATTCGTGGTTGCGGAGGAATAGTTTTCTTTGATTTCCCAAACATATCTGTTCCATTAAAGAAAGTTTCCCACCTACCTTGAGGAGACTGCCAGTCAAGTTCAGATCTTTGCTTTTTATTATAAACGCCTGCAATATAGGTTGCTAAAAATTTCTCGATCTCAAATAGTGTCATCTCGGCTTTTTCTTCAGGATCAAAGGTGGTTTTTTTACCTTCCCACACCTTAGTTGTATTCCCATTGCAAATTTTCATTTTTGACATAAGGGTTCCAATTGCACGTTCTACGAATCCACCAGTAAACGGTCTTCCGGGCGATCTATGTTCGGGTCTTTCAATTCCATGCTCCAAACAACCGTAAATCAGGGCATTTGCTTTCAAATCCATTCCATTATCTACGAACACGTGACATGAAAGGCCTTGCATTGGCCAATCATGGTTGACGCCTATGTTATCAAGCCAAGCTTTTTTTGGTAAAACCGCCTTAGTCATAGCGAAGGCGACGACAGTTGCAGATGGAGGGCGAAATGAGAGGGCAAAGCCTAAAATTGCGCGCGTATATTCGTCCATGACAATAGTAATATATGGACGACCCAGCGGAATTCGGTAAAATGGGTCGAGAGCTACAATATCTACTAAGGTATGATCTATTTGAATGCGTTCTAACGGAACGTTAGTCTCAGGCGTAAACCCAGGGTGAGAATCGTATGTTACTTGTGTATAGCGGTCATTAAATTTTGCTTTGGAACGATCATAAATGGAGTTTTCATTTATGATTGAGCGTATTGTATTATCTGAAGGTATATGGAAACCTTTTTTTCTGCACTGTCGTTTAGCAATTTCGATCAAGTCGCTTGTGAGAATGGTTCCGTGTTTACTTTCTCTGTTATTTATTGATGTTTTTATGACATCCAAACTTTCTTGAGGAATGCGCCTTAGTCCGCGCCCCCCAGATCCAGGCCGCGAAAATAGTGATGATAAAGTCCGTTTTTTCTCAAAACGGCGCCTTTTGCGGTAAAATGTGGCTAAACTTATGCCGAGCGGTTTAATAACTAAATCGAGAACTGCTCTTGGGGTCCTATGAAGTCTCGGATATTTCAATATAACTTCGCGCAATTTAGCAGCCTTAATAATTTCTTCGTCAGTTGCCTCCACTATATCTGGCTCTGCATCGCGAGCTGTTTGGATAATCTTTCTCTGAAAATCAGATTTACGTGCCATCTTTACCTCCAGATACTAGGTAAGTTGAAACAATGACTAAGGTATAAGCCAATAGTTGAGCCCTGAGAGGCTGGAGGAGTTTCAGTGCGATGTAAAAGCTATTCATTATAGTGAGGTGCATGACGGTGATCGAAGGCCAGAATGTCTGAAGCCTTTAGCTCAGCTAGCTGATCTGGCTGCAAAACACTGTGTGATACCAATATCCAGATTGCATTGTGGATGTTGTTTTTAGGAAAACCTCCAGCTTCTAGCTTTGCGATCACGCTATCAAGTCGTGTGGGGTTTCGTGCATTCAGGAATATTTTTTCAACGGCACTACATGTTTGATCATAAGGTTGAAGCTTCATATTGCTAAGCAGACGTAGGTATTTTCCGAAATCACCTAATAGCTCGACGTCAGTCATTAGACTAAAAGCCCTATCAGCTGATTTATTCGCCCATTTATAGGCTGCAGCTAGCTTTAAAGAAGATAGTTCCTTTTTTCTTTGCAAATCTTCTTCTCTTTTTATTTCGAAGAGAGTGTATCGTTTTGAGTGCGATCCAATTAGGAATTGTCCAGGTAGTATTTCAAAATTTTTCTCGATAAGATAATCTGGTGTATAGAATTTACTCTTCTGAAAATTCTTCGCTGTGTATTCAATTGTAAAAGGTTGTGCGGTAATATTTACAATTTGTTTGTCTAGCCGGCAGGCAAGAAGGAAATCACGTTCAACACTTGATTCAAAATGTACTTCTTTATCTAAACTAGGAAAACGTATATAACCACTAACAGCCGAAATTTGTCGCCCTGCGGCATTTCGGCGAGTCTCAATCACTCTTATATTATTGACGTCACTCATACGGTTTTCTGCTTGATTAGCTAATGATAACATACTGTTTTTCCCCTACAGGTGCAAGAACTATTGAAATAGAGTACATGATCTTTTGAAATTTACAGGCGGCGTTAAGGCAAAACCGGGCGAAGCGTCCTTAGCCCATCGGGGCATTTTGTTTTTAGATGAGTTACCAGAATTTACGGCGCAAGTTTTAGATAGTCTGCGGCAGCCTCTGGAAGAAGGTGAAATAAATGTCGCGCGGGTTAACGCTCACGTAAAATACCCCGCTCGCTTTCAGCTCATCGCCGCCATGAACCCATGCCGGTGCGGAACGGGCGGGGCGGACGGCATAAGCTGTCGACGCGGGCCGCGCTGCGCCGCAGATTATCAATCGCGGGTATCTGGGCCGTTTATGGACCGTATCGACATCCAGATCGACGTACCTGCTGTCACACCCGCCGATCTGGCGCTGCCGCCCGCAAAAGAGGGCACAAAAGAAATCGCCGCGCGAGTTTTGCGTGCCCGCGCGCTGGCCGACGCCCGTAATGGCGGCTGCCCCAATGCGGAACTATCAAGCCAGCAGCTCGACCATGTTGCTGCGCCAGGCCGTCAAGGTCAGGCACTTTTGTTACAAGCCGCCGAGACTTTGGGCCTAACAGCGCGCGGCTATCATCGGGTTTTGCGGGTAGCGCGTACCCTTGCAGATTTGGATGATAGCGAGAATATCCGCCGCCTTCATATTGCAGAGGCCCTATCGCATCGGCGCGGGCGCACAAATACGCCGCGCCTCGCGCCACATGGTAAATTTAGTGCGCGCTCACGTTAGTTGACCCGAATTAATAAGCTCGCGCGGTAATTATGGGCAAAAATGGGCTTCAAATAGTAATTTTTTGCTAAGCATTAAAAATAAGTTTTTTTTGTTTTGGTAAGACATTTTTTAGGAAAGGAACGTTAAAGTGTCCCAAATGATGCCGATTTTGGCGATTGGGGACTGAACTTATGTCAGCAGATGATATTTTAGCCGCAAATTTGTGGCCTTGGCCGGACCCGCTGTTAAAGCGAGATCTTACTGGTAATGTTGTGTTTGTTAACGCTGCGTTTTTACAGCTTTATGGCGGACGCGTCGAAGATTGGCGCGGCAGACCTGTTTCTGGTTGGCCCGCACCTGTTCCCCAAGGCGCTCAGCGTTTTGAAACGCGCTCTGGAGAGCCTGAGAGCGAATCGATCTATGACTGGGTTGAAATGGTTATGGCCGATGGAACGGCACTTGCGATTGCTCGCAATGTTACCGCTATTGTTGCGCCGGCGCCGTTGCCGCCAGCAGAAATGCCAACGGTCGCACCGGCAACGCCGCCAGCGCCCATTGCGCCGCCTATGGCTGCGCCTGTCGCTACCGCCCCTCAGCCCGTGCCAGTTTTGGAGGCGGGCATTGGTCAACCAAGTCAAGCTGCTGAAGCAAGCCCTGAAACCGAGGCCCGCACAGATTTTGAAGGCATGCTTGATAATACCGCCGAAGATTACAGCTTTGAGGACACGCCAGAGCAAAGTTTTCTGCCTGAAACAAATGATGTAAATATTGCCGCCGCGTCTACTGCGCCGACTTTAGAAGCCCAAGCACCTGTCATGAGCGCGCCCGCAATGCCCGCACCAGCGCCAGCTCAGGCGGCACCGCAAGATGAAGCGCGCATGACGCCAAGACGGGCCCTACCAATAGAAGACAGCTCGGCTGTTTTAGGGTCGAACTGGCGGGATCAAGTTATAGCAAAAGCCGTAGGCGTTGACGCTGCGGCGCCTGCTCAAGCAGCTCCAGTGGTCACAACCGCGGCAGCTAACGCAACAAATGAGGCACTGGAGGACAGCCCAGCAAAGCCAAATGACGGGCTTCGCATTCTTCTCGCCGAAGACAATGCCATCAATGCTTTGCTAACGCGCACATTACTTGAAGCAGAAGGCGCAATTGTTGATGTGGTCGAGGATGGCGCTTTGGCTGTTGAGGCCGTAAAAACAAATGACTATGATATGATCTTAATGGACATGCGCATGCCAAATATGGACGGCCTAGAGGCCACGCGGAAAATCCGCAGCTATGGATATGCTAAGCCCATCGTAGCGCTCACCGCCAACGCATTTGATGATGACCGCAATTCGTGTTTCGACTCTGGTATGAACGATTTCATGACCAAACCAGTTAGCGCCGAAGAACTCAGCGAAATGGTCACCACATGGGTTAAAAACGGCGGCGAAGCAAATAAGATGGCTAGCTAGAAATTTTTGCTCTCACTTCGCTGCCTTTGCTTGCCGTGATTGCCGCGCCCACTCTAGGGCGGACAAAACAACGGCAAAACCGCCAAGCCATGCGCATAGTACGAATGTATAAGCATACCCTTCGTCAGCTATTATTTCGCCAATCAGCGGCCGTCCCAATACGCCAAATAAATATGTCAGAGACGCTAACAATGCATATTGCACGGCGGCGTATTCTTTATTCACAATAGATGATAAATACGCGATTGTCGCCGCGCTCGCAAACCCGCCCGCAATGTTTTCTGCCGTAATTGTCACAATTAATCGCGACATTCTTTGATCAAAAACAACCTTTTCAAACATGCCACTAAAAAACTTAGCGCCCTTCAACCAATTGCCCATATTAGGGACGATGCTGTCAAGATTGGTAAAGCTTAGGAACTGATCCATATATATGGCGCTTCGAGCAATGTCGGCATATAATAGGTTGGTTATAGCCGCCAATATTGCACCAACAAACAGCACTGGCATCCTACCAAATTTCAGCATTGAAATCCCAGCGAGGGCGATACCTAGTATAGTAGCAATCACGCCCACAAGTTTCGACGCTACGCCAACTTCGCTGAGCGTATGCCCCAAGGCGCCATTATCTGCATTTAGATAAAATGGATAGGCAAAACTGCCCCAAATTGCATCCGTAAATCTGTAGGTCATTACCAATGCTAATATCAAAACAGCGGCCCATTTTAACCGCCCTAAAATTTCCATCATGGGTTCTAAAATTGCGACATACAAAATATCTAGAGGTGATGTCGCTAATGCATCTGTCTCCTCTGGCACTTTCTGCCCCGCATATTTAGTATCTTGCCACACAAGGTAAGCAGCAACGGCGGCAAGCAGTACAACGGTTAAGCCAATTACAATTGGGCTTTGCGTGCGCATAAATGTTCTTGTGCTGTGGTTTGCTGGGTCCGTCAGTGCGCCATACATAAATGTGCTGATTTGATAAAACCCACCTATCCAGCCCGCTATGACAAGTGATGTCGCTATATGTCTTGTTTTTGGCGCAATAAAGCGGCCTTGTTTCAATCTGTTTTGAACATCTTCTTCACTGTTGTGATCGACAGCCAGCGGCGTTGGCTTGGCCAAAAGCACCCCGATCATAGTGAAAGCCATCAAAACAGCACCGCCCTTAAATACGGGCTTCCACCCAAAATTGTCCGCCAACAATAAGGCGACAAATCCGCCCAACAAAGACGCAGTCCTGTAACCAAACTGCTCAACGGTTGATAAAATATCTAAATGGCGTTCATCGCGGGCACTTTCAATTCTCCATGCCGACTGCACAATGTCAAAACTTGCAGAAAAAATAGCTATGATTACACTGATAAGCGCAATTTTTCCTATGCCATTGGGCGGATCTGAGAACGCAATTATAAACAAGCCAACTGTTATAAGCGCCTGAAATAAAAACATCCAAAATCGCCGCGGCCCAATATTGAGTTTAAATGGAGTTCTACGGCTTTGTAGAGCAGCTGCCCACATAAATTTAAATGCATAGGCGAGCCCTGTCCATGATAACAAGCCAATGGTTTTGGTATCAACATTCGACGTTGACATCCAAGCATTTAACGTTCCACCCACAGCAGCGTAAGGAAGCCCAGACGCAAGCCCCAAAATCAAAATCGCCAAAACCTGGCGGTCTTTAAAAATCATGCCGAGCGCGCCGCGCGTTTTAATTTTTTCTGTTGTCGCCATTACGCTGTAATCCCCTTTAGCCATCTTTTCTTTATTAATTATGTCTTCTTTATGCTGTGCGCGTGACGAGAAGCAAATTAATTTAATGTTTTGATGCTGGCTTTTTACATGAAGGCCTGCATTTTCCTTGCACATTTTGCTATGCCTTGCGAATGTAGCGTTATGAATAAACCGCTTGATACTAAAACTGATTTGAAAAAGGCTACGTCTACGGCAAAGGCCGCTGCGCCAACGCCTATGATGGCGCAATTTTTGACCATCAAACAAGAAGCTGGCGAAAACGTTATTTTGTTTTACCGTATGGGCGATTTTTACGAGATGTTTTTTGATGACGCCATCAACGCGGCTTCGGCGCTCGACATCGCTCTGACCAAACGCGGCAAGTATGAAGGCAAAGACATACCTATGTGCGGCGTGCCCGTACATGCGTCTGAAACCTATCTTCAGCGGCTAATTAAAAAAGGGTTTCGGGTCGCCGTGTGCGAGCAAACCGAAGACCCGAAAGAAGCTAAGAAGCGCGGCTATAAAGCCGTAGTCAACCGCGCCATTGTCCGCGTGGTAACGCCAGGAACATTGACCGAGGACACACTGCTGGACGCGCGTAGCTCTAACTATATTTTGGCACTAGCCTTAACGCCTGCGGGCGGCATGGCACTAGCGTGGGCCGATATATCTGTGGGCAGTTTTGACGTTTGCGCCATTGCGCCAAAGCGGCTTGGCGCGGAGCTTTCCGCATTATCCCCGCGCGAAATAATTATCAGTGAAGCCCTTTATCAAAACCCTGATTATCACGAAATTTTGCAAATAACGGGCGCAGCGCTTACTCCGCTAGCAGGCGCAAAATTTGATGCGCGTACAGCAGCGCGCCGCCTTAAAGAGCGTTATCAAGTGCAGGCGCTAGATGCATTTGGCGATTTTTCAAAACCTGAACTGATTGCGGCGGGCGTACTCGTTGATTATTTGGAGCTAACACAAGCGGGTGGACAAGTGCAGCTCAGCCCGCCTACGCAAAGGTCCGCGTCTGGTTTTATGGCAATAGACCCCGCCACTCGCGCGAGCCTAGAAATTGACCGTACGCAGCTCGGGCGTAAACAGGGCTCTCTCTTGTCTGTCATTGACCGCACGGTGACGGGCCCTGGCGCGCGCTTACTCGCAGCGCAAATTTCACGGCCCTTATTAGACCCTGCACGCATCAACCACCGCCTTGACGCTGTTAGTTTTTTTGTGGAGCAACGTGAGAAACGTGAAGATGTTCGCGCCCACCTAAAACGCACAGGCGATGCAGCGCGCGCTATGTCACGGCTAGTGCTTGGGCGCGGCGGCCCGCGCGATATGACGACCATCGCCACGACACTGCTAGAAGGCGAACTGCTCAATGCGCTATTTGCCAAATCACCGGACTTATCCCTGCCCGCGCATTTCGAACAGGCGCTTAGCGCACTCAGCCTCGCCGCGCAGCCAAAACTTGCAGGACTAGTACGCGACATCGGCAAGGCCTTTAAAGTAGAGCCGCCATTGCTAGCCCGCGACGGGGGTTTTGTAAAACAAGGCTGGCGACCAGAACTTGATACTTTGCTTAAACTACGCGATGACAGTCGCCGCGTTATTGCAGGACTTCAAGCAGATTACGGGCAAAAAACGGGAGTCAAATCCCTAAAAATAAAGCACAACAATGTGCTTGGCTATTTCATCGAAGTGACGCCTCGCCACGGAGATATTTTATTGTCTGGTCAGCACAAGGATGATTTTATTCACCGCCAGACATTGGTCAGCGGCATCCGATTTACCACCGCCAAACTGATTGAGCTAGACGCGCAAATTTCAGGCGCAGGCGACAAAGCTTTGGCCTTAGAGCTTGAAGTTTTTGAAAACTTTTCTGCCCGCGTTCAGACAGTATCAGAAAGCATTCGGGATAGTGCAGGCGCGCTCGCCGCCATAGACGTTATGAGCGCTCTGGCGCAATGGGCCCAAATTGCCAATGCCGTGCGGCCACTCATTGACGGCAGCACCGATTTTCACATCGAAGGTGGACGACATCCTGTGGTCGAAGCGGCCCTCTCCAAAGACGGCGCGCCCTCATTTACCGCTAATGATTGCCATCTTAGCGCGGGCGGCAAAGACACGCAAAGACTGACCTTAATCACGGGGCCAAATATGGCGGGTAAGTCAACCTATCTACGCCAGAACGCGCTCATGTTTATTTTGGCGCAGTCGGGCTGTTTCGTGCCCGCTGCAAAAGCTCATATCGGCGTTGCGGACGCTTTATTTTCGCGGGTGGGGGCAAGCGATGATCTTTCGCGCGGACGTTCGACCTTTATGACCGAGATGATCGAAACGGCGGCCATCCTTAACCAAGCGGGGCCGCGCACTTTCGTAATACTTGACGAGATCGGACGCGGCACGGCAACCTTTGATGGGCTGTCTATTGCCTGGGCAACCGCCGAGCATTTGTACGAAATAAACAATAGCCGCGCCTTATTTGCAACTCATTATCATGAGTTAACCGCGCTCATGGACGAATTGCCATATGCTGGCAATGCTTGCCTAAGAGCAAAAGAGTGGGACGGAGATTTAGTGTTTCTACACGACGTTATTAAAGGCGCTGCGGATAAATCCTACGGGGTGCAAGTGGCTAAGCTAGCGGGCTTGCCGCCCGCCGCTGTTGCCCGTGCGCGCGAAGTGCTGACGCGGCTAGAGGAAGACGCACAAAACGCGGACGCGCTTGGCGGGCTTCCTTTGTTTACGGCCCCCGCGCCTGCGCCAAAGCCTGCCCCATCCGCCACAGACAAGGCGCTTGGCGGTCTTGATGTTGACAGCCTAAGCCCGCGCGAGGCTCTCGACGTTTTATACGATCTTAAAGCCCGCCTTGAGGGGGAGCGGTAGATGTCCTTGCGCGGACGGCTGGATACGTGCGGCGGTATAGACGCGCGTGCCGACGTGCTAACGCTGTTAAAAACTGAGCTACAATCCGCACGTACCGATCTACAAAACAAATTTGAGAGCGGCGAAATTAACGGGCTAAAAGCCGCCGCGCAAATTGCAAAGCTTCACGACGATATTCTTGTGCCTTTGTTTGAATACACTAATGAAGCTCTATTCCCAGCGGATACAGAGCAATTGTCTTTATGCGCCGTTGGCGGCTATGGGCGCGGCGAGATGGCGCCGTTTTCAGATTTAGACTTGTTATTTTTATGCACAGACAAAAAGGACGAAGCCCGCTGCGCATCCGTCGCAGAATATGTTCTTTATATGCTTTGGGACCTTGGTCTTAAAGTGGGGCATTCTAACCGTAACCCCGCGCAGTGTATGGAGCTGGCACGTCAAGACGAAACCGTCTTGACGTCGCTATTGGACTTGCGTCTTCTCGCTGGCCCAGCCGCGCCGCCAAAAAGCCTCGTGGCATTGGTCAACAAAGAGCGCACCCGCGCCAAAAAACGCGCTTTTATTGCGGCCAAATTAGGCGCCCGTGATGGCCGTCATGCCAAGGCTGGTAATTCCCGCTATGTGATCGAGCCTAATGTCAAAGAGGGTAAAGGGGGGCTGCGTGATTTGCATGTTCTTTACTGGGTATCCAAATTTTTGCAGGGGCAAGAGAGCAAGCACGCGCCGCGCAAACCTCACAATGTTGCCGCGTATTTGCGGCTTGGGTTATTAGATACGCAGGCGTCAAAACGGTTTGGCACAGCGGCAGAGTTTCTTTGGAATGTGCGCATCCATTTGCATTTTTTAGCGGGGCGCGCATGCGAGCTTCTTAGTTTTGACCATCAAGACGGGCTCGCCAAACGCATGGGCTATTCACAAAAATATCCCGAGGAACGAGTTGAAGCATTTATGCGCAATTATTTCACCATCACCCGCGAGGTCGGCGCGCTCACCCGTATTGCCTGTGCAAAATTAGAGGCCGAAAGCGCCCTGCTACTTCCGCAAGGTCTTGATAGATTTATACCAACGGCGCGGCGGGGACTAAAGGAAAAAGGCTTTGTTCTTGAACATGGGCGGCTTAATTTTGCTGACGGCGCAGGGCCGAAAAAAAGCCCGCTTCTGATACTGCACTTATTTCGCATTGCTGGCGCGCGCAATCTAGACATTCACCCAAATGCATTTGCGGCGCTATCACAAAACATGGCCCTGATAGACGATGCCTACCGTTCCAACAAAGAGGCGGCCTCTATATTTTTTGACATTTTACTTAAGAGCAAAGCCCCTGGCGCACTCTTGCGCACCATGAATGAGGCAGGTGTTTTAGGCGCATACCTACCCGAATTTGGCGCTATTGTCGGGCGCACACAATTTAACATGCACCACGCCTATACGGTTGATGATCACACCATTTCTTTGGTTCGAGATTTGCACGATATTGAAAAAGGTAAATTGACGCGCGAACATCCGCTTGCGTCTGCATTTGTCAAAACTTGGGATACACGCTTACGCCTAATCGTCTACCTTGCGTGCTTACTTCATGACGCCGGAAAAAGTGAGGGTGACCAGTGCGAAGATGGCGCACGCATGGCCACCGTCGCTTGCCTGCGCCTTGGCCTCCCAGATGCTGATGTTGAAACTATAAGCTGGCTTGTGCGTCATCATTTGGACATGAGCGAAACCGCCCAGCGGCGCGATATTTCTGACGCCGTCACCATAGAAAAGTTTGCGCGCACAATTGGGTCTATCACGCGCCTGCAAATGTTATGCGCGCTAACGATTGTCGATATTCGCGCCGTAGGCCCTGGCATTTGGAACGATTGGAAGGGCGAGTTATTGCGGGAGCTTTATGAGGGCACGCGGCAAGTTCTTATGGGCACTAAATCGTCCGAGCCCAAAACCGTATCAGAAATTGATGCCCTGCTTTCACTGCTACCAAGCGAGGCCACAAACGCCACTCATTATGTAAAAGCCTCTGCAGATCTGTCCAAAGACATCACGGCTCTTTATGTTGTTAGTCGCGACCGCGCGCATTTGTTCGCTGATCTTGCTGGCGCCATCGCCAGCAGCGGCGCGAACGTCGCAGGCGCACAGCTGCATACGGGTGATGATGGGCGGGTGTTTAATACATTTTATCTGCAAAACACGGAAGGCCTCGCCTTTGGCCGCAAAAATCCGCAGCGCTTATCTGCCTTAGAAGCCGTAACCCTAAGCGCCGCTAAAGGGGAGGTTACTGAATTTAATTTACCCGCAAGCCTTCCCTCCCGGCGCGCCGCAGCTATCCCTATAAAAGCGCGTACATCAATCATTCGTGATAAGGACAGTGTCATCATAGAGGTTGAAGGACGTGACCGCATAGGCCTGCTTTACGCGCTGGCTAAAACTTTGGCCGCCCATAAATTATCAGTGCGTTCCGCCCATATCGATGTGGCGGGCCCCAAGGCCGTTGACGTATTTTACGTGATCGGTGCAAAAGCAACATCGCTGCGCCAATCTAGTCTAAGCGCTGACTTACTGGGCGTGCTTGAGACAAAAATGGCGGTGGACGCATGAAGCTTATAAAATCAACCGCAATCATCGGCACCTTGACATTACTAAGCCGAGTGCTTGGCCTTGTGCGCGATACGTTCATGACCAAATATTTGGGCGCAGGGCCCGTCACCGACGCGCTCATCACTGCATTTAAAATTCCCAATACATTTAGGCGTATTTTCGCGGAAGGGGCGTTTAATGCTGCCTTTGTGCCGCTCTATGCGCGGCGCATCGAAGAGGACGGCGAAGAAGGCGCAGACAAATTTGCCTCTGAAGCCTTCGCAGCACTATTCCTGATGGTTACCGCCATTGTGGTTTTATTCGAAGTCACAATGCCGTGGACGCTTAATTTATTTGGCGTGGGGCTTGACCGCACAGGCGAGACAGGGGCCGTATTTGGTATGAACTTATCGCCATATTCTTTGGCCGTTTTATGTGCGCAAATTACCATGCCTTATTTATTGCTCATCTCTTTGACCTCTATGTTTTCAGGCATTTTAAACACCCGTCACCACTTTGCCATTGCTGCATTTGCTCCGGTGCTGTTTAACATTACCCAGATCAGCATTTTAATAATGATGGCCAGCGCGGGCTGGAGCCAGCCTTTGCTCGCGGTTTATCTATGTGTGGGCATGACATTATCGGGGTTTTTGCAAGTGGGCCTCGTCTATTGGGCGTGCCGAAAATCGGGCCTAAACCTACGTTTAAAGCGCCCACGCCTAACCCCAGGCGTGCGGCGTTTATTTGTACTAGGCGTGCCAGGCATGCTAGCCGCTGGCGTTACACACATCAACATTATGGTCAGCAATTCCATCGCGACGTTGCAAGACAGTGCCGCCTCATGGCTGTATTGGGCCGATAGATTATATCAATTGCCGCTCGGAATGATTGGTATCGCCATGGGGATCGCACTGTTACCGGCCCTATCGCGGCGACTGCGCGCAGGAGACGAGCAAGGCGCGAAAACCTCTCTTAACCGTGCCATGGAAATCGCAGCATTTTTAACCTTGCCAGCTGCCGCCGCCCTTGCTGTCATGCCCGAGTTCTTAGTAGGCGGCCTGTTTCAGCGCGGCGCATTTGACGCTAACGACACTGCGGCAACATCTATGGCTTTGCGTATGTTTGCTTTCGGACTGCCCGCATTTGTAATGATCAAAGTACTAACGCCCGCGTTTTTTGCCCGTGAGAACACCAAAACACCGATGATATACGCGGCAATGTCAGCGGTAATAAACTTGCTGCTGGGGCTTGTATTGTTTTTCACGCTTGGCTTTTGGGGGCTGGCCGTAGCCACCTCAATTGCAGGCTGGATCAATGTGTTTTTCTTAACCCGCGCACTGCTCAGATCTGGCGACTTTACGCCTGATGCGCGGCTTAAATCTCGCCTACCCCGCATCGCAGCCGCAAGCCTGTTAATGGGCGGCGCAGTGTGGGCCTTATCTGCCCATTTCATGCCCGAACTTGGCACAGGGTTCGCCAAAAATTATTTGCTACTGGCCCTTGTATCTGGCGCTGGCTTGGTCTTTTATGCCGCCTGCGCATTAGCGTTGCGGGCCTACGGCCCGTCCGATATTCGCTACGCACTTGGCAAAGACAAATAAAGATAAATAGAGACCGACATGACAGACACATCACCGATTTACAGCGGCCCGCAGCGGGTGTTTTCTGGCGTCCAGCCCACGGGCGATTTGCACCTTGGCAATTATTTGGGCGCACTCAAAAAATTCGCAGATCTACAAAACGATCATGAATGCCTGTTTTGCGTGGTCGACCAGCACGCGATTACCGTGGCGCAAGACCCGAAAAAACTTGCAGATCAAACTCGCACAATTACGGCAGCGTATTTGGCGGCGGGCGTTGACCCCTCCAAAGCGATTATTTACGCACAGTCTTCTGTGCCCGCGCACACTGAGCTTGCATGGTATTTTAACTGTACGGCCCGCGTTGGCTGGCTTGCACGAATGACCCAGTTTAAAGACAAGGCTGGCAAAAACGCCGAAGCCGTTTCGGTCGGGCTTTACGCCTATCCCGTTTTGCAGGCCGCAGATATTTTGCTCTATAAGGCCACCCACGTTCCTGTTGGCGAAGACCAAAAACAGCATCTAGAGCTATCACGCGACATCGCGCAAAAATTTAACAATGACTATAATGTGCCCGGATTTTTCCCACTGCCAGAACCTTTGATCAAAGGCCCCGGCGCAAAAATTATGTCACTTCGTGATGGCACGAAAAAAATGTCCAAGTCTGACCCGTCTGATAATTCGCGCATCAACCTGACCGATGACAGTGATAAAATCGCCAAAAAAATCCGTAAGGCCAAAACCGATGCGGGCGCAGTTCCAGACAATCTAAAAGAGCTGGAAGATAGGCCAGAGGTTAAAAACCTTGTCGGCATTTACAGCGCCCTATCGGGCATGAGCGATCAAGCCGTATTAGATAGCTTTGCAGGGCAAGGCTTTGGCGCGTTCAAACCCGCGCTCGCTGATCTGGCCGTTGAAAAGCTTGCCCCGATCACGGCACGCATGAATGAGTATTTAGATAACCCTAGTGAAATTGACAAAGTACTCAACAAAGGCGGGCAAGCCGCTGGCGCTATAGCGGGGCCAATTGTCGCTGACGTTAGAAAAACTATTGGCTTTTGGGGCGCATAGGTTAAAACCACAAAACACATTCTGGGAGGCGCTCATGTTTAGAGCATTATTAGTAAGTTTATTTGCATTTGTTCTGGCTGCGTGCGGCGGTGGTGAAAGCGCCACGAATACTGCGCCCGCCATCAATATTGAAAACGCGAGTCTGCGCCTGCCTGCACCAGGTCAAACTAAAGGCGCGGCCTATTTTAATGTCGTCAACAAAGGCGGTGCAGATATATTACTGTCTGCGGCGACCCCTTTTAGCAGCCGCGTCGAGCTACATACCCACTTGCACGAAGATGGCATGATGAAGATGCGCCAAGTAGAGAGCGTGGACATAGGCCCTGAAGCCGTCACTCATTTTAAAACAGGCGGGCTACACGTAATGATCTTTGATATGAACGTGCCAGAAGGCGCAACACATATGCCCCTCACATTGACCTTTGCTAAATCGGGGGCGATTGATGTCAATGTTACAATCGGAGAGCTAGGTGGCGCGGCAAGTATGGGCGAGCATAATATGAAAGATATGAAAACTCCAGACAAGCACACTGGGCATTAGAACCTAATCTTCTGTAGCGCGTTCTTTTTTTGGCGGCACGATACGTGGATCGAGTGGCGCTCCATTTTTTTCAAGCGTTTTAATTTCGGCTATAGTTTTATTATAGTGCGCGGCGCGCTCACGTGCTTTGTAATAGCGGGCAGCCCTGCTCATGTGCGGCGGGGCGATGGTGATAGAGCTTCGCGTTGCGTGTTCATAATCAAGGCCCGCGCGCGCCAATAAAAATAAAGCCCAGCGATCAGCAATTGGCTCAATTTCTGAAGCCGCATCTTCCGCCTTATGGCCTAAAATATTATGTGCGAGTTCATGCGCGATAATGAGCGCCAGAGATAAATCATCGGCGCTCTCTATCATTTCTGATGTCACGATAATAATTTTCCCGTCTGCATAAGCATTTATTTTCTGGCTATAGCGGATGCGCACATCATAGCCGCACATGTCATTACCTACCGCGAGCGTGGCGAGCCGCGACGATGACACTTTATCGCCTTGCTTAAGACCTGCTTTATCTGCGGGGCTATCC
>Ga0209633_10001116_pt1 | contig 28946 bp, 24 predicted proteins | sample Cruoilmetagenom1_FD_187290 | JGI IMG/M metagenome (GOLD analysis project Ga0209633, IMG submission 187290) | Oil polluted marine microbial communities from Coal Oil Point, Santa Barbara, California, USA - Sample 1 (SPAdes) (version 2) | ecosystem: Environmental > Aquatic > Marine > Oil seeps ... | reverse complement strand
CCCGCGATTCCAGATACTCGAGCGCCAGCTTAACCGAAATCACGTCATGGCCGTGGTTCGAGCCTTCCAGTCCTTCGATGCCGGGACACATGGGCCGCTTATTGATCACCGCCACCGGGCCGGGTGTGCTGACCGCGGTGCAGATGCGCCGATACAGATCATCGATGTCTTCGCCGTCCCCTTCCAGCACCTTGACACCGTGCCCAGTCAAAGTCTTGGCGACCGTGCAGCCGGGCAGATAGTTGGACGGGTGCCCTGCGATCGTGACATCGTTGTCATCGATGATCAGCTTGACGTTCAGGTTTTGTGCGACGGCCAGGCGCGCTGCTTCGGCGTCATCGCCCTCCTGCTGGGCACCATCGGATCCGAGACAGAACAGCACCTTGCCCGGATTGGCCATCGCCACCCCATTGACATAAGGCCACATATGCCCCAGACGGCCCGAGCTGAATTTTACGCCGGGCGTCAAACCCAACTCCGGATGGCCGGGCAAACCCGAATGAGCTTCACGGTAGTGCATCAGCTCCTCGGCCGGCAGGTCACCGTTCAGGACCGCCATCAGATACTGCGTGGCGACGCGATGTCCGGCTTCATCGAAGAAGACCGGGACGAATTGATCCGAGCCCCGAAACAGGGCGTCCATAATCATCACTTCCGGAACGGTATCGTACGGACCACCGGAATGTCCACCGACGCCTCTGGCAGCACCGGTCGCCGTGAAAAAGATGATTGCGTCGCGGCAAAGCTGAATGTTGTGCTCAAGCACGGCGCGCTGCTCGCCGTTCAATGATGGTATATTGGGATCCAGGGATATGCGCTTGTAGGCGCCAAGATCGATCGGGAATTGGCTCATTGTTGTTCTCTTCTCTAGAGTTTAAGGGTTAGATCAGCTTAAAAGTTTTTTCGATAATTTCAAAGGGAAGCGGGTCCGAAAAGATCGGTTGATATTCCTGCGGCTCCGGTTTCGGAGGGATGATCATCCATGCATGAAAACGTTCGGCGAATCAGGATAAACAATGGAAATTTTAACGCACGTTTTCCGACAATGAAAGCGATTTGATCAACACCAATCCAATCGGAACATTGCGATACATCAAGGCGTGTGGCACTATGGCGTCTTTGTCGAAAAGTTCAGAGGAAGAAAAAATGCACTATCTCAATCCCATTCGTATCTCACTCGTTCTGTCGCTTGTCGTTTTACTGTTTGCTGCCGGCCAGGCGGGCGCCGCCGAAAAAGAAGATGCCGAAAAGATCGTGGTCGACGCGCTCAGCACCTTCAACGACTTTGTCGCCGATCCCGAAATGGCGTGGTTTCGTGATCACGTCGTGGATGCGAAGGCGATCATGATCGTGCCGACAGTCGTCAAAGCAGGCTTTATACTTGGTGGTTCAGGAGGCACGGGTTTGGCCATAGCACGCAACAATCAATCGAATACCTGGAGCAATCCCGCTTTCTACACGATTGGGTCGGTCACCTTCGGCCTGCAGATAGGAGGCGAAGCCGCACAGGTTGTCATGATGGCCATGACCGAAAAAGGCAGAGACGCGCTGCTGAGCAACAAGATCCAACTCGGCGCCGATATCAGCATCGCTGCAGGACCGGTGGGTGAGGGAGCGCAGGCCGCGACGACCGATATCCTGCAATTTTCGCGCACGAAGGGAGTATTTGGCGGTTTGACTCTGGACGGCTCGGTGATTGGGATCCGCGACAGTCTGAACCATGCCTATTACGGCAAAGCGGTCAGCCCTGTGGACATCCTGATCAAGCGCGATGTCGCAAATCCGCAGGCCGCTCCACTCATCGAGGCGGTCACGAAAGCTACCAAATAAGAGACGCGACGCTTATTCAGACCTCAACAATTTGGCCTAAAATCGGCACTTTTTTTGGGCATATTGAGCTGTAGTTTCGCTTGATTTTGCCAAAACCTGAGGGCGTGATTCATATAAATCAATAGCATACGTATCGACAACAGAAAGACAAATGTCCAATTTCGGTCGATCACCGTGTATTTTCCCGTTGATTCAACAGCTTGGGCAAGGCATGATGGATGTGGCTGTTGAGGTCTGTATTCCCTCAATATCCCCAATTCTGTTGACTTAAGCCCTCTCCAGCGGGAGAGGGTTGGGTGAGGGGGCGATAAACGAACGAACCCAACCATATAATTTGATCCCCTCATCCCAACCTTCTCCCGGAGGGAGAAGGAGTACCCCGTTCTAATTCAAAAGTATTGGGCTCGAACGGGGCCTGTCGATCACAAAAGCGACAAACGAAACCCGATCCATCCGGCTCTTGCGGCGCCCGGCGACACGAAGCGCGGATCATTGAATGCATCGCCCAATACCTCGTCCGCCTCGCCATACAGAGCGAAGGTTTCGAATCGCTTGTTGAACAGATTATCGACCTTGCCGAACAGCGCGATATAGTCGTTGAAGCGATATTCGGTCCGCAGATTGAAGACCACGAAACCGGGAAGGGTCGGGTTGAGATTGGCCTCATCTCCCCGAAAGACCTGACTGCTGTTGTAAACCATATCGAGTCCCATGCTCATGCGGCTCCACAAGTCGACATCGGCCGAGAGCTTGACCATGTGTTCGGGGATGCCCGGCAGACGTGAGCCTCGCGTCACCAGGATATCGCCATCCTCGTTCGCGGATGGATTGTTCGGGCTGCTGGCGATAAACGGTGTGCGGAAGACCGCGTCGATATACGAATAGTTGGCGGCAAAGCGCCAATGATCGAAATCGCCGATCAAGTCGTCAAACTCGCTGATCATACCCACCTCAGCCCCCTGCCGCCGAGTGGTACCGACGTTTGTGAAAAAGCCCTCATTGGTCAGATTGCCGGCGCTGATGAACTGGATGTCATTGTAATTGTGGGTCTGATAGAGGGCGGCGTTCCAGTCCAGATAGCCGCCGAACAGCGGTTCGATCTGCCCCCGCCAGCCGATTTCGAACGTTTTGGCGACCACCTGCTTGAGCGGGGGGTCGGACAGGAACGCATTCGGCAGCTTACAGGGCGCCTCCGGATCGGCGCAGCTCAACTCGACCGGAGTCGGTGCACGCGAGGATTCGTTGTAGCCGCCATAGAAGGAAAACGCCGGCGTGAACGTATAGGTGAAGCCGGCCGCCGGGTTGAAACGCTCGAAACTATGATCGCCGTTGAGCTCGTCACCGAAGCGGTCTTCCATATTAATGTTGGAATTGTTGTAGCGTCCCGACAGGGTAATCGACAAGCCGTCGGTGACAGACAAGGTATCGGTGAGAAAAATGCCCCAGGCGCGAGTGCGGGACTTGAGGATGACGCGCGCTTCCTCGACCAGCACGCCGCCGCCAATGGTGCCGCGCGTCGACGTGAGCGAGGCCAATTCGGTGTCGAAGTTGAAATTGATTTTCGCGTAGTCGAAGCTGCCGCCGAGGATGAACTGGTTCTGCATACCGAGCACGTCATGAGCAAAGATCGACTGCAGATTGCCGCCCCAGCCGTCCTGCTGGGTTTTGCTCAGGTTTTGGGTGCCGCCGAGTACGCGGTCGGTGGCCTCGATCGGCTCGCCCTGAAGATTAAACACCAGTTCCTCTTCGTCGCCCTCCTCCTCACACACAAACCCTTCCAATTCTTCTTCCTCGCATTCCTCGAAGTCGCTGTCGTCGCCATTGAAGGTTTTGGTGTCATTGTGTCGGAAATAGGCGTTGCCGGCCAACTCAATCAGGTCGGTGACGGCGGCGCTGCCGTTGAGCGATGCAAAAAACAGCGAGTTCCGAGTATTGTCCGGATGCGTAAATACTGCGGTGGGACTCAACTCGTAGAGCTGAATCGGCAACGCACCGTTGCCGTTCAGGTCGCTGCCGGTCCCTGCCAGCGTGAGATCCAGGCTCGCCTCGTCGCCGCGCCAGCTGAAGGTGCCGAAACCCTGGTTGAGTTTGCTGCCGGAAAAATTGCGCCAACCCGCTTCGCCGAAATTGCGCAGGTCGATAAAATAACCGAAGGTGCCGTTGTTCCAGGCACTGGACAGCTCCTCGTCATGCCGGTCCCACGACCCGCCGTAGACTTTCAGTTGATGACCCGGTGCGCTGAAGCCGGTTTTGGTACGGATGCTGATGGCGCCGCCCAAGGTGTTGAGTCCGTATAAAGGATTCGATCCGGGGTGCAGAACCATCTGCTCGATAACGGATGGAGGGATCAACTCCCAGTTCACCGTATCGCCGAACGGCTCGTTGAAGCGAATGCCGTTCAGATAGATGGACAGCCCCTGAGGAGTGCCGAGCAGTGGCGACGCGGTAAAGCCACGAAAGCGGACGTTGGGCTGCAGCGGATTGTTTTGCGCCTCGTTGATGTTGACGCTCATCAGATTACGGTTCATGTACTCACCCAACGAAAGGCTTTGGGCTCGTTTCAAATCCTCGCTGGTGACCGTCTGCGTATTGGCCGGGATCTTGTCGATCGGCAGCGCCCCACCCGCGATCGGCGTCACGTCGATCACTTCCATCGCCGGCAGTTCGAATGCCTGCTCCTCTTCGGTCGCTGCTTCCTGGTCGCCCGCCGTCTCCTCCTCCGCCGCGATCGGCTGGGCCGGCAACCCCAGAAGTAGCACCAAGCTCAGGAAGGTATTGATTATATTGTTGCTCTTATTGTCAGTTCTGTTCATTGGCATTGTTGAGCCGCCATCCGGTCATCCAGGTTCCCGGATCGATCCTCGTGTCAGTGGTCAGGTTGCGCGGTATGGTACAGAAATCGGTCGAGGCGCACTATAGGAAAAGTTCCCGATCTGTTTGGGACGCTATAAGCAAGATGAAAGCTTGCGTCAGGGTCACCGCGTTGCACCCGCCCCCCGGGATCGCCGAGTTGCACTCGGCATCGTTCGATCGAGCCGAGTGCAACTCGGCGATCCCGGGTACAGCTCCTGGCGGCAGACCTGCGGGTGCTCGAAGAAACATTGGGATTTATGCTATCGGTTGGGCTATAATCGGAGCTTCGGCAACAGCGGTAATTGAAAGTTAAGCAGGCAACTTCAATGCACACAAGCAGGTGTTCACAGGCTTCAAACCGCCTTCAAGTCGACTGCAGCAACTGCAGCCTGGAGACGCTCTGCCTGCCGCGTGGATTGAGTCGTGGAGAGGTCAACCAACTGACACAGGCTGTCAGACGCGGGAACACACTTCAAAAAGGCGACCTCCTTTATCGAAAAGGCGACCAATTCCGCGGATTTCTCGCAATCAAATCGGGGACTGCGAAAATCGTCACCACCGATGCAGAGGGGGGAGAACATATACTCGATATTCTGCTGCCGGGCGAACTGCTCGGCTTCGATGCCCTCGCGACCGACATCCACAACTGTTCGGCAGTCGCACTGGAAACAGTCAGTTTCTGCGAGCTGCCTGCGAACGCCTTCGAGCGCCTTTGCGGCAAAGTTCCCACGTTGTTTCGCGAGCTTTTTCGCCATGCCGGCGAAAAGTTCGACGACGATGTCCGGCTCATCATACTCAACAAGCGCCCGGCCGAAGAACGCCTCGCCGCATTTCTCATCAGCCTCTCCGAACGTCTGCAGCGCAGGGGATTCTCTCCACTCAATTTCAGGTTGAGCCTGAACCGTCAGGAGATCGGCAACTACCTAGACTTGGCGCTGGCCACGGTCAGCCGGCTGCTGAGACAGTTCCAGGACGATGGCTTGTTGATCGTCAATCACAAGAGCATTCAAATCCTTGACATCGAAGGGTTGAGAAAGATTTACAGCTAATTGCTGGCACAGAGCGATCAATCGCCTTGCACACTAATTCTTGATCCCCACGCCACGATGCAGCAGCCATAAGCTGAATCCAGCCAGCACGACGACAAAGCCCGCGATCATCACCAACGCCGTGCCGACCCTGATGTCGGAAACACCAAGCAGGCCGTAGCGAAAGGCATTGACCATATAGAGAATCGGGTTGGCCAGCGAGATCTTCCGCCACACCTCCGGCAGCAGGTCGACGGTATAGAAAACGCCGCCCAGATAGACCAGCGGTGTCATCACGAAGTTCGGGATGATCGAGATGTCATCGAAGCTGTTGGCGAAGATGGCGTTGACGAGACCACCTAAGGCAAACAGAATGGCAGTCAACAAAAAGACGGTAATCGCGACGCCGTAATGCGCGATGGTCACGTCCGTAAACGTACGGGCCACCAGCGCAACGACGATTCCGACGATCACACCGCGGGCGCCGCCGCCGCTGACATACCCTGTCAGGATCACCCAATTTGGAACCGGAGCCACCAACAGCTCTTCGATATGCCGTTGAAACTTGGTCGAATAGAAAGACGAGACCACATTGGCGTAGGCGTTGTTGATCACCGACATCAAAACGATTCCCGGCACGATGTAATCCATATAGGGAACGCCGTTCATATCGCCGATTCGCCGGCCAATCAAGGTACCGAAAATCAGAAAATAGAGTGAGGTGGTGATCACCGGCGGCAATATCGTCTGCGGCCAGATGCGCATGAACCGCCGAATTTCCTTGGAGACGATGGTCTGATAGGCAATCCAATATTTCATGGCGAAAAGAGAAAAGGGCTTAGCGGCTTTCAGCCGATTGTTGAGTTTCAACCAGGTTCATAAACAGCTGCTCCAGGCGGCTGGCTTTGTTGCGTAGGCTGATCACTTCGATCCCCTGCTCCGAGAGCTGCCGAAACAGCCCATTCAGCCCCTTCCCTCTCGGCACCTCGGCGGCAATCGTCCGCACGTCGATCCATTCCAGCGTATAGTCGGCCAGCTTCGGCAAGGATTGGAGCGGCTCTTTCAGGTCGAGCACGAAGCTGTCGGTGTGAAGTTTTGTCAGCAGCGTCGACATTTCACTGTGCTCGACGATTCTGCCGTGATCGATGATGGCGATATTGCGGCAGAGGCTTTCCGCCTCTTCCAAATAGTGGGTCGTCAAAATGATCGTCGTACCCGCGCTGTTGATCGTGCGCAGAAAATCCCACATGGAACGCCGAATTTCGATGTCCACTCCCGCAGTCGGCTCATCCAGTATCAACAGCTTGGGACTGTGGACCAATGCCCGGGCGATCATCAAGCGGCGTTTCATGCCGCCGGAAAGCGTGCGTGAAACCGAATTGCGCCGGTCCCACAGATGCAGCTGGCGCAATGCGGTCTCCGCACGGGCTGTAGCCTCCCTGCGGCGGATGCCATAGTATCCGGCCTGGGTGACAACGATATCCTTCACCTTTTCGAACTGGTTGAAATTGATCTCCTGGGGGACCAGTCCGATACAGCTCTTGACCGCCTCCCGCGCCTTGATCAGATCATGTCCGAACACCGTCACCCGACCGCTGGTCGGATTCACCAACGAGGTGATGATGCCGATGGCCGTCGATTTCCCGGCACCATTGGGACCGAGCAGAGCAAAAAAATCGCCGGCCCCCACCGTCAAATCGATCCCTTTCAGCGCTTCGAAGCCGTTCCTGTATGTTTTTTTCAGCCCGCGTATCGATAATGCCTGCATCTGCCGCCGTGTTGGTAAAGAAAATCCTGTACAATGCCGTCCAGATTGGACCGGCATCACAACCGCCTGGAAATTCTAACAGAATTGCATAGCCTGCGTATCGACCGGCCATTCGTCTCTTGAACGGGGAACATCACCATGGAGCCTAAATCGCCGGAAGTCGTTGCCGCCATCGACCTCGGATCCAACAGTTTTCATATGATCGTCGCCAACCTGGACAATGGTCAACTGCAGGTGGTCGACCGGCTGCGGGAGATGGTACGGTTGGCGGCCGGCCTCGATTCCGGTCGCCGCCTGACCGAAGAGGCGCAAGAGCGCGCACTCAGCTGTCTGCAGCGTTTCGGGCAGCGGCTGAGCAACCTTCCGACGGGAGCCGTCCGGGCGGTCGGGACCAATACCCTGCGCAGCGCCCGCAATGCCCGTGAATTCTTGTTCAAAGCCGAAGAAGCGCTGGGCTACTCCATCGATATCATCTCCGGCGTTGAAGAGGCCCGGCTGATCTATCTCGGCGTGGCGCAGAGTCTCGCCTCGGACAGCAAGCGCCGGCTGGTGATGGACATCGGCGGCGGCAGCACCGAGTTCATCATCGGCACCGGAACGATGCCGCTGCGCAAGGAGAGCCTGCATATGGGCTGCGTCTCCATGAGCGGCACCCATTTTGCCGATGGCAAGATCACAGCCAAACGCTTCAGACAGGCGATGATCGCTGCCGAGCAGCAGCTGGAGCCGATTCAGCAGGCATTTCGAACCCAGGGATGGGATGAAGCGGTCGGCGCATCAGGCACCTTGCGTGCCGTCGACAAAGTGCTGCTGGCCGCCGGCTGGAGCAAAGAGGGCATCACTGTGGACGGTCTGGAAAAGCTGGTGGATGCGCTGTTGAAGGCGGAGCATGTCGAGGGGCTCGAACTGCCCGAATTGAGTCCGGAACGCGCACCCGTTTTCCCCGGCGGCGTCGCCATCATCTACGCCAGCTTCAAAGCACTGGGGATAACACGGATGCAAGTGTCCGATGGGGCGCTGCGGGAAGGTCTGTTGTACGATCTGATCGGCCGTCTCTATCATGAAGATACGCGCGCACGCAGCGTCGACATGCTCGCAGCCCGCTATCACGTCGATGACGAACACGCGGCGCGCATCATCGAAACGCTTCGGTACTGTCTCGAACAGGTATCTCCGCCCAAGAAAGTGGCCAAGGAGACTACCATGCAGTGGCTGGAATGGGCCGCCAAACTCCATGAGATCGGCATGGAGATCGCCCACAGTCAATACCAGAAGCACGGTGCCTACATTGTCGAACATGCCGATCTGCCAGGCTTTTCGCAGCAGGACCAACGGCTGCTGGCTGCACTGGTACGCTGCCACAGACGCAAATTTCCGGTCAAGACATTCAAAAAACTGCTGCAGCCATGGAACAGGGCTGCCATTCCACTTGCCGTTATGCTCCGATTGGCTGTACTGCTGCATCGCAGCCGCAATCCCGAACCTCTCCCGAACTTTCGATTTCGGCTGGACAAGCAATCGGCCGAGATCGCATTTCCACCTGGCTGGCTGGACGACCAACCGTTGACGCAGGCGGATCTGGAGCAGGAGGTGGACTTTCTTACAGCAGCGGACATCGACTTGGTCGTCTCCAGCGATCAGCAGGACGGTTGAGTCGGTCGAAGGACCAGATTCCTGTTTTCCTGGATTCTGGTTCCCACGCTCCGCCGTGGGAACCCGTGCCAAGCTCGACGAACGGAATGCCGGCAGGCATTCCCACGCAGGAACGAGGGGAAAGGCCGGCGCCCTACTTCCCCAACTCTTCCAGCAGCGCGCTCTGCACCTGAAAACCGGGCTCTTCGGCAGGTTCGACACGTCGATAAGAGCCGTCGGGCTGAAGCAGCCAGGCCTGACTGTCATCCTTGAGGTAATAGGCCAGATCGTGCATGATCCGCTCTTTATGCTTCTTGTTCTCGATCGGAAAGCAGACCTCCACCCGGCTGAACATATTGCGGTTCATCAGATCGGCGCTGGCGGCATAGATTTCCCGCTCGCCGCCGTTCTCGAAGGCGTAGACGCGGGAGTGCTCGAGAAACCGTCCAACGATCGAACGCACCTCGATGCGATCCGAAACGGCTTCGATGCCCGGCCGCAGGCAGCAGATGCCGCGCACGATCAGTTTGACCTCGACCCCCGCCATCGAGGCCCGGTATAGAGCCTGAATCGCCTGCGGCTCGACCAGCGAATTGACCTTGATAATGATCCGCGCCGGGCGGCCCCTCTCGACATGCCGGATCTCGCGTTCGATCTTCTCCAGCAGCGCCTTATGCAATGTAAACGGCGACTGCAGCAGCTTGTTGAGTTTGCTGACCTTGCCCAGGCTGGTCAACTGCACGAAGACCCGGCGCACATCCTCGCCCAGCTCCTTGTTGCTGGTCAACAGCCCATAGTCGGTATAGAGCCGGGCAGTGCTGGGATGGTAGTTGCCGGTGCCGAGATGAACATAGTTGCGCAGCCGCTTCCCCTCCCGCCGCAGCACCAGAATCATCTTTGCATGGGTCTTGTAGCCGACGACGCCGTAAACCACATGGACGGCCGCCTCCTGCAGCCTCGTCGCCAAAGAAATGTTCGCCTGTTCGTCGAAGCGGGCGCGCAGCTCGATCACCACCGTCACCTCCTTGCCGGCACGGGCAGCCGCCACCAGCGCATCGACGATAGCCGATTTCGGCCCGGTCCGGTAGAGGGTCTGCTTGATGGCCAAAACCTGGGGATCCTCCGCCGCTTGGCGGACGAACTCGACCACCGGCGTGAAGGATTCAAAGGGGTGGTGAAACAGAATATCCTGTTTCCGAATGGCTTCGAACATGTCTGTCGTCCGCCGCAGCTGAGCAGGGATGCCGGGTGTGAACGGAGTAAACTTCAAATCGGGACAATCGATCAGATCATAGATCTCCCGCAGCCGGTTCAGATTGACCGGCCCATCGACCAGATAGAGCCGGTCGCGGGTCATCTCGAACCGCGCCAGAAGAAAGTCGACGGTTTCGTCCGGGCAGTTGTCGGCGATCTCGAGGCGCACCTCGTCGCCGTAGTTGCGCATCGCCAACTCGCCTTCCACCGCGCGCAGCAGATCGTCGATCTCTTCGTCGTCGACGAAAAGATCGCTGTTGCGGGTCACTCGAAACTGATAGCATCCCTTCACTTTCATTCCCTGAAAAAGATCGTCGACAAAGGCATGGATGATTGAGGAAAGAAAGACGAAATCGTACGGTCCATTGTCGGGCTCGTCCGGCGGCAGCTGAACAATCCGCGGCAGTGCGCGCGGCGCCGGCAGAATGGCCCGGTCGATGTCCCGCCCGAACGCATCCTTGCCGCTGAGCGAGACGATAAAATTGAGGCTTTTGTTCAGAATGCGGGGAAACGGATGCGCGGAATCGAGCCCCAGCGGGCTGAGTATCGGCTGCAACTCCTCCTGGAAATAGCGGTACAGCCACTTTTGCTGATCGTCACTCCACTCGGTACGGCGAAGAAAACGAATGGTGTTTTGCTCGAGCTGGGGGATGAGCACGTCGTTCAGAACCCGGTACTGCTCTTTCACCAATTGGTGCGCGCGATCGCTGATCGCCGCCAGCAGCTCCTGAGGCGTCAGCGCATCGGGCGTCATCAGCGTCGAGCCCAGCTCGAACCTTTGAATCACGCCGGCCGCCCGCACCTCGAAGAACTCATCCAGGTTCGAGCAGGAGATGCAGAGAAAATTGAGCCGCTCCAGCAGCGGCAGCCGCTCGTCCTTGGCCTGCTCGAGCACCCGGTGATTGAACTCCAGCAGGCTCAATTCCCGATTGATATAAAGCTCCGGCCGTTGCAGATCGCGCTCGTCCATGGCGTTCTCTATTTTTTCTTTTTGTCTTTCGTTTTCGATTTTTTGCCCTTCCCCGACTTTTTCTTTTTTTCCGGCTTCAGCTTCTTTTTTTTCTTCTCGTTCGGCTTTTTGGCCTGCTTCCCCTTTTTCATTTTCTTCGGTGATTTGAGTTTTTCCGGCTCCTCCTCGTCCGCCACTGACGCTGCCGTCGCCGGTTCCTCTCGATCTGATGATTCCATTGCCGCAGACGGCACTGCCTTCATCGTTTCGACAGCGCCCAGCAATGCCTGCGCTTCGTTGATGATCTTAGCGGCGCGTATCCCGCTGAAGCCAGGTATTGCAATCAACAGATCAATATCGATCCGCGCAAGGTCTTCAACAGTGAAGACATCGTGCTCGGAAAGGATTTCAGCGGTCGACTGCCCAATCCCTTTGACGTCGGTAATATGAGGTATCGCCATTTTAGCCCTCGGTTCTTGCTGCAGTTTTAAGAGTGTGAAATTTCAGGTCGACGTGTCGCCGGCTTTCGGATCGATAGTACCCTCATTACCGGACGATTGTAAACAGCATCCGCTTTCGACCGGCCTTCCGTCAAAATAAAGATGGTTTCCGCCGTCCATCTCCTCAGATATTTTGCTGGGCTCGATCTGATCGTCGGCACATTCTCCGTACCGCTGATCTGGTCGCTGCCGGCCGCCGCCGTTTCCGCCCTCCTCCCTGCCTGGATGTACTGGTTGGCGTGCCACGGACAGGCGAAGCCGCCGACACTGGTCGGAAGCCGCTACGGCGTCACTTTCACTTCCAGACCCAAATCGCCGATCTCGGCTGCAAACCGGTGCAGCCATTCATCCGGCACAGGGCTCAAACGATCGGCTTCCGGCTGCATGGAAGGACGCGCCAAGCCATACAGCAAGACGCCTTGCAGCGGCACCTTGCGCCGCACCAGATCCGCCAGCAGGTCCCGATACGCCTGCTGCTCACCATCGAGTATCGGTTTCCCGTCGCGGCGAAATACGCAGGTCTGGATCCAGGTCGGGCAAAGCCTGGCCGCAATTTCCAGATGACGGCGCGCCCTCGCCGCCGAAAAGGGGGCCTGATTGATACGGCGGATACCGGCATCGGTCGCGCTGTCCAGTTTGAACCACAGCTCACCATGCCATCGCGCCAGCATTTCCAGCCCTTTCTGCACCTGCGGCCGGTGAACCAGGCTGCCGTTGCTGATCAACACCAATTTGATTGTTCCGATCAGACCCATCTGCTCGGCAGTGCGCCCGATCGAATCGATGATCCGGTCGAATTCCCCGGCGCTGGTCGCTTCGCCGTTTCCCGAGATGGCGATATCACGAATGGTTCGGGATTCCACCGGAACCTGATAGCGGTCATAGAAATCGCCTTGCAGCACGTCATGCAGCAAACCGGACAGCTCCTCTTGCAGCTGCGGCAGATCGATCTGCGGTGCTCCTCCGCGACTCAGATTCTCGACCTGGCAATAGATGCAGGCCCAGTTGCAGGCGTTGTTGGGATTGAGATTGATGCCCACGGACACGCCCCCGGCCCGCCGGGAGACCACCGGATAGACATAAGTCAAACCGGCGCTTTCGCGGCTGTGGTCGGTTACGGTCAGCGTGCGCACGCCGGCCTCTCGTTTCTCTTCGTATGGGTTCTCATGGTATCCTTACGCGGCCGAATGGACATTGCCCGTCGTTTTGCCACGCATCGGGAAGGTAAACTTCTATTCTAGCAAGCCGGTGCAATGCACGGCATCTTTAACTTAACGTTAATCAACCAGTCAGGAGAAGAGACGAATGAGTGATCGAATTGTAATGCGTACCGGTGAAGCGCTGGTTGCCGGTGGCCCTCCAGGCACAGCGGCGGAGCCCGAAGTGGTGATCGGAGAGCTGGACGGGCCGGTAGGCACTGCTCTCGCGACGTTGACCGGCGATCAGATCAAGGGGCACTCCCGGGTTTTCGCCATTCTCAATACCGATATTCAGGTACGCCCGGTCACCCTCATGGTCAGCAAGGTAACGGTCACCAAGACCCGCTACACCAACATATTGATGGGAACGGTCCAGGCTGCGATCGCCAACGGCGTGCTGGATGCCGTGCGCGCCGGCGACATCCCCAAAGAGAAGGCCAACGATTTGGGAATTATCGTCTCCGTCTGGCTCAACCCGAGCGTGATCACGGACGACAACCTCGACCACAAGATCCTGTTCGATATTCATCGAAAAGCGATGGCGCAGGCAATTCATAAAGCGATGAACAACCAGCCCGATATCGGCTGGCTGCTGGAAAACCAGGATAAGATTACCCATAAATATTATCAGCTGGGTCTGGACGGCAAAATCTAAAGCGTCGTTCAGGTGATGCGACCTGTTGCCATTCGGCGTTGCAGGCGGATAGGCCGTAGCCACATGATGCGGCGTTTTTTTGTTGCCATCCCTTACCAATTGATTGTGGCAGGTATTGTATGATAAAAACGAACTGAAATTCCCACTGTGATCGCATCGGATTTTTTCCTAAGAGCGATCACCATCCTTTGCAGGAGGAGAGCCATGCCCGATCAAAATCTCGAAGCGCTCATGGAGCGCAAAAGCGCGATGCGCCGGCAGGCCTATGATGCACGTTCGGCCCAAGCGGATAAAGACGCAGTCAGCGCAATCATCTGCGAAAAATTCGTGAATCTGCCCGAGTATGAACGGGCGCGCACCGTCATGTGGTATCTGGATTGCCGTTCTGAAGTCCGCACGCGGGCCGCCATTCCGGCCGCCCTGGAAAGCGACAAAAAGATCGTCGTTCCCTACTGCACAGTGGACGAGAAGGGTGAAAACAAGCTGGGATTGTGGTATCTGGAGAGCATGGACGAACTGATCATCGGCAAATGGAATATCCTGGAACCACCGAAAGAGCGATGGGGCGAACCTGGCAAGGAGGTCGAGCCGGAAGAGCTGGATCTGGTGATGGTGCCGGGGGTCGGCTTCGACCGTCAGGGCGGACGCATGGGCAACGGTCAGGGGTATTACGACCGTCTGCTGATACGGATACGGTCCGATGCACCGTTGGTCGCGATCTGCTATGAATCGCAGCTGTTCGATGAGGTCCTGGTCGGGCCGCATGACATTTTCATGGACAAGATCATCACCGAAAAAGCCATCTACAACGGCAAAGGCAGGTGAATCATGGCCGCACTGATCGATGATACCTATGCCGAGGCGTTTCGCAGCATCTACGCCGAATTTCTGATCACCGCCCGCGACCGCACCTGGCTCGATCACGCGCTCGCAAGTGCCACCGGCAACGGCTCGAGCTCCATCTTGTGCGATTGCGAGGCCGGAGTGGATCGCTACGTCGGGCCGGGCGGCGATGGATCGTTCGCCACACCGGACGGACGACCCGGCGCAATCGTACAGCTGCATGTGCCCCGTTTCCGCAAAGATCGGGTAAAAGGACTGGAGCGCTCGCTGCTGGTGCGGATCAGCCAGAATGTGCTGACCTGCCCGACCGCCGCCTGCTTCAATCTGCTCGAGTCCGACCCCTTTTACAAACTGGGCCGCAAAGTGGCCTATTTCGGCGACGGCTATCAGTTCCGCGATGAACGCTACGGAAGAAAAGTGTGCGTCATCCCCATTCTCGGCGGTGAATTCGTCATTGATCGCCGCTTCGGCTTCAGCGATGGGCTGATGGGCGGCAATATCTGGTATTTCGGCGAGGATGTCGATTCCGCCCTGCTGGCGGCCAAACTTGGCGTGGAGGCAGTCAAACCGATACCCGGCATCATCATGCCCTTCCCCGGTGGCATCGCCGGCAGCGGCTCGAAAGCCGGCAGCAAATATTCATTCATGATTGCCAGCACCTTTCAAAATTTCTGTCCGACACTGCGCGAGCGCCTCGGCGACCAGTCGCGCCTGCCTGAAGGCGTGAACTCGGTAATGGAGATCATCATGAACGGACGCGACCTGCCGACCATCGTCAAAGCGACTCAGACAGCGATCGAAGCCTCCCGGGAGACGCCGGGCCTGACCATGATTTCGGCCGGCAATTACGGCGGCCGGCTGGGGAAAAGCTTCATCTATCTCCATCCCGACAAGCAGCCGGAAGGCTGAACGCCACCCCTCGCTTGAACCACCGAAACATCACAACACCATGACAGGCATGCTCGCCAGCGTCGGCACCCTCGAAGAAGCGGAACAGGTTCTGCGCACCGGCGCTAACATCATCGACCTCAAAGCACCCGCCGCCGGCGCGCTGGGGGCACTGCCAACTGGGGATGTCAAAGCCATCGTCCAACGGATCGGCGGCCAACGTCCCGTCAGCGCCACCATCGGCGACCTGCCCCTGATCCCCGCAACCGTGGCCGATGCAGTCGCTGCGATGGCAGCAACAGGCGTGGATTTCATCAAGATCGGTTTTTTCCCCGGCGGCGACCCGCGGAGTTCGATCGCCGCGCTCGGCGAGTCGATCAACAACGGCGCCCGCCTGGTCGCAGTTCTCTTCGCCGATCAGAACCCTGAGCTGGCGATGATCGCCAAGCTGGCGGCAGCCGACTTCACAGGCGTCATGCTCGACACGATGGACAAGCAGCAAGGCTCGCTGCGGCATATCTGTCCGCCCGATACGCTGCATTCGTTTGTGGCGGAAGCGAAAGCACACAGTCTGCTGTGCGGCCTAGCTGGTTCATTGGGAGCGCAGGATATCGCCCCCTTGCTCGAACTGGCACCGGACTACCTTGGATTTCGCGGAGCGCTCTGTCACCAAAACCAGCGAACCAACGGGTTGGATCGTGCGGCTGTCGAGCGGATCCGGGCCGCCATCGCTTGCCCGGCGGTGACCAGGCAAGCGGTCGTGGCGTAACGCCGTCCGGGCTGGCAAGCCGCGTAAGTAGAGATGTCCGCCGCCTATCTCGATCGCGCAATCTACGTTCCCGGAGAAATGGGGGGACTGCGGCGATTCGAAACCTATGACATCGACAAAGATCGATGGGTGGCGCTCGCACAGCTCCCCGAACCGCGCCATCATTTGATGAGCGTCGCTTACAAAAGTGCAATTTATCTCTTCGGCGCCGCCGATGCTGATTGGCGCACGACCCGGGCCGGCTTCACTACTCCCAATAACCGAGACTCTGCAATGCCCGCTCGCTGTCCGACCAGCCTTTCTTAACCTTAACCCAAAGGTTGAGGTAGACTTTGCGGTCGAACAGTTGCTCCAGATCGGCCCGTGCCTGCTCTCCTACCTGCTTCAACACTGCCCCTTTTTTACCGATCACAATGCTTTTCTGACCGTCCCGCTCGACCCAAATGATCGCATGGATATGGCAAACTGGCCCGCGCTCGTCAAACCGCTCGATCTCCACGGTCAAGCGGTGCGGCAACTCCTGCGCCAACCGCCGAACCAGTTTTTCCCGAATCATCTCGGCAGCCAAAAAACGTTCGGTGCGATCGGTGATCCGGTCTTCGGGAAAATAAAGACCACCCTCGGGCAGCAAATCATGGATTTTGGCTTCCAGCACGTCGAGATTGCGGCTGTGCAAGGCGGAAATCGGAATCAGCTCCGCAAAGGCGTAACGCTGCGAGGCCTCTTCGAGAAAAGGCAGACAGGCCTTTTTATCCTTGATCAGATCGATCTTGTTGATCGCCAGAATGACGGGACACAGGACCGTGCCGAGTCTTGAAATAATCGTGTCGTCGTATGGATGCCACTGCAACGAATCGGTCACCCACACAATCACATCCACATTGAGCAACGCGGTGTTGGCGGTGCGGTTCATATAACGATTGAGAGCCCGTGAACCGCTCTCATGCATCCCGGGCGTGTCCACGTATATCGCCTGCCCCCGGGCCGTTGTTCTTATGCCCAGAATACGGTGGCGCGTGGTCTGTGGCCGGCGCGAAGTAATACTGATCTTTTGCCCGATCAAGTGATTGAGCAGAGTGGACTTGCCCACATTGGGTCGGCCGATCAATGCCACGTAACCGGATTTCATAGTCTGGCAAGCATCTCCTCGGCCGCCTGCTGTTCCGCTCTTTTACGGGACGAACCGACACCGACGGCCGGCTGATCCAGGGACGAAACCCGGCATTCCACACAGAAACTCTGCTGATGCGGCAGGCCGCTCTTTGATTTGAGCGTATAAACCGGCAGCCCCAGCCCTTTGGACTGCATCATTTCCTGCAGCCGGGTCTTGGGATCCTTCTCCCAGGTATCCAGCGACAAAGCTCGAATACGCTCGACAAACAGGCCCAGAATCCATCGCTTGCAGACATCGATCCCCTGATCTTCGACAATGGCCCCCATCACGGCTTCGAGCGCGTCGGAGAGAATGGAATCGCGATTCATACCGCCGTTTTTCAACTCCCCCGAACCAAGAATCAGATAATCGCCCAGTTCAAGCTGTCTGGCAAGTTCAGCCAATGCGGTCTGATTGACCAGATTTGCGCGCAATCGGCTCAACACCCCTTCATTGGCTTGTGGAAATTTATAGTACAGGCACTCGGCGATGACAAACCCGAGCACCGCATCACCAAGAAATTCAAGACGCTCATTGTTGTCAGGACCCGCACTACGATGGGTCAGCGCACTTTTCAAAAGTGCGGAATCATGAAAATGCAGTCCCAGCTTCTTCTGTAACTCCTGCGGACTCAAAATCAATTGGACCGAACCTCAATCCTGTCATCGAAATAGACCAGCACATCGATGTTGCCGATGATCGGTTCAATGACTTCGTAATCGATTTCCACCGTCAGAACGCCGTCCATTTTTTTGATCGTGATGTCCTCCTTTTTAACATGTTCCACCATGTTGATGTCGAAGCGCCGCATCAGCAGACTTCTCACCTTCCGGATACTTTCTGACGCAAGATTCGGCTCGTTTTCCAAAGATGCCAAGACCGTTTTCACCTTGTAATGATCCAGATAAATGGGACCGATCTTGAGTATCAACAGGGTAAAAAAAGCGATCAGACCAAGAATGACGAGCACACTCAGGAAAGTGAGGCCGGTTTGATTGGAACGATATCTTTTCATGGCTTTCCTCTGAAATCTTCAGCATAATCAGCAACCGGCGGAATGAAGTTAGAGCAGATAATTATTCAGATCCCCTCACCCTAGCCCTCTCCCGGAGGGTGAGGGAACTGCGGAGCCACTGGTCGCTTGCGGATATTTTTACACATTGGCAGAGATCGATTAGCAACACGGGAGTGAATACATACTCGAGCAGGACAGCTCTTGAATACCCGCCAATCGCCTATCAAAGAATAGCTCATTTCAACACGGTACCGATGCGTCCCAGCCCTACGCCGCCATTTTCCCAATCCCAGCTCATCCAGATCAGGAACGCTTTCCCGACCAGGTTCGCTTCCGGAACGGTGCCCCAATAGCGGCTGTCATTGCTGTTGTCGCGATTGTCTCCCATCACGAAATAGTGTCCCTCGGGCACAACGAATTCACCCTCTACCGTCGGTTGTCCGTTACGAATGAGGATGCTGTGCTCGACCTGGTCCAGATCCTCGACCAGATGAGTCGCCCCGCTCATGTTGCGGCCCTGACCGACGCCCAGATAGCGGCCGAGCGGCACCTGGTTGACCGGCTTCCCGTTCACATACAACTGCTTGTGGTAATAACCGATGTGATCTCCGGGCAGGCCCACTACACGCTTGATGTAATCGACCGACGGGTTGCGCGGAAAACGAAACACCACGATATCGCCGCGTTTCGGCTCACCGATCTCGACGATTTTTGTGTGTAGGACCGGCAGGCGGACGCCGTATGCGAATTTATTGACCAGAATAAAGTCTCCGACCAGCAGGGTCGGCATCATGGAGCCTGAAGGAATCCGGAATGGCTCGACCAAAAACGATCGCAGCACCAAGACGATCAGCACGATCGGGAAAAAAGAACGCGCGTATTCGACAAGCAACGGCTCTTGATGCTCCTTGCCATCGTTCCAGCTTTTCCGATAAAGGGCATAGCCCCCCCAAATCACACCCGTCACGACGGTCGCTATGACAAGAAACAGAGAGAAATCAAAATCCATCAGGACTCCTTGTTGACCTGCAGCACCGCCAGAAATGCTTCCTGAGGAATATCGATCTTACCCACTTGCTTCATTCGCTTTTTTCCGGCTTTCTGCTTTTCCAATAATTTTCGTTTTCGCGTGATATCGCCGCCGTAACATTTCGCAGTCACATTCTTGCGCAGTGCTTTGACCGTGGAGCGGGCGATGATTTTCGAACCGATGGCCGCCTGGATCGCCACTTCGAACATCTGCCTGGGAATCAGCTCCTTCATTTTCTCGACCAGCTCCCGCCCTTTAATCTGGCTTGTCGCCCGGTGCACGATAAGCGACAGCGCGTCCACCCGCTCGCCGTTGATCAGCACATCCAGCTTGACCAGATCAGCCGCCTCGAAGCGCTTGAATTCGTAGTCGAATGAGGCGTAGCCGCGGCTGACCGACTTCAGGCGATCGAAAAAATCGAGCACGACTTCGCTCAATGGCAGCTCAAAATGCAACGAGACCTGGTTGCCCAGGTACTGCATGTCTTTCTGAACGCCGCGTTTTTCGATGCACAAGCCGATCACACCGCCCAGATAATCCTGCGGCACCAGAATATTCGCCTCGATGATCGGTTCCCGTATCTCGGCGATTTCCCCGGGAGTGGGCAGTTCGGATGGATTATCGACTTCGAGAATATCGCCGACGGCGGTCGCTACCTGATAGATCACGGTCGGGGCCGTCGTAATCAGATCCAGATCGTATTCCCGCTCGAGCCGTTCCTGAATGATTTCCATATGCAGCATGCCCAGAAAACCGCAGCGAAACCCGAATCCCAACGCCTGAGAGGTCTCTGGCTCGAACTGCAGTGCCGCATCATTCAATCGGAGCTTGTTGAGCGCTTCCCGCAAACCCTCATAATCATCGGCACTGACCGGATAAAGCCCCGCGAATACCCTGGGCTGAATCGTTTGAAAGCCCGGCAGAGGCTCCAGCGCCGGCTGGTTCGTCTGAGTAATCGTGTCACCCACCGGTGCCCCGAAAATGTCTTTGATTCCGGCAACAACGAAGCCCACTTCGCCGGTCCTCAAGCACTCCTTCTCCTTGCGTTTCGGCGTGAACACACCGACCTGGTCAACGTGAAACGACTGTCCGGCCGATAGGATGGTAATCTTCTGTTTCCTTCGGATCGAACCATTCATCACTCGAACCAGCGAGACCACACCGAGGTAGCTATCGAACCAGGAGTCGATGATCAGCGCCTGCAAAGGAGCATCAGGGTCTCCCCCAGGTGGAGGGATTTTCGCCACCAACTGCTCCAGAACCGTTTGCACCCCCTGCCCAGTTTTCGCGCTGATCCGAGGGGCTTCATCCGCCGGGATGCCGATAATTTCCTCGATCTCGCGGGCGACCCGGTCCGGTTCCGCGGACGGAAGATCCACCTTGTTCAGGACCGGTAGAACTTCCAGCCCCTGATCGATCGCGGTATAACAGTTGGCGACGCTTTGCGCCTCGACGCCTTGCGCCGCATCGACGACCAGCAAAGCGCCTTCGCAGGCGGACAGAGAGCGCGAGACTTCGTAGGAGAAGTCGACATGGCCGGGCGTATCGATAAAATTCAGATGGTAGGTCCTGCCATCACCGGCGGTGTAGTCGAGAGTGACGCTTTGCGCTTTGATGGTGATGCCGCGTTCGCGCTCGAGATCCATGGAATCGAGCACTTGCTCCTCCATTTCGCGTTCGGCCAAGCCTCCGCACAGCTGAATGAAGCGATCCGCCAAGGTCGATTTTCCGTGATCGACATGGGCGATGATCGAAAAGTTGCGGATCAGGCGCTGATCCTTTACCGGCTCACTCATCCAGCTTGATAGCGAGAAACACCGGGTTGCCCATGCGTTGCACCAACACCGCGATCGACTTGTCCTTAGGCAGCTCGTCAACGATCGTGTTGAACGCTTTGACGTCTGTGATGACCTTGTTCTGCAGCCGCAAGATGACGTCGCCGCGCATGATCCCTGCATCTCTGGCCGGCCCCGGTTTGACATCCTGTACCAGTACGCCGTTCTTGACCACCTGAAACTGCTCCCGCTGATCCGGAGTCAAATCCGACACCGCAAGCCCCAGCCGGTTGACCGGTACAGATTCCGATTTGCTGCTCGCCAGCTGCTTTTCAGCGACTTCAGACAACTCCCCGATCTTCACTTGCACCTTTTTTTCTTTGCCTTGGCGAATAACCACGATATCGGCGGTTTCATTGACCGGCGTCATTCCTACCATCGGCGGCAGCATCGAAGAGGTGTCCACCTTGCGCCCGTTGTATTCGACAATAATGTCACCGATCTTCAAACCGGCAGCCTCCGCCGGGCTCTCGGGCATCACTTTGGCAACAAGCGCGCCTTGAGGTCGTTTCATGCCGAACGATTCGGCCAACTCCCGCGTGACATCCTGAACCTGTACCCCCAGCCAGCCGCGCGTGACCTTTCCCTGGCTTTTCAATTGCTCGACGACGGTCATCGCCACTTCCGTCGGAATAGCGAATGACAGCCCCATGAAGCCGCCCGTGCGGCTGTAGATCTGCGAGTTGATGCCCACCACTTCACCTTTCAGATTAAACAGTGGTCCTCCGGAATTACCGGGATTGATCGCCACATCGGTCTGGATGAACGGCACATAGTTGTCGCTTGGCAGGCTGCGCCCTTTTGCGCTGACGATACCCGCCGTCACCGAATGATCGAAGCCGAACGGCGAGCCGATGGCCAAAACCCACTCGCCCACCTGCAGTTTGTCGCCGGAGCCCAACTTGACCACCGGCAGATCGTTCCCCTGGATTTTCAGTAAAGCGATATCGCTGCGCTGGTCCGACCCGATCAACTTGGCCTCCAATTCGCGCCGGTCCTGCAACCGAACCACGATCTCGTCGGCATCCTTGACGACATGGTAATTGGTCAGCACATAGCCATCCCGGGACAGAATAAAACCGGACCCCAGCGATCGCGTCTCGCGCGGCTGAAGCCGCCAGCCCGGGCCCGGCTCGCCAAAAAAATGCCTGAAAAATTCATCGAAGGGCGTCCCTTCAGGAACGGAAAATTCCTCCGGCATCTGCTGGTCCGATTCCTGCGGCTTTTGTATGGTGCTCACGTTCACGACCGCCGCACCATACTGCTTGACCAATTTAGTAAAATCCGGCAGTTGCGCCACCGCGCCGCGCACAACCAACATCATGCCGAAAAAAATCAGCATCGATCGACTCGTTCTTTTTAGCATAAAAACGCTCCGTTGCCTGAAAAGGCCATGTTCCTTCGAGTAAAGAGGGGGGAATCGAAAAAGCAAAAACAGGATAAATGGGTGAATTATAGCGTACAATGGCACGCAGGGCTCACCCAATATTTTTGGAGATCATAGGAGTCTGTCCGCGAACAGACTGATCTACTGCGGCCAAGCCGCCCTCGCTACGATCGCTATTCTCGGACAGCCTCCTTCTGGAAGTCCGCCGCTCTTTCCTTCACTCTTCCGGCGCATGGACGCGGATGCCGTCGCCGATCGCCCGCACGCTTTTCGCGGGCACTTCACCCATCACCGTGATCTGATACGTACCCAATTTTTTCGTATAGGTACGCACGCCCCCGTGCGTGAATTTGTTCAGCGGAACGCTGTCACCGTCGAATTTTTCCAGATAAACCGAGACTGACGCAAAACCGTCACTCAGCAGAACATGATCGAGTGGCCACGCGCTGCCGGGCATCTTATGCTGGGTATAGAGCACTTGCCGAAACCCATCCGGAAGCCATTGAAATTCAATGGCTTGCTCCTTGGCAGGCTTGGGTTCCCGATAGCGAATCTGCCACGTCGCCTCATCGACTTCGGTTGTCGCTTTCAGGTCTCGCGCCGGAATCGAATCCTTAATCGACAAAGAAGTAAAGACCATTTGCTCGACACGATTGCCGTTTTCATTGATCAGCTCGAACTGAAGCGGCAGCTTGGTTTCCAGATCGATCCAGAACGTGCGCTTGTAACGAAAATCATCCTTGGGAACGATTCGGACAATCTGTGCTTGCCGTTGCAGGATGAACTCGCGGCCACCGAGACTGAACCGGTACTGCTTCATGTGTTCATCGAGATCTTCCGGCAGATTGACCAGAAAAGAGTGCCGCGAGGGGTGGTTTTCAATCAACACGGTCCGCGCATCGGGAAAATAGCAGGCGAGCTTATCGGCATTCAGAACCACTTCCCGCATCGGCGTATTCAGCGCGACGATGCGCTTCTGCTCGACGCCGTCGTTGAATGCATGAAAGACCCGCAATGTTTCGATCTTATCGTCCCACATATAAGCCACCGTTCCTTGGTAACTCAATGATTTCATTGCCTCCATCATAGCTGTCAACAACTGTTTGGCCGCAGCCTCGGTACTCTCTTCGGCCAAAGCATTGTGTGCCAGCAGACAGCCCAACAAAATTGCCACCAGGCGGCTCGATGCATTGAAAAAGGGATAACGCATTGCCTGATTGGATAACGACGCAGGCGAACTCAAAGCTTACGAATCATTGTTGCTTCGCACCGTAACTGACCACCCTGGCGTAGGGCAACATACCCAGCGTACCCATGGAATAGGCGCTCTCGTTATGATTGAGCAGATAGCCGTGAAATCTGGCTTCGGAAGACTTTGCTTCCGCCGGCTGCGCCTGATGCAGCAACGATTCGACACCTTTGTCCGCCACCATTGTCGCAGCGTCGCCGCCCGTATCCGCCGGCTGCTTGACAACGATGACCGCCACGATCACGACCGAAGCGGCCAGTGCACCGGCGAAAACATTGTAAATTCTCGACGGCTTTCCGGTCGACGCCGGGGTGGAAAAAACCGCCGGTTCGCGGGCAATGGCCTGTCTTACCTTATCCACCAGATCGGCCTCCAACACCACGATCGAATCCGATTTTATCGCCAGACTTGCTGTGTTGTAGCGAAACCATTTCTCCTTTAACCCGTCATCGGACTCGATCTGCTCAAGCAGCGACAACGCTTCTTCTTCATTGAGTTCATCATCGAGCAGCATCGACACCTTTATGACCCTATTCTGTTCCATTCCTCGACTCCTTTTATCCCAGCAACGGGCTCAGCTTTTTGTCGATCGCTTCACGTGCACGAAAAATACGTGACCGGATGGTTCCAACAGGACAATCCATCGCTTGTGCAATTTCTTCGTAACTCATACCTTCCAACTCCCTCAAACTGATAGCGATGCGCAATTCTTCCGGAAGATCATCAATAGCCTGTCGAATGGTTTGAGCAATTTCTTCAGTCAACAGCAGATGCTCGGGAGTATCATTATTTCTTAGACGCGCCGAACCTTCGAATTGTTCCGCGTCAGCCACATCGATTTCATAATCGGCCAGTTTCCGAGATCGCGCAACCAGATGATTTTTGGCAGTATTGATTGCAATCCGGTAAAGCCAGGTATAAAAGGCGCTATCCCCTCTAAAACGAGGCAATGCGCGATACGCTTTAATGAATGACTCTTGTGCAACGTCGAGTGCTTCACTCGGGTCTTTGATATAGCGACTGATTAACTGGATGATTTTGTGCTGATATTTTCGGACCAGAATGTCAAATGCTTTTTTATCTCCATCCTGCACCCGCCTGACTAAATCCTTATCGACCTGTTCGCCCATCCAGGCATCTCCTTTCAAATCCGGCAATCCCTAACAGCATAGTCATTGACAAGGTCGAGCCACGGAAGTTCGGCAGAAAACAAAAATGCTGTTCGTCTCATTCGTGTCCGGACCGGTTTGTCACAAATTCTGTCTCGAAGAAGGGTCGTTTTATCGCTACTTAATTAGGAGGCTGTTTGAAAACAGGCGGACCCGCTGCACGCAACCTTTTGCTGCAATCGCCATTCTCGAACGCCCCTACGGCTATTGTATCCTACTTTCAAGGCAGATTGCCGATACGGCTATTTCGAACGGAAAAAACAGGAGATGATCCGAGGTCGGGTATTGTACAATGAATCAGCAGCCGATTTTGGCACCTAATGACGCCGCTGCGACTGCCCGCAAAGATTTTTTCAACCCGACACACGATTCTCCAATCGACATGACATGCATAACCATGATTTATTCGACGTATTGATCATCGGCAGCGGCGCGTCAGGTCTAAGCCTTGCAATCCGCCTGGCCGATCAGGCCCCACGCGCACGTATCGCCGTCGTATCGAAATTTGCGTTGAATGAAGGCAGCACTTTCTATGCGCAAGGCGGAATCTCGGCTGTGCTGGACACACAGGACTCCCTTGACTCACATATCGACGACACACTGAAGGCGGGCGCCGGTCTTTGCGATCCGGCAATCGTCAGGCTGACGGTCAATCAAGGAAAAGACTGCATCGAATGGCTGCTGGCCCACGGCCTTCCCTTTACTCAGGAACGGGCGGGCGACGGCTCATCCCGCCTGCATCTCAATCGGGAAGGAGGACACACGCATCGACGCATCGCTCATGCCGCTGATGCGACAGGGCAAGCGTTGTTTCATTCCCTGGAAAAAAGCGCCACGGCTTATCCTTCGATTCATTTCTTCAAATACCACGGCGTGGTTGACCTGATCACCACACAAGAACCCGGCGATCGACATGAGCGCATCGCAGGGGCTTATATTTACGATGCCGGAAAAAAAAAGGTCGAGGTCTTTCGCGCCCGCATGATCGCACTGGCAACGGGCGGGGCCAGCAAAGTCTATCTCTATACCAGCAACCCTGACGTTTCCACAGGCGACGGCATCGCGCTGGCATGGCGCGCCGGCTGCCGGATTGCCAACATGGAATTCATGCAGTTCCATCCGACCTGTTTGTATCATCCGGACGCCCGCTCCTTTCTGATCAGCGAAGCAGTAAGAGGGGAAGGCGGAAAATTGATATTACCGGACGGCTCGACCTTCATGGAAAAATTCGATCCACGCGCGGAGCTCGCACCCCGTGACGTTGTCGCGCGGGCCATCGATCACGAAATCAAACGCTTGGGGGTAGACTGTATCTATTTGGATATCAGCCACAAACCCGCCGACGTCATCCGCGATCATTTTCCGACCATCCATGCGCGCTGCCTGGAATTGAATATCGATATCACCCGCCAGCCGATCCCCGTGGTGCCGGCGGCTCACTATACCTGCGGCGGCGTATTGACCGACAGTCACGCGCGCACCAACGTTGCCGGACTCTATGCCATCGGCGAAGTCGCCTGCACCGGCTTGCACGGCGCCAACCGTATGGCCAGCAATTCGCTGCTGGAGTGCCTTGTCTTCGCCCGGCAGGCGAGCATCGATATTTTACGACGTCTGCCCGACACGCCCTTACCTCCCGCCCTGCCGGAATGGGACGAATCCCTTGTCAGCAATTCCGACGAAGAGGTGGTCGTCTCCCATAACTGGGACGAACTCCGGCGCTTCATGTGGGATTACGTCGGCATCGTCCGAACCGATAAAAGACTCGAACGCGCCAAACACCGTGTCGACCTGTTGAAAAAAGAGATTGCGGAGTATTACGGAAATTTCAAAGTCACCAGCGACCTTTTGGAACTGCGCAACCTGGTCGTCGTCGCCGATCTCATCATCCGCTCAGCCATCCAGCGCAAGGAGAGCCGCGGACTGCATTTCACCCTCGACTATCCCGCTCCGGACGAGAGCAAGCCACCCCGCAGCACGGTGCTCTCGATCGACCAGGATCAAACGGTCAATCCGTCAGCTTGATCCGTAATCTCCCAGTCTTCACGATGCTCTCCCCTGCTTAATCTCGTTTCCAAACCACTCGACGGCGTCCTGTAAACTTTCATCAACGGGACGGGTTTTGTACCCTAACGTTCTGCACGCCTTTTCGCTGCTGAAATACATTGTTTTTTTAGACAGGCGCACCCCAGCTACGGTGACACGAGGCTCATTGCCGCCGGTCGCTGCCGCCCAGGCTTCAGAAAGATATGCGATGGGCAAAATTGCAGTATGCGGAACCCGCATGACAGGCTCGCGGCCGCCGGTCATCACCGCAATCTTATCAAGTATCTCCTGCAATGACATATTGTGACCGCCAAGAATGTAGCGCTCACCGACCTTGCCGTGATGGAGCGCCAGCAGATGACCGCAAGCGACATCATCGACATGAGCAAGATTGAGCCCCGTCCTCACATAGAAAGGTGTTCGACCCCGCACGGCATCGAGAATCATGCGACCTGTCGGAGTCGGCCGAATATCCCCCGCACCGATCGGCGTCGATGGGTTGACGATCACCGCCGGGAGCCCACGCTGTTCGACCAGCGCGAGCACTTCCTGCTCAGCCAGATATTTTGAGCGCTTGTAGTCGCCGATCATATCCCGCAGATCGACCGGCGTGTTTTCGTCCGATGGCGTGTTGCTCTTCGTCAAGCCGAGCGTCGCCACACTGCTGGTATAGACGATTCGCTCAATCCCAGCATCCAACGACGCCAACATGATGTTACGGGTTCCTGTTACATTGTTGGCATAAAGCTCATCCGGATTGCACGACCATAGCCGATAGTCGGCTGCAACATGAAACAGACAACGGCAACCGGCAAGCGCCTTTCGCAGCGTCGAGGCATCTTTCAGATCGCCTTCCACGATGTCGGCCGACAAACCTTCGAGGTTACGCCGATTGCTGCTGGGCCGAACCAGAACACGAACCTGATGCCCCTCCTCCAGCAAACGGCGCAGTATCGCAGCACCGACAAATCCAGTTGCCCCTGTAATCAAGGTTGTCATAAGGCGCGCTTAATGAATCATTCCCGTGCTTGTTGATTCTTGATGGGATGCGGCACTATTCAAGAGATCCCAACCACCCATGCGGCCAATAGCAATCAGCTTCAAACTCAAATCAACCCTCGCTTTCCCGACCGCCTGAAAGCCGGCAAGATGATCAACGTGCAAATCAGTGTACACAAAATTCCAATTGCCAGCATTTTGCCCATGCTCGCCATGCCGACATGTGCGGTAAAAGCGAGACTGCTGAAGCTGAATATGGTGGTCAGGGCACTGAAAAAAACACCTCGTGCCGTACTGCTGTGAAGCACATTGACGGTCGCTTCCCCCACGCTGCGCAATCGATGAATCATATGAATCCCGCTGTCCACGCCAAGACCGAACAGCAGCGGCAAAGCAATGATATTGGCAAAATTGACCGGTATGTCAAGCCAAACCGTCGCCGCACCTGTCAGCATCGCCGCCAACATCAAGGGAAAAAGAACGTGCAGCGTATCCTTGACGTTACGCAAAACAAACAACAAAACGACGGTAACCGCGACCAGCGCGCTCATCAACGCCTGTTGAAATGCGCGCACCACCTCCCGGCCTGCCTCCAGATAGATGACCGGCAGATCGGTGACATTGGGCGCAACGGCCTGAACATCGGTGATAAACTCGCGTAAATTCTCGATTCGCTCAAGATCCTTTTGGGGAAATACCTGAACCCGATAAACTCCGTTCGGACTCAGCCAACGCACCACAAGCTCGTGCGGCAGATCCGTCAAGTCGACCGGAGCCGCCTCGAGCGCAGCCGCCAGATGCCGCATCGCTACCGGCAGCGTTCCGAGAAGATTCCGCTCCAACTCATTCAATAATTCAGCCTGTGATTCGACCTGATAAAATTCCATAGATCGGA
>Ga0209633_10001115_pt1 | contig 28951 bp, 19 predicted proteins | sample Cruoilmetagenom1_FD_187290 | JGI IMG/M metagenome (GOLD analysis project Ga0209633, IMG submission 187290) | Oil polluted marine microbial communities from Coal Oil Point, Santa Barbara, California, USA - Sample 1 (SPAdes) (version 2) | ecosystem: Environmental > Aquatic > Marine > Oil seeps ... | reverse complement strand
CAGTTGCTTATTTTTGGGCCATGCTTACTATTGGATGCCTACTAGGCTTACTTTTATTAAAAATAATGGATAGCCGAAAAGTTTTAATTTTTGCCACCATTGCCACTATTATCTCTTTAATATTGGCCCTTACCGGAACTTCAGAAATCGCTTTAATTGCCTTTCCTCTTATTGGCTTTTTTATATCGGTAATGTGGTCTATTATTTTTTCTTTGGGTCTTAATTCGATAAGAAATCATCATGGTTCACTTTCAGGAATTTTATGTACAGGCATAGCTGGAGGGGCCATTGTGCCATTTATTGTAGGTTGGTTAGGAGAAATTTCCAATTTAAGAACCGGTATGTTTTTTCTGCTAATTCCTTTAATCTTTATTTTATCCATTGGTTTTTGGGCTAATCCATTGGTAAACAATAAAACGATTCAATTAAAAAAAGAAGTACAATAATTATGAACAGAGAATTGTTGGGCGTAGATATAGGAGGGACCAACTTTAAAATTGGAAAGGTAAAAAATAGCACAATTGAAAAAGAAATTTCTATAGATGTTGATATAAGTTTGACTGAAGACGAAACAATAGATACTCTTCTAAAAAGTATAGACCGCCTTGTTAATTCTGATATTCATGGTATAGGAGTTGGTGTACCCGGAGTTGTGGATCCTATAACAGGAATTATTTATGACATTCAAAATATACCTGCATGGAAAGAAATTCCATTGAAGGAAATTCTACAACGGCGATATGATTTACCAATTTTCATAAATAATGATGCTAATTGTTTCGCTTTAGGAGAAAAAATATTTGGGAAAGGCCGTCATTATGAAAATTTTGTTGGCCTTTCCATTGGTACTGGTCTGGGAATGGGGATAATCATAAACAACCAATTGTACAACGGAGTTCTTTGCGGCGCCGGAGAAATAGGCATGTTATACTATAAAGACAGTATTATTGAGAAGTATGCCAGTAGTTTTTTCTTCTCCACGAATTATGATCGAAGTGCCAAAGAGTTGAGTGAGATGGCAGAAAAAGGAAATACCTTGGCCTTAAAAGCTTTTGATGAATTTGGACAACATCTAGGTGAAGCATTAAAGAATATTTTATATATGTATGCACCAGAAGCAATCATTTTGGGTGGCTCCATCAGCAAAGCCTATCCGCATTTCAAAAAGGCAATACAATCATCATTAAAATCTTTTGCCTATCAAAAACAAATAGAAAATTTAAAAATAAAAACATCCGATCAACCTGGATTGCCCATTTTGGGTGCTGCCGCTTTATGCTTGCAAGAACTAAATTACCCACTTTAACCAAATAAATATGAAAACTAGAACTATTTTTTTACTGCTGATATTCTTTATAATTAAGATACATGCAATTAGTCCTAAGCAGTTACCAATTAAAATAGAAAATAATAAAACCGGAGCACCCATTACCATAGGTATTCCTTTTCCTAAAGGAGAATTATACTCTATAGATAACATACGGTTATTAAATTCTAAAGGAAAAGAAATATTGTGCCAGGCTACAGAAGTAACAACCTGGCAACCAGCGGACGATAGTATAAAGTGGATTTGGGTGTTTTTCTTTTCAGAAGAATCTACAGATTATATATTGGAGTATGGTAAGGATATTTCGCGTATCCAGCCAAAAGATTGTATAATCTCAACCAATAACATGAGGTCAAAAGGAGGAATTAGTGTTAACACAGGGCCTCTATCCTTCAATATCGACAAGTTGGGAACCGGGTTTTTAGATGAGGTTTATATTGATGTAAATAAGGATGGTGAATTTACAGATAACGAACTAATTGCATCAGCACCTGAAGATAAAAGGGGTACTTTTTTAGACATTTTGGATGATTCTGGTATCGATATGTCAAACGCAGTCATTAATCAAGTTTTTAGGGAAAAAGGCTCTGGTCCCTTGCATACGATATTTAGGATAGAAGGGACTTACTATTATAGCAATAAAGATAACAATACATCCCCTTTTACCATACGAATACATGCTTATGCAGGGAAATCTTTTATTAAGGTACTACATACATTGACCTATACAGGTATTCCTGATAAACACAAAATCCAGGAAGGCGAGCATTCCAATATCGCTACACAAAATAAAAATATAATGTCAGAAGATACAGCCAATGACCCAGGTTGGACACAACCTAACGATCAAATTTCAGGTTGTGGGCTTGCTTTAAAATATCATATAGGTAAGGCTGCAGAAGTCACTACACCTATATATGAAGGAAGCTGGTATGAAAAGACGGCAAAAGAGCGTATAGTTAATATCCCTCAACCTCTCAATGAAAAAATTGGAATACTCCAGACAGGACCTAAACAAAATAATCCAAAAGGAGACTCTTCCCCAACGGAAAGAATTAAAGGTTTTAATGCTAGAATTTACAATAATAAAACAGTTATTCAAGAGATAGAAAAAGCTAAAGGATGGATTGATATTTCAGATGCTGCTAAAGGCATTGCCATAGGAATCAAGAATTTTTTTCAGGAATATCCTAAAGAGCTGCAAATTGATCAAAAGGCAGGAACAGTTACAGGTTACATTTGGCCAGTTACTATCGATCCTATGAGTTTTGAAAGAAAACATACAAAAAAGGATGGGCAAATGCTTGATAATTTTGCACAAGGCATAGCCAAGACGACTGAATTTATATACTATTTCCATAATAAGACTAATGTCAGTACTATTGATGCTATTATGGATTATACTATAAAGTCTCCAGTTGCCCATACAAATCCAGGTTGGTATACAAAATCAAAGGTCTATGGTAATATGGCACCACATTCGGTCAAACATCCTGAATATGAAAATGCATTACAATATAAATATGATTGGTGGATTTTTAATCAAAATTGGGAATCTTGGTATAGTATGTTCGATTATGGTGATGGAAAAACCTATTATTTTAAAGGACAATGGTACATGTGGACAAATAATGAACCTACCACAGATTTTATGTTTTGGACCAATTTTATGAGGACTGGTGATGCCAAGTATTATTATTTAGCCGAAAATATGAGTAAACACACCATGGATGTGGATAATATTCATTGGCCTAAAAAACGAACATACATTGGTGCAGTCAATGATGCTATAGATTTTTGGAATTATGTTGATGAGCCAGAATCTACACCCTATCTGGGAATTGGAAGAAGACATGCAGGAGAACATTGGTATGCTCTTTTAAGCGCTCATGTCTGGATACAAGGATGGATTGCTTCATATAACTTAACCGGTGACCAAAGAGCCCTCGAAATAGCTAAAATGACGGGTGATACATATTTAAAAAGAATTTGGGGTGACCACGACCTAAGGGGAAGAAGATTGTATTTATCTATCTTAAATTTAGTAGAACTCTATGATGCTACTAAAATAGAAAAATATAAAAAAGAACTTGATGAAAGAGTTGATATACTGCTTGCTCTTCAAAAAGAACAAGGAGGAAACCTCCTGCTTGATAGATATGGCTATAGTCAACATTATGTTGCACAAGGATTGTATAAATACTATCAATTAACAGCGAGCAAGGAGGTGAAAAAAGCACTTTTAGACCATGCTCGTTGGGTAAAAGATGTGCCACCGTACAATCATGATATGGAATCATATTTGGCAACTATTTATCCTTTGCTGATTGGATACGAATTCAGCGGTAATAAAACATTCTTAAATGAGGCCATTAAAAGAGCGGAGTTTTTAAAAGTTTCAAAATTATCGAAGTCAAGTACTGCCTTTTCTACTCAAAAGGAGTACAATGAGGCATTACTCGAAATTTCAAATTTACCAAAGAACAAGGGAAAAATTACAATTTGGGAAGTGAACCAGGGCTTAAGGGTTTTTGGATGGACACATGCCTACAACATACCTTATCTTTTATATTGGATAGAAAAGTCTGAGTAGAAGAAACTGAATTGACAATGGAAAATCAAAATGAATAATAACCTCATTGTAACAGGACTAAATAAATTTTTGTATCCTATAGTTTGCGTTCTCATATTCTTAATATTGTTTAAAATTTGTTTTTAATTTTCTGAATTCAAACTTCCATTTTTGATATCTTCTTTAATCCATGCCAGACAATCTTTGAAGTTATCAAAAATTTGGTCTTTAGGCACTAAATCCGGTATAATATCTATTCGCTCAAGTAAATATCTTGGTTGCTTTAAAACATTTACTAAAAGTACTTTTTTGTTTTGATTTGCTAATTCTACTAACGCATCTTCTAAAGCATATAAGCCAGACTGGTCAATATATTGCATTCGTCCCATTCTAATAATAATAGTTGCAGCTGTATCTGGTATTTGGTTCATTAATTGTTGAAAATCACTAGTAGAACCAAAAAACAACGGACCTTTAATATGTTTGATAAAAACTTTTTCTTTTAAATCTTCAGGAAAATCAATTTCATCCGGCCAAGCTTTTTCTTTTAGTAATGATTTTACATCTGAGCGCTCAGCAGTTAAATCTCCAATTTTTTTCATAAACATTAGCGATGCTATTACTAAACCGATTCCAACTGCATAAACAAGATTCCAGACAGATGATAATACTAAAACTATTAGCATAATTATTACTTCTTGACGAGGCATGTATGGTATTGCCTTTAAACCTTTATAATCCATCACACCAATACCAACTGTTATTAAAATTCCAGCTAAAACTGCTGCCGGAATTTGAGAAGCAATAGGCCCTAATGCTAATAAAATAATAAGCAATAAAACACCAGCCATCATTCCGGATAATCTGGTTTTCCCCCCTGCATTAATATTAACTACGGTTCTAATAGTTGCTCCTGCTCCGGGTATCCCTCCAAAAATAGCCCCAATACTATTACCGATACCTTGTCCCATTAATTCTTTATTGGGTTTGTGTTTTGTTTTGGTCATATTATCGGCAACTACAGAAGTTAATAAAGAATCTATGGCTCCTAAAAGAGCTAGTGTCAAAGCCGTAAAAATGAAGGGGCTAATATTTGCAAAGCTAAATTCAGTAAAAATCCCTAAATTAGGTATTGGTAGTCCGCTTGGTATCTCTTCAATGGGTCTATAATTTAATTTAAAACCAATGGCTATTCCAGACATTACTAATAAAGCAACCAGCGTGCTTGGTACTTTTGTTGTTATTCGTTTAAAACCATAAATAATAAGGATGGTACCTAAAGCTAAAAGTAATTCTAACCAATTGATATTTTTTAACGCTCTTGGTAAAACTTTTATAGCTCCTAAAACCCCGGAAGCTTCTTTACTCGCTAAAGTCTGCGATTCTTTAAGTATTTGAGCTTGCGTAATATTTTCTGCTCTTTTTACCGTTTCTTTAAAATCTTCTAAAACCAAAATACCTTCCCCGGCTTCCTCTTTTAAAATATTATCTAAAATGATTTCTTCTGCTTGCGGTTTAAATTGAGTTACAAAAGCTGTATCTTCTTTAGGATAGTAACCTACAGAGGGTAAGATCTGAGTAAGCAAAATAATAACTCCGATCGCCGTCATAAAACCTGAAACTACAGGATAGGGTATATATTTTATATACTTACCTAATCCAATTAATCCTAAACCTACTTGTATCAATCCAGCTAGTAAGAATACCGTTAAGATAGCCGGTAATGCTTTAGAAACATCACCATCAAAAGCAGCTACTATCCCAGCTATTACAACCATACTTACAGCTGTCATAGGGGCTGTTGGCCCGGAGATCTGGGTGTTGGTACCCCCAAATAAAGCTGCAAAAAAACTGACGAAAATGGCTCCATAGAGTCCTGCACTTGGCCCTAGACCGGAACTAACACCAAAAGCTAATGCCAATGGTAAGGCAACAATACCTGCGGTGATCCCACCGAACATATCGCCCTTGAAATGTTTGAAATTGAATAAATTTTTCATAGGTTGTAAATTATTTTAGAATAGAGTTTTCTGATTAAATGAGAAACTATATTTATGATTCAAAAAAAAGTACTTCTCCATTGACAATATTATACATTCCACCAACGATCATTATTTCATTGTTCTTTTCCATTTCCATTAAAACAGGACTCTCTTTACGGATATTTTCTACAGTAAGATGCACATTTTTAATCGCTACATTATCAACGAACTCAATGTTTTTAGAATTTCTGAGATTTTCATCTGCCGGTTCTTTCACGGCTTCTACAGCCGGTTCAATTTTATTGATCAATGCAGTCAGATTACCCAATCTGGCATGGTCGCAGGCTCCTTTCACAGCACCACAACTGGTATGCCCTAGTACCAATATTAATTTAGTTCCTGCCAGTTTACAGGCAAATTCCATACTTCCTAAAATATCTTCATTTACAAAATTTCCCGCTATGCGAATACTGAAAATATCGCCTATTCCCTGATCAAAGATCAGTTCTGATGACACCCTGGAGTCTATACAACTCAGAATGGTGGCAAATGGAAATTGTCCCTTACTGGTAGCTTTTACTTGTTCAGGTAGATTTCTGTTTGCCATTGAGTTATTTTGAAATCGAATATTTCCTTCTCTTAAATGGCTCAATGACTTTTCGGGTGTCATTGTAGCTTGTGTTTCTTTTGTATGTGCTTTCATGTTCTAAGTGTTTTCAATTGTTATTTAATCTATTTATGGTTAAGCGCTTATCGGCCTAAGCTTAAAAAATTCTAGGTAACTATCATATTTTCAACTATTCCTCTTTCTGAAACATTTGTAAAAATTGATTTTTATTGGTCAATTTTTATGTCTATTGAACATAGTTAAGGTTTGGTATCGAATTACAACCATTCAATACGATTGAAATTCCTGGGAGGTGGAATAGGTATATCAGGATCATAATTAATAGTACCGTTTCGAAAATTAAAAAAAGAATGTGTTCTTTTTTTAAGACGATTTTGATTCATTAAATAAGACGTAAATAATTTTGGTTCTTTATTCTCATCATCAACTTCGAAGATTTCTTTTTGAGAGTCTTCATTTCCTTGCAGTTCTACAAATTCCTGTTTTGTATCTTCACCATAGAAAACTATATTAATAACTGGTTTTACGACCATCAATAAGGTCAAAGCACAAACTAATACAAACCTAAACAGGTTAACTAATTTCAATTTTTTCTTTCTCATTCCTGAATTGTTTTAAATACCAGTTGCTTATAAAATTCAGAAATATTGTCATTTCCTTGCTTAACATCTGTAAGGCTCGGTAAGTGTTCTGAAAAATACCGCTGTTGCTGAACGCCTTCAATTACCGTTGAAATTAACATATGCGGAAATTGAAATGCAGGATTTACTTCCAGTACGATATCACTTACTCTTTGAACTACTTGTTTGTAGGCCTTAAAATACCCTTTTTTATTTTCATCATCTACATCTTTTGTATGATATGTTTTAACCGATTCTGTAATTATAATTTCATTTAATAATACTTCATTTATATAGGAAAATGAATTATCCTCTTTGACGGAATCCGTTAATAATTTAATGGTTTTTTCGAGTCTTTCAACCGGTGAGTCTATGTTAACGGTCGCAAAAACTAAATGGTAATCAATCCAATTCCAATACCAGGAGGTAAGATAAATTAATAATGTATGTTTATTTTCAAAATAACGGTAAATTGAACTCTCAGGAGATTTGATTTTTTCACCTAATTTCTTAAAGGTAAATGCTTCAAATCCAAGCTCATTTATCAATACAATACTTTCTGAAACAATTCTACGCCCCAGTTCTGAGGAGTCTGGATTCTTTAAATACAATTCCGGACTAACTTTGATATTAAACTGAAGATTTTTCATATATTGCGTGATCTCAGCGCAAATATAATAGTATTGCTATTAATTATGCAAGTTTTATTACTGTTTTTTACAGTAAGCTGCGAAAAATCGAAAAACTAGGAGGTTTTTGCCTAGTAGATAAACAATTTTGAAAACATTATGAAAGATGTAACATACAAGAATAACTATATTTATTACAAGCTGTATGTTAAAAATAAAAATTTAAAACCAGGCAAAATGAATCGTTTTTTTCAAAACATACTATTGCAGACAATAAAACGTCAAAAAAAAAATAAAAATCAAAAGCTTCCATCTAAGCAATTGAAGAAGGAAATAACGGATGCAAAAGTTGAATTTACTCATTTAATGCATGATAGCTTCTTGATCATCATAGGAATATTATCTGCATGTTTTGGATTAAAGGGGTTTTTACTGCCAAATTCATTTATTGATGGAGGTGTGACCGGTATTTCTCTTATTTTAACTGAACTGACAGGAATACCATTATCAATATTATTGGTTGCAATAAACATCCCCTTCTTAATTATGGCATTTTCCACCATTGGTAGACAATTTGCTTTGAGAAGCTTCATTGCAATTGTATTGCTTGCTATTTCAGTTCATTTTATTACAGTTCCCATAATTACTGACGACAATTTACTTATTGCAGTTTTTGGCGGTTTTTTTTTAGGATTAGGAATTGGATTAGCTATTCGTGGAGGCTCTGTTATTGATGGGACTGAAGTATTAGCTATTTTTATCAGCAGGAAAACTTCGTTGACAATTGGAGATATAATTTTAATATTCAACGTGCTTATATTTTTAGTCGCAGCTTATGTATTTACTATTGAAATTGCATTATATGCAATATTGACATATTTAGCAGCATCAAAAACCGTAGATTTTGTTGTTTCAGGAATAGAGGAATACGTAGGCGTAACTATAATATCAGATAATAGTGAAGAAATTAGAATGGCGATAATTGAAAAAATGGGAAGAGGATGCACTATATATTCCGGTAAAAAAGGGTATGCTAAAAGAGGTGAAACTTTAACGTATGCTGAAATTGTTTATACGTTAATTACAAGGTTGGAACTGGCAAAACTTCAGACAGAAATTGATAAAGTTGACAAAAATGCTTTTGTTGTAATGCATAGCATAAAAGATGCAAAAGGGGGTATGATAAAAAAGAGGCCTATGAATTGATACATTAGGTATTAGAATATTTCAAATCTGAGTTGGATGATATTACATTTAATAAATGTAACTTTCATTGCGGTAATTCCTGCAGGAAATATGTCCCGCCAAATGGTCGTTTTATTAGACAAAGTTTAAAAGAGGATATTAAAAGGAGTGGATAGTTCCGTTGATAGCTATTTCTGCAATGCTAGGGCATAGCAAGTTAAATACAACTCAAATATATTTAAAGTCTTTACCCAACAACATAATCGATACGTATAATGGGCAAATAAGTTCGTTTTAAATCTTAAAAATGAATGCAAAAAAAACTAAACAATATGAAAAGAACGAGTAGTTAATAGATACTGTCTTGATAATTCTAATCTCTTTCTTAATTAGAAATTTATTACTAATTATTTCCATTTCGTTCAAATAAAATTTGCAATTTCGGATGATTTTAGTCGATTGGCGCGGACATAATAGTCTGTAAAAAAGTACTGTTGAATTTGTTGATTGTGCAATCTAAATGTGGTTAGCATTTTTTTATCCTTTTGTATTAAAGAAATATATCCTTCAATGTCAGCAAACATAATGGCAGCAAGCTGTCTATCTTGAGATATTATAATTGTATTATTGGAGTTAAAGAATCACTAAAGTACTTTAGTCTCTAAAAATTAGTTATTTTTCCTAATATCTTAACATCTAGTAAACTGCGTAATAATTTATATATTTAACTTTTATATTGCTAAGAACACATTTTATTATGTCAAAAATATCTCTTGAGAACATCCCTGATTTTCTGGCTACTGTTCCTTTTTTCTCAGAAGTATCTAAAAGTTCTCTTAAGCATTTATGTGATAATATAAAAGAAGAAACATATATAAAGAACGCGAATGTATTTAGAAAAGGTACTTCAGGCGATTCTATGTATGTTATTCTTAAAGGAAAGGTTAAGGTTCATGATAATGAGCATCTATATGGAGAACTGAAAAAGGGTGATTGTTTTGGTGAGTATGCGTTGATTGATAATATGACACGCTCTGCTTCAATTACTGTTATTGAAAGGACTGAAGTTTTAAGAATTGATCGTCAACATTTCCTTGATTTGATGTTAAAGGATAAAGGTTTCGCAGAAGGTGTTTTGACTGTAATGATAAAACGTCATCGAGAGTTAGATGTCATTCAAGAAAGGTTATCAACTTCAAAGCAAGCATTAGAATTAGCTAGTTCTAAAATGAGTGGATTGATTAATGGCGCTATGGATGCCATTATTATGTTTGATGTTAATTATAGAATTGTGCTCACAAATCCTTCGGCAAATAAGCTATTAGAAAATGAGGATGTATTGAAACGAAATGTACTTTTCTTTTTTGATGAAGCTAGTGCAAATTTAATTGAGTCAATTGTAGAAGGAGACAATGCAAAGGTGTTGAATAACTATTTGCCAAATACTGTTAAAGTGATTGGTTCTGACGAAACAGAAATATTAAATGAAGGCACTATAAGTAAATATGGTACAGAAAATGAGGTTTTTTACACGTTGATTCTTAGAAATATTGAAGAGCGTCTAATTGCCGAAGACACTATTAGTTTACTAACGAAGCAAACACAGTATTTAGAAGAGGAAATAAAGGAGTTGACCAGTAGTTACGGTATTATTGCAAATGATTTAGGAATGAAAAATGTGCTAAATTTAGTAGAGCAAGTTGCTATAACAGACGCTACGGTGTTAATTACTGGTGAAACAGGTACGGGTAAAGAGTTGGTCGCTCGTGCTATACATAAAACAAGTGATAGAAACAACAAACCTTTAATTAGGATTAATTGTGGTGCTATTCCGCATAATCTAATTGAAAGCGAATTATTTGGTCATAAAAAAGGAGCTTTTACAGGAGCAACTGTAGATAGAAAAGGACGGTTTTTATTAGCGGATAAGGGAACTATTTTTTTAGATGAAATAGGTGAGATGCCGTTAGATTTGCAACCGAAATTATTACGTGTTATTCAGGAAGGTGAATTTGACCCTGTAGGTAGTTCAGAAACTATAAAAGTCGATGTTCGTATTATTGCGGCTACGCATCGAGATTTACTAAAATATTCACAAGACAATAAGTTTAGAGAAGATTTGTATTATCGATTAAATGTATTTCCCATTACTGTACCACCTTTACGGACAAGAGGAGAAGATATTTGTTTGATAGCTCAAGAAATGATAGATGAATTCTCTAAAAAGCTGAGTAAGCCCAAGATCAAATTATCAGAATTAGATAAGCAATTACTTTCAAACTATCATTGGCCTGGGAATGTGCGTGAATTGCAAAATCTGGTGGAGCGTGCTGTCATTGTTTCACAAAAAGGAAAGATAGATTGGCAAGCAATTATTCCTATAAATATTGGTGAGCAAGAAGCCACGACTGTATCTGAAGCTCCTCAAAAAATATTGACTTCAAAAGAGTTAGTTGTACTTGAAAAAGAAAATATTCTAAAAGCATTAAAGCAAACTCGTTGGAAAATCTCAGGTAAAAACGGTGCGGCAGAGATATTACAATTACCGGCAACAACGTTGGCTTCAAAGATAAGGTCGCTAGGTATAGAGCGACCTATTTAGGTGATAATAAAGTATAATTATTTTGGTTAAATGGCAATAGATATTTATAAATATTTTCTAAAACACCCTCGGTATAATAAACTGGTGGGTAACGACTATTTGATGGTTGAATATAAATGTCCTATTGAAGTTGAAAATTTTAAATTATGGACAGACACTCCTCTTATTACTTATGTTATTAGTGGAAGAAAAGATTGGACAGCACTTGATAAAACCTACACGATTGAAAAGGGAGAGGCTTTGTTTATTAATAAAGGTGTTTATAATACCAAACAGTATTTTGAGGTTGACTATTGCGTAATGCTATTTTTTATAACAGACGATTTTATAAGGCGTTTTGTTAATAATCAAAAGGACTTAATACAGTTGAAAAATTTTGATGTTACTAATAAACAGATATTTTCTATAGATGTTGGAGATTCTTTGAACTCATTATTCTTATCAGTTTTTAATTATTTAAATAAAGGAGGAGAAATTCCAAAAGATTTAGTAGAAATAAAGTTTAATGAACTCTTATTTAATATCGCCTTAAATCCTAAGAATAAAGATTTAGTAAGCTTTTTTAATTCACTTAAGCAAGTTGAAAGAACTGCACTTAATGATGTTATGATGAAGAATTTCCATAGCGATTTAAAGCTAGAAGAATATGCGCGCCTATATGGTAAGAGTTTATCTACATTGAAAAGAGACTTTCAGAACTATTATAATGAGACTCCAAGAAAATGGTTAAATAATAAAAGGTTAGAATATGCAAAAACCTTGCTCGAAAATCCTGAGTTGAATATAAATGATATTTGTTTTGAAAGCGGTTTTAAAAATGCATCACATTTTAATAGTAGCTTTAAAGATAAGTACAAATACCCACCAAATCAGTATAGAAAAATATACTTAAATAACTAATTTCATTCTTCTTTTACTTCTTTTTTTCGCTTTGACCTTTTAAGCAAAAAAATTGAACTTTAGAGATAATTAGATACGCTAAAGTCACAATACTTTTGACTCATAATAATTAAAAAATATAGTATTATGAGAAATTTAATTTTAACAACGGTATGTGTATTAACCTTAAACGTTATAAATGCACAGCAAAATGATCTAGCGTCTTTAGATTCAAACATGATTGAATTAGAACGCATCAAAAAAAATGATGCTAAAGCTTCGATTGAAAGACCAAACTCCAATTATTTAAAGGAAAGTATAACGGATCAATTTTCAGGCGTAGTAATGCAATGGAAACAAAAAATTGCCAATTATGATCTGAAAAGCGAATCTATTTTTGATGATTCCGAAAAAGCTACCTATCGTATTCTTTTTAAGAATCAACAAGTTAAAATAATTGTGATATATAATAATAGTGGAGAAGTTTTAGAAACAAAAGAGGTATATAAAAACATCAAAATTCCTTATGAGTTGGCTGCTTTAATATCTAAAGAACATCCTGGGTGGTCTTTTGCGAAAAATGCTTATTACGTTGCTTATAGCAAAAAAAGCGGAATGAATAAGCAAAATTACAAAGTTCAAATTGCAAATGACAACCTCAAAAAGACCTTACAGTTTGATAAGAACTTTAAGTTAATCTAAATAATAAGGCTTATAAATTCCATAGCGAGCAGGCAAATATAGATGCGAAAATTCACGAAAAATCATTAATTTTTTAACGAAATTTCATAAAATAACGAATGTTCGTATATAAAATTTATTTCTATTAACGCTTAATAACTTGTTTATCAGTAATTTAAATAGTTTGGCACGCCAATGGCATTAAACAAGTCAAATAAAAATGTTTAATCAATAAAATTTAAAAAAAATGACAACTACAGAAAACATTAAAAACGGAGTAAACGTAGACCAATTAGTAGAAACTATTGGTGCAGTACAACAAAATCCTGAATTGGCTAATTTCCAATTCAGATCAAAAAACAATTGGATCGAAGGTGGTAATTGTGTATCAAGCATTAAAAGATTTTATGGTGTTGGTGCAGAAGACACTTCACGTGAAGAAACTTTTACATTAGAGTGTGATCACCCAAATGTATTATTAGGTAAAGACAAAGCTCCTACACCTCCAGAGGTGGTATTACATGCATTAGGTTCTTGTTTAACAGGTGCTATGGTTTACCATGCTGCTGCAAACGGAATTGATATCGAAGGAGCTGAGTCTACCATAGAAGGTGGTGTTGATCTACACGGTTTCTTAGGTTTAGACGCAGAAGTTCGTAAAGGATTTGACGGAATCAAATTCAGATTAAAAGTAAAATCTGATGCGTCTGTTGAGCAGTTAGAAAACTTAGCTAAGTTCTCTCCTGTATTCGATATGATTTCAAATCCAACTCCAATTTCAATCGAAATTGTAAAGTAATTTTCCAAAAGAAAATTGACTACTCGTTCTCCCCCTTTCGGGTAGTCTTTTTTCTTTTCTTTTTCAACACCACTAAATGAAAACTAACAATAAACATATTACTACAGGTTACCAAGCAGTTGCTAGGATTGCGTACAAGACCAACGAGATTTTCCCTATTTATCCTTGTACGCCTACTTCAGAAATGTCTGCTTTAGCGGAAGAATGGAGTGCCACGGAACAAGAAAATATTTTTGGTAATGTGCCCACTACTTTCGAAATGCAAAGTGAGGCGGGTGTTGCCGGAACCATGCATGGAGCATTATTAACCGGAGCTTTGTCTAGTACATTCACAGCCTCTCAAGGATTGCTGTTAATGATACCTAACATGTATAAAATTGCAGGTGAATTAACACCAAATGTAATACATGTCGCAACACGTTCAATTGCAACACATGCATTGTCTGTCTTTGGAGATCATAGTGATATTATGGCGACACGCCAGACAGGTTATGCCTTTTTAGGAAGCGCATCTGTACAAGAAGCACAAGATTTTGCTCTTATTTCACAAGCTACGACCTTAAAATCTCGAATTCCGTTTGTACACTTTATGGACGGATTTAGAACGTCACATGAAACAAATACTATTCAATCAATTTCGAATGAAGTTATTAATAAAATGATCGATCCTAAATTTGTGAAACAACATAAGGATAGAGCCTTAAATCCAGATAAGCCTGTTTTACGAGGAACATCTCAAGGTGCAGATGTATTCTTTCAAAGTAGAGAAGCACAAAATATATTTTATAATTCGTGTCCGGCTATTGCTCAAAAGGAAATGGACAAATTTGCATCTTTAACAGGAAGACAATACAAGTTATTTGATTATGTAGGTCATCCTAAAGCTGAGCAAATCATTGTTTCGATGGCTTCTTCAACAGAAACTATAGAAGAAACCATCAACCATTTAAATCAACAAGGGAAAAAATTAGGGCTTATAAAAGTTCGATTGTTTAGACCTTTTAGCAAAAAACATTTATTAGAAGCTTTACCAAAATCTGTAAAATCTATTGCGGTTTTAGATAAAACCAAAGAGCCAGGTTCAGCTGGTGAACCCTTATATTTAGATATCGTTCAGTCATTAACTGAAGCATTTCAAAATAAAGAACTTAAAGAACTGCCTAGAATCGTTGGTGGTCGATACGGATTATCATCTAAAGAATTTACACCTAGCATGGTAAATGCTATTTTTAATAACCTCAATCAAGATAAACCAAAAAATAATTTTACAGTTGGTATTACTGATGATGTTAGCAATTTAAGTTTAGGTGTTACTAAAAGCATCGAATTACAAAGCGATATCTATCAAGCAGTTTTCTATCAAGAAAAATCCAAAAACAATTCAGAAAGTTTTAATAGAATTCTACAAATAGCAGGAAAAAAGAGTCATGTACAAGGTTATGTTGAATGCGATTATAAAAAATCGAACTCTAGAAATATTGCAAATTTGCGAATGGACTCTAAACCAATAAAAGCACCATATAAAATAGAGCAAGCCGATTTTGTGTCTTGTCAGCATAGTAACTTCATTAATTGCGATAATGCAATTCATACACTAAAACCTAACGGAACACTTCTGGTAAATTCTCAATTAGCTTCCAAGGCATTCTGGCAGACACTTTCGACTAAAAAACAAAAGCAAATCATTGATAAAAAAATTGATTTGCGTATTGTGGACTTAAAAAGGGTAAAGGGAACTTTTGTAGTTGATGATAAGGAAATATCAGCTTTAAACGCATGTTTTTTAAGCCTTAAAAAGGGCATAGTGTATACTGATGAGATTTCTGACTTAAACGAACAAATCCATAAAGTTGAGATTACAAAAATCAACACGTATTCAGAAAAAATTGATTCAGATTTTGCAAATACCTTATTGGGAAAACTGCTAGAAAACAAAGGCAACGAAGTTCTTGTTAACGAGCTTCCAGTAGATGGAACTTATCCTACCGATACATCTAAATTCAACCAAATAGCTACTTCAGAAGAGTTACCGATTTGGAATGCTGATGCTTGTACACAATGTGGTGCATGCTCAATGGCATGTCCGCAAGGGGCAATTAGAATGAAAGTATATAATAATTCATATTTAGAAAATACTCCAGCAGATTTTAAATCAGTTAAATCTCTAGAAACAGATTTTGACTTATTGAACTTTACATTACAAGTAAACCCTAACCAATGTAATGGCTGTAATAACTGTGTTGATGCTTGTCCTGTAAAAGAGGCGTTGCAAATGGTCCAAAGTAGTAAGATTTTAACATCTGAAAAAGAAAACTGGACTCATTTGGAAACTATTCCTGAATTAGATCGAGAAAAAATAAATACAGCAAAGGTAAGTCAGCAACAGCTACAAGAACCTTTATTTAAATCTTCAATTGGTGTTGAAGGTTGTGGGGAAGCACCGTACCTTAAATTATTATCGCAATTAGTTGGAGATAGGCTATTGGTTGCAAATGCAACTGGTTCCAGTTCAATTTTTGGAGGTGCTTTGCCTACAACGCCTTGGTCTAAAAATAGAAATGGTGAAGGTCCGGCTTGGGCAAACTCTTTATTTGAAGACAATGCTGAGTTTGGTTTAGGTTATAGACTAGCTTTAGATCATCAACGAGACAACGATAAATCTGTATGGATTGTAGGTGGTGATGGTTGGGCTTATGATATAGGTTATGGAGGTTTAGACCATGTTTTAGGATCTGGGAAGAACGTTAATATTCTAGTTCTAGATAATGAGGTTTATGACAATACAGGCGGACAAATGTCTAAAGCAACTCCTTTTGGAGCGAAAGCAAAATTTGCATTTAATGGAAAGCAAAAGCAGAAAAAGGATTTAGGTTTTCTTGCAATGCAATACGAAAATGTATATGTGGCTTCTGTAGCTATAGGCGCTGATCAAGAACAAACTCTAAAAGCATTTAATGAAGCTGAAAGTTATGATGGGCCTTCAGTTATTATAGCATATAGCCATAGTGATGTACATGGTATCGATATGAAAAACCCAAGTCAATATCATAAAGCAGCGGTAGATTCTGGTCAATGGATTTTATATAGAAATGATCCAAGAAGAGCAGATAAAAATCAGAATACCTTGCAGCTAGATTCTGCGCTTCCGTCAATTGAAATAAAAGAATATTTAAAACTAGAAAAACGATTTTCAAAGTTATTTGAACAAAAAGAAATATTTTTAAAATCACTAATCAAGCGTTTACAAGAGCAAGCGGATAGACGATTTGATAAGTATATGCTGAAGGCATCGGAAGAAACTATAGATCGTACTAAACTTATACAAGAGGAAAGAATTAATGCAGCATTGAGGTTTTAGGATTATATAGGCAAAAATAATACCCAAGAAGCATTTTTAATTTAAGTAAAAATAAAATTCTATTTTTCACTCATCGTATTTACAACTTCCCAATCTTGAGGTACTCCGGCAATAATATATTCAGCTGATTTGGTTACAAAATACTTGGCAATTGTATCATTTTGATTTTTACTCAGTACTTTATCAAAAGCACCCGATGCTTTAGGAAACTTTTTCGCAAAGAAATAGTTAAGTCCCTTTTCAAAATCTTTCAACGTTTTTGTTTTAAGCAAAAAGTTATTGTCATCATCCCCATCATAGCATTCATAAATACCTATAACCTTGTTTTTCCCTTTAACCTTAATTTTTCCTAGATATCTGAAATTATAATCACTTTTATTTTCAATGGTATTAAAACTATCTTCACTTATAATTATATTAGCGCCATAATGTTTGGTAACACCTTCCATACGTGATGCAGTATTTACAGTATCTGCAATTATAGCTGTATCATTTCGTTCTATATCACCTATAATTCCCATTACTAATGGTCCGGTATGCAGGCCTATTCCAACAGATATGGGTATATAACCTTCTTTAACTCGCCTTTTGTTATAGTCTAAAATACCTTTTTGCATATCTATTGCCGCTTTTAAGGCATTATCAGCTTGTTTTGGAAATAAAGCCATAATACCGTCACCTAAATATTGGTTGACAAAACCATTATTTTGTTGAATTAGAGGCCCCATTCTTCCAACATAAGCATTGACAAATTTAAAGTTTTGTTCCGGTGTCATCTCTTCAGAAAGTGATGTATAATCTCGTATATCGCTAAATAAGACAGTAACATTCTTCTGAATATGATCTCCCAAAACCACATCTGTAATAGTATCTCTACCAACAGATTTTAAAAATTCAGTTGGCACAAACTTACTCGTGGCCTTATGTATACCTTTAAGGTTTAAGTGAGCCTTTATTCTACTTAATAATTCGTTTTTTGAAAAGGGTTTGGTTAAATAATCATTTGCACCTACATTAAATCCAGTAACCAAATCACTAACTCTGTTTTTAGCCGTTAAAAGAATTATAGGTAGTTCACTTGTACTGTATTTTTTTCTAATTGTTTCACAAACTTCATAGCCAGACATATTTGGCATCATAACATCAAGCAATATTAAATCAAATTGAGTGCTACTAAATATAAGAGCTAAAGCGTCTTTCCCATTCCCTACTTCTGTTACTTCATAACCTGCAACCGTTAAATGGTTTTCTAAAACGCGTCTGTTTATTGGCTCATCATCAACAATTAAAATGCTAATTTCTGAATTATTTTTATTAATATTATTTTCATTAATACTATCATCAGTATTTGTTTGTACACCCTGTATTGCATTAATTACATTATCATCTTGAATAGACTCTAATTCATTTCTTGATGTTTTACTGATTGGTAAGGTAAATGTAAACGTAGCTCCTTTTCCTTCTTCAGATTCAACACTAATTTCTCCTCCATGAAGTTCTATTAATTGTTTCGAAATTGAAAGTCCTAGACCACTTCCACTTTGTTCGCGGATTATTGAACCATCACCTTGTTCAAACGATTTAAAAATATCTTTAAATTTAGTTTTAGGAATCCCTATTCCAGTATCACTTATCGATATAAAAAGCATGTTCTCTTTTTCTTTAGCAGATATTTCAATCTTTCCCTTTTCAGTAAACTTAATGGCATTCCCAACAAGATTGTAAAAAATTTGTTGCAACCTGTTTTCATCTGCCTCTACCAACATCACATCTTTTGAAACCATGTTTACTACTTTTAACTCTTTATTTCTAACAAATGGCTCTGATAATTTAAGAATAACATTTACTGTTGCATAAATATCTACTGCTTGTATTGAGAGTTTTAAATCTTGGGTTTTTAATTTTGAAAAATCCAGAATATCATTTACTAGATGAGACAAACGCTTGCCACTATTTGCGATTAAATCTAAATTTTCAATTGCTTTAATCGATAATTTGCCTGCCACACCATCTTTTAACGATTCTGTTAAACCTATAATCCCATTTAATGGGGTGCGTAGTTCATGTGAGGTATTTGCAAGAAATTCATCTTTAAGTTTGTCTATTTTTGTGAGATCTTCTACACGTTGTTTTTCTATTTCAGTTTTTTTCCGTTCTTCTTCTATTAATCTCTTTTTCTCGAGATCTTCTTGCTTAACTCGTTGTATATATTTATAACGATTAAATAGTACAAATGAAAATAGGATGGTTGCTAATGCAATTGCTATAAAAATATTTCTATATACTGTTTGACGTTTAATTTTTAAGTTTTTTATTTCAGCATTTTTTTCAAGTGTAGTAATCGCATCTTGTTTTTTTTCAGAATCAAATTTAGCTTGCAATTCTTCTATTTGTTTTGATTTCGTTTCATTGAATACACTATCTTTAACTATAATATATTTATCTTTTACCTCTAATGCTTTTTGATAATCACCCGTCACAGCATATAATTTAGATAAAGATTCATATACATTTTGCATTTCAGATTTAGAGCCAACAGCCTCGGCTAAAACCATAGCTTTTTCTAAATGAACTTTCGATAGATTATAGTTTTTAAGCTTGAAGTAATCAACACCAACTTTAGTATGACTACCTGATAATTCTCTTTTTTGTTGTAATTGTTCTCTAATTTCAAGTGCTTTTAAATGAACCCGTAAAGCTTGATTGTGTTTTTCTTGTATGCTATAAACTTGACCGATAGATTCATAATCATATGCTGTCCCCCAAAGGCTATTAACTTCTTGGTCTAGGACAAGAGCTTTATTAAAGAACGTTAAGGCATCATCATAATTTTTTTGTATAAGATAGGTGTCACCTATATTATAATAACAATTAGCCATGTCTGACTTAGCGTTTAATTTGGTAAATATTTCCAGTCCTTTGGAATAATTTTCCATTGCCTCATCCAATCTATTGGTTGTTTTAAGAATTTCACCAAGACTATTTAAAATATTTGCAACACTATATTGATCGTTTTCATCCTCATAAATCTTTAGAATTTTATAATAGATATCTAAACTTTTATCATATTGACCTCTATTGTCAAATATAATGGCTATTTGATTTAAGCCATTGGCTATTTCCACTTTGTTATTACGCTTCTCACTAAATTTAAGATACTTATCAAAATGCACTAAGGCTTTATCATAATTTCCTTTTTGACGGGCTAACACACCATATTGATAATTTGCAATTGCAACCCCTCTTTGATTTTTACTTTTTATACTTAATTGATATACACTATCTATATAAAGCTTGGCCAACTTATTATTAGATCTATTATTTAAATATTCCCAAGAAATATTTTTCAAAATTTGAATTTTTAAAGAATCCAGAACAGTATTCTTTAATTCAAGTTTTAAACTATCAATTTTAGTCGTTTGTGAGAATGAAAAAGTTTGAATGAAAAGACTAAATAAAAAAGCTATGTAAAAATTTCTCATATTAAGGCAGGGGTATATTACTGTGCTATAAATTTACTACATTAAAGATAAATTTTAAAATACTAAATATCAGTTAATTGAAAAGTTATTTCAAAGAAAAGGTGTCGAAGAGTTGGAAAATGAGGTGAGACTTGTTTATTATATGTAAGTGAAACAAACATTAAGAATTTTCCTTTGAAACAAAAGAAACGTTTTTAAACCTGTGGATTTAGAGGTTGTGAAAGAAAGTGAATGGTTGCTAAAACAAAAAAGCAACCTCACGGCTGCTCCTTCTATATTAAGCTCCTCCTCTTGGACTTGCTTTGACTGCGCTCAGCATAAACTTCTCGCCACAAAAGTGAAAAAATAAAAAGAGCTACACTTGCATGCAGCTCTTTCTATTTTTGCTCCTCCTCTTGGACTCGAACCAAGGGCCCTCTGATTAACAGCTTTCTAGAACCACTTTTCATTTAGCTCTATTTGATTTCATTTATCTGATTATCAATTATTTAACATTTTTTATTTTTCTTTTGCAATCATTTATTTTACCTTTATATCACCATATGTTGTACATATGTTGTACTAAAATTTAGGATAAAATGACCTCGATAAAAGCAGTGTTAAGAAAAACAAAGTTAACCAATGATAGGTTTCCAATATCATTACGTGTAACAAAGAATAGAAGATCTAAATTTTTTAAAACGCCGTATACTGTTTTGGAGAAAGAATGGAATCCAACTGTCGGAGAGTTTAATAAAAGAAGTTTAAATTATATTCAAAATAATAGATTATTAAATAAATATAAGGAAAGAGCTTACAGTATTATTACAGACATTGAAATAGAGAATGAGTTTTATACGTTAGAAGACTTTGAAAATACTTTTAGGAATAAAAAGAATCCTATCAATCAGAATATTTTCACTTTTGGTGATCAGGTTGTAGCCGATATGAGGGCTGCTGGTAGAATGGGAAATGGAAGAGCATATTATGACACATTAAATTCTTTAAAGCGATTTCGGCGTAATAGACATTTAACTTTTAAAGAAATAAACTGTGCTTACTTGGATAAGTACGAAAGCTATTTGCGTTCAAGAGGTGGAACGGATAGCGGTATTGGTGTAAGAATGAGGGCGATTAGAGCTTTATTTAATATGGCGATAAAGCATGGATATATTCCAGAGAGTTTATATCCTTTTAAAGTCTATAAAATTGCAAAATTGAAAGCCAAAGGATTTAAAAGTGCTTTATCCCTTGAGGAAATTAATCGTATTGTAGCTTTAGATTTAATGAACCACCTGCATTTACTGCATTTTAAAAAATATTTTTTATTTAGTTTTTATACTAGAGGAATGAATTTTGCTGATATGACGCATCTTACGTGGAACGATATTGAAGGTGGTAGAATCTTGTATACACGTTCTAAAACCAAGGTAAATTTTCAAGTAAAAATAATAAAACCCGTACAAGAGATTCTTAATTTTTACAAGGAATACCCATCAGAGACTAATTATATTTTCCCGATTCTTTTGAGAGAGAACTTAACCATGAAGCAAATAGAGAATAGAAAACATAAAGTCATGAAATTATATAATTCCGCTCTTAAAGAAATAGCGAACCTAGCTTTGATAGAAAAGAAAGTTACTACGTATGTTGCTCGGCATAGTTTTGCAACTTGTTTAAAACATAAAGGGGTCTCTACAGATATTATTAGTGAGTCTTTGGGACACCAAAATATTGTCATAACACAAACCTATCTTAAAAGTTTTAATAACTCTGTTTTAGATGATGCGACTGAAGTCTTGCTGAGTTAAAGAAGGAAGAAAATCTTATCATATAACGGTTTGTATGATAAGAAAATAGAGTTTTCTTATCATAATAAGCTATCTTTGTAAAGAAAATTAATATATCTATACATAATGGAATCGGAAAAGTTGAAAAAATTACCACTTATACAAGATGTTGAAACTAAAAAAGTGCTAAAAAAATTAGCTTCAGCTCATAGAGCTTTAGCCGAATTGAAAGGTGTTGTTTCAAGTATTCCAAATGAAAATATTTTAATAAATACTTTAGGTCTTCAAGAAGCTAAAGACAGTTCTGCAATTGAAAATATTATTACAACCCACGATGATGTTTTTAAAGCAGCATTAAACCTTGAAGGTTGTAAGTCATTAAATGCTAAAGAAGTTCAAAACTACATTTCTGCCTTAAAAAAGGGGTTTGAGTTAATTAAAAAGAATAAAATATTAACAAACAATGACATTATTTCAATTCAATCAGAATTGGAAAAAAATAATGCAGGGTTTAGAAAAGTTCCAGGAACTGCCTTGAAAAATGCAACTACTGGAGAAATCGTATACACACCGCCTCAAGATTATGATACAATTCGAGATTTAATGACAAATCTTGAGCAATATATTAATGATTCCTCGATATCTAAGTTTGACACTTTAGTTAAAATGGCAATAATTCATTATCAATTCGAAAGTATTCATCCATTTTATGACGGAAATGGGAGAACCGGGAGGATTATTAATGTATTATATTTAGTAATGAATGATTTACTGAACTTACCTGTACTATACTTAAGTCGATATATTATTGAACACAAAGCAGATTATTATAAACTTTTGCAAGAAATTAGGGAAACTGATAATTGGGAAAATTGGGTTTTATATATATTGGATGGAGTGGAACAAATCGCGAAAGAAACAATTGTACTTATTGGGAAAATTAAAGATTTGATACTTGAATATAAAAACTTACTGAGAGATAATTACAAATTTTACAGTCAAGATTTATTAAATAATTTATTTAAACATCCTTACACAAAAATAGAGTTTGTTGAGAACGACTTAGGAGTATCAAGAATAACGGCTTCTAAATATTTGAACCTACTAGCTAAAGACAACGTACTTAGAAAAGAAAAATTAGGAACTGGAAATTATTACGTTAATGAGAAGTTAATTCAAATATTAACTCTTAAGTAGAAAGGTGTACTTTTATTTAACCCGAAGGTTTAAGTTAGAATACAATTACAATAAAGATCTGTGTCGAAAGTTTAAATAAATGATAATTTTTGCATCATCATTTTAGTTTCATAAAAGGTGAATTAACGAAACTACTAAAAAAAACGGTAAATAAGACTTATATTATATTGTCCTCAATTTCATTCGTAAAGTTCCATAAAACGACCGTTTTATGGAACTGCTATTTTTTTACTTCCATATCAAAATTCAAATAAAGAATAAATAGTTAATGACTATATTTCTTATATTTGAGATATATAGTTAATATTAACTATATCCCTAAATTGTACCACATTCCCCACATCACGGAAAACCGAGATTAATTTCTCTAGATAACGTGAAAATTTTAAGGAATTTTAACAAAAAAACCTGAATCGCCTATAAACAAAAGGGATGCAGAATAAAACAACAAAATTTGACGTTAGTCAGAATTTTGATTACTCTCATAATCTTAATTAATTCACAATTAAAAATAAATTAACTTTTTTAAAGGTTATTATTTCTATTATTGACACATAATTAAAATATCTATTATTTTGAAAAAGCTTTTGTCAATAATATTAACTCTTTTGTTTCTTTCCTTACAATCAATTTTTGGACAAAAATATAACGCTGGATTTACTTCGTTAAAACTAGTTGACACGAATAGAATTTATGAATTAAATACTTCTGAAACAGATAGTTTACATTATAGACCTATCGATATAGATATTTGGTACCCATCAAAAGATAAAAAAGGAAAGCCTTTGATGTTTGGAGATTTATTCAAGCAATTAGAACAGCGAGCTAACAGTTACCAAGAGGAAACAGACTATTCGGGACTTACAAGAGAACTGGCACAATTTTATGTTGCTGAATTAGGTATCGGGGCAGATGGACAAAAATTGTTAGAAATTAAAACGAATAGTTTTAGCGATCTAGAACCGTCGAAACAAAAACATCCCGTTATTATATATATGGCTGGTTTTAACGGAATGGGGTTTGAAAATTATAAAGTGCTAGAGAAGTTAGCTGAAAACGGTTTTATCGTAGCTTCAATATCTTCAATAGGTCGTTACCCTGGGAGATATGACAAATGAAATGAATGATATTCTAGAGCAAGTTTATGATGCTGAATTTGCACTAAAAAGCTTAGTAAATAATAAAAAGTTTAATATCGACTTAACTAATATGGGAGTACTTGGGTGTAGTTGGGGAAGTATGGGGGCAGCTATTTTAGTAAACAAGAACCAAAACATTAAAGGTATGGTTTCATACGACGGCACAGAAACGCACTATTTTGGAGAAACAGACACTAATCTTTATGCTAATGGGGCGAATGGAGAAGATAACGACAGATTCATTCAAGAAATATACGATTCAAATCTTCTCAACCTCGAAAAACAGAATATCAAATATTTATATTTCGAAAGTGGTGATAAGCTTGATGATTTTACACCAACTAAAGAATATCATTATTTTAAAAAGCTAGATTCAGAAAAATACTATTTACGATTTAAAAATAGCACTCACGCAGATTTCACTTGCATTCCTTCTATATTAAAATCTTCTGAGAACTCAGTTAAAACTTACGAAAATATGGAAAAGGCTACCGTAGACTTTTTTCACAAAACATTAAACGGAATAGATACATTTACCGCGAATTGGCAAAAATTAAATTCACTAGATTTTACAACGAACGAAACTTTTGATATTTCAAAAAAAACAGAAATAATTACGGAAACATCTGGTCAAATAATTGATAAAAAAAATAATCAACCATTGCCTTATGTAAACATCGGTATTTTAAATCGAGAAACAGGAACTGTTACCGATACTAAAGGAAAATTCAATTTATCAATAAATAAAGAATTCCTTAATGACACCTTAAGAATTTCAATGATAGGTTTTAAACCAATTGAAATATTGATTAAGAATATTGAGGCTAAAAATAATAAGTTGTCTTTTAAGATGGAAGAGCAAATAAGTGAATTAAATGAAGTTATCATTACAGCTAAAACATCTAAGAAAAAAAACCTTGGAAATAAGACTAAATCCAAGTTCATAGGAACCGGCTTCGCTTATAATCAATTGGGCGCAGAAATGGGCATTAAAATCAATATACACAAAAATCCAACAATCGTTGAAGCCTTTAATTTTAGCATTTCATATAATAGACTTAGTGCAAAATCAATTTTTAGGTTAAACTTTTACAGTATCAAACAAGGAAAGCCTTTTGAAAACCTTATGACAAAAAATATTCTTATTCCAATTGAGCCAAAACAAACTGGCTTGGTAACGGTTAATTTGAAACCTTATGACCTTGTATTATATGATGATATAATTGCTACGCTTGAATGGGTTGATAATGAGGGAGAAAATAAGAAAGGAGAAGGGGTTTTTTTTCCACTTGGATTATTTACTAGCGGTACGTTGCATAAAGAATCAAGTCAAGCAAGATTTAGAAAGCTTAGTAGTTTAGGGGTTGGCTTTAATATTGATGTAAGATATTAAAAAAACGTGGTACAACACCGTATTAAAATTAATTGCTAGTGCAAACCTACTTGCGAAAATCCTCGCAGATTTTCTATTCGGTTTGTATTTACTAAATTAGGTGCCTTTAACTTTGTAAAATAGGTGTCTTAACGAACAGCTGAAAAAAATGATATGAAAAAAAACTTACTAATTACTTTGATAATTATATTTTCGACTGAAATTGGAAAAGCCCAATCAATTGAGAAAATTATACTTGACGAAAAAGATGATATTAGTGGATATTATTTGGAAGTAAAACCGCAAACTGAACAGATAGATGGAGTTTTGATACTTCTTCCTGGTTTTGGTCAAAAAGCAGAATCTATTTTTCCAGAAACCAAATTGCATAATGTCGGATACTTAAATAACATTCTGACTATTGGGTTTTCCCAAGGAGCAAAACTCTATGCTGACAAAGAGACACAAGACAAACTCACGAATGTTCTCAAAGATATTCTCAAAAGATATAAAATAGAAGAAAGTAAATTTGTGATAGGTGGTTATTCCGCAGGAGGTACAGTAGCTCTTCGGTATGCTGAATTATGTAAACAATATCCAGACAAATTTCCAATTTCTCCCAAAGGTGTTTTTGCTGTGGATTCTCCAATTGATATTTTTACAATTTATGAGTTGCTAAAAAATAATATTGAAAACAATCACAGTGAAGTTGCTGTTCAAGAGGCGGAATGGGTAACTAATCTTATAAAAAATGACCACGGAATACCAAAAGAGAATATTGATTATTATAAAGAAATAAATCCATTTTCAATGAATAAAAAATACGGAGAAAATGAAAAGTGGCTGAAAGATATGCCAGTGAGAGTATATCATGACGTTGATATTGAATGGAGACTTGTTAATAGAAATCAACCTGTTAGCACTCAGAGTTATTTGGTGACTTCTGAATTAATTAACCGCCTTTTATTAATGGGAAATCAAAGAGCGGAATTTATGCAAACTTATCAAACAGGATATAGAAGTAACGGAATGAGACACCCTCACTCCTGGTCTATTGTTAATGAAGTAGAATGTATACAATGGATAAAAAAAATAATTAAATAAGGCCAACACACAATATCGGCTATAATTTATTTTGGCGGAATTTTCCACTGAAAATTCCTACATTTAAATGATCGCTTGGTTCTCACGAAATAGTCTTAGTGGATAATTCCAAAGTGAAACCATAGCCCAAACATTTGGTCAGATTCAACTGTTCCATAAAACGAACGTTTTATGGAACAAATAATTTTTTCTAAATTATTAAATTAATCCATAGTAATTAGGACTATTTTTTAAGCTACGTATATTTTAGTTAATAAAACAAAGGAAGTCGACACAATTCCAAATATAAGGGAGATGATAAAAACAATTACTGCCCAGTTAGGATAAATTCTAGCATTTTTCAGCAGTTTTTCATACCTTTCATATATCCTTTCCTGAGAATTCAGAATTACACTTATTTTACTATGATAATCTTCCATTAATGACCTGTATTCTTTAATATCGATACTAATTTTGGTCGAGTTAAGTTTATCACCGACCTTTCCCAGTCTCTCAATACCTTTTTCAAAGGTGTTGATTTCATTTACCAATAACTCCGTTAATTCTTCAATTTTTGCCATGTCATTTTTGTTTAAATACTCATACCGAGTTCAATTACTTTTTGAATTACCTTCTTAGATAGTTTTAAAGCTATACTAGGGGTTAATTCCAAGGTTTTACCCAATAGCTTTACATGATTGTTTTTAGCCTTAAATAAGCTAACATTTGGGCTTTTATTCAACTCTTTTCCAATGTTTATGATTGACATTTTTCGATTGACCTCACTACCTTTTAAATTGTAATTATCAAACTCAAATCGAAAGCCCTGTAATTGATTTGATTTGTTAATACTGGGGATTACTTTAACACCGTTGGCTTCCATAGCTTTGATATACCCATCAAAAGACCTAGGCTTAAACTGTTTGATGCTCAGGTCATGTCTTCTTTTAATTTCAGTACTCACTTCCTTTAACTCAAATTCCTTTTCAAATTGCACCTGTTTTACAGTTGTTAATTTTAGTTGCTCAGCTACTTTTTCTGCTGAAAATTGACTGCGCTTCCCAATAAAGTTATCCTTATAGGCCACACCTTTAAAATCAATGCGATTTACATATAAATGAATGTGCTTATGTTTTTTATCTTGATGAACAAAAGCAATTGCCTGTCGTTCTCCTAATTTCATTTGGTCCATAAATTTTTGAACTATTTTTTGTAGGTCTTTTGTTTTTAATTTCTCTCCATCTTTTATGGTAGGGCTAATGATAAAAGAAAGTGTATTGTGTTTGCATCTATAATTTAATTGCTGAATTGTTTGAAATTCCTTTGTAATCTCAGCAGGTGTTTCCCCAATAAGTTGCTTCTTAAAAATAATTTCAGCATCTTTTTCCTGGTTCCAGCCGTAACGAATGGAAACCCCGGTATGTGCTATGGCTTTTCCTTTTCCGATCATTGTTCAAATTTTTTAAGATGGTTCTTGATCTCATTAGCTAATTGAATAACCGTCTTCGTAAGTTCCGGACTTCGCTTGTGAAACATATTTCCAATGGATTTAAAATTATTATGATAGCTAACTAGCATTTTATAAATATCAATCTGTTCATCAGTCAATCGCTCCACTATTTTTTCTTCAAAAGCAACTTTTCTACA
>Ga0209633_10001112_pt1 | contig 28977 bp, 25 predicted proteins | sample Cruoilmetagenom1_FD_187290 | JGI IMG/M metagenome (GOLD analysis project Ga0209633, IMG submission 187290) | Oil polluted marine microbial communities from Coal Oil Point, Santa Barbara, California, USA - Sample 1 (SPAdes) (version 2) | ecosystem: Environmental > Aquatic > Marine > Oil seeps ... | reverse complement strand
TAGGTATATGTGGCTTTCGCAACAATAACGCTGCTTGTAGGGCTGATAAGGTTTGCAAGATCGCCCGACATTGCATATGCACTACCTGCTGCGTGTGGCTCTCCGCCACCTTTCGAATAGCTCCAGCCGACAGTTGTTTCACCCTCGGCATCAGCCTCTACGCTAAGAACTTCGAGATTTAGAAGGGAAGCGTCATAGGGGCTGAGAATTGAATCTGCCAGATCCATGATTGTCTGCAATCCATTATCGTCAATAGTGCTGGCCTGCGCGATAAGATCCGCAGCAGAACTGGCAGCCTGAGTTACACGCCGATCAACCGTCAGGGCCTGACCCAACTCGAATGTACCGAAAAGCAACATAACCAAAAGCGGCAATATCATCGCGAACTCTACGGCAGCCACACCCCGGTGATCGTCTCTAATTTGCTCAAAGTGAGCGATAATTTTTCTACGAATGTTTTTCATAACTGATACTCTTAAAAAAAAATTCTATAATAACCTTCTTCACCAATGACCGCGTATTAGTTTGCCGCGGCACTTGTAAACGGCTCATTTCTGAATGTTGCGCTGGACCGTATCAAGAAAGAACCATCGCCCAGGTTTCCGACTTTCATAATGGATTTAAACGGAACCGTGGTCCATTTGAAGAATACCGTGACCAAAACAAATTCGCCGCCCGAGCCTGGAGTGTAAGAAAAGTCGCCATCGTCACCCAGATCAGAGCCACCACTTGTGCCTGTAGGGGGACTGAGATTCGCCAAATCAACTTCGCTCTGAACATCAACCCGTAAATCGCCAGCGCAATCCATATAAACAGGAACTCGCGAGCAAATCTGATATTTGAACTCAGCCTTTGTGATCGCACCAGCTTGCCCGGTTCGCACGAGCCTCGAGGATTGCTCAACAGCATTATCAAGAGCAAAAATTGTGAAAAAGATTAAACCGACCTTCATGATACCGAAGACCAGAGCTATGAAAGGCCCGACAACCATTGCGAACTCGACACCAGTCATGCCGGATTTGTCAGACTTAAATAGGTGGGATTTAAGGACAAATCTTGCAAAAGATTTATCGAGAAGTTTTTCTGAACTGATACTCATACTGTGACGCCTCACGCACTTACTAAGTAAATTAACGAGCCGATCATGTCAGAAAATTACTAATAATAAGTTAATAATAAAATAACGCGCCTACATGGTAAACAGTATTGACGTGAAATTATCATTTTATAAACCATAAATATTAAGGTAAGTAAGTAAAAATAAGTATTAACCAAGCAAAATTGAATGTATAGTTGGTGCGCCGTGTGGGTGTGTTTTAATCATTCCAAATAGATCAAGGGCAATCTTACTGTAAGGGCTGTTAGAAAAAGCATTCCGGGGGAAAGCCCCCAAAAAAAACGCGGAGCAGATATTATCTGCACCGCGCCTGAATAGGTTTGAAACTTAAAAATTAAGCCTACAGAATATCCCGTAAAAAACAACAAAGGCCGGTGTGAATCTCACTCGGGATAGTCAGGATCATTGTACCGTGAATCAAGGGTTTCTGTAGTACCTATATAATAATGTCTGTGTGAAGGCTCTAATTGCCACCGCCTTGACCATTGGCACTACCAGATGAAACTGAAGCTTTCTGCTGTATAGCCTTGCCAATTTCACTACCAAATTTGACATTGTCCCCAATCACCAATGCAGCCTGGCAGGTTGGAGTGCAATTGTAGCTCTCGCGAACTGAACCTTTACGCAGATTTACAAATTTCTGATCATCTCCCTGAACGACCAATTTGCGGTTGAGGACTACAGCGCCACCTTCGTCAAGCACGATAAGGTTTGTCACGCCGAATGACTTGCCAGTGACGACAAGCAGTTGTTTGCCCTGAATTGAAACGTCCGCAATCGAAGGGTTGCCAACAATAATGCTATGCGCCGGACGAACTATGCGCATCAATTTTGCTTGATCATATTGGATGTGGAAATCTTCCGCCATAGCCATATTCATGGAACCCAGCATAGCGATAATTAGTGTTACAGCACGGGTGATGTGGCTGGTTCTCGTTTCAATTCTCTTCATGAGTGCATCTGACATAAGTCTATATTCCTGTTATGGCTCTGTACGAACTCTGAATAAGCCATAAAAGTATGAACGAAGAGCAAACAGGTGCATGAAACTGGCACAAAAGGCTCGGAATAGAGAAAAATTCGCTAATCCAGCAGATTTTATTACTCATCAAGCTAATAATCTCATCCAATCGATCACCACCAGGCACGAATTCAAAGTGACAAGTTCAGAAAAAACCAAAAATCAAATTATTTTTTCTGCTCGTCACAATTTATTGGTGCATACGAAATCTGGAAACAATCTAATATTATCAGGTGTTCGCCCGGTCGTATGAGCGATAAAGCCTGATAATATTCGTAAAAAATAGCAAATCTTCAGCAGCATTTTTCTTAAATACCAGCTGTAAACCAATTAGTAACCACATAATTCATGTATATATTATGTATAAACTATTTATTAACTATGCATATCATGAGATATTTTTGAAATTAATTTGATATTAACCGTTGATACTCTGTAAAATTGGTGTAGTGCTGAAACACTTCTAGAAATTTTTTCTGATATGACTTATTTTTTACGAGTTATTAATATCTCGGCGCTATTCTGTTTTCAGATCAGCACTACAGAGCACAACGTTCTGCAGGGGAACTGATCAAATACCTAAGTCAATTAATCGGGAGAGTATTATGACAAATTTGGTAAAACGTTTTTCAAATGACGAATCTGGTGCAACTGCAATCGAATATGCACTTATCGCTGCTATCATGGGCATCGGCATCATCGCAGGTCTGCGCGCTCTTCAAACTGCAGTTGACACACAGTTGACTGCCACTGCTACAGGCATCACAACTGGTGCTAACTAATCTGGTCACATAGTACCAGCTCGGATTTCATCCGGATTGAGCCGCCTGCCCTTTTGGCAGGCGGCTTTTTTTTGGCATTTTTCCAACCGTCCGTCGTACCAGCCAGGAAAAACTGAAAATAGATTAAAAGAAACAACCGATATTAAATGGAACTTTACGGTTATCTCCCATTATAGAGGTTGAGAAATTGAAAATGCGCAAAATACAATCAAGCGCAGACCCAAGGGGAGAAGTAACGTGTACGAATTAGCTCTATTGACCATATTTCCTGGAATTATGATCTTTGCCGGCGCAATGGATCTGTTCACCATGACCATTCCCAACAAAATATCGCTGGCACTGATCGCAGCATTTCTCTTGATGGCCCCATTCGTTGACATGGGATGGTATCAGTTTGCCATGCATTTGTCCGCTGGCGCCGTATTCCTCCTTATTGGCTTCGCAATGTTTGCATTTGGCTTGCTCGGCGGCGGGGATGCCAAGATTTTAGCAGTAGCCGGCCTCTGGCTGGGGTTTGACCATGTCCTGGATTATACTATGTACGCTGCTATTCTGGGAGGTGCCGTCACCCTGGGCTTACTTGCCATGCGCAAGATGCCGGTACCAATCTGGATGATCCATCAGGATTGGTTCTCACGCCTCTATTATTACAAAACCGGCGTACCATACGGTATCGCATTGGCTGGAGCGGCACTTATTGTCTATCCAAACTCATTATGGATTACCTCGCTACTATAGGACGGGCAGTAGATTCAAAAGGCGCGAAATCCGTGGCACCACGATATAAGAATCACTCCTGAATAAGGTTTGCTCTTTATATAGGGGGCACTCCAATCAGCCAGTCCCAACGCAATATGATGGCTTCAAGCTATAGGTAATACCGGCGCTATAGCTATGATTTGTTGTCCTATTTTCTACAAAATTGAATTTATGTTTCATTTTTGAACACACGTTAACCTCCCGTTGACCTTTCTAGCTCAGTATCCAAACCATCGAAGAATTGAATTCGAATGGAAGGGTTATTGGGGAATGAAACGGGCTCGCATTATTGTATTAGGGATTGCTATCGTATCGGCTTTGGTCGCAGCAATACTCGCCAAAAATTTCATGGGCAACACCAAAGTCATTCAAACCGTTAAAACCGATTACGACACGGTTAAGGTGTTGGTGGCAAGAAGTGCAATTGGTGTTGGTACGGCAGTCAACAAAGACGACCTTAAGTGGCAGAGCTGGCCAAAAGATGGTGCCAATTCCGGCTACATAATCCAGTCGAAACAGAAAAAAGCCATTACCCTTTATGCAGGCTCAATCGCTCGCGTATCATTCCTTCCAGGCGAACCCATCAAAAAGCAAAAACTGATCAAGGCAAGCAACGGCGGCGTGATGGCAGCAATTGTCCGGAAAGGCATGCGTGCAGTTTCCACACCGATCAGGGAAGAAACCGCAGCAGGCAACTTTATCCAGCCATCTGATCGCGTAGACGTAATTTTGACCCGCAAAATGCGAAAAGAGAACGGCCAGGGCAGTCAACATGTCAGCGACACCATTTTTCGTAACGTCAATGTCCTTGCAATCGGACAGAACATCGAGATGAAAGGCGGCAAGAAGGTCGCAGCAGGAAAAACAGCAACACTCGAGCTAACGCCCGAACAGTCAGAAACGATGGCACTCGCCCGTTCAATGGGTGAACTGACCCTGTCATTGAGAAGCCTGGCCGAAGCTTCCCGTAATGGTTCCGCGGAATCTGACGTGCCTCTAAATGCAGAGCGCTCCTCCGGCATAAGCATACTCAAATATGGTGTGCAGAGTAGGGCATATGGAGTGAACTAACCCGCGTACGGATTAATAGCAGACAAAAACAGGCATTCTGGCGTTGGTTTTGAAGGGGTCAAGACCCACGAACACCCGGGATGCAGTTTGAAACATGTAGCTCGTCGAGAAGGTAAATAACGATGCGAAATATTTTCAGATGTGTAACCGCGATAGCCACGCTAGGTCTCGCGCACGTAATTGGGGCACAATTAACCGAGACTGGCAAGGGCCAAGCTTGGGCGGGACAAATGGATCCGGGACAACACGGCTCCGTTCTTCGAATTGCGGAAAGTGACAATTTTCCGCAGTCACGAAAAGTAAGAGTTGGACTTGGAAAGTCTATGTTGATCGAGCTTCCACGCGAAGTGCGAGATGTGGTTGTCTCCGATCCATCCATTGTTGACGCAGTCGTTCAAACATCGACACGATCCTATCTGATTGCCAAAAAAACGGGGCAGGCAAATGCCTTTTTCTTCGATTCAGATGGCGAGCAGCTATTGACCCTGGAAATTTCCGTCGAACGCGATGTTGCCGTATTAAACGATCTCCTGAACCGCTTGATCTCCAGCTCAAAAATTAAGGCAGAAATCCTTAATGATACCGTTATCCTGACCGGTCGTGTCCGAAATCCATCTGACGCGTCTCGTGCCGGCGATATCGCATCGCGCTTCATTGTTAGCGATGGTGGCGCAACGGACAGTCGCCATCACGCTAAAGTAATAAATCTGTTGGTGGTAGAAGCCAACGAACAGGTGCTGTTGAAAGTAACCATCGCCGAGATGGAACGCTCAACTATCAAGCGCATCGGTATTAATTGGTCGAATGTAAATCTTGGCGATTCCGGACTTATTGGCGGTACGCAGAACGCGTTCCCGATTACCTCTGGCGTCGGTGGAAATGGCTTCATGACCGGTACATTTGGACCAAGCGGCGACAGAGGCACATGTTTTTCTCCAGGCGGCATTGGTATACCAGGCACCATAGGTGGCTTGAATACAGGGAACGCCATTTTGCCAAATAACCTTGGTGTATCAATTGCAGCCAACTGTCTTACCAAAACGATCGAAGCCTTTGAACGGAACGGTTTGATCCGTACACTGGCCGAGCCGACCTTGACCGCTATTTCCGGCGAAACAGCAAGTTTTCTCGCTGGTGGTGAATTTCCAATACCTGTTTCAGATGATGACGGAAAAATCGCAGTCGACTGGAAGCCGTTCGGTGTAGGTCTCTCATTCACACCGATGGTAATGTCAGAGGGGCGCATCTCCTTGCGAATTTCTACCGAAGTGTCAGAACTCAGCAATGATGGCGCTGTCTCAGTAGGTTCGATCAACATTCAGGGGCTGAAAGTGCGCCGGGCCAATACAACAGTAGAATTGCCCAGTGGTGGGTCCCTCGTGCTTGCCGGGCTCATCTCCGATGATACGCGTCAAAACCTTGATGGATTGCCAGGCCTGAAAAAACTTCCCATCCTCGGATCGCTCTTTCGAAGCCGGGATTTCCGCAAAAAAGAAACTGAACTCGTGATCATGGTGACACCTTACATGGTGAAACACACGACACGCAAAAACCTGGCGCAGCCAGATGATGGATTTGCTCCGGCGTCCGATCAGAAAAGTGTGTTCATGGGGCAGCTGAATCAGGTCTATGGCCGCCGCGAAGAGATGCCGACAGGCGATTACAAGGGCAATGTCGGATTCATCATAGATTAAGCGGACGGACGGAGAATCGAAATGCAGTACTTAACGTCAGAACAGACAAGAAAACGGACGGGTAAAATGTCAAAGACAGCGAACATAATAATTGCATCATTGATGCTAAGCGCCTTGGCAGGTTGCAAAACACATCGCGAACATGTTGTCGGATACCAGGTCACGAACCCGTCACATGGTCATCCGATTGCCGTGAGCAAAAAACCGGTTTACCTTGATCTTGAAGTTCCAAGGGGCTCGAACGGTTTAACCCAGGACCAGCTCGATAACGTTCGTGGTTTCCTGAGCCAGTACCGTCAGGAAGGTTCCGGGAAACTTGTTATCTCCGCGCCAAGCGGATCGCCAAACGAAGTCGCTGCATTCAAGGCACTAAAAAGCGTGCGTGGATTGATCAAAGCTGACGGGATCGCTTATGGCGCCGTCGACATGACACCATATTATCAGGAAGAAGATCCCCAGCCGCCATTGAAAATTTCATATGTGCGCTACGTCGCGCAAGGACCGGAATGTGGCGATTGGAGCGATAATTTGGGCGACGATGATCGCAATGGTTACTACAAAAACTTTGGCTGCGCGCAACAACATAACCTTGCAGCAATGATTGAAAACCCCCGGGATCTGATCGAGCCACGCGGAGCAAGCCCCCGCATGTCCGAGCGTCGTCAGGCTGGTTGGGAAAAATGGGTCAAGGGTGAATCGCCAATCAGTAAACGTGATTCCAAAGAAGAGTCAGCTAAAGTTTCTGAAAACTCAGGTGGTGGAGAATAATAATGGTAAAATTAGCAGAGCAAACGGCTGAGCAATTGGATGAGTTGCAGTATGAAACCGAAGACGCATCCATATCAGAAGAGAATACATTACCAGCAGCGTATCAACCTGATGCCCAGGCGGCAGAGGTAGACGCTGGGGATATGGAAGTTACTGGAAACAACGCACGACCTGTTCCGCGCATTTCAATTCAGGCGTTCTGTGAAGACCCCAACACCGCTGAGATGGTAAAGGTCGCATCGGAAGATCGTCGATTAATAAAAACCCATATGACCGTTCATACCGGCGGCATCGAGGCAGCCTATGCTCATTACCAGGAAGCGCCTACTCCGAATTTGATTGTTATCGAATCCCGGAATGGCCGCGAACAGGTCCTGGCCCAGTTGGACAACTTGGCATCCGTATGTGATCCTGGTACGAAGGTGATCATCATTGGGCAGATGAATGATGTTCAGCTATATCGTGAACTTCTGGATCGCGGCGTGAGTGAATATCTCATTGCGCCGATCAAACCAATTCAGCTTATGGAGAGTATTTCTAATCTCTATAACGATCCTGATGCCGATCCTGTCGGTCACATATATGCATTCGTAGGTGCCAAAGGCGGCTGCGGATCAAGTGTCGTTTGCCACAATGTATCATGGGCAATGTCAGAAAATCTCAAGACCGATGTTGTGATCGCAGATTTCGATTTGCCATTCGGTACCGCTGGGTTGGATTTCGACCAGGATCCAGTGCAGGGCATTGCGGACGCCTTGCAGGCTCCTGATCGTCTTGATGAAGTTTTGATGGATCGGTTGCTGACAAAATGCGCAGATCATCTCAGCATTTTCGCAGCGCCTGTGGCGCTTGACAGAAATATTGAGTTCAACGGCCAGGGTAGCGAAGTGGTGTTGGATGTGATCCGCCAGAACGTACCTTATGTTACGGCCGACATTCCACATGTGTGGACTGACTGGAGCAGATCGATCATGTTGCTTGCCGATGAGGTTGTTATCGTAGCAACACCTGATCTCGCGAGCTTGAGAAATACTAAAAATATTCTCGATTATCTCAAAGATCGCCGATCAAACGACAATCCGCCTTTCATCATTCTGAACAAAGTCGGTATGCCAAAATTTCCTGAAATACCGGCCGAGGAATTCGCCAGTGCTCTGCAGGTCGATTTGAGCGCGGTAATAGAGTTTGACGCCGAGACATTTGGTTTGAGTTCCAATAACGGAAACATGATCGAGGAAATTGCGCCGAAAGCAAAATCGGCGGAACAATTTCGTGAATTGGCTTATCTGATAACGCATCGCGTGCAGCAAAAAGTCGAGACCGAATCGGTGCTGGCACCGCTTCTCAGTAAACTTCCTTTCCTGAAATCAGGAGCCTAGAAAATGTTTGGAAAGCGCACAGGCGACGACCTCGCAGCAAAGCGAAATACTGTAAGCAGTCAGAATGCGGCCACCCCTGATAATTCATCAACAGCTCAGGGGGCAGCAGCACAACCGTCAAAAGTTGACGCAGTGCCTATGACCGCGGACACCCAGCAGGTCGCCGAGGTAAAACCCGCACGTCAACGTTCGGAAGAATTTTACGACATTAAGTCCACTGTTTTTAATGCGTTGATCGACACGATCGATTTGACCCAGTTGGCGAAGCTTGATGCAGATTCCGCGCGCGAAGAGATTCGCGATATCGTGGCCGAGATTATCCAGCTCAAAAACGTTGTCATGTCGATCGCCGAGCAGGAAGAACTGCTAGAAGATATCTGTAATGATGTCTTGGGCTATGGTCCCCTCGAGCCGCTCTTAGCGCGTGACGATATCGCTGACATCATGGTCAACGGTGCTGGCACAACCTTTATCGAGGTCGACGGAAAAGTTACGGAAACAGGCGTTCGGTTCGCTGATAATTCGCAACTTATGAATATTTGCCAGCGTATTGTGACCCAGGTTGGCAGACGTGTCGATGAATCTAGTCCCATATGCGACGCCCGTCTCCCCGACGGCTCGCGTGTTAACGTAATCGCACCTCCTTTGGCCATCGACGGTCCCGCTCTTACCATTCGGAAATTTAAGAAAGATCGCCTGACCCTTGATGAGTTGGTGAAATTTGGATCCATCACACCAGCCGGCCAGACCATACTCGGCATTATAGGCCGGGTGCGCTGTAACATATTGATCTCCGGCGGTACCGGTTCGGGAAAAACAACGCTTCTGAATTGTCTTACTGGCTATATCGATAGTGATGAACGCATTATCACCTGCGAAGATAGTGCCGAGCTACAATTGCAACAGCCACACGTTGTTCGCCTCGAGACCCGCCCCCCCAATCTTGAAGGCGAGGGCGAGATTACCATGCGCGACCTGGTGAAAAACTGTCTGCGTATGCGTCCAGAGCGTATCATCGTTGGTGAGGTTCGTGGCCCTGAAGCATTTGACCTTTTGCAGGCAATGAACACCGGTCATGACGGCTCAATGGGAACGCTTCACTCCAACTCGCCTCGAGAAGCCATCAGTCGTCTGGAAAGTATGATCATGATGGGCGGTTATTCGCTCCCGTCACGGACCATCCGCGAAATGATCACGGGGTCAATCGATATTATCGTGCAGGCTTCCCGGCTGAGAGATGGCTCACGCAAAATCACCCATGTCACGGAAGTCATTGGCATGGAAGGTGACGTGGTCACACTCCAGGACATTTTTGTTTACGACATTGTCGGTGAGGACGAAGACGGCAATCTAAAAGGTCAACATCGCTCTACAGGCATCGCGCGTCCTCGGTTCTGGGAACGCGCCCAATATTACGGTGATCATCATAAGCTGGCAGAAGCTCTTGCCACTGCCGAAGTAGCCGACGAACATGGAAACCCATTGGGAGCATAAGATGGATAGTACAAATATTGCGCAAATTGCTGTTGTAGTGATGGCGGCACTTAGTGTCGGTCTGATCGCGTACGTAATCGCTTATCCATACATATCGGGCGAAAAGCAGGCGGACAAAAGGCTGGCAAATGTAACAGAAAAATCCAGTCGATTTTCTGCAACAACCGGTTCCGGGAGTGAGTCTCAAGAGGCTCTGCAGGAGCGGCGCAAACAAATTGAGCAGACGCTCAAAGACATTGATAATCAGAAGAGCAGGAAGCGCATTACCATGCGTTTACGACTTATTCAGGCCGGTCTCGATATCACGCCAAGAACATTTTATATGTTAAGCGCAATCGCCGGACTTGTGGTATTTGGCGCGACTTATGGGACAGGAAATCCCTTGTGGGTAGCAGGAACGAGCGGATTGGTTGCTGCAGGCGGCGTGCCTCGCTGGCTAATAGCAAAGATGAAAAAGCGGCGGATTAGCAAATTTACTGACGGGTTCGCAAACGCGATCGATATTGTAGTGCGGGGCGTAAAGTCCGGCATGCCGTTGAACGATTGCATGGTCATTCTTGCTGAAGAAACAGACGAACCCCTGAAAACAGAATTTACGGAATTGGTCGAGCAACAACGTGTCGGCGTTCCGCTGGTAGAGTGTTTTCACCGGATGTTGGATCGTGTTCCCATCCAGGAAGTAAATTTCTTCGCAATCGTAATTGCTATTCAGCAACAGGCCGGTGGTAATCTCGCTGAGGCACTGGGCAATCTCAGTGGTGTGCTACGAGATCGCAAGGGCTTGGCGGCAAAGGTTAAATCGTTGAGTGCTGAAGCAAAAATGTCTGCAATCATTCTTGGTATCATGCCGCCCGGAGTGATGGCTGCCGTTTACGTATCGACACCGGAGTATATCTCACTTCTCTGGAAGGAAGAGTTGGGACAATTCATGATGATGGTCGGCGCAGTGTGGATGTTTATTGGCGTCATGGTCATGCGCAACATGATCAATTTCAAATACTAAAGAATATGACGGGCCAGCTGACGGTTCAGATGGAGAAAAAAGAATGTTTAGTGACATAGTAGCGCTTATAACCGATCCACAATTCATCGTGATGGTCTTTACAGGCGTTGCGGCTTTCGCAACTGTTCTAACATTGACACTGCCCGCATTGTCCCGCGATCGAATAAATTCACGCATGAAGGTCATGGCGACCGAGCGTGATAAAATGCGTGCCGAACGACTTGCGGAACTCAGCGCCACTAATCAGAGAGGCTCTCTGCGCGGTCAGCCAAAAACATTTATGCAAACGATTGTGGAGCGCCTCAACCTTCGCAAAGCGTTCGATTCAGATGATCTGCGTGACAAGTTGAAAATGGCGGGTCTTCGTGGACAAGGTCCTGTCTTTGGCTTTATGTTTTTTAAACTTGTGACGCCCCCGGTAACTTTCATTATTGCGCTCGTTTATCTATTCACAATGGATGACTACGGACTTCCCGGTTTGATCCGTTTTAGCATGGCACTTGCCGCTGGTTATATCGGTTTTCATATTCCTGGTATCTTTATATCCAACCTGATTTCCCGTCGTCAGGATGTACTTGGCAATGCCTTCCCCGATGCCCTTGACCTGCTGTTGATCTGTGTACAATCAGGAATGTCAATCGAAGCGGCCTTCGGCAAGGTTGCAACCGAAGTTGGTGAACAATCAATCGAGCTGGCTGAAGAAATGAGCCTGACAACGGCTGAGTTGGCCTATCTCCCGGAACGGCGTATGGCATATGATAATCTTGGCAAACGCGCAGGCACACCGGCTATTAAGGCTGTGGCATCAGCGCTGGGACAGGCAGAACGTTACGGCACCTCAATCGGAACTGCTCTGCGCGTGATGGCCAAGGAAAGCCGGGATATGCGCATGGCGGCCGCTGAAGCGAAAGCGGCAGCACTGCCTCCAAAACTGACCGTTCCCATGATCCTGTTCTTCCTACCAGTGCTCTTTATCGCTATTTTGGGACCAGCATATATCCAGTTTAAAGCGACTGGATTCTAGGTCAGCAGGCGCTTCTCTGTATTGATTGGAATTATTGCTAAAACGCCGGTGCGAATGTGTGCTGGCGTTTTTTTATGCCGGGTTGTTCAATAGGGTGAGGGTACAAACCCGGCCCGGGAAGCTTGGGGCAGAATCTCATAAGGGGCGGCATAAAATCCTGAGTACGGATAAGTTGATCGTTCTAATAGAGGGCGAGCGGAGTGGGTGGCTTTGCGCTGGGGCGCGACAATTCTATGAAAAAGAGTCAGCTAAACCTATTGGTGTTGGCAGACTCAATCTGTCACTCTCTTCGTCAACCTGACCTTCGTCAGAATGACGTTGGTGGGTGAAGGTGAACGCGCGACAGTTCAATTAAAAGTACGGGTGGCTTCGCCTGGCCACTAGAGCAGTTTCGATTTAGTCAAGGTCACTCAACTGCTCTATCCTTTTGATTTAACGCACTTTTTAGCCGAAAGCCGGTTTCCACTTTTCCGAAAGTGCTCTAGCGGCTAGGCGGAAAATTTTTATAATAAAAAGCGCGGGTGAAGATCGCCCACAAGTGGGGTCGGGTCGCAGAAAAAGGCTAAAGCGTTCCAATATCAGTAAATTATATCAACGCTTCGGTGTGAGAGATATTGGTGCCCAGTCAGATGATGCCAGCTTGGTGTTCCAGGTGCCCTCTACAGGCTTATTAGCGACAACCTGAGCGCCGCGGAAACCGGGCACGGTTGAGGATGGATCAGCTGAGGCAAGTGCTGGACCTGTCGGAAGAACTGGTGGGCGCATACCGGCTTCAGGCTTGTTCACCATGTCCTGTAAAAACGCGACATTTTGCTGGGCCCCGTCTTTGGTGAGATCTTTTAGACCCACGGACTTGGCATCATTATAGCGGCCCTGAACGCCCAATACGAGGGCCAGGTTCTGGCGAACCTTATCGCCATTGCCACCCATGGCCACGGCCTTGCGAAGATATTGCTCAGCCTGCTCAGCCTTTCCGTCAAGAGCGTATGAAAGCGCAAGATTATTGACAATTGAAGATTGCCCAGGGGCAATATTGAGAGCCTGCTGGAAATAATTCTGAGCCTGAGCATGATCGCCGGATTTGGCAAATGACGTTCCCAATGCCGAAAGTACACGCCAATCGGGTTTGTTTGGATCAAGCGCGCGCCTGAGCACTTTTTGCGCAAGTTTTGTTTGCCCAAGATCAAGCGCCATCCGACCATATTCGGATGCAATGCCCTTGTCGGCAGAATTATACATTGATGCCTGCTGCAGGACAGAGAGCGCCTTTTTCTTTTGCCCCGAGGCCTTGAGGTTTTTCGAAAACGCGACCGCAGCTTTCGCATTGCCCGGCGATTTGGCGTATTCTTGGCCCCAATATACAAGCGCCTTTTGCAGCTCTGACTGACCACTGACTTGAGTTGGTGAAGTGTCGGCCATGCTGTCCACAAGACCGGCGACAGTACCGGCATGGCCACATGCAGAAACGCTCAAACCCAGAAGAACTGCGGTGCAAATAGAGCGAAGCGTGCGTGTTTCAATGTGAATATGCATCAGGGGCCTGACAGCCATCGGTCAATTTCCTTCTAAGAATCAATATGGAGCTTTGATTGTTAGTTTCCGGTACAGCCGTCAATAAAGTATTAACCCGTACGAAACTGTCAGGATGTGTGGCTGAATAAACACGCGAATTGGTCCCCTGATCAATCCGGCAAAATTAAAACATGATCTTCCTCACCCTGTTAACCCATGCGTATAATTCCATCGGGTGGACAGGGTGGGGGAGATCGCGGACGGGTCTAAGAAAAAGTATTAACCCGTACGAAACTGTCAGGATGTGTGGCTGAATAATCACGAGGTTTCTAATGCAATTTCTGTCTGCGACGCCTTGCCCCATAATGCGATCTCGGGCATCTCAAAAATAGCTTGCACATAATCAGCACCGCACCCGTCATCGCCAAATTGAGCAAGATCAACACCGTAAGTGCGCAAGCGTGATGTAACCGGCGCATACATGGCGTCTGCCGCTGAAAATCCGCCAAACAGGAATTCCCCACCGCTGCCATATTGCGACCTGCAAAGATGCCAGATGGCAATGATGCGCCTGATGTCTTTCTCAACACCTTCCGAAATATCATCGGTTGAAATCATGCGTGCAAAATCCATTGGCATCTCATTTCTGAGATTGAAAAAGCGCGAATGCATTTCAGACGCGGCCGACCGCGCAATAGCCTTGGCCTGGGGCTCCCCCGGCCATATCGGCAACTCAGGATGTTGGTCTGCCATATATTCAATGATCGCCAGACTATCCCATACAGTAAGGTCGTTGTGCCGGAGAGCCGGAACCAGTGCCGACGGAGAATTGGCATCAAGCTCTTCCTGGCGCGTCTCACCTCTGAGATTGACATGGAATTCGTCAAACGGGATCGCAAACCGGGTCATGAGCAGCCATGGGCGTAAACTCCACGACGAATAATTCTTGTTCCCGATGACGAGTTCATATTGATTTCGTGTCATGACACCTTCCCCGTTGTATTTGCTGAGAGCTACTGCCATTAATAGCAATAATCAACCTGGACAAAGCACGCAATAGGCAGGACACGAACATAATGACGTCTGAAAAAAAACGGGCAACTATTGCCTCGATAAGACCCGAAGATCTCATACTTCCACACTCAACACGCAAAAAAACAAAGCCCATCTGGATTGTTAGGGAACAAGACAAGGATCGTGCATTAAGGGACCTCTCGGTCGAGCACAAGAACTGGCTTGAGGCGACCGGATGGAAGCCGAGGCATGGCGCATTTGCCCAGCTTCCCGGTGAAGGAGGCGAATGTGCAGGCGCCGTATTTTGCATTGGGTCGGGCGAGAAAACGGACCGTTCAGCACTTGCCTTTGGGATATTGTCGAAGGGCTTGCCGGGGGGTGTTTATCACTTCCACTCAAACCCGGATGACATGGAGTTGGCGGCACTGGGATGGGTGTTGGGCGCATATAATTTCGATCCATACCACACATCAAAGAATTCTGATCACGCCCAATTGAAATTGCCAGTGGATTGCGACCGGGGTGAAATTCTCAATATCGCAGAAGCGGTCTATCTCGCCCGTGATCTCATAAATACGCCGGCAAATGATATGGGGCCGGACGAGCTGGAAGACGCCGCGCGCAAAGTCGCCCAAAAGTTCAAGGCGAGCATGAAGGTTATCAAAGGTGAAAAACTCCTGAAAGAGGACATGAACCTCATTCACGCAGTCGGCAGGGCCAGCCCCCGTGAACCGCGTCTGATCGACCTCACCTGGGGGCAAAAATCAGCCGCAAAAGTGACCATAGTCGGCAAAGGAATAGTATTTGATACAGGCGGTCTCAATCTCAAGCCCGGTAATTCCATGACCTTGATGAAAAAGGATATGGGGGGTGCCGCCGCTGCACTCGCTCTTGGCCGCATGATCATGGGGGCGGGCTTAAACGTCCGCCTGCGTGTCTTGTTGCCAACAGCAGAAAATGCCGTTTCGGGCAACGCGTTCCGTCCCGGCGATGTCATCAAGGCACGCAACGGCACAACGGTCGAAATAGGTAATACGGATGCCGAAGGGCGGCTCGTCCTGGCCGATGCCCTGGCCTATGCAGACGAAGAGACGCCGGAGACGATCATATCTCTGGCCACCCTGACAGGTGCCGCACGTGTGGCTCTTGGCCCTGACCTGCCGCCCTTTTACACAGATGACGATGAATTCGCCGATCAGGTGGAGGACGCAGGGCTCGCCTCCGCAGACCCGGTGTGGCGCATGCCATTCTGGGCTCCTTATGACAAAATGTTGGCCAGCACCATCAGCGATGTAAATCACATCTCAAATGGCCCGTTTGCAGGATCAATCACCGCGGCTCTCTTCTTAAAACGATTTGCCAGAAATGCCGCCCGCTACGCTCATTTCGACATTTATGGCTGGACCCCCACATCCAAGCCCGGCAAGCCAAAGGGCGGCGAGCCGCAGGCCGCCCGCGCATTGTTGGAGGCCTTGAAAAAACGCCATGGTGTGCGCAAATAATTGAATTATACCAAACCCACTCCACTCGCGCGAGCACCCATGCCGCATAATTCAATGGGTGGCTAGGGTGGGTGGAGTGGGCGAGTGGAGTGGGTGGCCAAGCACTAGCCACTAGTGGCAGCGCGGCAATTCTTATAAAAAGAGATCACGGTCGGGCCGAAAAAGAGAGTAAATTTATTGAGGAATGATATGACTAGCAAGCGCCCGGATCCGCGCCTCAACGCATACCGTGACGATATGGCCTCCATTAAATTGAAGGGCATCGTCGAGGCAGAGCGCTACCTTGAGGGGCAGATCCGACAGGTTACCGTTCCAAGCGCGCCTCTTAAATCAGCACCCCTCTCGCACGCATCACTCGATACGGAAGTACTTTTTGGAGAAGAGGTCCTGATGTTTGATGAGCAAGATGGATGGGCATGGATTCAAAACCAGACAGATGGCTACGTTGGTTACGTCGCGGCGAACATTTTGGGAGAACAAGGTCTCCCCGCCAGCCACCGCGTCTCCGCCACCTCGACGTTCATCTATCCCGGACCAGACATGAAAATGCCTGTCCTCAAACAATTGCCCATGAATGCGAGAACGGCTCCCGGGAATATTAGTGGCGATTTTGTCGAGATAGCTGACCTGGGTTATGTGTTCGCAAAACATCTGCGTGCCCAGGAAGCACAAAATGACGATGGATCACCAGATTTTGTCGACATTGCAAAACTATTCGTCGGAACCCCCTATCTCTGGGGCGGGCGAACTTACGCCGGCATCGATTGCTCAGGCCTTGTTCAGGCGGCGCTGTTGGCTTCGGGGCAGTATTGTCTGCGTGACACTGATATGCAGGAGAATTCAATCGGCGAAGTGGTGGATAATCTCGGAGGTAAAGGTGATCTCAAACGCGGTGATCTGATTTTCTGGCGTGGTCATGTTGGCATCATGGTTGACGGCGACCATCTCCTGCACGCCAACGCCCATCACATGCAAACGGTTATTGAGCCATATGACGAAGCGCGCCAGAGAATAGCTAATACCGACACAGGCGGTGTCCGCACTATCCGCCGTCCTGGCTCAGATACTATGTAATCTGACGCCCTAAAGTGCGCTCCCCCGACCTGATCACCCTTGAGGTCACACTCCCATGGGTGGATCAGGGCGGGGGAGCGGGCGGCTTCGCGCTGAGGCGCGGCAAATATTTTTAAAATGACACAGGCGGTGTCCGCACTATCCGCCGACCGCGTCAACGCTCCGCACATTGAGATCGAATGCTGCTGCAAGAAGCGTCTTCGTGTATTCGGTCTTGGGTGACGCAAAAATATCCTGCGCCGGACCTTCCTCAACGATTTTTCCATTGCGCATCACAATCACATAATTTGAGAGCGCCCGGACCACCTTGAGATCATGGCTGATAAAGAGATAGGCGAGATCGCGATTGCGTTGGATCTCGCGCAAAAGATCGACTATTTGGGCCTGCACGGACATATCAAGCGCGCTTGTCGGCTCATCAAGCATGATGAATTTCGGCTCTAAAACGAGCGCGCGGGCAACCGCAATGCGCTGTCGCTGACCGCCGGAAAACTCATGCGGGTAGCGGTCCTGATGGTCCGCCTCAAGGCCGACCTCAACAAGCGCTTTTGCTACCCGGACGCGCCGCGCGGCAAAATCGAGTTCAGGGTTTTGAATGCCAAGGCCTTCGCCGATAATATCCCCGATGGATAGCCGGGGCGATAATGATCCATAAGGGTCCTGAAAGACGATCTGTAAATCTTTGCGCAATGGCCGCATTTCGCCGGAATCAAATTCGTCAATGCGGTCGCCAAGATAGGCAATCGGTCCTGTCGATGAAATCAGCCGCAAGAGCCCAAGCCCAAGTGTGGTTTTACCGGAGCCGGATTCGCCCACAACGCCAAGCGTCTGTCCCGCACGCACCTTGAGCGAGACGCCGTCAACCGCTTTAACATGATCAACCGTCTTGCGCAGAAAACCTTTCTTGATGGGGAACCAGATCTTGAGATCATCGGCCTGTAATACAACCGGGGCGCTGTCATCAGCCGGCGGCGGATCACCTTTGGGCTCCGCATTAAGGAGATGACGCGTATAGTCGTGCTGCGGATTATCAAAAACAGGACCTGTGTCACCGCTTTCCACGATTTCGCCCTGGTTCATGACGTAAACCCGGTCCGCCATTTTTCGCACAATACCAAGATCATGCGTAATGAGCAGCATGCTCATATTGAGCTCATCCTTGAGTTCAAGAAGGAGTTCTAGAATTTGCGCCTGCACGGTCACGTCAAGCGCCGTTGTCGGCTCATCCGCTATAAGGAGATCAGGCTCATTTGCCAAAGCCAAGGCGATCATCACCCGCTGCCGCTGCCCGCCGGACATTTGGTGTGGGTAGGAATCAAGCCGGTTCGCAGCATCCTTGATACCAACCCGCTCAAAAAGGTCTAGCACACGGGCCCGCGCCGCCTCCTCATCCAGGCCGCGGTGAAGTTTGAGTATCTCCCCGACCTGCGCGACCACGGTCTGCAATGGATTGAGCGACGTCATCGGTTCCTGAAAAATTATTGAAATCCGGTCGCCGCGAATTTCGCGCAAAAGAGGTTCCGGCACCTGCAGGAGGTCATGCCCGCTATATTTGATTTCGCCCGACGGATGCGAGGCGGTAGGATAGGGCAGGAGCCGCATGATCGAAAGCGCCGACACGGTCTTGCCCGAGCCCGATTCGCCAACGATCCCCACCGTCTCTCCCTTGTCGATATGAAAAGAGACGTCTTTAACCGCATGGGTGGTTCGCCCGGCCGCATGAAAGTCGACGCTTAAATTGCGGACATCGATAAGGCAGTCGCTAGTATTATCTTTTATTGTCATTACCGCCTCACACAAACGTCTTGCGAGGATCGAGCGCATCGCGCACCGCCTCACCAACAAAGATCAGCAGACTTAGCATAATCGCGATGACGAAGAACGCCGTGAACCCAAGCCATGGGGCCTGCAAATTTGCCTTCCCCTGCGAGAGAAGTTCACCCAGCGACGGCGATCCAGGCGGCATGCCGAGCCCAAGAAAATCAAGCGCTGTAAGAGCCGTGATCGATGAGCTCAAAATGAATGGGAGGAATGTGAGCGTGGCGACCATGGCATTTGGCAGGAGGTGACGATACATGATCTTTGCGTTAGAGAGCCCGAGAGCTTTCGCAGCCGTAATATATTCAAGATTTCGACCGCGCAAAAATTCAGCCCGTACAACACCGACGAGTGATACCCAGCTAAAGAGAAGCAGTACCCCGAGCAAAGTCCAAAACCCCGGAATGAGTACCGAGGAGATGATGATCAACACATAAAGCGATGGGATACTCGACCAGATTTCGAGTATGCGCTGGAATACGAGATCAACCCAGCCGCCGAAATAACCCTGAATTGCCCCGGATGCGACGCCGATAATGGTCGAAGTTATTGTCAGCGCCAGTCCAAACAAAACAGATATGCGAAAGCCGTAGATCGTGCGCGCAACAACGTCCCGGCCCTGATCATCTGTGCCGAGCCAGTTCCAGTTACCCAATGTGCAATTGACATCATTCGCACCGTCAGGATAGGCCGAGCAGCGTTTCTCCCCATCCAGCAGCCATGACGGAGGTGACGGGGCGGGGCTTGGCAATTCGAGGTTTATGGTTGCATATGAGTAGCGGATGAGCGGCCACAACATCCAGCCATTATCCTCGATTTCCTTTTGGATCTCCGGGTCACGGTAATCTGTGACGGGTAGAAAGCCGCCAAATTTTTCTTCAGGATAATCCGTGAATAAAGGCGAGAGAATTTCACCCTTATAAGAGACGAGCAACGGGCGGTCATTGGCTATGAGTTCGGCAATAAGGCTGAAGCCAACCAGAATGAGAAACGCGTAAAGCGAATAATAGCCGCGTCCATTCGCTTTGAAATTATTCCACCGACGCTCATTGATGGGCGAGAGAGAGAAACTTTTTAACCCCAAAAGCCGGGTCAAACGTCCACGCGACGAAACACCTGTACCATAGCCTTCAGCCGTCTCGGGTTTGATCTTTGCATCCATACTGCTCAGACCTCCCGTGTCTCAAAATCAATCCGTGGATCAACCCAGGTATAGGTAAGATCCGAGATCAGATTGACGATAAGCCCAACCAGCGAGAATATGAAGAGGGTGGCAAACACCACCGGATAGTCACGGTTGATCACGCTCTCAAAACCAAGAAGCCCCAGCCCATCAAGCGAAAATATGGTCTCAATCAGAAGCGAGCCAGTGAAAAACGCATGAATAAACGCACCTGGAAATCCGGCAATAATGATCAGCATGGCATTGCGGAAAACGTGCCCGTAAAGGACTTCGCTTTCGGTCAGCCCCTTGGCCCGCGCCGTCAATACATATTGCTTCTTTATCTCTTCAAGAAACGAGTTCTTGGTCAGGAATGTGGTTGTCGCAAAGGCGCTCAATGCCATGGCGATCAGGGGCAGTGTCAAATGCCAGAAATAGTCTGTGACCTTGCCAAAGAACGATAATTCACTCCAGTTGTCAGAGGTCAGCCCGCGCAAGGGAAACCAGTCGAGAAATGTGCCACCCGCGAATAGCACGATCAGGAGGACGGCCAGAAGGAAGCCCGGAACCGCATAGCCAATAACGATCACCCCGCTCGTCCAGACATCAAACTTTGAGCCGTCATGCATCGCCTTGCGGATGCCGAGTGGTATCGAAATAAGGTAAGTGAGTATAGTCATCCATAGCCCGAGCGAAATCGAAACCGGCAGTTTCTCTTTTATGAGATCTATCACCGCCACGTCCCGGAAATAGCTTTTCCCAAAATCGAAGGTCGAATAACTTTTGATCATTAGGAGAAAACGCTCATGCGCCGGCTTATCAAAGCCAAACTGTTTTTCGAGCTGCTTGATGAACTCAGGATCAAGCCCCTGCGCCCCGCGATATTTAGAGCTCGCCGAGCTGTCTCCGCCGTCCATGCCCGGTTGGGTCGCCGTACCCGCACCACCAACCTCAGAGCCCTGCCCGCCGCCAATCCGAGCAGTTGCCGAAACATCCGTACCCATCAGCTGCGCAATGACGCGCTCCACCGGCCCACCCGGCGCAAACTGGATGATGGTAAAGCTCACAAGCATAATCCCGAGCAGTGTCGGGATCATCAGCAAGAGACGTTTAATAATATAATTGGTCATGCGCCTGTCGGGTTAATTCAATTTCTACTACTTTTCAAGTTTCGCGTTTTTTGCGGCGTCATACCACCAGTTTTCGATTATGCCGCGATGATAGCTCGGTTTTATCTCAGGACCCGAAAATCTGTCCCAATGAGCAACCGTGTGCGATGCCTTGTACCAGTGCGGCACCCAATAATGCCCGGCTCGGAGAACCCGATCAAGAGCCCGCGCCGCAGCCACCATATCCTCGCGATTTTGCGCGCCAATCAATGCCTCAATCAGCGCGTCAATGACCAGGCTCTTTACGCCAGCCAGATTATAACTTCCCGAAGCATCAGCCGAGCGTGACCCCAATATATTACGCAGCTCAATGCCGGGCGTGAGCCGCATGACAAAGCGCTGGGTGGTAATATCAAACTCAAAGTTTTTCACCCGCCGCTGATATTGTGCCGGATCAACCCGCCGAATGTGGGCTTCAATACCGATGATTTTAAGGTTCTTGATAAAAGGCGCAATCACCCGTTCAAAGCTTGGTGAATAGATCAGAAATTCGATTTTAAGCGGTGTGCCATCTTTGTTGACACGCTTGCCGTCCTTGATCCCCCACCCAGCCTGGGAGAGAAGCTTACTCGCTGCGCGGAGCATTTTCCTGTCCTGTCCCGAGCCATTGGACCGCGGAGGTGAATAGGCTTCGGTAAAAACGCTCACAGGCAATTGCGCGCGAAAGGGCTCAAGAAGTGCGAGCTCTTTGCCCTTCGGCGCACCCTTTGCCTTCATATCGGAATTTTCAAAATAGCTTCCCGTGCGCTTGTAGTGATTGTAGAAAATATTCTTGTTCGTCCATTCAAAGTCAAATGCGAGATCAAGCGCCTGACGCACACGGATGTCAGAAAATTTTTCAAGCCGTGTATTAATGAAAAAGCCCTGCGCGCCAGATGGTCGTTGGTCGGGCAGCACTTTGCGCAAAAGCCGGTTTTCGCGCACGGCCACAATATCATACGCCGTCGCCCAGTCACGCGATGTGAACTCCTCGCGCAAATCAAAGCTGCCCGCCTTGAGCGCTTCAAGCTCAACCGTCCGGTCCCGGTAATATTCATAGCGAAGCTCATCGAAATTATACTTGCCAATGGAGACGTTGAGGTCACGCGCCCAATAGTCTTTGCGCTTAACATAAGTGACATAGCGGCCTTGTTTAAAGTCGCCAAATTTATAAGGCCCCGATCCAATCGGCGGCTCAAGCGTGGTCTTTGAGAAATCACGAGTGCTATAATAAGTTTTTGAGAAAATGGGAAGCTCCGCTACCGCGAGCATCAGGTCGCGACCGTTTTCACCCTTGAATTTGTATTGGACTTGATCGGGCGCCAGAACCCGGGCTTCGGTAACATCCCGAAGCGCCATGGAAATTGATGGGTGCCCCTTCTCCTTGAGAATATCGAAGGAGAATTTGACATCATCGGCGGTTAATTGCGTACCGTCCGAGAATTTTGCTTCCCCGCGCAAATAAAAGACAACTGACTTCTTGTCATCTGCAACTTGCGCGGATTGAGCAACAAGCCCGTAAACCGCACTTGGTTCATCCCACGCCCGTACCATCAACTGGTCAAACACACCAAGCGTGTCGCTGGTGATGCCAAGGCCTTGCGCCGGGTCACCTTTGAGAATGTAGCCATTAAGACTGTCAAAGGTGACGAGCCCCGCAGTGCCGATCATCGTTAGGCGACCACCCTTGGGGGCATTCGGATTGACGTAATCGAAATGCTTAAAATCAGCCCCATATTTAAGCGCACCGAAAGCGGAGAGCCCATGAACTTTTTCGCCCGCCCAAGCCTGATGAACTGGCGGCAATGCGAGCCCGAGCAAAATTGCGGCACCAAAGCCAAACACTGCACGCATCCCCCCGGTCAGGCCCCGACCCATCACTTGCCCCTCTTGGCAGCAAGCTTGGTGGCGGCATCCGCGTCAAACCACCAGATCCGCTCAAATGCGAGCAGTTGCGATGGATATTTTTTCGGGTGGGCATACATATCCCAATAGGCTGTGCGCTCATAAGGAACATACCATTGCGGTACGACATAATGGTTCGCCAACAGCACCCGGTCGAGTACGTTCGTGACAGCCACCAGTTCCTCGCGGGATTTTGCAAAGATGATTTTGTCGATCAGCTTGTCGATCGCCGGGTTTTTAATGCCGATAATATTACGGCTGCCTTTTTTGTCGGCAGCATTCGAGCCCCAATATTCGCGCTGTTCATTTCCAGGCGAATGAGACTGACCAAAATTACCAACCACAATATCAAAATCAAAATTCTCAAAACGCCGGACATATTGCGAACTGTCAACCGTGCGCACACTGGCCTTGATGCCCAGTTTTTTAAGATTGCGAATATAAGGCAGAACAATTCTTTCAAAGAGTGGCGACACAAGCAGGAACTCAACTTTCATTTGCTCGCCTGTTTTGGCATTGATAAGCTTGCCGCCCTTGTTTTTCCAGCCCGCCTGGCCGAGAAGTTTTATCGCCTGCCCCAGGTGACCGCGCACTGCGCGCGGTTTGCTATTGTCGGGATTTTTATATTCGGTTGTGAATACGGCTTCAGGAATTTCACCTTTAAGCTCATTCAATATCTCAAGCTCACGGCCTTGAGGCAGGCCGGTTGCGGCAAGCTCCGTATTTTGAAAATAGCTCGAAACACGGGCATATTGACCATAAAAGAGATTCTTGTTGGCCCATTCAAAATCAAACGCCAGATTAAATGCCCGGCGCACCCGTGGATCGCTTAAATGGGCCCGGCGCGTATTAAAGGCAAAACACTGCATTGATACGGGTGCCTTGAGCGTAATTTTCTCTTTTTTGATCAGCCCGTTTTTAACAGTTTTAAAATCATAAGCAGTCGCCCAGTTTTTCGAACTCGTCTCCCGGTAAAAATCAAGCTTGCCTGCGCGAAACGCCTCAAATGCAATCGTGGAATCGCGAAAATAATCCCAGCGGAGTTCATCAAAATTGTGCTGGCCCTTTTTGACAGCCAGATCGCGGGCCCAATATTCCGGAACCCGTTCATAAGAAATATATTTGCCGGTTTCGAATTTCCCGATTTTATATGGTCCCGAACCAAGCGGAGGCTCAAGTGTAGTTTTGGTGAGGTCGCGCGGCGTGCCATCCGCCTTTTTGCCGGTCCAGTAATGCTTCGGCAATATCGCCAATTGTCCGATGATGAGCGGCAGCTCACGGTTATTTTTCACGTCAAACCGGAATGTGACTTCGCGCGGGGCCGTCTTCTCGATATTTACGACATTCTTGTAATAAAAGGCATATTGCGGATTAATCTTTTTCAGCATCTCCATGCTGAATATGACATCCTCCGGTGTGATCTGTTTGCCGTCATGAAATTTCGCCGTCTCACGCAGGTGAAAAGTCGCAGACGAAAAGTCATCGGGATAAGATACCCATTCCGCGATCAGCCCATATTCGGTCGACGGTTCATCGGCACTTGATTCCATCAGCGTGTCATAAATCAGCGAAATTCTAAACGCCGGATTGGCATTGAGGATAAACGGATTAAAGCTGTCATAAGTCCCCCGCGCTGATTGCCGAACCCGACCACCTTTTGGGGCATCCGGATTGATCCAGTCGAAATGGGTAAATTCAGGACCATATTTCGGCGCGCCCACAAGTGATAGAGCGTGGTGCTTTTCTCCCCCGAGTGCCGCCCCACTAGCCACCATTAGCATCAATCCAGCAGCCGCCAGAAATCCCCGATTAATAAAATTTCTCAAAAGCATTGAACCTCATTTCAAATCAATAAATCAGTCCCGACGTGTATCTCATTGCACCGGTCGGGTAAAATCCGCCAATACTCATATATACACTCAGTGTACAAAATGGGATGTTTGTGGCCGAAAGCCTAATTAAATATCGTTCATAATTGGGGCTGAAACGCGCCGGAATTCAGGTGTTAATGCAAGCCCGCTCATCCACCCCGTCCACCCTTATGGAGAACGCCACGGGCGGCAGTGTCAGCGCAGTAAATCCTCAAACAAAAAGGGACGGTGAAATCACCGCCCCTTTCAAATTGTAATGTTACGTCCCAATTGCCATTATTTCGGCAATCCCGCCGGGCTATCACTTTGCCCGTTAAGATAGACAATCAGATCCGCCAGTTGCCCCGGTTTCTTGAGACCACGAAACGACATTTTCGTACCCGGCACACAGGCTTTTGGGTTTTCCAGGAAACATTTAAGATCAGCAAAGGTCCATTTTCCACCTTTGCCTTTCAGTGCAGGACTGTAATTAAATCCACCAACACCCGCTATTGCGCGATCAACAATGCCAAAAAGATTTGGCCCGGATCGCAGAGCACCTCCCTTGTTAAAGGTATGGCAACCGGCACATCTCTTGGCGACTTTGGCCCCGCGGCCGGCGTCACCCGAGCGTAGCAAGCTACCCAGCGTAACCTTCTCAGTGGCCGCATCCGGCTTCGCAGTTGCACTCCCACCGGCACCTGGTTTTGCAGTGCTGGCTTGTTCCCCATGCCCCTTATCGGCCGGTTTGGCACCTGGAATTTCAACTACATATCCGGGTTTTTCCGGGTGTTTGGGTATGCTGATCTCTTCAATCAGAACCTTGGACCCGACGATTACGAGTGCTGACCACAGAATCGCACCGGCTAATTTATTTATGTTATACGAGGTCATTTGTCACAATATCCATCATGCGACATTGTCTGCCGCTGACGTCCCATATTTAGTATTATTATTTGATTCCGCGTCACTATATAAATTCTGGTCACCCTTGCAACCTTTCAAAGCATTCTATAATGCCTAGTTTTCCAAAATAATGGCTAAAAAGACCTAATGCAGAACTCATTGATCATCATTCCGGCCCGTATGGAGGCCTCAAGACTGCCTGGCAAGCCGTTGGCAGATATTCGTGGAGAACCGATGATTGTCCATGTATGGCGCCGTGCATGCGAAGCGAGTGCCGGACGGGTGATCGTTGCCGCCGATCATGAGGACATCAAAAGCGCCATCGAAAAGGCAGGTGGTGAAGCGCTGATGACCAGTAAAGATCACCAAAGCGGATCAGACCGCATCTATGAGGCGCTTACAAAAATCGACCCGGATGCAAAAATTGATATCGTGGTCAATTTGCAAGGTGACCTGCCGACACTTGATCCCAAACTGATTGAAGCCTGCATAGCTCCTCTTAAAGAGGACGGACCGGATATCACAACCCTTGCCACTCTGATTACCGATCCAGCCGAATGCCAAAACCCGAATGTCGTTAAAGTCGTCGGCACTCCCATAGGTGGAGACGAGAGCTCAAATACATTACGCGCTCTCTATTTTACCCGCGCAACGGCCCCTTTTGGTGAAGGCCCGCTCTATCATCACATCGGCATTTACGGCTACCGGCGCGCAGCATTGGCGCGTTTTGTCACCCTGCCGCAATCGCCATTGGAAAAACGTGAACGGCTCGAACAATTGCGCGCCCTTGAAGCCGGCATGCGCATTGACGTCTCCCTCGTTGATACCAATCCATTAGGCGTCGATACACCCGCTGACCTTGAGCGCGCACGTGCTCTCCTTTAGATCTCGATCATACGCAATCATGCCATTTAGGAACCCACACCATGGCGCAATCTGACGAAACAAACGCGAATGGCGGGGACGCCGGCGGGATCTCCTATCAGGGTGAGCCAGGTGCCAATTCGCATCTTGCCTGCATCGCGGCATTTCCAGAGCTGACGCCAATGCCATATGCCACATTTGAAGGAGCACTTAGTGCCGTTCAAAAGGGTGTGGCGCGTTTAGCCATGATACCTGTTGAAAACTCGGTTGCGGGCCGCGTTGCAGATATCCATCATCTGTTGCCGGACGCAGATCTATATATCACCGGCGAGCATTTCGAACGCGTGCGTCATCAACTGCTTGGCCTTGAAGGTGCCGAAATATCTGATCTGAAAAAGGTCCTGAGCCACACTCAGGCGCTGGGCCAATGCCGCGCATCCATCCGCGCACTTGGTCTCCAGGCCATACCCGAGGCAGACACCGCCGGTTCCGCCCGCCTCATATCCGAGGCAGGCGACAAGTCATGTGCTGCCATAGCTTCCTCCCTTGCCGCCGAGATTTATGGGCTCAAAATTCTCAAAAGCGATATCGAGGACGAAAGCCACAACACAACACGTTTCCTTATTCTCGCGGCAGAGCCCGATGACGCCGAGCTTGAAGACGGCGACGTCATGACCACGTTTATCTTCAAGGTGAAAAATATTCCCGCCGCCCTTTATAAAGCGATGGGTGGATTTGCGACCAACGGCGTCAATATGACCAAGCTCGAATCCTATCAACCCGATGGTTCTTTCCGCGCGACAATGTTTTACGCCGATATTGAGGGCCACCCGGGAGATCGCAATGTCCGATTGGCACTGGAGGAATTGTCGTTCTTCTCAAGCGAAGTACGCATTCTGGGGTCTTATAAATCGGCGCGAAAAAACCTCGAAAGAGAATAGCCGCTCTACCCGTGTTCACCCCTCCGCAATAAAGTCCTGCATGAGCTTGTTGGCGATGGCGAAGTCTTTCGGTAAATCAATTTTGCCTGCCTCCCCGCCATCAAGCAGTCGAGTAAGTTCGGGCTTGTCCACCCAGAACGCATCCGCAATCTCATCACCGTCAAGCTTAAGTTCAGAACCTTTCGCCACCGCCCGGCACCCGATCATCAGCGAATGGGGAAACGGCCAGGGCTGTGAAAATTTATAGTCAACCGATGTGACCTCAAGCCCGACCTCCTCAAACACCTCTCGCTTAACAGCCGCCTCAACATCCTCGCCCGGCTCAAGATAGCCGGCCAGCGTCGAATATAGTGTTTCAGGAAACCGCACATCCCGCGCCAAAAGGCAACGGTCGCCATAAGTAACAAGCATGATCACTACCGGGTCCATGCGCGGATATTGTTCCGTCCCGCACGAGGCACATTGCCGCCGCCACCCCCGGTCCAATATATCGGTGCCGGAGCCGCAATGACCGCAAAACCGGTGTGATCCATGCCAAGAAGCTAACGACCGCGCAGTCCCTATCAAAGACAGGTCCGCCGCCGACATCACACCCTGATCAGCAAGACTTCTAAGATCAACATGCGGCATGAGTAATCTGGCCGCATCATTCAGCGCCAGCGCCTGGTCCTCCAGGAGAGCCGCGAAATAATGCCCATGCCCATGCCCATGTCCATCTCCATGTCCATTCTCGTCGTTGTTCAGCCCTAAAAACATAAATTCATCAAAACCCAGTCCAAGGCTTGCGATTTCTTCACCAGAAAACCAGCGAATAGCGGTTTGCGTGCGGGTCTCGTTGGACCGGACAACCGGTTTAAGATCAACCAAAATCAAGAACCGCGTTGAGCCAAGCAGTGATTGCTCCTCATGCCAGTCATCGTCGGTCCTTAAGTCAGATCTTTGGTTTAGCCCCGGATTACTGCCGATTTTCATGAATTCGTCACTCCATTATCCAGCGTTGAGAGCCCATGCCGCAAATACCGTAAAACAGCAGATTAAACGTGTTCAATCCCCATATATACATCAATAAATTTTATGTTGGTGACGGGCTTAACAGGACTTGTAATTTTTGTCCGGGAAAGAGATAATGCTCTCCGGGAGGTTGGCGACGGACGTATCCCTCGCCAACC
>Ga0209633_10001111_pt1 | contig 28984 bp, 22 predicted proteins | sample Cruoilmetagenom1_FD_187290 | JGI IMG/M metagenome (GOLD analysis project Ga0209633, IMG submission 187290) | Oil polluted marine microbial communities from Coal Oil Point, Santa Barbara, California, USA - Sample 1 (SPAdes) (version 2) | ecosystem: Environmental > Aquatic > Marine > Oil seeps ... | reverse complement strand
TAATCAAGATTTCAGAATTACTTGAAGCTAATTTACAACGTTTTGCAGAAGCTGAAAGTAAGGACAATGGAAAACCAATCTCATTGGCTAAAACAGTTGATATACCCAGGGCAGCCAGTAACTTTCGTTTTTTTGGTAATGCGATTACACAGTTCGCAAGTGAAAGTCATGAAAGTGTTGGGCAAAATGCAATAAACTATACACTACGCCAACCTATTGGTGTTGTGGCTTGTATTTCTCCATGGAACCTCCCACTCTATCTCTTTACCTGGAAGATCGCTCCTGCCATTGCAGCAGGAAACTGTGTGGTTGCCAAACCGAGTGAGGTCACGCCTATGACGGCCTATTTATTGGGGGATATTTGCAATGAAGCCGGTTTACCAAAGGGAGTGTTGAATATTATCCACGGGCTGGGAACCTCAACCGGACAAGCTATAGTTGAGCATCCTGACATAAAAGCCATTTCGTTTACTGGAGGCACAGCAACAGGAGCTCACATTGCTAAAATAGCGGCGCCAATGTTTAAGAAATTATCTTTAGAGCTTGGGGGTAAAAACCCGAATATTATTTTTGGAGATTGTGACTATGATGATATGCTAGAAACAACAGTTCGTTCATCATTTGCAAATCAAGGGCAGATCTGTTTATGCGGTAGTCGCATTTTTGTAGAACAAACTATTTATGATAAGTTTAAAACTGATTTTGTAAAACGTGTGAAGGAACTCAAGGTTGGACACCCATCCGATGTAACTACAGATATTGGTGCACTGGTTTCTAAACCTCATCTAGAAAAAGTAATGCACTATATTGATATTGCTAAAAAGGAAAATGGAAAAATTTTATGTGGCGGAAATAAAGTAATCGTTAAGAATTTTGAAAATGGGTACTACTTAGAACCAACGGTAATTGAAATTGATAACGACGAATGCCGAGTAAATCAAGAAGAAATATTTGGCCCTGTAGTAACGATTATGCCCTTTAAAACTGAAGATGAAGTATTGCAAATGGCAAACAAAGTAAAATATGGCTTATCGGCCACTTTATGGACCAACAATTTAAAACGTACCATGTGGATGAGTAACGAGTTACAAACAGGAATTGTTTGGGTCAATACCTGGATGTTACGTGATTTACGTACGCCTTTTGGTGGAATGAAAAATTCGGGTGTTGGACGAGAAGGCGGATTTGAAGCGTTACGTTTTTTTACTGAAGCAAAGAATGTGTGTATAAAATATTGATAATTATAACTAAATGTCTCCTCGAGCATTATTGAGGAATAAAATGTAATTTTATTATGAAAATAGTGAGCATAGCTTATCGAGAGGTCTTTTATGAAAACATATTATGTTTATATATTAAAATGTTCTGATGGATTAACTTATACTGGAATTACAAATAATATCTCCAGAAGGTTTTATGAACATCAAAATGGATTAAACAAAAATTGTTTTACATTTAATAGAAGACCTTTAGAACTAATATTTACTCAAGAGTTTAGTAATGTGGAGCAAGCCATTTATTTTGAAAAGAAAATCAAAAAATGGAGCGGTAAAAAGAAGATATCATTGGCAAATGGTAATTATGATATGATATAAATTTTATCGGAGTTTAGAAATGCTACTCATTCAAAATACAATCCTAAAATTAAATAAGGTCTCGACTGCGCTCGACCAGACAAAGAACTAAAAAATGAATCTAAACTTAAACAACAAAAATGCCTTGGTGTGTGGAAGTACGCAGGGTATCGGTAAGGCCTCAGCAATAGCATTGGCAGAACTTGGAGCTAATGTTACACTTGTAGCCAGAAATGAAGAAAAATTAAAAACAGTACTTGATGAATTGCCAAATAAATATCAAAATCACAATTACATCGTTGCTGATTTTCGGAATCCGATAGAATTAAGTGAAAAAGTAAGTAAAGGATTAAAAACTATTGGCACCTATCACATTCTTGTAAATAATACCGGTGGTCCGGCAGCAGGGCCTGTTTTTTCAGCCGATTTAGAAGATTTTGAAAGTGCTTTTACCCAGCATTTAAAAAGCAATCACATCTTGGTTCAAACCGTTGTACCAGGAATGAAAGAATCAGATTTTGGCCGCATTATCAATATTATTTCTACCTCTGTTAAACAACCCTTAGATGGATTGGGAGTATCAAACACAATCAGAGGTGCCGTGGCTAATTGGAGTAAAACATTGGCTAATGAATTAGGACAGTATGGTATAACCGTAAATAATGTACTTCCGGGAGCTACTTCAACAGAAAGATTATCAGAAATTATAAATAATAAAGCCCTGAAAACCGGTAAAACTGTGGAAGATATTTCAAGAGCTATGAAAAATACCATTCCGGCTAAACGTTTTGCTCAGCCAGGAGAAATTGCAAATGCTGTAGCATTTTTAGCGAGCGAAGCTGCGGCTTACATAAACGGAATCAATCTTCCGGTTGACGGTGGTAGAACAAAAAGTCTTTAATGCTGAATTAAATTCAGTATCTTATGAATTGAAATTAATTATTAACTTTAAGGCAGGATAATTAATTGTCATTCCGCACTCGATGCGGAATCCAGTAATCATAATAAGATCATGAAATGAACTTTTGACTGAGCTCAAGGTAACATTTCAGGATACTAAAAAAGTAGAGCCATGAGCAAATTAGTAGAACCTTTAAATTTTAAAAAGTGGATCGATGAAAATCGTCATTTATTAAAACCTCCTGTTGGTAACAAAGTAGTTTGGAAAGACGGAGACTATATCGTGATGGTGGTAGGCGGACCCAACAGCAGAAAGGATTACCATTATAATGAAACACCGGAATTTTTCTATCAAATCGAAGGTAATATGGTGCTCAAGATTTTACATAAGGGTAAACCTAAAGATGTACATATCAATGAAGGTGATATTTACATGTTACCTCCAAAAGTTCCCCATTCTCCTCAACGTAGTGCCAATACAATTGGCCTGGTTATAGAATATCCACGTAAAAAAAAGATGAAAGATGCATTGGAGTGGTATTGTGAAAATTGTAATCATCGATTGTATCGCAAAAAATTCAAATTGGATGATATTGAAACTGATATGCCGGTAATTTTTGATAAGTATTATGGAAATGAGGATAAGCGTACTTGTAAAAAATGTGGCACAAAAATGGAGCCGCCAAAAAAAGCAACAACTGATTGATTATTTTTTATGATTGAAACCGCCAAAAATAGCTTCGGGAAACAAGGGTTTATGAAAACCCTTGGGGCAAAAATAATTTCAATCAAAAAAGGAGCTGTTAAAATTGAATGTAAGCTCCAAGAGGGTTTAACGCAGCAACATGGTTTTTTTCATGCTGGTGTCTTAACAAGTATCGTCGATGTCGCATGTGGTTATGCAGCCTTATCGGTAATGCCTGACAATTCTGATGTTTTAACTGTAGAATTTAAGACCAACTTTTTAAAGGCGGCAAACACTAAAAGAATAGTGGCAACAGGAAAAGTTATAAAAAGTGGCAAAACACTTACTTTCTGTGAAGGAAAGGTGACAGATACTAATGAAGAAATTGTATATACTACGATGCAAGCAACAATGATTTGTCTTAAACAACAATACTAAATGAAACGTAAACTTCGTATAAACGGCCATTCACACTTATTGCCTTATCCTGAGGAAATACCTCAATTTATGAAGGATAAAGGTATTTTTTGGGTAGATAAAGACCGAAAATTCATGCTTCAAAAAAATTGGAAACGCCCTGTAACGGATTCCAGTTTCTTTTTGGATGAAAAATTAGAATGGATGGAGCGTTTTAACATAGATCATGCGGTTGTGTTAAATCTATCACAACTATATGGCAATGGCTTGCGTGTTGAAGAAATGAAACAAGCCTTGCGTTTTCAGAATGATTTTAATGCTAAAATACAGCATGACCATCCTTCAAAATTCACTTGTGGGTTTGTAGTGCATCCTGGTTTTGTGCGTGGTGCCTGTTGGGAGATAGAACGTTGTGTTGAAGAATTAGGAATGCAGCTTTTATGTCTTCCTACACACTATATGGATACAATTGGTACCTGGAGGTGTATTTTTGACGAAGAGAATGAACCTATTTTTGAACTGGCAAATAAGTACAATTTGGCGGTTGAAATTCATCCTTATGACGGTGAAAAATTTATTTTATTAGAAAATACGTCATGGCGTTTTCATTTAATATGGATGCTTGCACAATGTGCTGATGCCTATCATTTTTTGACCTTAAGCGGATATCAAGATAGATATCCTAATATGAGGACGTGCTTTGCCCATGGTGGACAATTATCTCAAATCAATTTAGGCAGGCGCATTCAAGGATTTGACGGTAGGCCTGATCTCTTTGAGGGACAGCACCATCCAAGAAAAGCCGTCGGGCATAAAAACATTTTTTTTGATACCTTGGTTCATGATACAGGTTCTTTAAAATTATTAGTAGAAAATCAAGGTTCAAAACAGGTATTAATGGGTTTAGATGATCCATATCCACTAGGTGAAATGGAAAGTGTAACGCAATCATCGTATCCTGGAAAAATTTTAGATCTCGCTATGGAACGTAACATCATCAGTCAAACAGAGTATGATGCCATTTGGGAAGACAACGTAATTCAGTGGTTATGTGGTGATGATAATGCTGCCAAGGAAAAATTAGTAGATAGAATTCTAGTAAATGAAAAAAGCTTCAGATAAATCTGAAGCTTTTTATTTTACAGAGAAGATTAAAGTGTACCCCTATTTGCTTGTTCACGTTCAATAGCTTCAAACAATGCCTTAAAATTACCAACTCCAAAAGATTGGGCTCCTTTACGTTGTATGACTTCAAAGAACATTGTTGGCCTGTCTACTACAGGTTTTGTAAACAACTGCAGTAAATATCCCTCTTCATCCCTATCGATTAACACACCATGTTTTTTTAATATTTCAACATTTTCATCTATCTTACCAACACGTTCTAACAGGTCGTCATAATAGCTATCGGGCACATATAAAAATTCAACACCCCGTTCTCTCATTGCAGAAACGGTAGCAACAATATCATCGGTGGCAACAGCAATGTGCTGTACTCCCGCTCCATTATAAAAGTCTAAATATTCCTCTATTTGTGATTTCTTTTTACCCTTAGCCGGCTCGTTAATCGGAAATTTTATTCTTCCATTACCATTCGACATTACTTTGCTCATTAAAGCTGTAAAATCTGTTGAAATATCATCATCGGTGAAAGAAATGATTTGTGCAAAGCCCATTACTTTCGCATAGAACTCACACCATTCAGCCATTTTTCCCCAACCAACATTGCCCACCATATGGTCAATAAATTTCAACCCTACGGGCTTGGGATTATAATGTGACTCCCATTTTTTATAGCCAGGTAAAAATATACCATTATAGTTTTTTCGTTCTACAAAAATATGAACTGTATCACCGTAAGTATATATTCCTGAGCGAATTACATAGCCATTTTCATTTTCTTCTTTAGTAGGTTCCATAAAAGGTTTCGCACCTCTTTTGGTCGTTTCTTCGAATGATTTTGCCGCATCATCAACCCAAAGGGCAACTACCTTGACACCATCACCATGCTTATTAATATGTTCATTTATCACACCACCTTCTTCTAAGGAAGTAGTCAATACCAATCGTATTTTATCCTGTTTTAATACATACGAAACCCTATCTTTCATCCCGGTTTCTAAACCGGCATAGGCTTCAGATTGAAATCCGAATGCAGTTTTATAAAAATGAGCAGATTGTTTTGCATTACCCACGTAAAGCTCTACGTAATCTGTTCCATTAAGAGGAAGAAAATCTTTTGCATCATCAAATATTTTCTTTAATCCGTATTCTGTATTTTGTAAATCTGTTAAATTTTTTATTTCTGCCATGATCTTTCTTTTTTACCATCCTGAACTTGATTAATTCATGCTGAATCTTCGATTTCAGGATCTTATATTTTCTAGTTCTAATTTTAAAGGTTAATCGTTATTTTGTTCTCGACTGCGCTCGAACTGACATTCCTCATAATGAGGAAACTATTCTAACCAAGATTGATAATAATCTCCTGTATCAATCTTCAAAGCTTCTTCCGTTACCATTAACGGTTTAAATGTATCTACCATAACCGCTAATTCTGCGGTTTCCTTTTGACCAATACTACGTTCCATTGCTCCAGGGTGAGGCCCATGAGGGATTCCTGCTGGATGTAATGTTATTTGCCCGATACCAATATTATTCCTGCTCATAAAATCACCATCTACATAATACAATACTTCATCAGAATCAATATTGCTATGGTTGTATGGAGCCGGAATCGATTGTGGGTGATAATCATACAACCTCGGTACAAATGAGCATATTACAAATGTATCGGTTTCGAATGTTTGATGAATTGGAGGTGGTAAATGCACTCTACCGGTAATAGGTTCAAAATTATGAATAGAAAATTTATATGGATAATTATAACCATCCCAACCCACAACACCAAACGGGTGATATGCATACACATATTCATGTATCATATCTTGTTTTTTTACTTTTAGAATAAAATCGCCTTTATCAGTATAGGTTTCCAGTTCATGAGGTGGATGCATATCACGTTCACAAAAAGGTGAATGCTCTAAATGCTGGCCAAACCAATTTCTATAACGTTTTGGTGTATAAATCGGGCTCTTAGATTCTACAATAAATAATCTATTATCCTCTGAGTCGAAATCTATTTGATAGATCATTCCCCGGGGGATCACCAAATAATCTCCATATTCAAAATCGATATTACCCAAAAATGTCCTTAGTTTTCCAGTTCCTTTATGGATAAAAATAACCTCATCTGAATCCGTATTTTTATAAAAGTACGCCTGTAGTGATTTTTTAGGGGCAGCTAGTACAATATGACAATCACTATTTGCCAATACCGTTTTTCTACTTTCCAAAAAATCATCAATTGCAGGAACGTCAAATCCATTTAAACTTAAGGATTTCATATTCTTTTCAACTGCAATTTTCGGAGCAACGCTATATGATTTTAACACTTCTTTTACCTGTGTCGGACGGTGTGTGTGATATAATAAAGAAGACATTCCGTCAAAACCTATGGTTCCGAAAAGTTCTTCATAGTAATAGTTGCCATTTGGACTTTTAAAGATTGTATGTCTTTTAGGTGGAATTTTACCTAATTTGTGATATCTAGGCATAATAATATGTTTTAATGATATGAATACTAAAGTTACTAAATCTGAGCACGAAAATACTACTCAGGATTTCTCTTAATTAAGAATTTTAGCAAAGATCTTAATTCTTTATATGGTGTATTCATAATAACACAAACCTTTTAGACTCTAAAGATACTGAAAAAATGATTAGAAAGAAATAATATAAAGCCCCTATACTTAACATCTATAGAATAGCTAGCACTTTAACTCACTTCAACCACCTTCTTTATTTGAGGTGCATATTTTTTAATGGTGGCTTCAACACCATTTTTAAGAGTCATTTGATTTACCGAACAACCAATACAAGCACCCAACAATTGAATTTTTACAATGTCTTTTTCAACAGATATAAAAGAAATATCCCCACCATCTGCCTGTAAAAAAGGCCTGATTTCGGTCAATGCTTTTTCAATATTGTTCTTTAGTTCTTGCTCGTTCATAGCATTTATTTTTTTACGGCACTGCATCCCGCCATAGTAGTTATCTTAACTATCTCAGTTGGAGGTAGATCTTTATTACGCTTTACCAATTGCGATACCATATTTTTAGTAATTTCTATAAAAGCATCCTCTAAAGGTGTTTCATCTTGCAATGCCACCGGATGGCCAGAATCTCCAGCTTCTCTTATGCTTTGTACTAACGGAACTTCACCTAAAAATGTGGTATCAATATCTTCAGCTAGATTCTTGGCACCATCTTTACCAAAAATATAGTATTTATTATCAGGTAATTCCGCCGGAGTAAAATAGCTCATATTTTCAACAATCCCAAGTACGGGCACGTTGATGTTTTCTTGTTGAAACATAGCTACTCCTTTTTTCGCATCTGCCAAAGCAATATTTTGAGGCGTGCTCACAATTACCGCACCTGTAATAGGAATTGCTTGAACAATAGACAAATGGATGTCACCTGTACCTGGAGGTAGATCAATCAACATAAAATCCAATTCACCCCAATCAGCATCAAAAATCATTTGATTTAAAGCCTTAGATGCCATAGCACCCCGCCATATCACCGCCTGATCCGGTTGTGTGAAAAAACCTAATGACAGCATTTTTACACCGTAATTCTCTACAGGCACCATTTTAGATCGTCCATCAATATTGGAAGCCAAAGGCCTTGCTTCAGCCACATCAAACATAATAGGCATAGAAGGACCATATACGTCAGCATCTAAAATGCCAACTTTAAAACCCATTTTAGATAAAGTAATAGCCATGTTCGCCGTTATTGTAGATTTCCCTACACCACCTTTACCTGAAGCTATGGCGATTATGTTTTGTACACCATCTATTTTGGTTCCATTAATAGTATTTTTAGGTTTTTCAGGAGCATTAACTGTCACATTTACTTTGACATCAGCTTTTTGATAGACCTTATCGTGTATTACCTTCATAATTTCTACCTCTATCTTCTTTTTAGCCTGTAAAGTAGGGTTAGAGATAGTCACCTCTACGATAACTTCTTTACCAAAAATAACTACATTTTTAATAGCCTTGCTTTCTACTAAACTTTTCCCTTCCCCTGGAGCTGTAATAGTATCTAAAGAATTATATATATCTTGTTTATTTAATTTCATGTGTAGGTTTTTATAATTTTAATAGTCACTTAGAACCTCAAATAACTAACATAATAATTCCCTTATGATTAATGATTCTTTTTGTCATAAGGGCTTACCCTGCTTCTTTATATTGATTCTAAATTACAAAGATAGGGTTTAGACTTTAATAAATAAAAGGTTTTTAGTAACAATTGTTGCAAGTTCAACAGCCTTTATGATTCTTTTAAAATAAAATTTTATGTTTTTATTTTCGGATGATTAGGGGCTTAAAACCTCAATAGTTGAAAATTTAAGAAAGAACCTTATTTTAAAATAAATGTTTCTGTCATTTCCCAATTCGCTCTTACATCCAAAACCGTATCAAAATATATAACTTCTTCGGGCTGTTTTTTAAATAAGAAATTGCCTGTATCCCATTTTTTGTTTTTGTTATCATCATAAATAATCCTAACTAAATACTTTGCAGGAACAAGGTTTCTAAAAATATATTCCTGTTCGTTTTCGGCATATACTTCTTCAATTAGTTCTCCTTTTTCCTTAATTAATTGAACTATTATCGGATACCGATTAACATTTTCTAATGTAAGATACAAGAACCCATAATCAGCTGGTTTTTTTGTCTTTAAGTTATATTTCAATGTGTCATTTACATTACCAAAAAAATCAGTTATTGCTTCAGGTAGTAACTCCAGGGTATATTTTTGACTAAAAGCTTTTGTGAAATTTAATTCTATTTCATTTTTAGCGGTACCCATTTTTAAAGTATGAGGTATATTAACACTATCCTTATCAACAAAACTGATCTTAGTAGTATCTATATTCTGTATTGGAATGTTACTTACTAACTTAAATTGATCTCTTAAATGTAAGGTTCCTCTGGATGATCCTTCAATCCTCAAAGAATCAATAGTCTTATTTCTTAACTTGACAGTTACTGTATCTTGAAATTCTTTATTAGATATGTAGAATTGAACTGAATCTTTCACATTTTCCTTATACCAAAAATTAAGTGTGTCTTTATCCTTTTCAAAATGTGAAAAGCTTTGAAATTTTTCAGATACTGCCAATGGCGTTATTTTTAAACTATCGGCAAGACCTTCATACCCGAAAAGAATGTGCCCTTTATTAACTTCTAATGGCTTTCTTAGTTGAAACGGCAATTCTTCTCTAAATAGTTTAATTATGTGATTGCTGCTATCTTTTGGAACGGAAATATATTCCTTTAAAAAACCTATGCCATCTTCTTTTGGGTTAAATTTATAGTTCTTGGAAACGTCATTTAAAGCCATTAACAAATAGTTACCGGCCTTAATATTTGTAATTTCCCATGCAGTAGTATCTAGCGTACTCGCTATGTATAAAGGTTTTTCATTAAAAATAGTAGAATCCGTAAAGGATTCGTTCACCTCATATAACATTACGGTAATATTTTTATCAGCTTCTTTATCAAAAGCATCTTTTATAGTACCAGAAACTTTCAAAGAGTCTATAATATCTCCGGTAGAGAAAACATATTTGAAATTATGTAAAACATTCCCCTCGGTATTATCAATAACACTCTCTCCAAAATTAAATGTATATGTTGTATTTTCTTTTAGGGTATCTAGAATTTTTATGGAAATGTATTTACTCGGTGTACCTAATGGCTTAATAATTGGTGAATATTTTAAGGGTGGAGATACAATGAGTTGCTTTTGTAAATCTTTTAGTTTCACATATTCATCAAAATAAATTCTAATTTCATCTTCCTTAAAATTTGTGGTTAAATGCGCTGGTTTAGCAAGCGTCATTATTGGGGCATCTTCATCTTTTGGCCCACCTTCCGGCCTACCTCTTTTTGCACAGTTTGATAAAATTATCATCAAAAGAATGAAAATCATAACTAAACTAAGTGGCTTCTTCATGTTTAAAATTTGTTGCAAATTAACAATATTTTTTAGTGATAAACTCATATAGTTCCGCTAATAAGTTGGGATTTTATTCAGTAAAAGCCATTGCTGCTATACTTATTTTAACGTCGGTGGTTTTAGATAATTCTAATATGCAAGCCTCCAGTGTAGCTCCTGTAGTAATTACATCATCAATGAGTAAGATATGTTTATGCTTAAAAATGGCCGTATCATTTAGGTAAAAAATTTCGTTTACATTTTTCCAGCGTTCAAATCGACGTTTTAACGTCTGCGTATCAGTCACTGATTTTTTTAGCAGCACATTATTTATAAAAGGAACATTCAAAATTTCTGAAATACTTCTACCGAAGGTAGATAACTGATTATAACCTCTTTCTTTTAATTTTTTAGAGTGCAAAGGAACAGGAACAATATAATCAATAGAAGGAAATCGTTCACATTCGTTTAATTCAGTTCCAAGCCACTGTCCAAGAAGATCCCCTAGGCCTTCCCTGCCTTTATATTTTAACTGATAAATTATTTTTTGCGAGATTCCCTTTGTTTTATAAAATAATAAGGCAGTTGCAAATTCAATTTTTACCCGTCCGTAAAATGCTTGTTCAACTTTATTATCTCTTTCATGGGTGTAGTTTGTAATTGGTAATTCAAATCGGCATTTTAAACAAATTTCTTCCTCGTTTTTTAACAATTGTTCATCGCAACAAACACATACTTTAGGAAAAAATAAATAAAAAGTATCTTTTAGAAATCGCACCTCTATAAACTTTTTGTGAATTTACTTTTATTTTTATAAAAAATATTGCTCCAAACTAAAAGAATACTTTATTATAAAAAATTTATCAAGTTTTAGTTAGAAAATAGGAGGTTTTATAGTTTTTTAACATATTCTCCTATTTATTAACAAATACAAAAAAAAACAATCATTATATACAATATTTACATAATTTTGCGTTCTAGCAGTTAGTATATATTAAACTCTAAATTAAAACCTTAACTTATGGAAGATCAAAAATCATCTTCAAACAAAAAAATAATTACTGGAATATTGATAGCATTGCTAGTAGCGCTAGGTGTTTACACATTCCAGCAAAATTCGAAATTCAAAGCTTCTGAAGAGTTTCTAAAACAAGAAAAAGAGCAAATTTTAGGTAATTTAACTTCCATGGAAGAAAAATATGACGTTGCTATTGCGCAAAATAGTTCTTTAGCAGACGAATTAACTGTTGAAAGAGATAAAATTATCGCTTTTAAAGATTCTGTGAAGAATTTAAAAAGTACAAATTGGTCTTTAGTAAGACGTTATAGAAAGAAAATTAAGGACCTAGAAACAAGTAATGAACGTTTATTCTTTATGAATGACTCTCTAACAATTGTTAATAACCTATTGGTAGTGGAAAAAGATAGTATCACTGGTAAGCTTGTTGAGCAAACTAGTTTTAATGATACCCTAATTGCTCAAAATTTAGATCTATCTAAAAAAGTTGAAATAGGTGGGGCATTGAGCGTTAGTGCTGTAAAGGCTATGTCTATGAGACTAAAAAGTAATGGTAAATATACCGAAACTAATAAGGCTCAAAAAACTCAGGCTGTTCGTGTTAATTTTAGAATAGTAAAAAATGAAATTGCCGAACCAGGTGATAAAGAGGCATACATAGTTATCCAAAACCCTAGTGGGACTGTCATTAGCGAAAAAGGGACATTCCCGTTAAAAAGTGGTGAAGAAGTACCGTATACCGACCAAACAACCGTTGACTATAAAAATGCTGATCAAGATGTTGTGATGTTTGTTGATAAAGTTACTCAAAAATTTGTAAAAGGCTTCTACACTGTTAAAGTATATGTTGAAGGAAGCCTTGTTGGGACGTCAAAATTTGAACTTAAAGATGCTTTCTTAGGCCTATAAGAATAAACCAAAAATTAATCAAATTATAAGGGTGTAAATACGAATACGTATTTACACCTTTTTTTGTTTATGAATATTCTTATTTTATCTACTTTTGCACCATGGCAAAACAAGATGACACATTCAAGAAGGTGATTTCTCATGCAAAAGAGTATGGCTATGTATTTCCTTCAAGTGAAATATATGATGGTTTAAGTGCAGTATATGACTATGGGCAGAATGGTGTCGAACTTAAAAATAATATTCGGCAATATTGGTGGAAAGCGATGGTGCAAATGCATGAAAACATTATAGGTATAGATGCTGCCATTCTCATGCATCCCACAACATGGAAAGCGTCAGGGCATGTAGATGCTTTTAACGATCCGCTTATAGACAATAAAGATTCTAAAAAAAGATATAGAGCCGACGTTTTAATTGAAGATTATGCCGAAAAGTTAGCTCAAAAGGCTCAAAAAGAAATAATTAAAGCCAATAAGCGCTTTGGTGATTCTTTTGATGAAGAACAGTTTAAAACCACAAACCCCAGAGTAATCGGTTACTTGCAAAAGAAGGATGAAATATTGGCTCGTATGTCAAAATCGTTGGAAAATGAAGATTTAGCCGATGTAAAATCTCTTATTGAAGAACTGGAAATTGCTGACCCCTTAACTGGTAGTAAAAATTGGACAGAAGTTAAGCAATTTAACTTAATGTTTGGCACTAAATTAGGTGCTTCAACTGAAAGTGCAATGGATTTGTATCTACGCCCAGAAACTGCCCAGGGTATATTTGTAAACTTTTTAAATGTACAAAAAACGAGCAGAATGAAAATTCCGTTTGGAATTGCACAGACAGGAAAAGCCTTTAGAAATGAAATTGTTGCCCGTCAATTTATTTTTAGGATGCGGGAATTTGAACAGATGGAGATGCAGTTTTTTATAAAACCAGGAACCCAAAAAGAATGGTATGAAAAATGGAAAGAAACCAGGCTTAAATGGCATTTGTCTCTAGAAATGGGTGAAGAAAATTATCGCTTTCACGATCATGATAAATTAGCTCATTATGCTGATGCCGCTTCAGATATTGAATTTAATTTCCCCTTTGGTTTTAAAGAATTAGAAGGAATTCATTCGCGTACAGATTTTGATCTAAGTCAACATGAAGAATTTTCAGGAAAAAAATTACAGTATTTTGACCATGAAGAAAATAAAAGTTATGTACCGTATGTAATTGAAACCTCAATCGGTTTAGATAGAATGTTTTTAGCGGTACTTTCAAATTCATTACGAGATGAAGAACTGGAAAATGGCACCACCCGCACCGTTCTAAAATTACCGGCGGTATTAGCACCAACAAAGGCTGCAATTCTGCCACTGGTTAAAAAGGACGGCTTACCTGATATAGCGCGCAGTATCGTAAATGACCTAAAATGGGACTTTAACGTAATTTATGATGAAAAAGATGCAGTAGGAAGACGTTATAGGCGTCAAGATGCTGCGGGTACTCCATTTTGCATTACTGTTGATCATCAAACCATAGAGGACAATACCGTAACCATTCGCCATAGAGATACTATGGAACAAAAAAGAGTTAAGATTGAAGGTCTAAGAGATATTATTAAAAAAGAAGTTGATATCCGTTCTTGGTTAATGAAGATATAATTACCAATTTCTTTAAAGTGAAAAATTCGAATACTAAAAAACCCCATTTAATTAAATGGGGTTTTGTCTATGTTAATAATTTGAATTTAAAAACGATAACCAAGTGATGCACCAAGTCTGGGGACAATTTCTGTAGCAAACTCTTCATTAGAAGTATATAAATTTCTACCTATACCTCCATAAAATTCAAAAACAAAACCTTTTTGACTTACGAACTTTCCTCCAACTGAAATTCCCGCTGCGACGTTGTTCGATCTTTCATCAGGACTTATAAGTTCATCCATTTCATTGAAAAAATCGAATTGACCATTTATATTTTCTTGTTGATTATACATACCAAATGCCTCCAGGAAAAATCCCCAAGCATATCTTCCAGAAAAATAATGTCGGTAAAATGGCGTAAAAGCAAATTTTTCATTGTAATATGGCCCGTCTTCAAAATTCTTTGGATCACTATCCTGTAAATTAAATAGAAAGGAAACCCCAAATGACGATTCTGAATCAATCAGGTATTCATAAGAAAATTCAACTGATTTAAAAATAATAGTATTAAATGCATTTATTTTAAATTCATTATGCTTAATTTTTTCTTCTTCTTGAGAAAATGAAATTATAGAAAACAATAAAAATATTGTAACAAATAAATTTTTCATAGATTGAGTTTTGGGTTAAAATTTAGTCACTTCAAAAATTATACCAATTGTAAGATGAAATAAAAATAAAAGGTTGCGTGTGACCTTGTCAAAATTAATGATCATGTCCCCCGACCTGTCCATCATCCAATAACATAAAAACACCTTGTACCAATACTTTTTTATCGTTAAATTCATTGCTGTTCAACACTTCAACAAATTCTTCATTTTGCTCACCAATATTTACTTTTAGTTTCTTAAAATGATAATCATTATCACCTTGTTGTTCCAAGAACAACGCATAAAAATTAGCGCCTATTTCAACAACAGCTTCTTTGGGCAAGGCCATACTTTTTTTCGTACTGGTTATTATTTCGGCCTCTACAAACATCCCTACAACAAAATTGGTATCCTCCTCTAAATGGCCGTGTACTTTTACGCTTCTACTGGTTTCATTGATCATAGTACCTACCAAATATACTTCAGCCTTAAAAGTTTTGTCTGAGGCTTCAGGAATTGTAAAGAGTATGGGTTGCCCTTTTTTTACTTTCATAATGTCCTTTTCAAAAACAGCTAATTCTAAGTGCAAATGATGCGTGTCAACAATTTCCAAAATTTCATCGGCTGGCGAAACAAATGCACCATTACTAACATTTACCTTGGTAATATTTCCTGCAATAGGTGCATAAATATTAACTTGAGATGATAAGTTGCCTTGTTCAACTGATGTTGGATTGATGTTGATCATCCTTAACTTTTTTTGTAAACCGTTGTAACGCGCCAATGAACTTTTATAGATACTTTCTGCTTTTAGATAATTCTTTTGAGACGTAATTTTTTCATCAAAAAGTGTTTTTTGTCTATCATATTCCGCTTTTAAATAATGAAGCTGTTCGCTTATTTCTGCATATTCTTGTTGCAGCTCAATGAATTCAGTATTTTCCAAGGTCACTAATAGTTGCCCTTTTTTAACCCTATCACCAATTAATAAAGGTGTCCTTTTAATATATCCTCCTAAAAATGCGCTAACATTTGCCTTATTTTGAGGTGGTACGTCAATCGTCCCGGTCACTTTAATACTATTATTAAAATCTTGTTCTCGCAAAACATCTAGTTGCATTTCTTCCGATTCAAATTGCGTTTTTGTGAGCACAATTAAGTTTGCGTCTTGATGTTTAACTTCGTCATTGGTGTTCTTTTCTGAATTACCACAAGACGCCATGGCAAGTGCTACTAATATGATATATAATTTTTTCATTCTGAGGTTTTCTATAAGATTAAATAATTAATTGTAATAACCGTTCTATTGTATTTATTTAGATTATCAAGATAATTCAACTCAATATCTTTAGCCGTTTCAACACTTTGTATATATTGAAAAAAATCTATTTCTCCATGTTTAAAACTTTGTTCTGCAGTTTTGATAATTTCTTCTGACAATGATTTCCCTTGTGTTTCGTAATAAATTATGGCTTCGTTATACTGTTTGAGTTCTGCCATTAATTTTTGATGCATCACTCCAAGTTTAACTTTATAATCCGATTGCTGCTCATCAATAATTTGACGGGCAATTTTTGATGCCTTTATTTTTGACGCGTTCCCACTAAATAATAAGGGAATCTTAATACCAAATTGATAGCCGATCATTTGGTCATTTAAAGTGCTATTTGTTCCCTGAAAATACTCAACGCTCAGATCTGGTAATAGGGATTGTTTTTCTTTTTGATAGCTTGCCTTGAAGAATGACTTAGAATTTTCAAAATGTGCCAACCCTATATTATTTTCAATTGAAATAGGTTCCAGTCGTAGCTTGATTAAGGGTTGCTCCATTATTGAAATCGTATCAGTCTGAACCACTTTTTTTAATTGTTCTTGCATCAAAATAATTTCTTGAGCTGCCTGATAAAAGAGGGTTTGCAATTGCCGTTGTTTAGATGTGGCAGTAATCATTTCTAAATAGTTCGTTTCACCCAATTCAAATCTACGCTTGGCTGCTTTCGCAAAACTTTTATACAAGCTATCTAAAAAATAATAGGTTTTGGCTTTGTTTTGAGCGTAAACCACGTCGTAATACGATAAATATACATCGCGTTTCAACATTTGTAGCTTGATGTCATAACTTGACTGTTGAATTTTATGATGTGTTTTATTCACCTTTCTATCAGCAAAATATACTGTTGGAAATTTGAAATTTTGTTGGATTCCAAAAACTCTTAGCGGCAAATTGTTCGTGCCTAAATTACTCTCGTCATAATTATAATACACTGCTGTCTTATCAAAATTAAAAGCACTGCCAATAAGAGCATCTGCCTCCTCTACTTTTAACGATGACGCTTTGAGATCTGCATTATTTTTAATGGCCAGACTTACCACATCTTCAACATTTAATGATGGTTGTTGCGCATTGATAGTAAAAGAAATCAATAATAAGATCACTGAAACGAATCCTTTCTTATTTATTTTTATCTCTTTTTTATCTTCAAACCATGCATACAATACCGGAAGAACAATCAAGGTTAAAAAAGTAGCCGTGATCAAGCCTCCAATTACCACAGTTGCCAATGGCCTTTGTACTTCTGCCCCTACATTGGTTGATATTGCCATAGGCAAAAACCCTAAGGCGGCTGCTGCTGCCGTCAATAAAACCGGGCGCAAACGTTCTGCGGTTCCTCTTTTAATCCGTTCTTCTATATCCATAATACCTTGTTCCTTTAGTTCTTTAAAATGTTCGATCAGTACAATTCCGTTGAGTACGGCAATACCAAATAGAGCAATGAAACCGACTCCGGCAGAAATACTAAAAGGCATATCTCTCAACCATAATAATAAAATGCCACCCACAGCCGAAAGTGGAATTGCAGAATATACCAATAAGGCTTCTTTTACAGATCCAAAGGCAAAATGCAGGAGTATAAATATTAATAATAAGGCTATTGGAACAGCTATATTTAAACGTGCTTTGGCGCTTCGTAAATTTTCAAATTGCCCGCCATATGTAATGCTATAGCCCGATGGTAAGTTGAGGTTTTTTTCAATGATCGCCTGCACATCCTTAACAACCGATTGCAAATCTCTATTTCTAACATTAATTCCCACCACTACCCGTCTCTTGGTATCATCTCTGGAGATCTTAGCCGGGCCTTTTGAATATTCAATTTCAGCCAATTCACTTAGCGGAATTTTTAAACCGGCAGGTGTATCTACATATAAATTTTGAAGACTTTCCAAATTTTTTCGATGCGCTTCATCAATGCGTATTACCAGATCGAAACGTTTTTCTCCTTCAAATACACTACCTAAGGCTTCTCCCGCAAATCCCATAGAAATTAACCGATTCAAATCGGCAATATTTAGTCCGTACCTGGCAATTTTACTTCGGTCAAATGTCACGCTCATTTGCGGTAAACCTGCCACTTTTTCAACAATAATGTCTGAGGCTCCTTCAACATTAACTATTAAATCTTTAATTTCATCAGCTTTTTTAGCTAAAACTTCCAAATCTTCACCAAATATCTTAACAGCCACATCGGCTCTCACGCCAGTGATCAGTTCATTAAAACGCATTTCTATGGGTTGGGTAAATTCTACTTCCATACCGGGAATGATGGTCAGGGCCTCTTTAAATTTATCGGCCAATTCATCCTTACTTGAAGCTGATGTCCATTCTTTCTTTGGTTTTAGTTTAATGATCACATCACTTTCTTCCATTGACATGGGATCGGTAGGAACTTCGGCTGCTCCAATACGACTGACAACCTGGTCAACTTCTTCGAAATTATCTAATAAAATTTGCTCAATCTTTGTGGTGATATCGATAGTTTTACTCAATGATGTTCCGGTTTTTAATACCGGTTGAATTACAAAATCGCCTTCATCAAGTGTAGGTACAAATTCGCCTCCCATACGACTAAAAACGAAACCGCTTATGGTCAATAATAACACAGAAAGTGTTATAACGATCCTTTTATTATAAAGTGCCCAATGTATCGTTGGCTTATACCATTTTGTTAAGAATTTCATGATCCTGACAGAAATATTTTTCTCACCCTGTTTCATTGGTTTTAAAAATATCGATGATATAACCGGAACATAGGTTACACAAAAGATCATGGCTCCAATGAGCGCAAAACTAAATGTCAATGCCATAGGTTTGAACATTTTACCTTCAACTCCACTTAAAGATAAAATGGGAATAAAAACGATAAGTATGATCAGTTGTCCGAAGATGGCCGAATTCATCATTTTATAAGCCCCATTATGGGTTACCTCATCAATTTCTATCTGCCGTTCTTTTTTAGACAAGGCTAACATTTGTGAGCTTCTTGCGGTAATTTGAAAAGCGATAAACTCGACAATAATAACCGCTCCATCAATAATAATCCCAAAATCAATGGCTCCTAAGCTCATTAAATTGGCATCAATTCCAAAAATATTCATCAAGGAAATAGCAAATAATAAACTTAAGGGAATTATGGAAGCCACTACTAAGCCGGAACGCCAATTTCCTAATAATAAAACCACTACAAAAATTACAATAAGCGAACCTAATAGTAAGTTTTCGGCTATGGTAAAGGTAGTTTTAGCAATGAGTTCACTACGCTCTAAAAATCCATTAATATAAACCCCTTCGGGTAAGGTTTTTTGTATAGAGGCAACACGTTCTTTAACCGCTTTAATTACTGCATTTGAGTTGCCGTCTTTTAACATCATAACCTGGCCCAAAACCTTTTCACCTTCGCCATTTCCGGTTATAGCACCAAATCGGGTAGCACTGCCAAAACCAACTTTTGCTATATCTTTAATATAGACAGGCAATCCATTCGTGTTTTTAACAACAATATTTTCGATATCTTGTAAAGAAGTAACCAAGCCCTCACCACGAACAAAATAAGCCTTGTTTGTTTTTTCAATATATCCTCCCCCGGCAACACTATTGTTTTTTTTCAAGGCAGTAAAAATATCTGCTATAGCGATATCCATAGCTATTAAGTTTTGCGGATTGATCTCTACTTCATACTGTTTTAGAAATCCACCCCAGGTATTAACTTCCACCACTCCTGGGATTCCCGATAGTTGCCTTTTTACTATCCAATCCTGGATCGTGCGTAATTGCATTGTAGAATACCTGTCTTTATATCCCGGTTTTACGTCTAAAATATATTGATAGATTTCACCCAGCCCTGTGGTGATAGGCCCCATTTCAGGAGTGCCAAATCCTTGTGGAATTTTTTCTGATGCCGATTTAATCTTTTCAGCGATCAATTGTCTTGGTAAATAAGTTCCCAAATTATCCTCAAAAACAATAGTTACTACTGAAAGTCCAAATTTCGAGACCGAACGTATTTCGGTAACACCGGGTAAATTTGCCATTTCTAATTCTACAGGATAGGTAATAAATTGTTCTACATCTTGTGTTGATAAATTCCTCGATGTCGTAATAACCTGTACTTGGTTATTGGTAATATCAGGAACTGCTCCGATGGGAATTTTAGTCAATGAAAAAATTCCGTAACCAATAACAAAAGCAATAAACAGCAAAATAATAAGTTTATTCTTTAAGCTGAATTTTAAGATGTTTTCTATCATAATTCATTTAATAAAAGTTTACTATTAACTACACCAAGAAAGTTCATGTGCAGTTTACATACTTAAATGTTGGAATAAATCAGGCGAATTGGGGCGGTTGAAAAACAGAAGGCTTTTCAAAAACAGAAGTAGATTCTGTATAGAAAAAATTAACAGGAATTTGTAAACGTGATTGCTCATTAATACTGTAACAGGCATGCGTTACAGCAGTAATGGTAGTATCTATACAATTATGCTGGTGCTTTAAGGGTAAGTTTTCATGTTCGGGGTGTTCATTCTGATGTGTTTGCATCTCATCACCATAATGTTCTGAAAAAAAATCAAAAAAATCATCACCATAAGCCTCTTGGTGAAATTTTGCATGTTTGTACAAATTTTTTAACTGCAAAATATCACCAATGCTTGCTTCTGAAGTTTGGAGTAAGATCAAACTGATCAGTAGTATTGAAATAGTTTTTTTCATATGAATAAGGGACAAAAATAGAAATTTCAACTGAATCATTTGTGATATATATCACAATTAACTATTAATTGAATTGCTATCCCATGCAAAAACTATAAAAATAGTACCTATTGATTTGATCTTTTGACGCATAGTAAATTATTAGGTTTCTCGGTTGGTATAAAGTTAGTATGTGAAACACCTGGCTGATTAAAAACACACATATTTTGATGAAGAAGGTAACTGAACATTAAATTAATACCTTGTATATAGTTCAATCTACTGGTAAAATCTTTCCATACTCCAATCCGGGCCCATCACATTGCATCCATGTACTCGCCATAAAATATTTAGATTGAAGAAAAAGAACTTCATTAAAATCAGAAGAACAATTTCCAATGATTTCACTTTCGGAACTATATTTGAATTGTATTGTGTCCCCCTCGGGTAAGTTTAAGATAGTATAACTCCCCTTAGCTTCTATGATAATACCATTTCGGTCTCTCGATTTCGTAAATGTTCCATTATTATTGATTAAATAAAACTCTTGCCACTCCATTTCGGCGCCAGTGGTCTCAGAATTAGGAGTGCTTCCTGTCATTTTGCCAAGTACCCATTTACCTATAAAATCGTTTTTGCTTGTTTCTTCAGAATCATTTGAACAAGAAGTAAAAATTAACAACAGTCCAAAAATAATAGTTAATTCTTTCATAATCTTCATGGTTTATAATTAGATACATAACCTTCAAAAGGTTGCTTTAATTTATACACAATGTTCGATATGTGAAGTTATTATTTTTAAGACCAAGAAAACAATCTAAATTAGCTGTTCTACTCTTAGAAACTAGCCCTTAATTGGATATTCCCTGTATGAATAGCTTTTGCCGTTTCTGATTTTCTACCTAAATAATTAAAATTAACATCTAAATATGAAGTGATCTTCTTTTGAAGGCTTATATTCCATGTATAATTGTTGCCTGGCTGTAAACCTTCGAGCATTTGAAAAGCAACCGGAGAATTTAAGCTACCCTCAAAATTATTTACAATAAAATTTAATGCTGTATTTATAGAAAATTTTTGATTACGGGCATATCTGAAACTAGCTCCTATATCATGGTGTTGTAAGGTTTCTAATGCGCCTTCTTTATTTTCTTTATTCTTAAAATTATAGAGTACCTCAAATCTTGAATTATTGTCGTACAAATATGAAATTTTAGGATTAACCTCATAACTATCTAATAAAAAGTTTCTACTTGTAAAGTTTTGAGATGCACTTCTATTTTCTGAGACCGTTCCTTTGATATCAAACAACCAAAACTTGGTCATTTTATGACTAAATGACAATTGATGTGATATAAGGTTATTCTCTTGATCTCCAATCGAAAATGCTGTTCGATTTCTACCCTTTACATAGGTGTAAGTGGTAGAGTATTTCTGTTTACCACGGTTATAAAATAAACTGTTCTTTATATTCATATTTAAGGCCAATACATCGTCATTAATAGTAAACGGATTGAAATCAAAACTGGCTCCCAATCTTTTTTTCTTACTATCAATTAAAACAAAAAATTGATTTGTAAAATGCGACAAGACATTTTTGAACCCTTTTTGATTATTCCATCTTGACGGACTAATAGTCAATGCCTGGCTAAATTTATTTTGATTTGTCTTAATAAAATTAATTGTTGGTAATAGAATCCGTACATAATTCGCTTCGTCCTGAAACTGGGCTATTTCAAATTCATCTAATTCCTGAATATTATTATTATTATAGTCGTTCCAGGTATAGAAACCTAATCCCGTATCAACCTCAACATAACTGAATTCCTGTTGCGGCAAGGTTCCTGAACTACTCTCATAGACTGTTTGCAAGGAAATGGCATTCTTAAATAATTGTTGTCTATAGATAATACGTGAGTTTAAGGATTCTTCATCAGCAATCATTACATTATCTACTGTTCTATAATTCACAAAAACCGCTAAATCAGTTGATTTATTTTGAACCAATTTAGACCTTAAAAAATAGGTATTGGCCGCATTGACCCGTTGAATTCTATTGAATTGTAAACTATCGGTTGTTCTATAGTTATAGCCTACTTCTACATAAACTTTGGTAGTATCTCCTACGCCAACATATCCTTCATATTCTAAAAATCTATGACTTAAATTGGATAAGATTTGTGTGTTTTTATCCTTTCGTTTATTATTCTCTGAATTCAATTTGACGCCAATCCAACTTCTCTTAAAGTAATGATTCACAGATGAATACCATCTTGAAAATTGTGTTTTATGCGATTCAGAATTATTCTTTAAAAAACTTCCATAGGCTTTAATTTTGGTGTTATTTAGTTTTAAATCTGCTATAAAATTATGTTTATTTCCTGAGAAATTCTCACTAAAACTTAAGTGGTCAAATCCATAGGTAATGCTCCCTTTTTCAGCATTATCAAAAGATAGTGAAGTTTTAAAAAATTGCTGATTTCCCAGCGGATTTACCAAATCCCAATCTCTGGCAAACTCTACATTTCTAAAACGTTCTATCGTCTTAAAATCCTTGGTGATAAATTCATAATTCATAGCACTTTTCAACTTCCAGGCTTTATCAGAAAGTATTTGTTTCCAATTAATTTTACCTGCGAATCCCTGGTTATTTCCATCATTCAATGATGAAAATAAATTCAGGTCATTATCACTATATGCAAACTCAGAGTTAATTGCCGTTTTATCATTGGGTATATATTCAGCATTTAATACTGCCATCTGCAACTTATTGGGAGCAACTAACTGAACTACAGGTTCGTAAGAGCCTTGAGGCGCTCCATTGACCGGAGCGATATATTCGTAGATTCTCCCGGAAGCCAGTGTATTTTGTATAGCATAATTCCCGTTATTGACACCTACAAAAGTAAATCGTACCGTAAACAAATCGTCATCAGGGTTATTTGAAAATACAAAAGTTTCAACACCATTTTGTACTTCTTTTTTATATAAAATCTTATTTTCTGTAAACACATCAGCAAAAGCTGAAGGCACCACCATTTGAGAGAAGTCATCTCCGGCCAGCGATAAAATTTCCTTCTGATCATTGCTCAAATCTTGTTGAAGCGTCTGGTTTTTTGCATCATTTTCATTATAAAAACTGATGCCAAGTTTTAATTTATCTGTTTTATATTCAGCTCCATTATATGTAACAAACCTGGTATAATTTCTTTCAGAAAATTGATATTCAACGGTAATTCTCATATTTGCAGTTACCGGATAGGTGGAATTAAATGTAAGTTCAGCGGTATTATAATCGATACTATAATCATTGTTTTCTCCTCGTTTAAGCGGAATTCCATTTACATATACTGTTTCACTTCCAGAGATCAGTAAAATGAACTGCTCGTCATTTGAGCCTGTAATTTTATAGGGACCTTGATTACCTTCCTGACCCGAGAAGGTATTTTTGGAGAATTGTCCTCTAACTATAGCCCCTGATGCAAAAAATCTAGTATCACTCTCATCCTTATCAATAGTAGCGTCTAATTTAACCCCAGCTACCTTTTTGCTAAAACGCATGAAGTAATTTTCGGTATTCACAAAATTAATATCTCCTGCTGTGACACTCCAATTTTTACTATATAGCTCAATAAATACTCTATCAAATTCATCCAATCTCTGTGTGAATCCGTTCTCTTGAAGAGGAATGTTGGTATCTGTAATAGAACCTCTTATCTTTACTTTTTCAGATAAATTACCTGATATTTGCAAATCTAAATTAGAATTTACTACGGCGTCTTGGTTATTACCAATAGTCAATCCTCTTGAGATACTTCCACTGGTGTTCAATCCGTCAAAAGGTATGAATTTATTTTTCTGATCCTTACTCTTTACACTATACAACCTTGAGAGGTCTGTAACCTGTGGTACTATTAACTTTTTATCAAACTTGGAATATACCCTGGTTAAAAATTCAGGTAAGGCGTTATATTCAATACTAATATCCGGGTATTTTCGCTTGTCAATAATCAGCTGAGCCTTCGCAAAATTTATCCTATAATCGGTCGTATCAATTTGTTGTTTTAACCGATAGAGTACTCTAAAATTATAGGGACTTATGCTCACCGAATCTATTTGAATAGTATCGGAAACAACATGTATTGTTTTGGTTCGAAAATTTTTAGTGCCTTTTTGTGCATTAGAAGAAAACCCTAATAAAATCAGAAATATGCATATAGTTTTCTTCATCAATTACACAAACGTTTTGATAGTAAAAATAGTCTAAAATTTAAATGAGTAGAATTCTAAATCAAAAATTAAAAAAGTGATTGTTGTTCTGGTGGATTTTCATGTTCTAAGAGCCAGCGTTTACGCCATATTCCTCCAGAATAGCCTGTAAGTGAACCATCACTTCCAATTACACGATGGCATGGAATAACGATCCAAATAGGATTTTTCCCATTTGCTGATGCTACTGCCCTAATTGCTTTTACATCACCCATCTCTTCACTCTGCTTTAAATACGATTTTGTTTCGCCATACTTAATTTGGCCTAAGGCTTTCCAAACTTCTTTTTGGAATTCAGTTCCCTGGGGGTTTAGTTTTAAGTTGAATGTTGTTCTCTTTTTTTGAAAGTATTCCTCTAATTGTAGAACACAATCTTGCAAGCATTCTGGAATTTTAGTCGATGTTTCCATTACACTATCTACAACGGTAATTGAGGATATTCCGTCATCATCGCCTATAATTCTGGCAATGCCTATGGGTGTTTTATAATATGTTACTTTATCAAATTCCAAAAACTTCCTTTGAATTTTCAGTGGTTATATGGGCAATTTCCTGAGGTGTTAAATTATAAATATCTACCAACTTATCCAACACATTTATAATATAACTACTTTCATTTCGCTTTCCGCGATAAGGAACCGGTGCTAAATAAGGTGCGTCTGTTTCCAATACGATATGACGGAGTTCTATTTCAGTTAAAAATTTATCAATACCTCCATTCTTAAAGGTTACAACACCCCCTATCCCTAGCTTCATATTAAAAGAAATAGCTCGTTTGGCTTGTTCTAATGTTCCGGTAAAACAATGAAAAATTCCATATAATTTAGTATCCTGTACCTCTTCCAATACGTCAAAAATTTCGTCAAATGAATCGCGGCAGTGTATTACTATGGGTAATTCCTTTTCTTTTGCCCACTCGATTTGTTTTTTAAATGCATCCTGCTGCTGCTGCAAATATGTGGTATCCCAATACAGATCGATTCCTATTTCTCCAACAGCATAGAATTTTTTGTTGTCTAACCATTCTTTTACTAACAGCAATTCTTCCAGATAATTTTCTTTCACACTTGTTGGATGTAAACCCATCATCAAAAAAATATGTTCAGGAAAATCTTTTTCAAGATTTAGCATTGCTTCGGTATAACTTGAATCAATAGCAGGGATAAAAAAACGCGATATGCCCTTGTCTATCGCCCGTTGCATCATGGTATTTCTATCTACGTCAAATTTTTCAGAGTATAAGTGGGTGTGTGTGTCAGTGATTATCATTCTTATTCTTTATAATTTGCAAAGATAATTATAATGTTTAGTTGATTTTTTATAGTTTAGCATTATTCTTTAATATTTATAAATGAAAATATTTCACAATGCACGTTGTAGTAAAAGCCGGCAAGGTTTACAGTTATTAGAAAGTGCCGGCCAAGATTTTGAAATTGTGGATTATCAAAATAATCCCCCAACAGTACAAGAACTCAAAGAAATTCTCAATATGTTAGGCTTTACTCCTATCCAATTGGTCAGAAAAAATGAAGCAATTTGGAAAGAAAATTATAAAAATAAAGAACTAACTGATAATGAGATCATTAAAGCAATGTGCGACAATCCTAAATTAATAGAAAGACCAATCGTTATTAAAGGTAATAAAGCCGTTCTTGGCAGGCCTCCAGAAAATATTAAACAGCTCCTTTAGCAAATTGACTTGTGGTTTTTGGGTAGGTATGAAAATACCCAAAAACGCTATTTTTTAATTCCGCTTAAATTCTTAAATTCGCACGCTAAGAAAAAATCATATGAGTCTGAAAAAGGTTATTCTACTTATTAGTTTCTTACTCTTATGGTTTTATACATTTAGCCAGCATCCAACTGTTACCAAAATTACCGTTTCTGGAAGAATTTTAGATTCTTTAACACAACAACCTATCGAATTTGCAACTATCTCTTTTAAAAATTACAAAGGAATAGTTGGTACTACATCCGATAAAAATGGTAATTTCAGCATGCCTATTAACGCTGGCTTGTACACCGTAAAAATCGAATTTCTTTCTTATACTCCTATACAATTAGACAATAAAGAACTTAGTGTTAATACGAATTTAGGAGTTTTCAATCTATCCTTTAGTGTTGAAAATTTAGATGAAGTTAAAATTATAGCTGAAAAAAAATTAGTAGAATTTAAAGTTGATAGAAAAATTTACAATGCCTCCAAAGACATCGCAAACAAAGGTGGAAATGCGATAGATGTATTAAATAATACACCATCGGTTAGGGTTGATGATGATGGTAGTGTAATTATGAGGGGTACAAGTGCTACTGTTTTAATTGATGGTAAACCTTTATTCGGACTAAATAATGGTACCGATATTCTAAGTTCAATTCCATCGAACACGATTGAAAAAGTTGAAATCCTTACACGTTCAGCCAAATATAGTGCAGAAGGTGGGGCAATTTTAAATATAGTTACTAAAAAGAGAAAAGGTACAGGCTTGAGTGGTTCAATCGATGTGCATTTAGGTTCTCCCGATGACAATGGGGCTTCTACTTTTTTAAATGAAAATACAGATAAGATCAATATTTTTTCAACCATTAGTTTTAATAATGAAGAGAAAATTAAGCGTACAACAATCAGCCAATCATTTTTAGATACTAATGATGCTAACACCGGTTCTTTTGAGCAAATCCGTAAAGATGAAAATCAACGGAATAGTTTCTTATTTAGTCTGGGTAGTGATTTTTATCTTGATAATAATAATACCTTAACTACTTCATTCTTAATCAATACAAATAATAAAAATTTTATTTCGAGCTTACGTTTAGATGACTTTGATGCGGGTACTATTTTAGAACGATCAGCTAATAGAAACGCACGTGATTTTGACGATGTTTCAAAAATTGAACTATTTTTAAACTATACTACAAAATTTAATAACGACGGTCATCAACTTTCTTTTGATTTTAAATATGACAATACTATTTCTGAAAACAATGCTGATATCGTTGAAGAAACAATACAACCTATTTCAGAAATTATAAATCAAAAAGTTGCTAAAGATCAAAATCTCGATAATTTTTTATTTCAGTTAGATTATGTACTTCCTTTTAGTGAAACGAAAAAAATAGAGTTAGGCTATAAAGGTACATTTCGTTTATATGAAAACAAGTATAAGGTAAGTCAGTTTGACGAAATGCTTAGAGATTTTGTAACTGTTGGTGGATTTTTCGATAGTATCAACTATGACGAGAAAGTCCATGCTTTTTATGGGCAATATAGTGCTACACATAGTAATTTTTCTTATTCATTGGGTCTAAGAACAGAAATTTCTGATCTTTCCATAGGAGAGAATTCTTCGAATAATCCCATTAGTAAAAAATATACAGATTTATTTCCATCTGCCACCTTGGCCTATGAATTTAAAGATGGTGGTTATATATCAGTTGATTATCACAGGGGAATTGAAAGGCCTGAAATATCACAATTAAATCCTTTTATATCTTTAGATGATGAGCGTTTCCAGTCAATTGGAAATCCAGATTTAAACCCTTACTTTAATAATTATTTCGAATTATCATATGGTAAAGATTATGAAAAAATATCTTTAATTTCATCTGTATTTCTCAATTATGCCAAGAATCCGTTTTTAACGATCATACAAAATGTTGGACAAAATGATGACGGTTCAGCTATTTTTAGAAGGACGCCAATTAATAGTGGTAATAAAAATTTTATTGGTGTTGACGTAAATTTAACGTATAATCCCTTTAAAGGAATACGTTTTGGAACTTATGTAAATCCTTCTAATTTAGATATTTCTGATACTGTAGATAATCTT
>Ga0209633_10001110_pt1 | contig 28987 bp, 26 predicted proteins | sample Cruoilmetagenom1_FD_187290 | JGI IMG/M metagenome (GOLD analysis project Ga0209633, IMG submission 187290) | Oil polluted marine microbial communities from Coal Oil Point, Santa Barbara, California, USA - Sample 1 (SPAdes) (version 2) | ecosystem: Environmental > Aquatic > Marine > Oil seeps ... | reverse complement strand
AAGAATAAACCCGGGAGATAAAGAGCATACTGTTACTAAAATTTTAAAAATTACTTCAGGATCAACACCAGAAATTGGAAAATATGTTGATGATGTGTATAAATCGATCATTGTAGCAGGTACTCATTTAGCGCCATCAATTAAAGTGGCCGAAGCAGCAAAAGTAATTGAGAATTCTCAACGTGATATTAATATTGCATTTGTAAATGAATTGTCTAAGATTTTTCGTTTAATGGATATCGATACCAATGAAGTTCTTGAGGCAGCCGGAACAAAATGGAACTTTTTACCTTTTAGACCAGGCTTAGTTGGTGGTCATTGTATAGGTGTAGATCCTTATTATTTAGCTCAAAAGGCGATGGAATTAGGATATAATCCTGAAATTATCTTAGCAGGAAGACGTTTGAATGATAGTATGGGGCCTTTTGTGTCTCAAGAAACTGTAAAAATGATGATTAAGGAAGGAATTCCTATTAAAGATGCAAATGTATTGGTATTGGGTATTACCTTTAAAGAAGACTGTCCAGATATTAGAAATTCAAGAGCTATTGATATTGTTAGGGAGTTTGAAACCTATGGGGTTAATGTCGATGTATTTGATCCATGGGCAACCGTTTCAGCAGTAAAACATGAATATGGAATAGATTTAATATCATCCATAAATGATATTGATAAAAAATATGATAGTATTGTTGTTGCGGTATCTCACAAAGAGTTTATTGCACTAGATTTAAATGATTTGGTTGCTGACAATCACATAATTTTTGATGTAAAAGCAACATTTTCAAAAGAAAAATCACATAGTAGATTATAAAAAGTATTCAGTCACCAGTTGGCAGTCATCAGTTGAGAATAACTGATTACAGATATAGACTGATAGTTTAAAAATTGTCCTCTTGATGGGGCTTTAGGGGTGTTTTTAAATAATATACCTAAATTAAAATTATAAATATTCGTCTTTGCGAGAAATTGTTAAAGCAATTTCGTGGCAATCTCATAGGCAAACACTTAAACTTAATAAATAGGTTTAGAAATGTTTTTGTAGGGTCACTTTTTGAATCAATAGAGATCACCACGTCGCTCCTCTCCTTGTGATGACATTTAGTTTTCAAGGATACTCCTAAGGGCTGAGATTGTAGTCGAAATATAAATATGAAGAATAAAAATTGAGAATGAAAGAAAATAAAAAAAGTAAAGTTTTAGTAACCGGAGCTGCCGGATTTATCGGCCATCATCTTTCAAAATTATTAGTTAAAAATGGCTATAGTGTTGTAGGAATAGATAATATCAATGATTATTATGATCAAAATTTAAAGTTAGCCCGATTACAAGATTTAGGAATTAATACTACGAAAATTGAAGAAAACATACCGTTGGAAGGTAGTATTACTTTTGTAAAATTAGACTTGCGAAATGCTAATGATGTAATGGCTTTGTTTGAAAAAGAAAAGTTTGATTATGTAGTGAATTTAGCAGCACAAGCTGGTGTACGATATTCATTAGAAAACCCTCAATCATATATTGACAATAATATCACAGGTTTTTTAAATATTTTAGAGGGGTGTAGAAAATATCCTGTAAAACATTTAGTGTATGCATCTTCAAGTTCGGTATATGGTTTGAGTGAAGAAATTCCATTTTCAACAAGTTGCCATACCGACCATCCATTAGCAATGTATGCAGCCAGTAAAAAAGCAAATGAAATGATGGCACATTCATATGCGCATTTATTCAACATACCAAGTACGGGATTGCGATTTTTTACAGTATATGGTCCTTGGGGAAGGCCCGATATGGCACTGCATATTTTTACAAAAGCCATTGTTGAAGACAAAGAGTTTGAAGTGTTTAATCATGGTAATATGAGTAGAGATTTCACTTATGTTGATGATATTGTAGAAAGTGTAAAACGATTGATTCCGAAACCGCCTCAAGCAAATAACCCTAAATTTGATCCTAAAAAGCCGAACCCTTCAATGAGTTCTGCCCCTTATCAATTATTTAATGTTGGTAATAATAGCCCGGTAGCCTTAATGGATTATGTACATGCAGTAGAAAATGCCTTAGGTAAAAAAGGAAAAATTGTTTATAAACCTATGCAGCCTGGTGATGTCTCTGCTACTTATGCCAATGTTGAAAGTTTGTTTGACTATATTGACTTTAAACCTTCTACTACTATTGAAGAAGGAATTAAGGTATTTGTAGATAAATATTTAGAGTTAAATAGTTAGGTATTAGTTCTTAATTTATTTAACTATTTATAAAAATAGTAAGTCAAGGTTAAAATCTATTATCCTTGGCTTTTTTTTGCACTATAAAATTGTTAATTAGTCTGTTGATTTTTCAGTTATATTACTATAAAATACCACTATTTTTTACTATTTAAAATTTATATTTGTATGATATAGTGCGGTTGGTTATTCCTATTTTTTAATAAATTGGGAGTGACAATAGCGGAGCTATGTTATTAATTATTATTTGATCTATAATTATTCATAAAATAAAAACAAGTGCTTAAACTTATTGGAAGAAAAAAAATGCTTTTTACTGATGATTTAACTAGTCGTGATAAAGAATTGTCTGAAATTGTGTCTTCTAGTAAATTTCTAGTTTTAGGAGGTGCAGGCTCTATTGGGCAAGCAGTGGCAAAAGAAATTTTTAAAAGAAGTCCTCAAAAGTTACATATTGTAGATATTAGTGAAAACAATATGGTTGAATTAGTTAGAGACATAAGAAGTAGTTTTGGATATATCACAGGTGATTTCAAAACATTTGCATTAGATATAGGTTCTATTGAATATGATGCTTTTTGGGCGGCAGATGGAGATTTTGATTATGTATTAAATTTATCAGCAATTAAACATGTTCGAAGTGAAAAGGATTCCTTCACATTAATGCGGATGATAGAAACAAATATTTTTAATACTGATAAAACAATTAAGCAAGCAATTAAAAAAGGTGTTAAAAAGTATTTTTGTGTTTCTACAGACAAGGCAGCAAACCCTGTTAATATGATGGGAGCGTCAAAAAGGATTATGGAGATGTTTGTGAATAGAAGAAGTGTAGATATTAATATTTCTATGGCACGTTTTGCAAATGTTGCATTTTCCGACGGTTCGTTATTATATGGTTTCAATCAACGTATTCAAAAAAAACAACCAATCGTAGCTCCAAATGATATTAAAAGATATTTTGTCATTCCTCAAGAATCAGGAGAATTATGCTTAATGTCATGTATTTTTGGTGATAATAGAGATATTTTCTTTCCTAAATTGAGTGAGAATTTGCATCTAATTACCTTTTCGGAAATTGCGATAAGATATTTAGAAGCAAGAGGGTTAGAGCCTTTACTATGCAAAAGTGAGGATGAGGCAAGAGATTTTGCAAAGACATCTTTATATAAAAATAAATGGCCTTGTTTATTTACTGAGAGCGATACTACTGGAGAAAAGGATTTTGAAGAATTCTTTACTGATGATGAATTGCTTGATATGAACAAATTTCAAAACCTTGGAGTTATTAAAAATGGGCTTTATTATGATAATGATATGTTAGAAATATTTGCAAATACTATTTCTAAATTTAGGAAGGACGGAAAATGGAGTAAAAAGCAACTCGTAGATTTATTTCATAAAATGATTCCTAATTTTGAACATATAGAGACTGGGAAGTTCTTGGATAGTAAAATGTAATTATTATATAATTTAAAGCATAAATTAAAAATTTAATGAACAAAATCAGTGTAGGTTATTTTGCAGATGGTCTTTGGTCTCATGAAGCATTTATATTATTGATAAATGATATTTCAATTGATATAAAATTTATCGTGCCAAGAATTGATACAAAAGATAGTACTTTGAAAAGTTTTGCAAGTAAGTATAATATTGATTATTTGCATGGCGAAAAAATAAATAGTGGTGAATTTTTAGAGAAGGCCAAGAGATATGATTGTGATCTCTTTGTTTCAATGAGTTTCAATCAAATATTCAAGAATGAAATTATAAATTTACCAAGGTATAAAACTATAAATTGTCACGCAGGGAAACTACCTTTTTATAGAGGTCGTAATATTTTGAATTGGGTTTTGATAAATGATGAGAAAGAATTCGGTATTACGGTGCATTTTATTGACGAAGGGATAGATACCGGGGATATTATATTACAGAGAATTTACCCAATTACTGATAAAGATGATTATTCAACTCTTCTTAATCTTGCATATAAAGAATGTGCTATAATTTTATACGATTCGGTAAAATTAGTTCAAATGGGCGAAGTAAATAAAAAAAAGCAAAAAGAAATACATGAAGTTGGTTTTTATTGCGGAGTAAGACGCATTGGTGACGAAATTATAAACTGGAATCAGACAAGTCGTCAAATTTTTAATTTTGTTCGTGCTTTATGCGAACCTGGACCTTTAGCAAGAACCTTTTGTAAAGGGAAAGAAATAAAAATAAATAAGATAAATTTAATTGAAAAAGCACCAATTTATAAATCTACTATTGGTCAAGTTGTTGGTAAAAGCAAAAGTGGTTTTATTGTTAAGACAATTGATACTACTATAGAAGTTGTTGAATATGAGTATGATGGAAGAATTTTAGTAGGCGATCGTTTGAATAACAAAAATTAGTTACAATTATGAGAAATGAAGTTTATATAATTGCAGAAGCTGGAGTTAATCATAATGGGAGTATTGAAATAGCTAAAAAGTTAATTGATGTTGCCGTTGAAGCAGGTGCAAATGCAGTAAAGTTTCAAACTTTTAAGGCAGAAAAATTAGTTAGTATTAATGCTGATAAAGCCGAATATCAAAAAAGAACTACTTCTTCAAAGGAAACACAGTTCGAAATGATTAAAAAGCTTGAACTAGACAAGAATATACATGTTGAACTTATAGCATATTGTGCATTGAAAAATATTAAGTTTCTATCTACTCCATTTGATATAGATAGTATTGATATGTTAAATCAACTAAAATTGGAGATCTTTAAAATACCATCTGGCGAAATCACCAATCTTCCTTACCTTAGAAATATTGGAAGACTTAATAAAAAAGTTATACTATCGACGGGCATGGCTGATATTGATGAGATTAGGGATGCTTTTGATATTCTAACCTCAGAAGGAACTCTAAATGAAAACATAACAATACTTCACGCAAATACGCAATATCCTACTCCTATTGAAGATGTAAATCTAAAAGCAATGCAAACAATAGGTAACACTTTTAAAGTTAAATATGGTTATTCAGATCATACATTGGGTATTGAAGTTCCTATTGCAGCAGTTGCTATGGGGGCAACAGTTATTGAAAAACATTTCACATTAGACCGAACAATGGATGGACCAGATCATAAGGCTTCACTTGAACCTTTAGAGCTAAAATCTATGGTTACTGCAATTAGAAATATTGAAAAAGCTTTGGGAGATGGAATTAAACGTTGTTCTAATTCTGAAAAACAAAATATCTTGATTGCTAGAAAGAGCGTTGTGGCTAAAGTAGCAATCAAAAAAGGTGAAGAGTTAAATGACAAAAACTTAGCAATCAAAAGACCAGGAAGTGGTATATCTCCTATGCGATGGAATCAAATATTAGGGCAAAAAGCAACCAAAGATTTTAAAATGGATGATCTTATTGAGCTATAATAACTTGTGATAAATATCAAATTATGAAAATCGGTTTGTTAACGAGTTCAAGAGCTGACTTTGGAATTTATTATCCCTTAGTTAAAAGACTTTGGGAAGATAATGCTATTGTTTTAGAACTTATTGTTTTCGGAACTCACTTGAAAAAAGAATACGGTTATACTGTTAATGAAATTGAAGAATTGGGCTTTGAAGTAAAGCATAGAGTAAAAACACAAACAGAAAATAGCGCTCCAATTAATATTTCCAATTCAATAGGTGATACTATTATTAACTTTTCTGAATTTTGGAATAAAAATGTATTTGATTTAGTTTTTGCGTTAGGTGATAGGTATGAAATGTTTGCAGCTGTTAGTGCAGCAAGCCCCTTTAATATTGATATTGCCCACATTCATGCAGGCGAAACTACACTTGGTGCCATTGATAATGCATATAGGCATAGTATTTCTTCTATGTCTAAATACTTGTTTGTAACAACAGAGGTTTATAGAAATAGAGCCATGGAAATTAATAATACACCAGAAAATGCGTACAATGTGGGTGCATTAAGCATTGATAATTTAAAAAATCAAGAACTTTATACCATTAAAGACTTCTATAGTAAATATAATATTGATTTAAATATACCAAGTATATTATCTACTTTTCATCCAGAAACTGTTTCACTAGAAAACAATATACAATATATTGAAGATTTAATTAATGCTTTCAAAGTTCTTAAGGATAAATATCAAATCATTATTACCATGCCTAATTCTGATACAATGGGAGATATGATAAGAGAAAAACTCATTCAATTTGGTAATGATTTTGAGAATATAAAATTAATTGAATCTTTTGGAATGAAAGGTTATTTATCATGTATGAAATACAGTTCAATGTTAATAGGTAATACATCAAGTGGTTTTGTTGAAGCTGCTTTTTTTCCAAAATGGGTTATTAATATTGGAGATAGACAAAAAGGGAGGATAGTTACAGATAACATTCTTAATGTTAAGACAAATGATATTTTAGCAACAGTTGATAATATAGAGCATAGAAAACTACCATCAGATTCAAATATTTATGGGAATGGAAGTGCTGCAAATAAAATTCTTATGAAAATAAAATCACTGTATGGAATTAGATAGCTATACCATAGACATTCACGCTACATTGATAGATGTATTAAAAAAGATAGATCAGCTTCCTTCTTTACAAACGGTTTTCATTTTAGATGAAAGTAAAAAAGTTGTTGGCACAGTTACCGATGGTGATATAAGAAGAGGTATTATAAACGGTTTAGATTTAAACACACCTTTAGAAGCATTTGTTTACAACGACTTTAGTTTTCTCTCAGAAGGAGAAGAGAACTTTTTCAAGTTAAAAGAGTTTAGAAAAAGAAAATTAAAGGCAGTGCCTTTGCTATCCAAGACAGGCACTTTAATGAAGATATATAATTTCTCCGAAATTAAATCGATTTTGCCAATCGATGCGGTGTTAATGGCTGGTGGTAAAGGAGTGAGATTACGACCTCTAACTGAAAAAACACCCAAACCATTACTCAAAATTGGTAATAAAGAAATTATTGCCTATAATTTTGATAGGCTTGCTCAATTCGGAATTTCTAATCAATTTATAACGGTGAATTATCTTGCTAATCAAATCGAAGCGTTTTGTGAAACATATAATACCAACATTTCTTTCAGAATAATTGAGGAGCCTTCAATGCTAGGTACTGCAGGGGCATTAAGTCTAATAGATGATTTTAAAAATGATAATATCCTATTGATGAACTCGGATTTGTTAACTAATATAGATTATGAAGATTTGTATAAGACCTTTATAGGAAGTAATGCAGATATGTTAGTTGCTTCTATTCCTTATGAAGTCAATTTACCTTATGCGGTTTTTGAAGTTGAAAATAGAAACATAAAATCTTTTAAAGAGAAACCAAATTTTACTTATTATGCAAACGCAGGGATATATTTGTTTAAAAAAGAGTTATTAAAGATTGTGCCTAAAAATAAAGAATATAATGCAACAGATTTTATGGAAGATGTCATCGCCAGATCCAATAATTTGATACATTATCCAATTCGTGGTTATTGGCTAGATATCGGTAAACACAAGGACTTTGAAAAAGCCCAAAAAGATATTGCACATATAGATTGGAGTTAATATGTATAAAGAGAAAACTTTTTTAGGAATTATACCAGCTAGAGGGGGAAGCAAAGGGTTACCGAATAAGAACATCAAAGAATTATGCGGAAAACCGCTTATAGCATGGAGTATCGAAGCCGGGATCAAATCGAAATATCTAGATGAGATATTAGTCTCAACTGATAGTGTTGAAATTGCTGAAATTTCAAAAGAATTAGGAGTAAAGGCTCCCTTTTTGAGACCAGAACATTTAGCGAATGATACTGCAAAATCGGTTGATGTTATTAAGCATACAATTGAATTTTATAAAAACATAATTAAAAAGGAATTTGATTACGTTGTTTTATTGGAGCCAACATCACCATTGAGGGAGAGCAAGGATATTGATAAAGCGATAGAATTATTATTGGAATCAAATGCAGTATCCATTGTTGGGATTTGTAAAACGGAAGATCAAAACCCGGCTTTTTTGGTTACAAAAGGCGATAATGGAGAAATTAAGGGTTATGAAAATAAAAATATGGAGGTTTTGAGAAGGCAAGATATAAGAGATGTGTTTTTTTTTGAAGGAACTATTTATATATCCAAAACAGAAGAATTATTAAAAAAGAAAACATTCTATCATGATAAAACAATAGGGTATGTTGTGCCTAAGTATAAGTCTTTAGAAATTGATGACATGGATGACTTTATTATGGTTGAAGCTATTATGAAATATAAAAAATATATATAATGAAATTTCAGGAGAGACTATTAAAGGTAATACCCGGTGGGGCACATACTTATTCAAGAGGTTATGATCAGTATCCTACAAATGCCCCTGAAATTCTTAAAAGAGGGGAAGGAGCATATGTTTATGACGAAAATGAAAGAGAGTTCCTTGATTACGGAATGGCTCTAAGGGCTGTTAATTTGGGTTATGCAAATAAAGAAATTAATCAAGCTGCTTATGACCAAATGAAGTATGGTAATAATTTAACAAGACCTAGTCTGATTGAACTAGAAGCGGCGGAATTATTTGTAGATTTAATTGATGGTGTTGATATGGTGAAATTTACCAAAAATGGCTCAACGGCAACAACAGCTACGATTAAGTTAAGTAGGGCTTATACAAATAGAGAGCTCGTTGCTAGATGTGCTGAACATCCTTTTTTTAGTTATGATGATTGGTTTATTGCTTCTACTCCTATCACTAAAGGAATATCTCGTAAAGATGTTGAAAGCATAAAGTTGTTTAATTATAATAACATTGAATCTCTTGAAAAATTATTTTTAGAAAACCCTGGAGAGATTGCGTGCGTTATTCTAGAACCAGCAACTACAGAACATCCTAAAGATAACTTTTTGCATAAAGTAAAAGATTTGTGCAGAAAAAACGGGGCTGTATTTATTTTAGATGAAATGATTACTGGTTTTCGATGGCATTTAAAAGGAGCTCAACATTATTACAATATAGAATCAGATTTATGCACTTTTGGTAAAGCGATGGCGAACGGGTTTTCTGTTGCAGTTGTTGCAGGCAAGCGCGAAATAATGGAGTTAGGTTCAATCGAATTTGAAGGTAAGGAAAGACTTTTCTTATTATCTACAACCCATGGTGCTGAAATGAATGGACTTGGTGCTTTTGTAAAAGCAACGGAATATATGAGAGATAATGATGTAGCGAATCATTTTTGGGATTATGGAAAGAAACTTATCGATATGATGAACAAAGTAGCAAGAGACTTTGGAGTTGAGAAAAATTTTTTTGCGGGTGGTATTGAATGTAGCCCGTATTATTTAACCTTAGATAAAAATGGTGAAAATTCTTTGGGCTTTAGGACATTGTTTTCTCAAGAAATGATAAAAAATGGAGTTATTATCCCATGGATAGCACTTAGCTATTCTCATGGTGAAGAAGAATTGTTAAAAACTAAGCATGCTCTTGAAAAGACATTAGCGGTTTATAAAAAGGCCCTAGATCATGGCTTTGAAAAGTATCTTTTAGGAGACCCGATTAAACCAGTGTTCAGAAAATTTAATTAACAGATATGCTTGCAAACAAAATTGTAGTGATTACCGGTGGAGGCGGTTTAATTGGTAAAGAATTCACTCGTGCTGTAATTGAAAATAATGGAGTTGTAATCATTGCAGATATAGATGAAAAAACTGGTAAGAAAGCACAAGATGAGTTATCCAAAAAACTTCAATCTGATAACATCGATTTTTTTAAATTAGATATAATCTCAAAAGAATCTCTAAAGAATTGTGTCGATTACTTAAGTGATAAATATGGAAGAATTGATGCTTTGGTAAATAATGCATATCCCAGAAATAAAAATTATGGGAGACACTTTTTTGATGTTGATTATAATGATTTTTCCGAAAATTTAGGCCTTAATCTTGGAGGTTATTTCTTAGCGTCACAACAATTTGCAAAATATTTTAAGAAGCAAGGATATGGAAATATCATTAATATTTCCTCTATTTATGGTGTTATTGCACCAAAATTTGAAGTTTATGAGGATACTTCAATGACAACACCTGTGGAGTACGCAGCCATTAAGTCTGGATTGATTCATTTAACCAAATACATGGCCAAATATTTTAAAGGAATGGATATTAGGGTTAATACCATTTCGCCAGGAGGGATATTGGATAAGCAGCCAGAATCATTTTTACGTATGTATAGGGAAAAGTCTATTACTAAAGGAATGCTAAATCCCCAAGATTTGGTTGGGACACTTATTTATCTCCTTAGCGATATGAGCAAATATGTAAACGGACAAAACATTATTGTTGATGATGGTTTCACATTATAATTAATATGGGATTAATAAATAAAATAAAATATGATATCTATGCTGATAGATTAGGGCCAGATTGTCCATTTACGCACTGGAAGTTGTATTTTAAAAACAGCATGAAAAAACTATGCAAAAAGAAATTTAATTCATTTGCAGATAGTGCTGAATTCAGGGCAGGAGCTTATGCCGTGGTATGTTCTAAAATATCTCTTGGTGAACGCGTTGTAATTAGACCTACTACAATGCTTTTTGCTTTTCCCAATAACACAACTGATGGAAGCATAATTATTGAAGATAATGTAATGCTTGGCTCTGGCGTACAAATTTACACATCAAATCATAGATATGATATAAAGGGAAAGGATAGTATTGACCAAGGATATTCTTCGCCTAAAAGTGTTTTTCTGAGAAAAGGTTGTTGGCTTGGCGCAAATGTTATTGTACTAAATGGAGTTACAATAGGAGAAAATTCGGTAATAGGAGCTGGGAGTATTGTTACAAAATCAATTCCCAGTAATGTTGTCGCTGTTGGGAGTCCAGCAAAAATTGTCAAAAAGATAATTTAATGTATTTTCTCTCTTTTTAAACTACAAAAGGATTTAGTAAACTATTAAATGTAATGTTATTTTAAAATTAACTCATTGAGTTAATATAAATCAATAGTCAGTATGTTAGAAGGTAAAATTTAATTAGTGAATAGTGTAAAAATTAAAAATAGGCTGAATACAACGTCAGGTATGATTGCCGTGACAAGTTTGTCAAATTTAATAGGTAGTATTCTAAATATAGTCGCAGGGTTAATTGTTGCTAAGTTATTGTTACCTGAAGAGCTAGGCCTATTCAACTCTTTTTCAATTTTTACAGGTTATATTATTTTATTGCAAATAGGTATACCAAGTGGCCTTAGTAGAGAATTACCATTTTTTTTTGGGAAAGGAGAAATAGAAAAAGCACACAAATTTGCATCAACAGCTCAATTTTTCTCATTAAGTATAAGTATACTAATTTTAGTAATTAGTATTGTGGTTGCAGGATATTTTTATTATTTATCCTCAATTGATTATGCTTTCGGAAGTATAATCATTGGAATTACTTCTTTTCGTGCTTTTTATGTAACAAAATATTTAAAAATCTTATATCGTTCAAATACCGATTTTAATAAATTAGCAACTATAGATTTCATTTTTGCCGTCATTTCTTTACTCTCAGTAGTTTTTATTTGGTTGTATGGATTTTATGGATTAGGAATTAGAGTATTTTTGACTGTGTTAGTTGAGCTTATTATAAGCTTTTATTGGAGACCGATTCGTATAAAACCAGAATGGTCACTTGTAAGATTTAAAGAATTATTTAAAATAGGAGGGTCGATGTTTTTTGTCTCAAGTATTTATGGTTTATGGCCAACAATTCAACGTACCGTAATTTTGTCTCTTGGAGGAGTAAAAGCATTAGGGTTATTTGCACTAGCTTTTATTGTGCAAAGTATGCTGGGCATTGTTAGTAGTTCTATTAGTAATATTAGTTTTCCAAAAATGAGTTATGCTTATGGAAAAGGAGCAAGTTTTAAAGAAATATTGAATATTCCGCTAACGTTTGTTCTATATGCTATTGTATTACACATAATTGTGGCAATTATTGGTTGGTTTTTGCTACCAATTGTAGTGGAAATGTTTTTACCTAATTATATTGAAGGTACAGAAGCTGCGCAATGGATGCTGATAGTTTCTTTAGTTAGTGTATTAGTTATTTTTTCAAATATATATATGGTCATTAATAGAAATACTGATAGACTTAAGTCTAATGTCCTAGGTATGCTAGTTTGGTTTATTGCTGTTTACGTGCAATATAAATGGTATGGATTTGATTTAATTATCTTCCCAATATCACTAGTAATAGGATATTTATCTTCTTTTATTATTGATGGATATTTTTTTAATAAATATTATATAAATAGTTTAAATAATATTAAAGTGAAAAAGTAAAATGAAACATATATTTACTATTCATTCTCATATTACATTTTTATCAGCCTTAGCGACAGTTGAGTATAACCAGCTAGACAAGAATGATGTTATTTTTATTTGTAATAAGTATAATCCCCCCATTAAACAAGAGAGCAAAATAGAACTTGTTAAATCTTTTGATGAAGTTGAGTCAAATTATAGTATATGGCAGCGATTAACAAATTTTAATTATGGTAATGGTTGTGATAAGTTTATTAGTAATTTAATTAAAAAAATAGATTATGTGGCTTATATAGATTTAATGTCTATGTTTAATCGCTTTTTAGTAACAAATAAACAATGTAAGCAGTTTCACTTTATTGAAGAAGGTTCGGCAAATTATGCTGATTTTGATAGTTTTAGAATGCTAACGGCTGATCTAGATATGTTTCATTGGAGAGTATCTTATAATAAACATTTAAAAGAAATTTTATTATCCGTTTATAGAATGCTTAGGGGGAGATCCCTTAGGATATTAAATTTGCCTATTCAGCCAAATATCTATGCTTTTTTTAAAGAGGTTAATTTTTATGGTTTTAGTGAATATTCATTTCCTAATATACCTAAAAACAAAAAAATAATAATTACATTTTCGTCTATAAAAAGTGAGCTGAACCAAAAGAGCGAGCTAGATGAAAATTTGAATAATAGTTTTATCTGGGTAGGTGATGCTGGGTATAATTTATATGGAATTTCAAAGGATCACTTCAGGAACGCACTATCAAAACTTCTTTTAGAAATTGATAAATCAAAATCTAATAAGGTTTATATAAAGTATAGAGGCTTAGAAACAGAAGAAGAAAGAAAGATTATAGAATCTGTATTTAAGAAATATAATTTCACCATACATTTTATACCTGAAGATGCAGTAGTAGAATATATCTTTATGAATTATAAGAACTTAACTGTTCTTGGGAATTCTTCTTCTTTATTAATATATGCAAAAATATTGGGGCATGATGTTTATTCCATTTTTCCATATATTCCTAATGTATATAACATGCACTTTGCAACAAATTTTGATAAGATTCATAAATTATTAAATTTAAAAGAATGAATATTCTATTTATTGCCTCATTTAGAATAACAGCACATTTGGGAGGAGTTCAACGGGTAACAGAAACCTTAGCAAAAGAATTTACTGATTATGGTTATGATGTATGTTATCTATCTACTTCAAAAGGTAAAAAAGAATTAATAAATGAAATTACCCAGTACTATTTACCAAAAGGGGCAGATTATAATGATATTGATAATATATCATTTTTTAAGAATTTAATTAAGAAAAGAAAAATTAATATAATAATAAACCAAACGGGTTTTTCTACAGGTGATATCAAATTTATTAAGTACAATATTTCATCAGCAATTAAGATTTTAACTGTACATCATAATTGCTTAAAATGTTTAAATGATCAATATCATAATATATATTCACCAACCTTAAAATCAAAAGGATTATTCAAAATTTTCAATAATAGCTTAGGATGGTATGTTTTGCGAAAAATTCATAAAATTAGATACGCAAAGATTATTAAAGAAACGATTAATTTATCTGATAAAGTTGTTTTACTATCAGAAAAATTTATTCCAGAAATAAATTTTTACTTACCTAATTTTAAACCTTCTAAAGTAATTGGAATTCCAAATCCAAATCCTTTTTCTAATATAAAAGCTACTAATTTTGATGAAAAGGAAAATATATTATTATATGTCGGTAGATTAGAATATGTTCAAAAAAGAGTAGATCGATTAATAGAAATTTGGAAAGAACTTTATAGTAAATTTCCAGATTGGGTATTCCACTTAGTTGGAGACGGTTCAATGAAAAATGAGTTGGAAAAAATTATTAAAGATAATGATATTGGAAATATAGTTTTACATGGATTTAAAGATCCTGTTCCTTTTTATAATAAGGCAAAGGTATTTTGCTTGACTTCTGAATTTGAAGGGTTTGGTATGGTACTAGTAGAGTGTCAAACTTATGGTGTTGTACCTGTAACCAACAAAAGTTTTACTTCTATAGATGAAATAATTGCAAATGATAAAACAGGAATAATAATTGATGATTTTAATTTGGAGAATTATGTTGAAAAATTACACCTTTTGATGAAAAATTCAGAAAAACTTCAAAAAATGAGTCAAAATGCTCACAAATATATTGATAAATTTAATTCGCAATTAATAGCAAAATGTTGGATAGAACATTTTGAAATTTTAGCTAGAAATGATTAGTCAAAAGGAAAATATAGTTTATAGTTGGATAGCTTTTATAGCTTGGCCTTTTGCTGTATTTATATATGCTATTAAAAATTTTTATAATAGAAATAACCAGAACTTAATACTTGCTTTTTCATTTTTATTCGGATATAGTGTGTTTCTATACTCAGGAGATATTTTACGTTATGAGTCGGCTTTTGGAGAAGTTTTTTCATACACTTGGGATGATTACCTTTATTTATTAACACATACTCTGTCTGCAGAAAAAGATTTGAATTACTCAGTTAATGCTCTAATAAGAACACCTGATATTTTTGGTCTAAGCCTTAGCTTCATTGTAAGCAGATTCACAGAGAACCCAAGGTGGTTTTGGGCTTGTGTTTCACTTATTCACACGTTCTTTATATTAAAATTCTTTAATACAATTAACTATGAAACTAATTGGATCAAAAGTTCGTTAGCTCAAAAAATATTTTTGGTAGGTCTTGCTTTTATCATACCGTTTTATGTAGGTGTTACTGGAGTTAGGTTTTGGCCAGCATTATTTTTGTTTACTATCTATGCAATGAAATTTATGCATCATAAAAAACTAAAGTATCTAATATTAGCGGCAATGAGCGTATTGATGCACTATAGTTTTATTTTGCCTCTTATTGTATTGATAATTGCAATGCTCATACCTAAAAAAAGAATAATTTATATATTTTTAATAATTGGCGGGATTGCTATTTTTGCTGCCAGTTCTATTTCTTCTTCATTAAATACAATTAAAAATATTTCTTCAAGTTTAGATGATACAACTATTGATGATTCTACTGATATCTATACCAATGAAGCTGCTATTGAGCAAAAGAAGAATAGTTTACTTCAAGCCAACTGGTATGTAAAACTTAAAGCGGATTCTATTCTATACTTTTTAATATTAATAGGTATTTTAGATGCTTTAGGAATATTACGTTTTAAAGAAAATCAATTTTTAAGAACTACATACCCAATATTTGTAGCTTTTCTTATATTAACTTTGTTGACTAAGGATTTAGCCTCTATTTCAAGGTTTAGATATGTTTTCTATCTATTAATTTTAAGCAGATATGTTATTTTAGTAGGAATTCAACCATTAAATAATAGTTTGAGATTTATTTCTTATTTATTTTCACCTATTTTATTACTATATGTTATAGTTTCTCTAAGAGCTGGATTTTATTATGTTGATCCAATATTATTAATTAATAATTCAGTACTAACTTTCTTTATGCATAGTGATGTTAGTTTGTCTGAATTTTTGGTGGGTCACTAACTGTATAATTTTTTTATAAAATAGTAGTTATAGAATTACTTATTTCTTTAATTTAATCTTTAATTAAATTTTATGTGTGGTATATACATGACCAATATTTCTTATCAAGAAGCTCAGGTTCAAAAAAAACTTGAGTCTATTTCATTTAGAGGTCCTGATAATTTAGGAATAAAGAGACTCAATTCTGTTTTATTAGGTCATTTACGCTTGTCAGTAATAGATATTGATGAGAGATCTAATCAGCCTTTTGTTATTGATAATTTGAGCATAACATTTAATGGGGAAATATATAATTATAAAGATATCAGAAAGGAACTTATAATTTTGGGATACTCTTTTCATACCGAAAGTGATACAGAAGTGTTATTGCTAGGTTATAAGGAATGGGGAAGTCAGATATTAGATAGGTTAAATGGAATGTTTTCTTTTTGTATTTATGATGAAAATAGCGATAAAATATTCTGCGCTAGAGATAGAATTGGCGTAAAACCATTTTTTTATTATTGGAAAAATGGAAAATTTGAAATATCGAGTCAATTAAGACCGTTAATTAATAGTAGTAGTAGAATATGTGATAAATCAGTATCTATATACCTTGATAGTGGCTACATTCCAAGCCCACATTCAATTATAGAAGATGTTTATAAATTACCTCCAGGAAATTACCTAGAAATTGATAATAAAACTCAAACATTAAAAATTAAAGAATATTGGAATCTAAAACCTGTAGAAATAAAAGATATTACTTATGAAGATGCTAAAGATCATTTACATACGTTATTAACTGATGCTGTTAGAATTAGACTACAATCTGATGTGCCATTAGGAACATTTTTATCTGGAGGAATAGATTCTGCATTAGTATCTAGTATTGCATCAAAAATTTCAAAAGAGCAGGTAAATACCTTTACGATTGGATTTGAAGACCCTAATTATGACGAAAGTAAGGTAGCTGCTCAATATGCTAAAATTATAGGCACTAATCATACAGAAACAATTTGTGGCCCAAATGAAGTATTATTAATGCTACCTAAACTAATAAAAGTCTTTGACGAGCCATTCTCAGATAGTTCAGCATTACCTTCTTTGTTATTAAGTTCAATTACAAAAAAACATGTTACTGTTTCTTTGTCTGGTGATGGAGGCGACGAGAGTTTTTTTGGATACTCATACTATGATTTGATTAAAAAATTTAAGAAGATTGGTTTCTTACCATATTTTTTTAGAAAAATACTGTCTAAAATCAAATGGAGTAAAATCTTAGGTGGTAGACCTGAAACTATAAAAGAAATTTTCAGATCAAAGGATAGTTTAGATCTATATAAAAGAAGAATTTCGGGATTTGATACTTTACAACTGAAAAAAGATCATGAATGGAAGAATAGTTATGACAAGTATAAAAAATTTTCAACTAGTGCTTTTCAACAAGTGGCAGATTTGTGCATAAAATTGTGGTTAGAGAATGATAGTTGCACCAAAGTTGATAGGTCGAGTATGGCCTATTCATTAGAGATAAGAAGTCCGTTTCTTGATTATAGAATAATTGAATTTGCTAGAACTTTACCCGTGAATTACAGGTACAGAAATGGTATAAAGAAAAAAATGCTTAAAGATATTTTAAATGAATATATACCAGAAAAGGTATTTAATCAACCCAAAAGAGGGTTTGCAATTCCACTTCATAAGTGGATTCGGAATGATTTGAAAAAAGAAATTTTGTCTGAACTTAGTGATGAATTTCTAAAAAAGGTGCCAAATTTGGATGTTCAAAAATTTAAAGTTAAATTAAGTGATCACATGGATGATAAATATAATTATCACACCGAAATTTGGCGAGTATACCTTTTAGCTAAATGGTATAAAGAATTTAATTTTTAGTAATAATGATAAATAGATTGATAAATTTTTACAGAAGGATATTTTGGACTCCTGAAAAATATGCTCGACATTTAGGTGTTAATATAGGAGTTGGCTGTTTTATTTCCACTAAAAGTTTTCCTTCCGAACCGTATTTAATTACCATTGGAAATCATGTTAGAGTCGCCACTGATGTATCTTTCTTCACACATGGAGGGTTATGGTCGCAAAGGAAAAAACATAAAAATTTAGACTATTTTGGTAAAATTTATATAGGAAATTATACATATATAGGAGAAGGTGCTAAAATTATGCCTGGCGTTACTATTGGAGATGATGTAATAGTCGGTGCAGGTTCTATAGTTACTAAAAGTGTTGAGAATGGTTCAATTGTTGCTGGTAACCCTGCTAGAGTTGTAGGAAAAACGGAAGATTTTGTTAAAAAAATTCAAGCAATTAGTCTACCAACATTTTCTATGACCTATGAAGAAAAGAAAAGAAAACTTCTCTCTCTTGCTGAAGAAAAGTTCATAAAAAAATAAGCAGTTATAGGTTATTATGGATTTAATTAATCAATTGAAGAATAATTATTATAATATTCGAGGCTTTAGAACAGATCGAAAAATTATCGTTATTGAGTCAGATGATTGGGGAGGAATAAGGACTAGATCGAAAAAAGATTATGAGTTATTAAACTCAAGAAAAATAATATCAGAAAGTGCTTTCAATAGATATGATTCCCTTGAAGACAATTCTGATTATGAGAGCTTATTTGATATGTTAAGCTCTGTAAAAGATAAAAACGGAGAGTCACTTAAAATAACAACAAATTTTATAGTTACCAATCCTGATTTTGATAAAATCAGAAAAGATAAATATGAAAAATATCATTTTGAAACTTTCACATCTTCATATGATAGATATAACAAGCAGAATAATACTCTCGATCTAATTAAAGAAGGAATTGATAATAATCTTATTTATCCGCAATTTCATGGTAGAGAGCATGTACAAGTTGAGTATTGGATTCGAGACTTAAATAAGGAATTTCCGAAATTATTAGAAGGATTTAATCATAATTTTTTTTCGTTTAGTATAAATGAAGTAAGCCATTACAGCTATCTTTCTGCTTTTATGTGTTTGTCTCCGAATGATTTGAATCCAGTTAAATTGAGAATAACTGAAGGGTTAGATATTTTTAAAAAAATTTTCAACTATAATTCGATTTCATTAATTGCGCCTGAAAACCATATTCATAATGAATTATTAAAACACAGTGCAAGTTTAGGAATAAAAACAATTCAAGGAGCTAGGGTTGGTTTAGCTGGACTACATTTTGATCAAGATAGAGAAAAAAGAAGACGATTTTTAGGGTTTAAAAATAATTATAAGCAATTGGATCTAGTAAGAAATGTGGTATTCGAACCATCTGCATCATCTATTGATTGGATTTCTAAAAGTTTTAAGGAAATTGAAAATGCATTTTTTTGGAAAAAGCCTGCTGTCATTTGCTCACATAGATTTAATTATATAGGAAAATTAGAACTAAACAATAGAGAAAAAGGATTATTACAGCTTAAGCAACTAATTTCTCATGCCCAATATAAATGGCCGGAAATCGAGTTTATGACTACTGAAGAATTATATAATTTAATAGTAGAAGAGACTATCAATAAGAAATAAAAATTGGCAAGAACGAATGAAGAGGATGTCATTTGTTGTTAACAAAAAAGATATTGGTTTGCGGATGGCATATTTTTTAAGCCTCAATGTACCTTACAAAAGTCTCTACAATGTTCTGAATAGGGAATGTAAAGAAAAATTGCAAGCCTTGAATCCATTTAAGCATTAGCAACTTATTGATTCAAAATATCAAAATGAAGATTTAGTTCAGCGACTTTTATATGCTGATATAGAAATACTTTTACCCAATACTTATTTGGAAAAAGTAGACAAAGCTACTATGTTGTCAAGTGTAGAATCGAGAATTCCTTCTTTAGATAACGATTTAACTAATTATGTACTTGGTTTACCCAGTTCATTAAAAGTAAAAAATGGAGTTTAAAAATATCATAAATAACTAGTGAAGCCACAAAAAAAAATTCTTTTTGTTTTACCCACTTTACACGCTGGAGGAGCTGAAAATTATGCATTACGGTTCATTAATTATTGTAAAAATGAGTACGTTTTTTATGTTATATCTATAAATATTGAAAAAGGAGATTTACATAATGAATTCATCAAAACTGGAGCTAAAATATATTATCAATCAACAGGTTATATAAACCCAATTAAGCTTTTTAAATTTTATAATTTTTTAAAAAATAAAAAATTTGATACTATTTGCTCTTTCAATGGTAATTTTGGAGGTTTTCCTTTATTGCTTGCAAAATTGTCAGGTACTCAAAATAGAATAGCATTTTATAGAAGATCAACAAATGCTTTTGGTAATAATGGGTTAAAAGTGTTATATAATAATTTTGTAACTTTTTTAATAAGGAAGTGTGCAACAAAAATTCTATCGAATAGCGAGTTCGCTTTTATAAATTTTCATAAAAATATTTACTTAAGCGATGCGAGATTTGGCATAATCTCCAATGGTGTTGATGCGTCAAAATTTAATTTAAACACATCAAAAGAAGAAGCTAGAAAACAACTTAATATAGCTCAAAATTTATTCGTAATAGGTCATGTGGGTCGATTTGATCCGGCAAAAAATCATCAAACAATATTTAAAGCAGCCAAGCTACTTATCAAACAGAATAATGATATTTTATTTTTATTTTGTGGTAGAGGTACTGATAGTAATAATTTTAAAAATGAATTGGTAAAATATAGTATCCAAAATAATACAAAAATATTAGGTTTAAGGGATGATGTTGAAACTGTTTATAGAGCTATGGATATCTTTTATTTTCCATCAGTAACTGAAGGACAGCCCAATGCTTTAATAGAAGCAATGTTTTGTGGAATTCCAATAGCTGCATCTAATATAGAGCCAATAAAAGAAGCTGTTCCAACTCAAATTTTTAAACACTTGGTAGACCCCATAAATGTTGAACATCATCTTAATTTATTACAAAAAATAAAAGAAGATATTGATTTTAGAGAGAAGTTAATTCAAAAGGAATGGGCGGTTAAAAAATTTAATAGAGATTTTAATTTTGAGCTTTTTAAACAAGTAATCTAAAATGCAAAAAAAGGTTTTGTTTGTACATGATGGCCCTTTATATAAAGATGAATTCAACAATTATTATGGTATACATTTTACAAATTATTTGATAAAGCGTTATTTGAATCTTGGTGGTTTTGTTACTTTTTTGATAAGAGTTATTGATATCAAAAAGGAAAATGCAAAAAACTTTACTTTGCTTGACTCCAACAGTTTTGATGTTATTAGGGTGCCAAATTTTAAATCTTTTTATAAATACTTCAAAACTCGTTCAAAAGCAAAAAAAATCATTTCTCAGGCTATTTTAGATCATGATATAATAATTGCCAGGCTACCAAGTGGGATTGGGAATATTTCTGTTTATTATGCACAAAAGTTTGGAAAGCCTTTACTTGCTGAAATGGTTGCTTGTACTCTAGATGCCTACTGGTATCATAGTTTTAAGGGAAAACTTATTGCACATTATTCTTATTTGAAGCAAAAAAGAATAAATAAAAAAATAGACTTCTGCATTTATGTAACAAAATATTTTTTGCAGAAACGATACCCGATAAGAGGTAAGGCAATAAACTGTTCTAATGTTCAAATTAATAATTTGGACGAAGAAGCTTTAATAGATAAAATATCTAAAATAAAAAACAGGAATCCAAACTCTCCAATAATATTAGGTTCCATCGGAAATGTTTCAATTCCGTACAAAGGACATAAGGACGTTATCAAGGCTATGTCTATTCTTAAACAAAAAGGTTTCAAGTTTGAATACCAAATTGTTGGGCAAGGAGATTCTAGTAAGTTAAAACAATATATTAATAAGAAAAAACTTTCAAAAGAAATCTTAATTAGAGGTCCTCTAAAACATAGTGATATATTTAATTTTATTGATATGATTGATATTTATATTCATCCCAGTCATACAGAAGGATTACCGCGAGCACCCATTGAAGCAATGAGCAGGGCATGTCCGGTGATAGGATCAGATGCAGGTGGAACGCCAGAATTGCTTAGTAATGATTTTATATATAAAAAAAGGAATATTACTCAACTAATGAAATTGCTTAGTGAAATAAGTGAGGAAAAATTGTTAATTGAATCAAAAAGAAGTTTTTTAACTGCCAAAGAGTACCAAAAATCAGCGCTTAATCAAAGAAGAATTAATTTTTATAAACTTTTCTTAGTTGAGACTTCAAATGAATATTTAGATAATAAGAAACAAAATATAAAGAATTGATTGAAAAAAAGAAAAAAATACTTTTCGTGGCTTCTTTGGATACGCATTTAACGAGCTTCCATTTGCCTTATATAAACTGGTTTAAAGATCAAAATTATGAAGTTCATTTGGCTTATAGAGGTTCTAGTATAATTCCAAATGTTGACAAAATTTGGAAAATTCCATTTGAAAGGTCTCCTTTTTCCTATTCAAATTATAGAGTTTATAAAGAATTAAGAGATATTTTAAATAATAATTATTATGAACTAATACATTGCCATACACCAATGGCTTCTTTTGTAACAAGATTAGCAGCTATTGAAACACGAAAGAAAGGGACAAAAGTTTTATATACGGTTCATGGGTTTCACTTTTTCAAAGATGGACCTGTTAAGAATTGGTTGCTATATTTTCCTTTAGAGAAATTTATGTCGAGATATACGGACGCCATAATTACAATAAACAGAGAAGATTTTGAAATTCTTTTTAAAAAAAAGTTTTATTCAAAAGGGAAATATCAAATAAATGGTATTGGACTGGATCCAAAAAGGTTGACGATAGAAAATGGTAATTTCTCTGAGATAAGAACGGAAAAGGGTTATTCTGAAAATGATTTTATAATCCTTTATATTGCTGAATTTATAAATAGAAAGAATCATAGATTCGTCATAGAATCTATTCCTGATTTAATAGAGAAGCACTCAAATATAAAATTTCTATTTGCTGGTGGTGGAATTTTGAAAAAAGAGATGGAAGGATTAGTTGAGCAAATGAATTTAACTAAAAATGTCGATTTTTTGGGTTTTACATCTGAAATAAGTAAATATATAGGCATTGCGGATATAGGTATATCTACAAGTAAACAAGAAGGGCTTGGGTTGGGTGTTGCTGAATTAATGTATAATTCAAAACCAGTAATTGTTACTCAAGATCGAGGCCATAGAGAAATGGTAATTCATAAAGAAAATGGTTTTATTTTTGAACAAAATGATGCTCAAAGTTTTATTAAATATATTGAAATCCTTTATGATAATAAAGACATGCGGCATAAATTTGGAGTTAATGCAAAAAAAACAATGGAAAAATTTATGATAGATAAATCATTAAAAAAAATGATAGAAATATATAACCAGTATATTTAATAATATATTATAAATGAAACAAACCCTATTAAATCACACAAAAAATATCTATGGTTGGAAAACCAAACGAAAAATTATCGTTATTTCTGTAGATGATTATGGCAATGTTCGGTTAGATAGTCGCAAGGCTAGAGAAAAAATGGATCGGGCGGGTTTAAATATTTTATCCCGTTTTGATGCTTATGATACCTTGGAAACCAGAGAAGATTTAGAGGTGCTTTTTGAGGTTCTAATGAGTGTTAAAGATAAAACGGGAAGATCGGCAGTTTTTACTCCTTTTGCCCTACCATGCAACATTGATTTTGAAAAAATGGCAGAGGAAAACTATGAGGCTTACCATTATGAATTACTCACTGACACCTATGAAAAGTTAGCAGTAAGAGATGTTAAAGCTTATGAGGGCACATGGGCTTTATGGAAAGAAGGTACTGAGAAAGGTATGCTGGTCCCACAATTTCATGGTCGTGAACATTTTAATTTAAAAGTTTTTGAAGAAAAACTGGCACAAAGAGATGAAGAACTTTTACAAGCCTTAAAGAACAGGTCATATGTAAGTATATCGAATTCGGGTTATTCAACAATTGGTTATACCGCTGCTTTTGAGTTTTGGGATTTTAACGAGAATGTAAATTTTAATGATATCATCATTGACGGTCTAAATGCTTTTGAAAAGGTCTTTGGATATCGTTCGAATCATTTCAATCCTCCGGGCGGAAGAGAACATCCCGTAATTCATCAAGTATTGAAAGATGAAGGAATAAAATATTTAGATACACCCTTAATAAAAACAGAGCATCAGGGAAAAGGGAAATATAAAAATGTTATCAATTATACAGGTAAGAAAAATAAATTAGGCATGACCTATCAAGTACGTAATGTAGTTTTTGAGCCTACACATGATAGGGGGGTTGATTGGGTCAGTTTTTCTTTAAAGCAAATTGAGACCGCTTTTTTTTGGAATCGACCGGCAATCATAAGTTCACATCGCGTTAATTTCTGTGGGCATATAGATCCAAAAAACAGAGAAAAAGGAATTAATGCCTTAAAAGAATTACTGCATAAAATTATTGGAAGATGGCCGGATGTTGAATTTATGTCAGCTAATGAGTTGGGAGATTTAATTTCAAAGAGTAAAAATTAGAATGTATAAAAATTATATAAAGAGAATTTTAGATTTTATTTTGAGTTTTAGTTTACTTATACTAATTTCTCCAATTATTTTAGTTGTTGGGATACTGCTACTGTTACAAAACAATGGTACTCCCTTCTTTTTTCAGGACAGACCGGGTAAAAATGAAAAAAAAATTACAATTATTAAATTTAAGTCGATGACTGATGAAAAGGATGATTCAGGTAATTTATTACCTGATAATGAACGACTTACAAAATTGGGGTCTTTTATTAGAAAAACATCGCTTGATGAGCTTCCTCAACTTTTTAATGTGTTAACTGGAGATATGAGTTTGGTCGGTCCAAGGCCTTTATTATTTAGATATATTCCATTGTACTCTGATGAACAAAAGCGTAGGCATGAGGTTACACCTGGAATTACAGGATGGGCCCAGGTTAATGGCAGAAATACTATTACATGGAACAAAAAATTTAAATATGATGTGTATTATGTGAATAATATTTCATTTTTATTGGACTTGAAAATTTTATGGTTAACGTTGGTAAAAGTATTAAAAAGAGAAGGTGTAAATCAAAGTGACTTACGTCCTATGCAACCTTTTAACGGAACAAATTGATTAGTTTTGAATATTAGAAAGACTGTTTTTAAATTACTGGATATACTAAAAGGGAGGCCTGTATTCAAAAATATAGATCAGATAAAATCAATTAATGAAGCATTAGATGGACAGTTGGTACAACGTTACCAAAAAGAGCAAATTGATGAGCTCCTGGAGAATGCAATAAAAAATATTCCTTTTTACAAAAATATTGATACAATAGAACTCAGTAAATTTCCCATTGTTGATAAATCTATTATCAAGAACGGGATTGATCAATTTATTTCGCCTTTGATAAATAAAAGTGAATTGCATAGAATGGTTACTAGTGGGTCAACAGGCACACCTTTTGTTTCATATCAAGATGACAACAAAAAAAAGAGAAATTCTGCAGACGCATTATATTTTGGAGAACTTGCAGGTTTTACATTAGGAGAGCCATTATATTATTTAAAAATATGGAGTAGCGCTAATAGAAAATCAAAAATAATCCAAACATTTCAAAATATAATTCCAATTGATGTAATTCATTTATCAGGCAAAAATATATCAAATTTCATTAATAAATTCAATACAGCTTCTGGTAGAATTCATATCAATGGTTATGCCTCTGCTCTGGAAGAAATTTGTAAGTATTTGGATGTGCATTCAACACCCCTTTTAACACGGAATTTAAAAGTTGGTTCTATAATTGCGCAGTCTGAAGCATTATCAAATGAAACGAAAGAAAGATTATATCGGTATTATGATTGTCAACCTTGTTCGAGATATTCAAATTTGGAAAACGGGATCATTGCGCAGCAAACGTTGAAAAATAATACAATTTTCAAAATAAATTGTGCCAGTTATTATGTTGAAATATTAAAAATAAATGAAGATATTGTAGCTGATAAAGGAGAATTAGGAAGAATTGTAATAACAGATCTTTTTAATTATTCAATGCCATTTATACGATATGATTCGGGTGACATAGGACGATTTACAGTTAATGGGAATGGAGAAATAAATAGGTCGTTTCTATCAGAGATACAAGGTAGAAAGCTGGATTTATTACTTGATACAAAAGGAAATATTGTATCCTCCTACATTATGTATAAGAATATGTTCAAATATCCTGAAATAGATCAATATCAATTAATACAAGAAGGGCAGAAAGAATATAGATTTGTCATAAGTATGAAGGAGAAATTTTTAAAAGAAAAAATTCTGACGAACGAATTTCTTTCTTATTTGGGAAATGACGCAATATTTAAAATTGAGTATGTCGAAGAAATACCACTGCTTGCTTCAGGTAAAAGAAGAAAAATTGTAAATAATTATTTAAAAAAACAAACAGTATAGATTATGCTACGCAATTAGATTTTAGAAAGTAAATTTTAAATAGAGTTATGAAAGATTTGATTATTATAGGAGCAGGAAATGTTGGTGGATTTTTAGCATTAAACCAAGACTTATTTGAAGATAATTTTAACATCATTGGTTTTTTGGATGATGATAAAAAAAAGATTGGACAATCCTTTTGGGGAATTCCGGTTTTAGGAGGAATACACGAGGTTGGTAATTATAAAAATACCTCCGTTGCATTAGGTATTGCAAACCCTATAGTAAAAAGGAAAATGCTTGGTAAGATAGGCGAGAATTATGATTTCCCAAATTTTATTGCACATAAGGCATGGATATCTAATAAAGTTAAAATTGGAAAAGGCGTAATTATTTATCCCGGTGTATCTATAAATCATGAATCTAAGATTGGTGATTTTGTCGTTATTAATATGAATTGTGCTATTGGTCATAATTCAACTATAAAAAAATGTTGTTCATTAGCTCCAGGCGTAAATTTTGCGGGATTTACTTTTGTAGAATCTTATGTAGAAATAGGGATTGGAGTATCAACGATTCAACAAGTTCGAATCGGTGAAGGTACAATAGTTGGTGGTCAAAGTATGTTAACTAACGATGCTGAAGAATATTCAACATATATCGGTGTTCCCGCAATTAAAAAGTAAATTACGAAAAAATGAAAAAAAAAATATGGCTCTCCTCTCCACACTTAACAGGAGAAGAACAAAAGTATGTAAAAGAAGCCTTTGATACCAATTGGGTGTCTCCTATGGGGCCCAATGTAAACGGCTTTGAAAAAGAGCTATGCGAGTATACAGGCGCCAAAGCTTGTGTTGTTTTAAGTTCTGGAACAGCGGCTATACATTTGGCATTGATATTATTGGGCATTGAAGAAAATGATGAGGTATTGTGTTCTACATTTACGTTTTCAGCAACTGTAAACCCAATACGCTACCAAAAAGCCATTCCTATTTTTGTAGATTCGGAAAAAGAGACATGGAATATGAGTCCGGAGTTGTTAGAAGAAGCCATTATAGATAGAATAACAAAAGGGAGCAAGCCAAAAGCCATACTATTGGTACATCTATATGGTATGCCCTCAAAAATGGACGAACTCATGGCAATTTCTAAAAAATATGATATTCCTATAATTGAAGATGCTGCCGAAGCTATTGGCGCAACCTACAAAGGAAAAGCAATGGGTACTTTTGGAGAACTTGGAATCTTTTCCTTTAATGGTAATAAAATTATTACCACTTCAGGAGGGGGCGCTCTAATATCTAATGATCCAAGTTATTGTAAAAAAGCTACTTTTTTAGCAACACAAGCGAGAGATATTGCTCCACATTACCAACATTCGCACATAGGTTATAATTACAGAATGTCAAATATTGTTGCAGGAATTGGTAGGGGGCAATTAGAGGTGTTAGGTGATAGAGTAGCAGCCAGAAGAAAGAATTTTGACTTCTATAAAAAAGAACTATCAGATATTATTGAAATTTCATTTATGGAAGAACCAAGTGGGTTTTATTCGAATCGCTGGTTAACGAATATTTTGACTGATAGTTTTGAAACCCGAGAAAAGATAAGACTGGCATTAGAAAAGGAAAATATTGAATCACGACCTTTATGGAAACCCATGCATTTGCAACCTGTTTTTCAGGAATTTCCTACATACCTTAATGGCACTTCTGATGATTTGTTTCAAAGAGGTTTATGTTTACCAAGTGGTTCAAATTTAACTGAAAAAGAATTACAAAGAATAGTAAGTTCTATAAAATCTCTTTTTTAATTGATTATGAAATTAAGTTTGTTTGAAATTGTTTGTTATGTCATTCCTGCGAAAGCAGGAATCTCCTTTTGAAGAACTGAAATGTATAAAACAAACCATCAGTATTATGTGTATATAATTACTAATAAAAAGGATGGTGTTTTATATATTGGTGTTACAAACGATTTAGAACGAAGAATGTGTGAACACAAAAATAAATTAGTGAAGGGGTTCTCTTATAGATATAATTTGGATAAGTTGATATATTTAGAACGCTATCAATATATAGAAGATGCAATAAAAAGAGAAAAGAACATGAAAAAATGGAAAAGGGATTGGAAAATTAAATTGATTGTTGAAGATAATCCTGATTGGGAAGGTTTATCAAAAGATTGGTTCGAAGAATAAGATTCCTGCTTGCGCAGGAATGACAAAATTAGAAAATAGACATTTTGTATGTCTATGCTAAAACAAATACTTTTTTTAAGCATAAATAATTATTATTTATGCTTTTTTCATTTAGAATTACGACCTTTGTAAATTGATAGGATTAATCCTCAATACCTGTCTATTGTCAGATTTTGAATAATTTAATCATCCCGTTGGATAGGCATTGAGGTATCCAATAAAATAGCGTGTGCTGAGCGCAGTCGAAGTATCATTCCTGCGAAAG
>Ga0209633_10001109_pt1 | contig 29028 bp, 25 predicted proteins | sample Cruoilmetagenom1_FD_187290 | JGI IMG/M metagenome (GOLD analysis project Ga0209633, IMG submission 187290) | Oil polluted marine microbial communities from Coal Oil Point, Santa Barbara, California, USA - Sample 1 (SPAdes) (version 2) | ecosystem: Environmental > Aquatic > Marine > Oil seeps ... | reverse complement strand
CAAAACTGAGTATTAAGCAGAAGCGGCTTAATACCGCATGGAATGATGACTTCCGCCAGAAAGTTCTATTTGGAGAATTTTAATGCGTTAGCCCTGGGGGGGTGCATGTGTTTTTAAATGAGAGATGGCATCTTCTCTGTTTTAATCTTCTAAAAGAAAACTCTCAACAATATCATTGATAAATACCCAGCCCTTTGGTGTGGATAAATATTTGCCTTCTTCAAGTTTCATTAACCCCTTTTCGATTACTTCATCAAGCGTTGTTTGAATTTTACTGAAAGACAACATAGATCGAGCTTCAAATGTCTCCTGATTGAAGCCCGGTTTGAAACGTGCCATATTCAAAATGAACTCGAAACAAATGTCTTTATCGCTTAGTACTTGTTCACTTGATCGAGCTTTTCCATTTAGCGCCTGTTGCATATACTTTTCTGGGTGTCGAAATTTGCTATGACGAGTGATGACACCATCCGGCATAGATAGCTTGCCGTGGGCTCCTGCTCCTATACCAAGATAGTCTCCAAACTGCCAGTAATTTATATTATGTCTGCAGCGTTTACCTGACTGCGCATAGGCTGAAACTTCATATTGTTTATAGCCGTTATGTGCTAACAATTCCTGTCCTTGTTGTTGCATTTCCCAGAGCAATTCATCATCAGGCACGGCGGGGGGCGAGTGATGAAATAAAGTGTTTTCTTCAATAGTGAGTTGATACCATGAAATATGTGATGGTTTGCAATCTATGGCCTGATGAAGATCATTGAGCGACTCTTCATGAGTTTGTTGTGGCAAACCAAAGATCAAATCAAGATTGATATTATCAAATCCCGCTTTCTTAGCTATCGTCGTAGCTTTAAGTGCTTCATTAGCATCGTGGATTCTACCAAGAGATAGAAGGTGGTTTTCATTGAAGCTTTGCACGCCAATTGAGAGGCGATTTATACCCGCTTCTCGATAGGCATTAAACCGATCTTGTTCAAATGTGCCAGGATTTGCTTCTAAAGTGATTTCCATATTGGGGCGTATGGGCAATCGCTGACGAAGGCCGGATAGCAGCTGGTCGATTGCCTTCTCAGAAAAAAGGCTGGGTGTCCCGCCTCCAATAAATATAGATTCTAGCGGTCTTCCCCAAATATTTGGAAGCTCAGATTCAAGGTCTTTTAAGAGGGCTTGAACGTATTTTTCTTCGGGTATATCCAGGCCAGCTTGATGTGAATTAAAGTCGCAATAGGGACATTTCTTTACACACCATGGGATATGAATGTAAAGGCTAAGAGGGATTGGAGTCATTCTTAATCAGAAATTTCTTCAGAAATGAAGTTGGCAATTGTTACGAATTCTTCAACTGTAAGATTTTCTGCGCGCAAACTAGAATCAATCCCTAAGCTCTCAATTTGACTTGAGTTGATGACTTTCTTTAAATTATTGCGCAAGGTTTTACGGCGCATTGAAAATGCTTGAGTTACGATGTTTGTAAAATTGTTTTCATCGTTCGCTTTAAATGGCAGCTTTCTCCAGGGAGAAAGGCGTAATATTGCAGAATCAACTTTTGGTGGTGGGGCAAATGATTCTGGGCCAACAAAAAACAAATATTCAGTTTGGTAGTGGTACTGAACCATAATGGATAAACGCCCGTAGGTTTTATTTCCTGGAGATGCAGTAATACGCTTTACAACTTCATTTTGAAGCATGAAATGCATATCAGTAATAATGTCTTTGGATTCAAGTAAGTGGAATATTAAAGGTGTTGATATATTGTATGGAAGATTACCAACAATCCTCAGGTTTTTTTCTTGATCAGCCAGTTTTGTGAAATCGAACTGTAATGCATCGACACCATGAATGCTTAATTTAGGATTATTTCTTTGTTTTAGCCGCGCAATAATGTCGCGGTCTATTTCGACAACATCAAGTGAATTGACCTTGTCCAAAAGTGGGAAAGTAAGGGCACCGAGACCTGGTCCAATTTCAACGATTTTTTCAGATGGCTTGGGGTTTATCTCATAAATAAGCTTTTGTATGACTAAAGGATCATGCAAAAAGTGCTGGCCAAAGCGTTTTTTTGTTTTGTATTTTTCCATAAAAAAGCCCCATCTAAGGAATCTCTGAATAACCTAGGTGAATTCTGTAAGTCTCTAGGGCATCATATCCTAGGCGCGCTTTGCAGGGAATGCTTACTACCTTCACAAAAAGTGCAACAACGGAGATGATGCCCTAGAGACTTACCCTGCGGGGCTTAGCCAAGTTTCCAATTTCTTCGTTATTGGTTTGTACCATAGAATAACTATGCTAAAAACCAATGCCTTGAACTTGAAAACTTGGCGTTGCCAGAATTCATCTAGGTTATTCAGAGCTTCCTTATAGGGGACTCAGTATACAGTGATTTTTATTTATTAATTTTTAATTCAACACGGCGATTGGTAGCACGACCAGTAGCAATGTCATTGCTTGCAATAGGATTAGTGTCTCCATAGCCTTTAGCAGTCAATCTATTGGGCTCTACTCCCTTTTTTATGAGGTAAATCATAACCGTATTTGCGCGTCGTTGAGAGAGTTTTTTATTAATAGCAGCAACTCCCAGATTGTCTGTGTAACCTGCAATCTCAATATTTAGTTTAGGATTTTGATTTAGCGTGTTAGCAGCAGCTTCTAAAATAGGCAGAGAGGCTGTAGTTAACTGAGCTGAGCCAGTAGTAAAAGTTACGCCTTTTAGTGTGATGCTTTCTGTAGCAGAACACCCAAATTCATTAACTTCTGTGTTGGCAGTTGAACTTGGACAAAGGTCACTAGCGTCTGCAACCCCATCGTTATCAGCATCTTCTATCTTAGGGCAGCCTGCTTCATTTACATGGGTGCCAAAGGGTGATGATGGACATTTGTCTAGGTTGTCAGCAACACCATCTTTATCTATATCAGAAAGACACCCTTGTGCATCCACTATTGATCCTTCAATAGTGAATGGACATTTATCAGAACTGTCGAAAATTCCATCTTTATCCGTGTCTGCTTTTGCAGCGATGAGCTTTGTATTTAGTTCTTCTTTCTTGGTAGTAAGCGTCTTGTAAGCACTTTTCAAAGCCACAAGTTCAGCGGAAGTTGTCGTTAGTGCGGATATTTTTCTGGACTGATTAGATGAGTTTGTTTCTAAGGTAGCAACTTTGGCAAGTAAAGACTTATAACTATCTGCAGAGGCTGATAGTTGACTTTGTAATTTAGAAACTTTTGTATTACAAGCGGCTTTGCTGGCTTGATTTAAGTTTTCCAATTCGGCTATTTTGATCTTTAGTGCTTCAGTTTGATCATTACGTTCTTTATAAGCACTTTTCAATGCGGTCAATTCTGTTGCAGATTGCCCGAGTGCTGCTAATTTTCTGGTTTGTGAGCCTGCATCATTGCTGGCGGTGGCTAGTTGTGATTTCAGTGTTTTATTTTCACTGTCTAAACTTGCTAGTTTCTTTTTTAATCCGGCTATTGTTTCTCCATCTTGCACACCTTTTAATGTACTAGCAGTGAGAACAGACTTAAGTTTAGCTTGCATCCCTTCCTGTTCTTTTTGAAGATCAGCTAGTTGTTTCTTAAATACAGCGTTCTCATCATTGCGTTCTTTGTATGAACTTTTAAGAGCCATTAATTCGTTGGCACTTTGACCTAGTGCAGTAAGCTTTCTAGTCTGGCTACCTACATTGCTTTCAGCGGTGGCTAATTTTGTTTTAAGTGTTTTATTATCATTGTTTAAACTTGTTAGTTTATTTTTTAACCCTGAAATTGTCTCTTCGTCTTGAGCACCTTTTAAGGTGCTGGCAGTGAGTGTTGTCTTTAGTTTCGTCTGTGTCCCGTTCTGTTCTTTTTGAAGGTCAACTAGTTGTTTCTTTAATACAACATTCTCATTATTGCGTTCAATATAAGCACTTTTAAGAGCCGTTAATTCTGTGGCGCTCTGACCTAATGCAGTGAGCTTTCTAGTTTGGGCTCCGGAATTGCTTTCAGCGGTGGCTAACTTTGTTTTTAGTGTTTTATTAGCGTTATCAAATTCAGCTAATTTATTCTTAAGGGCCATATTCTCATTATTGCGTGCTTTGTATGCACTTCTCAGTGCTGATAATTCTGTAGTGCTCCTGCCTAATGCAGTAAGTTTTCTTTGCTGGGTTCCAGCATTTGTTTCTGCTTTTGATAGCTTTGTTGTCAGTGTTTTATTTTTATCATCTAATGAGGCTAGTTTCTTCTTCAATGAAGCAATTATTTCATTGTCTTGGGCATTTTTAAGTGTATGCGCAGTAGCACTAGATTTTAGCTTGGTTTTTATATCAGTTGTATTTTTTTCGAGTCCTGCAATCTTCTTCTTTAGTAAAGTATTTTCTTCATTTCGATCTTTATAAGTACTTTTCAATGCGGTAAATTCAGCCTGATTTTGGTTTAGTACTGTAATCATTCGGGTCCTCGCACTTAAATCACTTTGATTCTTAGCTAATTCAGCCTGTAAGGAGTTGAATTTACCCTCCAGCTCTGTGTACTTTCCTTTAATTTTGCTACTTTCCTTATTTTGTACGTTATAAGCGCCTTTGAGAATAGAAAGCTCTTTAAGTTCATTCATTAGTTGCGCAATCTTTTCTTTTTGGGAGAAGTTTGCTTTGCTAGCACTGTCTAACATTTGTCGTCCATCTGACATTTGGTTTTGTGCGTCTTCAAGCGCTTGAGTGATTTCTTTTATTTTATTTTTTGATGCTTTTGCTGCGAGATTATATCTTGTTTGTAGTTTATTCAATGCCTGGTTATGCTGGTTTTCGCACGAGATTTGTGGCTGTGCAGCTACTATGGGGGCAGTTGGTGCTAGCGGAGCAGTATTAAAAAAAGGGCTGGGTGGTGGCACTAAAATGGCAGGCTCATTTAGGTTGCCTTGTATCGGAAACATTGGCAAAGGCATGGGTAGTAATGGCTGCTGGCTAGCTGATATAGGGTCTAAAGGAATACTTTGTGGAGGCATATTTAGAGGAGGCATGCCCATTGGTACTATTGGTACTGGAATGCAATCTCCCCATGCAATTGGAGTTTGTTCATTGTTCCACGTTGGAACTGGGTAAGACTCGGCATAAATACTTTGTGATGTAACTATGACGATACTGCCGAGTAATAGTGTTCGAATAACATTGTGCATGAAAAATCTCCTAATTGAACTTTGTTCAGCCTTTTCCGCCTAGGGCAAAATCCCTACGAGCTGCAGCTATAGTAATGGTGAAACCAGAAATGACATCAATGAATGACATGACTGTTAAATATAAAAAGGTAGAGTCACTATTGCTTCCAATTGTCCAGGGTAAAATCATCCATGAAACAAGGAAGGCAACGAAAACTATAGTTGATAAAGTGTGGTCAACAATTGAAATAGAGGATGTGCGTGTTGATTTTAATATTTCAATATATAGTGTAAATAATCCTAGTAGTACAACTACGTCCCCCCAGGTGGGTGTCCACTCAGCACCTGATGGTAATTGCATTCCAAATAGAACATCATCCAGTTTATCTGGGAAGTACCCAGCTTGATGTGCTCCCCAAAATGCAAATAAGAAAACAGCAAAAAGCGGAATGAACTTAAAAACTATCATGGAATACACCTTAATTTAATGACTTAAGATGATTCTAAGAGTGTTATCGCTTTCAATCAAATTTTTCCTTGGAGTAAATGAATTTTCTGACTCTAATAAAAACCTTAAATCTGAGTATAACGAATTAAAAGAGCTCTTACATTAAATGGGTCAAAAATTAAGCGCTTAGCAGAACCTTATAAAAATAATGGTGCTGATTTTCCGATGAACTGTACTAGTCGACCATCTGTTCTGATAAGAGGAATTTCTTCTCAGTAATACAAAATAGATAATTTGCTCATGCTAAACACGTATTGACGTGAGCGGTAAATAAGTCATTGATTAGATTTATTAAGCGATGATTGTTTACACCTATTAACTTTGTATAGAGAGAAAAGCAATGAAAAATAAAACAACAACATACAAATGGGCTTATTTACCGTTTGTATTTAGTTCTGCTGCAATATTGGCAACCCAAGTCACGGCAGCTCCAACGGGAAGTCAGCAGTACCAGGATGCAAGACAGGTAAACTCAATAAATCACGAGTATGTTGGTGGTAATACACAGTTGGGATTTGGTGTAACTGATGATGGTGATGCTGACGTTGAGTTTAACCAGGTCTTATCTGAAACAGATAATCATAGCACTGGTGTTGGGCTTTGGGCGGGTTACGATCTAAAAGGAGACGATAAGGGAGTCCTGGGGCGTGGTGTGCAGCTTAATCACAACTGGGTATCGCGTGATAATGCTGGTCGTGCAATTCGTGTTAATAAAGTGTTTGGTGCGTATGATCGCGATGAAGCAGGTCATGACAAAGCAACAGTTGGTTATGGGCAAGAAAACCAAAACCTTTTTTGGGAAGGTCACGTTAGCAAAGGACTTTCAGATCGAAAAGATGGCAGGGAAGTTGCTGGTAAGATTGTATCGGATCAGGCTTATGATTACGGTGTCGGTGGTAGCGTTGGTAAATTCATGCCGGGTTCAAACACACGTGTACGTGCTGGACTAGATCATGAGTGGAGTGATGAAGTTGCGGCAGATGAAAAGGATGCGCGAAATACTACACTATCGGCAGGTATAGAAAAATTCTTCCAGGGTACGGGCCACAGCGTATCTCTTGATGTAGCTGGCTCAAAACGAAGTGGTGGGTATCAGGATGGTGGATCTGATGACACAGATGTGACAGGAAGACTGGGTTATCGCTATGATTTTGGTGGTGCTAGTATATACCAGCCTGATAGACGTTATAAACGTGTACGTGTAGAAGTTCCAGGTCGTGCAGTTTCTACATTTAAAACAGTACCAGTTTATGCTAAAAAGACAATACGAACACCATATAAACAATTAGTCAAGAGCACTATGGAGTTGGAAGGACAAACATTCTTCAAGAAAAATAGTGATAAAATAATTCCTTCTGCACAAACGCGTTTAAAGCAAATTGCTGCACAAATCCGTAAGAGTGGTTATAAAGGCTCTATTCGAATCACTGGTAATACCTGTGGTCTTGGTAGTGTAAAGTATGATCAAATTCTTTCTGAAAAACGCGCAAATGCTGTTAGGAGCTATTTGATTAAAAATGGCTTCAATGCCAATCATTTAATTGCACGTGGTTTAGGTAAAGGTCACCCTAAGTATCCTAATACGCCGGATCAAGGATTTAAGAATCGTCGTGTTGATATTGAGTATGTAAGTGAGCAGAAAATATACAAAACCGGATACAAAACGGAACACAAGAAAGTGCAAACGGGAACACGCAGGATTGCTACAGGTAGACCAGGCACTCCTCGTGTTATTTGGAAGACTGAGGTTATACCAACATCTCCAGCTTGGATTAAGCGCGCTTTACATAACAATATCAAGCACAACACAAGCGTTAATACATTTGAGACTACGGCTGGTACGCCAGCCGCTCCGAAAAATCTTGCACCAAGAGCTGTAAATGACCATAGATCTGTTGCATGTAGTGCTCCTATAACAATTAATGTTCTAGGCAATGATACTGATCCGGATGGTGATGCATTAACTGTTACAAGTTTTACACAGCCAGCTCATGGAACAGTGACACGGGCTGCTAATGGTCAACTTGTATATACCTCAGATGGAACTAGTTGTGGTGCTGATGATAAATTCACCTACACAATTTCTGATGGTAATGGGCATTCTAGTACTGCTACTGTGACAGTATCTGTAAATGAGCCTGTGGTAATTCCAGAGCCTGAGCCAGAACCAGAGCCCGTAGATGATGATGTTAAGGCAGTTAATGATTATGTAATGACACTAGTCAACAACCCTGTGACTATCAATGTATTAAAGAATGATGATTCAGATGCTTCTATTACGCGATTAAAATCAGGGCCATCAAATGGTACGGCACGGATTGTAAATGGAAAGTTTGTTTATACTCCTAATAGAGATTTCACAGGATCAGATTCATTTGTTTATGAGGTTACGGATCCTAATGGTAATCTCGCAATGGCAACTGTATTTGTTACAATTAATGAGGCGCAAAACACGGCACCTATTGCGGTTGATGATGCAACTAAAGTCAATTGTGGTGCCCCAGTAGTCATTGATGTACTCGCTAATGATACTGACAGGGATCGTCACGCCTTATCAGTATTAAGCTTTACCCAACCAGCTAATGGTAGTGTTACCAAAAATGCTAAAGGCCAGCTGGTTTATACTTCAAACGGTATAAACTGTGGCATCAACGATAAATTCACCTACACAGTTACCGACGGTAGAGGTGGAACAGATACTGCAACAGTCACGGTAATGGTCAATGAAGCTCCAAATACTGCACCAGTTGCAGTAGATGATAAAACGACAACATTGGAAAATACCGAGGTTACCCTGAATACGCTTGCTAATGATTCAGATCCAGATGGAGATAAGTTGACTATTACTAAAGTAGCCAAACCTTCAAACGGAACGGCAGTTATTAGTGGTGGTCAGATTATTTACACGCCAAACAATGGATTTACTGGTACTGATAAATTCACATACACTATCTCAGACGGAAATGGCGGAACAGCTACAGCTACAGAAATAGTCGTAGTTAAGCCTGGAAATAAAGCTCCAGTTGCAAATGATGACACTACCTCAGCAGGTTGTGATGCTGTTACGATCAAAGTACTTGATAATGATAGAGATCCAGATGGTGATTCCTTAAGTATTGTTGGTGTAAGTGGTGCAAACATGGGTAAGACAGTGATTTCAGGTTCTACCATCGTTTACACGCCAACTCAGACATGTGGTGAAGTTAAAGATGGTACTGATAAGTTCAACTACACAATCTCCGATGGAAATGGTCATAAAGCTTCTGCATATGTGACTGTTAACCTAAAGGCTGAAGATTGTAATGGTAAATGTATCGATGCTGAGCCAGATGATGCTACAACTTGGGTCGATGAAGCCGTTGTTATCAATGTGCTCGATAATGATGCCGGTTCAGGTCTTAGAATCACATCTGTTGATACGCCTAAAAATGGTACTGCTATGATTATGGGTGGCTCTATCAAGTATATTCCGGCATCTGGCTTTACGGGTACGGATAGTTTCTGGTACGACATTGTTGATGCAAAAGGAAATAAAGATGCTGCATTAATATTGGTATATGTAGAAGAAATGTACTCAAAAGATAATGCCATGGGAGATGTTGAGATACTTAAGTAAAAAAAGTATTATCAATACAGGATAGTACGGATGTAAGTGGTCAAGGAAGACCAACTAAAGCCGCAGTTTTTACTGCGGCTTTTTTATGCTTTTGGAATTGATATGTCCCTGTCACATATAGCTATGTTAAAATACCTGTTCATTGTAAGAATTAAGAATAGAAGTCATAAATATGAAAAAGAAACGACATTGGGTTCGCTACCTAATAGAAATACTCTTAATTATTGCCATCATTGCAGGAATTAGAACCTGGCAGCAAAAAGATCTGGTTAGCGGAGTAGCACCCAGTTTTCAGAGTGTCATGCTGGATGGTAAAACGGTTAATCTAGAAGATTATAATGGTAAACCATTTATCTTGCACTTCTGGGCAAGCTGGTGTCCATTTTGTAAATTTGAAGAAGGTAGTATCAGTAGTATTCAAAATGACTGGCCTGTATTAACAGTAGCCTATCAATCTGGCAATCAATTAGAAGTTGAAAAATTTATGCAGGAACGAAAAATTTCATCTTGGCCGACTATTGTTGATCAAGATAGTCGTCTGGCTGCATTATTTGGAGTAAAAGGCGTACCAACTAGCTATATTATAGATGGCTCAGGTAATATTCGTTTTACCGAGGTGGGTTTAACCAGCGGCTGGGGATTACGCGCCCGTATGTGGTGGGCAAGTAAGTTTAAGACAGAGAGAAAATCAGTTTTATCTAACTAGTCCACTTAAAAATCTAAAGCTAGAAATCAGTTTCATGGTATTTCAAAGGCCTTAAAAATACCCATTCAGAGCCGTAACATAACTCATGGAAATTACTGAGCTTGAATCTAAAATTCATGTTTACCCGTATTAAAACCTAAGCGCGCTCCACTGATTGTATTCATGCATGGATGCAATCAAATTTAATTTATATATCGGAGCTAAATATGAACATTTGTAAAAAATTAATTTCAGCTGGTTTTGCTCTAACATTGCCTTTTCTTGTCACTGCCGCTCCTTTTGGCAATGATGCAGATATCAAAGATGCTAAAAATGTTTGGAATGCATCTCTAGCAGCAGGATTTGTTGGTGAAAAAGCAATTGTAACCAGACCCTACAAAGGTATGCCGCCTCATGGCCTAATTCTTGAATTAATGGAAAAGAATGTGACAATTGATGGTGTTACCGGAGCATTAGTCGTTAAGAAAAACTACGGTGGCAATGGCTTAACCATTGAAGATGTCATCGGTGATCCAGAAAAATACTTGAAAGCGGTGACCATTATGTTCCAGCGCGAGTCTGGATATGATGATGAAAACAAAAACTGGTTTTATGGAAAATATTCTGCAGATGGATCATTGCAGAAAAATCCGAAGGACATGAAGCTTGCAGGGCGAGTCGCCAAGGGCGCTCCTACTGGATGTATTTCCTGTCACAAAGCGGCACCGGGTGGTGATTTTATTTTTAACCACGATCGCTATAAATAAACTCCCCGATAATAAAAATTATCTCCTTCCATAAGGGTTCGGATTGAGTTGCTTAGATTTGATCTGTTACTCCTTAATTAGGCCTAAGAGCTTTTAGTTCTTAGGCTTCTTTTTTTAGACTCCCTGAATAATTCAGTAGCGTCCTCCAACTCTTTAAGTGAAATGAGTGAAAGCACTTTTTTAAGGTTATCAGAACCTTATTAGTAGCTCATAGCGTTCCACTGAGGAATCTAGGATAATATCCCCACAATAAACAATTAAATCAAGATTGTTATACAATGCGCATTAATAAACTTTGCGAGATTAATTATGGCACGCACACCATCAATCATGCTGGAACTTGGTACTCCTGCACCTGAGTTTTCTTTGCTTGAGCCAGCAACAAATAAACAGGTGTCTTTAGATGATTTTAAAGGAAAGCCATTGCTGGTTGCATTTATTTGTAATCATTGCCCTTATGTCGTTCTCATCAAAGAAGCATTTTCTCGGTTTGCCAAAGAATATCAAACCAAAGGACTTCAGGTTGTTGCCATAAATGCTAACGATGCAGCAAACTATGCTGATGATAGCCCAGAAAAAATGGCAGAAGAGGTAACAAGCTTTGGCTATACCTTTCCATATTTATATGATGAAACTCAGCAGGTTGCTCGAGAATATCAGGCTGCTTGTACGCCTGATTTTTTTATGTTCGATGCAGATCATAAGCTGTATTATCGTGGACAATTCGATAGCGCTCGCCCAAAGTCAGATATTGCGGTAACAGGTGAAGACATGGTAAATGCTGCGAAAAAATTATTAGCAGGAGAGCCGTCACCTGATACACAAATTGCATCATTGGGTTGCAATATCAAATGGAAAGCAGGCAATGAGCCTGTTTACACAGCATGAGTGATATGAAGACACCTGAACTGTTAGCGCCTGCTGGAACCTTAAAAAGCATGCGCCATGCCTTTGCCTATGGTGCAGACGCTATCTATGCCGGGCAACCTCGTTATAGCCTCAGGGTAAGAAATAATGAATTTCTTAATGAAAAGCTGGAGCTTGGAATTAAAGAAACCCACTCGCTTGGCAAAAAATTTTACTTAACCGTCAATTCATCTCCGCATAATAGTAAAATCAAGACCTTTATTGAGGATCTTGACCCTGTTGCTATGATGAAGCCTGATGCATTCATTATGGCTGATCCCGGTCTGATTATGATGGCACGTGAGGCATGGCCTGAAATGCCAATTCATTTATCGGTACAAGCCAATACTGTCAATTATGCAACGGTTAAATTCTGGCAAAGCATCGGGGTTGAGCGAATTATTCTTTCACGAGAATTGTCGCTGGATGAAATTGAAGAAATCCGCCAACAATGTCCTGATATGGAGCTAGAAGTATTTGTTCATGGCGCATTATGTATTGCTTATTCTGGACGCTGTTTACTATCGGGTTACTTTAATCATCGCGATCCTAATCAGGGAACATGCACTAATTCCTGCCGCTGGAAATATAAAACCTCAGAAGCAGTAGAAACAGAAGAGGGCGTTTTTACTCCTGATGAAACGGCTGTTTTATCAGCAGATGCATTAAATAATTCAGGCTGTGGTGATCAACAGCGACATCCACTTGCCGATGAAATATATTTTCTCGAAGAAGAGGCACGCCCTGGTGAACTCATGCCCGTCATGGAAGACGAGCATGGCACTTATATTATGAATTCAAAAGATTTGCGTGCAGTCGAGCATGTTGAGAGGCTATGTCAAATAGGTGTCGACTGCCTGAAAATAGAAGGCCGCACTAAATCACATTACTATGCTGCAAGAACCACACAAATTTATCGCAAGGCAATTGATGATGCCGTTGCAGGCAAAGGTTTTGATGAAAGTTTATTGGGTCGCTTAGAAAATCTGGCAAATCGCGGGTATACGGATGGCTTCTATAAACGCCACCATACGCATGAATACCAAAGCTATATGCTTAATGCTTCGCAAAGTAATCAATCTCAATTTGTGGGTGAAGCATTTAATATTGACCATGAAAAAGGCTTTGTTGAAGTCGACGTAAAAAACCATTTCAGGGTGGGTGATAAACTTGAATTGATACTGCCAGATGGCAATAATCGCGATATGGTGCTTGAATATATGGAGACGCTAGATGGTGAATCTCTTGAAGTTGCACCAGGCAGTGGTTATCAGGTACGTATACCAATTGCTGATATTAAGGGTGATACACTTTTAATTTCCAGATATTTGCCTGAAGGTATGACAATAAGTTCTTAAAGCCTCAGCGCTGATACAAAAAACTAGGGGGGGTGCCATATAAAAAAATGCGGTAACCCGCATAACGTACCTTATCCGACCTACGTTTGTGATGTGTTCAAGGTATTCGGTAATAATAGAATAAAAAGCCACAATTATATTTTTTGCCAAAACAAAAAATAATTCCGCTGGTACTAAAAACTGGGGAGGGTGCCACTTAGTACATCCCTTGTTTCGAGAATCACTGCGACTCGCTACGCGATTCCCTGCGTACTTTTTGGCTCTTAGGGAGCCTTAAAAAGCATAACTGTTTTACTAGCAGCTTAGCTAATTTATCCCCGATGACTTGTATATTATCTTCAACACCTAAATCTTTACACTGAATAACCTCTAAGTTTTCATAACCACAGGGATTGATATTCTTAAACGGCGCCAGATTCATATTAATATTCAGACTTAGCCCATGTGTTGTTTTTCCTTTAGAAACTCGAAGCCCAAGAGCTGCAATCTTTTTGCCGTCAATATAAACACCAGGTGCTTTTTTGTCGCTTTTTGCCTCAAGATTATATTCAGCCAGTAAATTAATAATGGTATTTTCAATTAGCGTAACCAGTTGGCGAACACCAAGATGCCGGCGCTGCAAATCAAGTAATAAATAAATGACTAATTGCCCAGGGCCATGGTAGGTTACTTGTCCTCCTCGATCTACTTTAACGATGGGGATTTTTGTCTCGTTGAGGATGTGTTCTTGTTTGCCATTTCTACCCAGTGTATAGACTGGATTATGTTCTACAATCCATAGCTCATCAGTGCTATTTTCATCACGCGATTTGGTAAAGTTTTGCATTGCCCGCCATATGGGCAGATAGTCTGAGAGTCCCTGATTTTTTACAATAATCTCTAAAGCGCCCAAAGCACCAGCTCATGGTCGCTTAAGTCTTGATAAAGTACGTCAAGTTGAGCTTTATTTATGGCGTGAATATTGAGTGTTAGGCTAACGTACTTGCCCGTTTTGCTGATTTTTTGTTGGGTCTCATCACTATTGAAATTAGCATCGTGAATTTTAGCAATTTTATCAATACAACTATGAAATTCAGGAATTGCGGCTCCCATTACTTTCACGGGAAACTCGCACGGAAAATCAATTGGTGATTCATCGTCTAAGGGAGTAGTCATTTATCTGAATTAGTTAAATAGCTTTTTTACGCTATCAGTGACTTTAGACCAGAAGCCTCCAGAGGCTACCGTATCCAGTGCTAGCAATGGAACCTGATGAACAATAGTATCTCCATCTTTTATGACTGCTGTACCAACAACATCTCCTCGTTTTACCGGAGCATCCAATGAATTATTAAGTTTCATCAAGCCTTTTAATTGCTTGTAGTGGCCTTTTTGTACGGTGACATAAAAGTCATCCATAATCCCGGCGGGAATCGTATTTTTTGTTCCTTTCCAGACACGTGCATCCGCTAAAACTGAACCGCTATCATAGAGTTTATGGGTTTCAAATAATCTAAAGCCAAATTCAAGCAATTCCTGACTGTGATCAGCTCGAGATTTTTCATTTTCAGATCCAAGTACTACTGAGATCAAGCGCATATCATTGCGCTCTGCAGAAGCCACAAGACAATATCCTGCAGAATCGGTATGACCAGTTTTCACACCATCCACAGTCTTGTCCCGCCATAATAATTTATTGCGGTTATATTGCTTTATGCCGTTGTAACTGTATTCCTTAATAGAATGTAACTTGTAATGATCGGGAAAATCATTAATCAGTGCCCGGGTCAGGGTCACTATATCTCTTGCGCTGGTATAATGATTTTCATTTGGCCAGCCCGTTGCATTAACGTAATTTGTGGAGCTAAGCCCTATTTCATTGGCTTGTGCATTCATCTTTGCTACAAAAGAGGCCTCGCTTCCTGAGATATGCTCTGCAAGTGCTACTGCTGCATCGTTGCCAGACTGAATTATCAGGCCATGTAACATGCGGTTTAAAGGAACTTTCTTACCTGCTTCAACAAACATTCTGGAGCCTTCCATTTTCCAGGCTTTATTGCTAATAAGGACATTATCTTTTAGCGTTATACTTCCTAATGCCAGTTCTTTATAAATAATATACGCAGTCATTAATTTGGTAATGCTGGCGGGCTCTATTCGAGAGTCAGAGTTTTTTTCAGCTAATTCAACGCCACTGTGAAAATCTACAAGCAGGTAACTTTTAGCTTTGATCGCTGGTGCCGTTGGCATTGCTTCTGACGTCCAGCCTAGTCTAGGCATGAACAAAAGAAAAAAGCCAAGCGTTAGAAATGCAGCAATATTTTTTATTTTAAAATTCATAATGATATCTAAAAGTACTAACAAGAAGCCCTGTTTATTGAGGCTAGCTAGAAAACACAGATTCTATCAGAGTAAGCTAGTTTACTACTACCTTAAACTGCGAAAGCCCATCACTGGTTAGACTATCTTTAGCCTTGTCAATATCTTCTTGTTTGTTATAAGGGCCTAAACGAACCATATGCAAGTTTCTACCACTCTTTGTTTTGCGAGACTCCATGGTGGCGCCCTCTAGACCTATTGAAGATAAGCGGACAAAAGTGTCAAGCGCTTCTCCGTGATCTGGGTAAGTGCCAACAATAATGTAATAGTTTTGATTTGTTTGAGAAATGACACTGGCTTTTCTGGGTCGTTGCTGACTTTTAAGTGATTTTTGTTGTACTACTTTTTTGCTGGTCTTTGATTTTTTGGAAAGATTTGCTGGTACTTTCAGACTGGGAGGAATGATCAGAGAATTATCGACCTTGCCTATTTTCCGATTAGAACTACAAGCCATTAAACCAAAAAGCATAATCAAAAGTACTGCATATTTAAATATATGCTGTTTATGTGTTTTCATTATCGTCCCCTTTTTTATGATAATGTTTGTTAAAAACTGAGCTTATGCTGAGTTTATATCTAAGTTAACCCCAAGCTACGCTAATGCTGGGCTAGTTTTCTCCGTTTAATATCCCATGCCAATTGGAATATCGCCATAGCGTATTTTGGACTGTGATTATAGCGAGTAATAACATAGAAATTATCGCCTGTTATCCAATGTTCTTCACCCTGCACACCTTGTAATTTTAATAATGATACTCGGCTAGAAGTAAATTTTCCGAGTGGTTGAACACCATATTGTGCCAACTGTGGTAATGAGTGTACTGGCTTAATTGCCCTTGTGTTGACAATATTAGCATAAAAGTTGCCTACAATTCGAGCAGGAACGGTAACATCGCCTCCTCTATTCCAGCCATGGCGTGAGAAATAGTTTGCTACACTGCCAATAGCGTCGTCTGGATGCCATAAGTCAGTATGCTCATCGTTATTGAAATCTATGCCGTAGTTGCGATAACTACTCGAAATAAACTGGCCTAACCCCATTGCTCCTGCATAAGAGCCCTTAAGAGTTTCAGGGGTATTTATGCCTTCATCTTTAATCAATTGCAGATAGTTTTCTAACTCACTGGTATAAAATTCTGATCTCGCTGGATAATCCATTGCTAAGGTTACAAGGCTACGAAGTACATTATGTTTGCCTGTGTTGCGGCCATATAATGTCTCAACACCTATGATGGCTACTAAATACTCAGGATCTACCCCAAACTTGTTGCTTGCCCTTTGAATGGTTTTTTCATGTCTATTCCAGAATTGGACGCCTGAATTAATTCGATCTTCTGTAATAAAAATAGATCTATATTGGTGCCAAGGTTTTGCCTCGGCAGGTGAGCTTACTTTGGCTAGTATATTGTCGTCCCTTTGTACCTGGGAAAAAACTTGTACTAGATAATCACGGCTAAACCCCTTTGTAACCATTCGTTCTATTAGTTGTTGCATTGCCGGATAGTGCAGATAGTTTCTATTATCGACCTTAGCCAAAGTTACATTAAAACTTAAAAGTAAAACCAGACTAAGTATTAGTTTTATATTATTCATCATATCCTTTTTTACGTCGGCGCAGTCCCATTAGTAAACCAAAAGCTGCCATTAGTGTTACAAGTGAAGTTCCTCCATAGCTAATCAAAGGTAGCGGCACACCAACGACGGGTAAAATTCCGCTAACCATACCTGTATTAACCAGCAAATAAATGAAAAATGTTAGACTTAAGCTACCTCCTAGTAAGCGCGCAAAAGTATCATGACCTTTTAAAGATAAATACAGACCGCGCCAGATTATAAAAAGGTAGATCATAAAGAGAATGATATTGCCGAGTAATCCAAACTCCTCACCAAAGACAGCAAAGATAAAATCAGTATGGCGCTCAGGTAGAAAATCAAGGCGTGATTGATCACCGTTCAACCATCCTTTGCCATAAAAGCCCCCTGAGCCAATAGCGATGGTTGATTGAATAATATGATAACCAGACCCAAGGCGATCTGCATCGGGATCAAATAATGTTAGAACGCGTTGTCGTTGATATTCATACATACCAAAATAAAAAATAAGAGGTGCTGCTATTAATGCAGCTCCTATGGTTGCTCCAAGCCATTTCCATGCTATACCTGAGAAATAAATAACAAAAAAACCAGCGCTACCAACTAGCAATGCAGTACCTAAGTCCGGTTGTTTTACAATTAATAGCATTGGGGCTACAACTAATATACTAGCAATAAAAACCTCTTTAAAACTAGGTGGTAGATTTTTCTTAGACAGATAGCTAGCCACCATCATTGGAACAGCTAACTTCATAACTTCTGAAGGCTGAAAACGTAAACCTCCAAATTCAATCCAGCGTTGAGCGCCTTTACCTATTGATCCCTGAACTAGCACAAGCACGAGAACTAACATTCCAAACAAATATATCCAGAAAGCCCAGCGTTGTATTAAGTCACTTGATAACTGGGTTGCAACCAGCATAACGACCGTAGCCAAAACTAGGTGGATGGTGTGGTTATTCATCATCTTCATATTTTCACCTGTTGCGCTAAAAAGGATGATGCTTCCAAGCGCAATGAGCAGAGTAAGTGCTACGAACAAAACTAAATCTATAGGAGCTATCCAGCGCAATACCAAGTTACTTAAACTAAATGATGTTTTTAAACTCATTATTAATTTCCAGTTTTCTTCTTTGGTGTTTTTTGATTATTAAGCTTATTAATATTGATTAAGGATGGAGAGAGCTTTTTTGAGTCTGGGTTTTCTTTGTTATTCTCTTCCTCTTTTTGGGCTTCTGTCAACAAGTATGTATCTAGCAGTTGCCGAGCCAGAGGAGCAGCAACTTTACTTCCTCCACCTGCATTTTCGGCAATAACCGCCAATGCTATTCGCGGGTTTTTTACTGGAGCAAAAGCAACAAAGAGCGAATGATCGTGAAGCTTTTTCTTTAACTTAGTTGCATCATAGGTTTTATTTTGAGCAATGCCAAAAACTTGTGCGGTCCCTGTTTTTCCTGCAAAACGATACTTTGCATCTTTGCCTGCTTTCCGGGCGGTGCCATGTGCTCCGTGTACAACATTAACCATTCCACGTATTACATCATCCCAGTACCTGAGTTTTGTGACCCCAATTGATGGGAGCTTCTCGGGTGTTACCAGTTTTTCTGGAAGGTTTCGTGAAATGCGGGTTGCTCTTAAAACGTGGGGTTTTATTTTTCGCCCATGATTTGCAAGTATTGCGGTTGCATATGCTAGCTGTAGTGGTGTAGCCGTGAAAAAACCCTGTCCTATTCCCGTGTTGACAGTGTCGCCCGGATACCAGAACTTATCATAGCGTTTTCTTTTCCACTCGGCTGTAGGCATTAAAGCAGATCGCTCATGAGGTAAATCTATGCCTGTTTTTTCTCCAAAACCAAAGCGATTCATGGCTTTTGCATAACGTTTTATTCCCATGCGAAAGGCAAGATCATAGAAGTAGACATCACAAGACTGATAGATGGCTCGGTTAAGACTGATATGCCCATGTCCTTCCTTTTTCCAACAACGAAATTTGTGGCGATTACCAGGAATTTGAAAAAATCCTTTGCCATAAATTGAGCTATTAGCAGTTACAACGCCTGCACTTAAACCTGATAAAGCAGCCATAGGTTTTATGGTAGAGCCGGGTGGGTAGGAGCCCTGCAGAGCTCTGTTATATAAAGGTCTATCTGGGTTATCCCTAAGTGCATTATAGTTTGCATAGGATATACCATTAACGAATAAATTAGGGTCAAAAGCAGGCATACTTGCCATTGCTAGGATATCACCATTGCGTGGATCAATGGCTACTACGGCTCCATTGTGCTCGCTTAGTAGTTCTTCTGCCTTTATTTGTAATTCAAGATCAATACTTAAAAATAGATCTTCTCCAGCAATCGGTGTTTTTTCAGCTAGTTTTAATTGTGGTTTACCGTGTGCATCAACTTCTATCACTTCGTAACCAGCTTTTCCATGTAGCCTTGATTCGTAGTACTTTTCAATCCCTGTTTTTCCGATATGGGTGGTGCCGCTGTACTCTTGTGTTAGACCTTGTTCATCTAATGCTTGAAGATTTTTTTTATCGATGCGACCAACATAGCCAAGCAAGTGGCTTGCAACTGAGCCAAGAGGATAATTACGTTGTACCCGCACACTCACTTTAAAGCCACTAAAACGGGAACGGTTCGCAGAAAAAATAGCAATTTCTTTTTCTGTCAGATTCTTTTTTAGCACAACAGATTGAAAGCGAGAGTTAACGCGGAGTTTTTGCTTGAATTTGATGATATCTTGAGGGGTAACGGGAAGAAGTTGCATTATCCTGTTTAAGGATCCTTTCATATCCTCTACTTCATCCTGTTTTGCTTCTAACACATATTCGATGTGATTATCTGCAAGTAGCACTCCATGTCTATCATAAATCAGTCCTCTGGCGGGCGGGATTGGAATTTTTTTCTGATAGTTTTCCTTCGAAAGCATGGTGTAATGTTGATGATGTTTTATCTGTAAATAAACAAGGCGAACAAAGACCAGCGCAAGTGCTGTAAATACCACAATAGCAGCCACGATAGCGCGTGAACGAAACAAGCGATACTCTTCGCGCTCACTTTTAACCGTTACATGTTTTTCCATTTAGCCCCAATAGCCCAAAGTTGTTTTTATTGAGACCTTTGCACGAGAGTATGACGAGAGAAAAATTAGTGTATTTTTGTCTGTTTTTCATAAAAATCTGGTTAATAGCAGGGTTATTGAGCAGATTTTTAGGGTAATCAGGCGGAAATTAAGCTATTTTTATTCGTCATATCTTTCGTGTAAAGTTCTCTAAGAGTAATTAAATTATTCAAAGGTTTATTCTGGGCTTCCAAGCCCGTTTGATAATCACTGATACTAACGGTTTCACACTAATAAGTGAGATGTCCGTTTTAAACAACAAAACGGCAAGCTCACTAAAAAACTAGGGGGTGCCATGTAAAACAAATCATCATTGTTAGCGTTCCCCCAGAATTGTTGAATATTATAACGAGAGAGGGGAAGCAGGTAAAATTTAAAAGCTTTTATTCCTCATATCTTTCATGCACAAATCTTTACACTTATATTATGATAAGAAAAAAACTATGAGTGTATTTATGAGTTCCCTGAGTGATCAATTATTAAAGGCTGGTCTTGTAACTAAGGATCAGGTAAAAAAGGCTGCTGAGAAGCCGAAATTTATCAAAAAGAAAAGAAAAAACACAAAAAAGTCTAAAGAAGAACCGTCTGATCTCGCAAATTTTTATCAGCAAAGAGCCAATGAAACTAATAAAGAGAAACAAGAAGCAGCTCGAATAAAGCAGGAAGCGGCTAGAATAAAGAAGCTAACAAATAAGAAAATTAATAAACTTATTACGGAGAATCTACTCAACGATGAGGCTGCAGAGATTCGCTATAATTTTGTAGTAGGAACTACAATTAAGTATTTATATGTAACTGAGCAACAGCAACAAGATTTAGCTGATGGCAAGCTCGCTATAACATTCTTAGGAGGAAAGCGCTCCATTATACCTATAGATATTGGCCATGAAATCTTGAAAATTAACCCCGATAAAATTGTGGTTTCCATCGAGGATAAGTCTGATTAAGTTGTATTTTAGGGTCGTCATACAATCAGATCGCAATATCTGTCTTGATGTGATATAATTAGCTTAGCGGCGGGGTTCGCGGGCAAAACTAAACTAATATAAATACAATAATAAATCTGCTTATGTCTTCTACAGTAAAAAAAATCAGTAAATCTCCACTTTATTTCACAATACCTGCGTCATTGTTATTACATGCTGGTTTGTATTCAATGGGTATTCGACCACCTGACTTTCCGGAAGCTCCTCGAGCTCCAACTTTTGATGTGACAATGGTAATACCTCAAAATGTTGAAGCACCTGAGAAAGCAGACTTTATTGCCAATGCGAACCAAGTTGGTAGCGGTAGTGAAGACAAGAAAAGTCGAATAAAAAGCCAGTTTGCATCAAACCAACAAAATTTTAATACGGGTGAAGATCTAGTCGATGCGGAAAAAAGTGTAGCTGAAATTACACCAAAACCAGAGCCGCAGATACTAACCACTAAAGGGAAGACAGATAAATTTGTAGATAAACTCCCAGAAGAAAAGCCACAAGAAGACCCTGTTACAACAGTAGTCAATAATTCTGAAAAAACTGAAGCGATAGCGCAGTTGATGGCAGAAATGAGCAAACAGGAAGAGCAGTTTGCTAGACGGCCTAGGATACATTTTGTTGATTCACTCAGCGCAAAAGGGAGCGAAGCAGCAGAATATATTTATAAGTGGTCTAAAAAACTTGAACGCATCGGGAATATTAACTTTCCGCAAAAAGCGTTGGACCTAAGTTTAAGTGGTACACTCATTTTAAATGCTACTATAGATAGAGCAGGTAGGTTAGTTGAAATACAAATTGCCGTATCATCTGGCTCAAAAATTCTTGATGATGCAGCGATTAAAATTGTTAAATTAGCGGCACCATATGATCCACTATCTAAAGGAATACGGAAGAAGTACGACCAATTAAATATCACTCGAACCCTTGTTTTTCATAAATCTGAAGGTGAAGAGGCGGTATTCTCCTCAAATTAACATACACTAGCGAGACCAACGCAACACCATGGCAAGTGAAAATACAGACACGGAAAGTAGCTTTCTGCAAAGCCAGCTACTGATAGCAATGCCGAGTATGGGTGACCCTTACTTTGAGCATTCTGTGACTTTAATTTGCCAGCATAATAATGATGGTTGCTTTGGGCTCACGATTAATAGACCAATTGAAATAACAATTGATGAGCTTTTTGACCAGCTCGACATTCCAACGGAAGATTCTCTAGTAAAAGGTATACCTGCACTGAGAGGTGGTCCTGTTCAAATAGAGCAAGGCTTTATTATCCATGATACCGATAGACAATGGGAAAACACACTAAGCATTTGTGATGATCTGGCGGTAACTGCCTCACGAGATATTTTATTTGATATTGCAAAAGGCGAAGGTCCTGATAATTTTTTATTAACACTCGGCTGTGCAAGCTGGGCGCCAGGGCAGATGGAAGAAGAAATCATGAATAATTCATGGTTAAACTGTCCTGTGGATAAGCAAATAATATTTGATACTCCCTATGAAAAGCGCTGGAAAGGCGCTGCTGATACATTAGGGTTTGATGTCAATATCATTAGTGATGTTGCTGGACACGATTGATTGGCTACGGTTATAGCTTTTGATTTTGGGCTTAAACGCACTGGGGTTGCAGTTGGCAATACGCTAATGGGTAGCGCCTCGCCAGAATGTACGTTAATCGGTAAAGATGAGCAACCAGATTGGGAAGGCATCACCAGATTATTTAATGAATGGAAGCCAGCCCAGTTAGTCGTTGGGATGCCAACTGAACTAGATGGTAGCGAAAGCCCACTAAAAAAACGGATTGAACGTTTTTGTAATCAGCTTCATGGTCGGTATCAGTTACCTGTTGATCAGGAAAATGAACAGTTTACATCTATAGAGGCAGCACAACGATTAAAACAGTTACGCCAAAGTGGTCGTAAACAAAAAGTTACAAAAGAAGAAGTAGATAAAATAGCAGCAGCAATCATTTTAGAAAACTGGATGCAAAAAAACGGGCACTGAACAAGTTAATGTGGGACAGAATATGAGCACGGTGATGAAACATCAAAATAATAATGAATATAATGTTGATGAACTATTAGATAGTATGGCACATGAACTGCGTGAGCAATTTGGAAGTGCACTTGATGAAACAGTTATGGTGGGGATTCACTCTGCAGGTGTGTGGGTTGCTCAACGTCTTCATGATTTACTTAAAATTAAAGAGCCACTAGGAAAGCTGAATATCAGCTTTTATCGAGATGACTTCAGCCGTATTGGCTTGCATCCGCAAATTAAACCATCAAAACTTCCTTTTACGCTAGAAAATAAACATATCATTTTAGTAGATGATGTACTATATACAGGACGAACCATTAGAGCAGCGATGAATGAGCTGTTTGATTTTGGTCGACCCGCAAGCATAACTTTGGCAGTGTTAATCGACAGAGGCCATAGGGAGCTTCCAATAGAAGCGCAAGTTGTTGGTTTCAAAAGAGAGATGGAAGTTGATAGTTATTTTAAACTAACAAATGATGATAATAAGTTGGAATTAAGCATTATAAATCGTGAGCAAAACTAACTCACCAGAAAACCAAGGGAGAGAAATCAATATAACTCCCGGCCCTTTGCCATCATCCATGCAACTCAATGCAGATGGCAAGCTTAAACATTTTCTGACAATTGAAGGTTTGCCACCTTTATTATTGGAAGAAATCCTTAATCGCGCAGATCAGTTTGTTTCTCTTCCCGGAAAAGCACAGGTTCAAGCACCATTGCTAAGAGGCAAAACGGTGATGAACTTATTCTTTGAAAATTCTACACGAACTAGAACTACATTTGAACTCGCTGCAAAAAGACTTTCTGCTGATCTCTTAAATCTCGATATACGCAATTCATCCGCAACTAAAGGCGAAAGTTTACTTGATACCATTCGCAATTTAGAAGCTATGGGTTGTGATATGTTTGTTGTTCGACACTCAAGTAGTGGTGCTGCACACTTTATCGCGCGTTATTGCGCACCACATATTAGCGTTATAAATGCCGGAGATGGAAAGCATGCTCATCCGACTCAGGCGATGCTGGATATGCTTACGATCCGCCAACATAAAGGTGATTTCCCGCCACTTAAAGTTGCCATTGTAGGTGATATTAAACACTCTCGGGTGGCACGTTCCCTAATCCATGCTTTAACGACGCTATGTTGTGGAGAAATTCGAGTTATCTCACCAAAAACTTTAATGCCAGAAAGTATTGAGCAGATGGGTGTTAATGTGTATACAGATATTGAAAAAGGTGTTGTGGATGTTGATGTAGTGATCATGTTGCGCTTGCAACATGAGCGCATGAACTCTGCTCTTTTACCTTCAGTCAGAGAATATTATGCACGCTATGGTTTAACTGAAGAGCGCCTTGAACTGGCTAAACCTGATGCAATTGTCATGCACCCCGGCCCAGTAAACCGAGGTGTTGAAATTGATTCACGAGTAGCAGATGGACCACAGTCAGTTATTATGCAACAGGTAACCAATGGAGTTGCAGTACGTATGGCTGTTATGTCGATGGTGCTTGGCTCACAAGCAATGGTTGATGGGAGCTAATATGAGCAACCATTCAACCCTCATCAAAGATGGCCGGATACTAGATCCGCAATCAGGCATTGATAAAGTTACTAATTTGGCTATCATGAAGGGCAAGATTATTGGCATAGGTGAAGCTATACCTTCTAATTTTAAGCCTAAAAAAACCATCGATGCTAAAGATTTGTGGGTTTTACCCGGCATCGTTGATTTAAGCGCATATCTACGTGAACCCGGACAGGAAAATAAAACCAGAATCCCATTTGAAACTTATAGTGCGGCAAGTGCTGGAATAACCAGAATTTGTTGTATGCCAGAGGCAGATTCACCAATTGATAGCGGCGCAACTGTAAAACTAATAAAAAGCAAAGCCAAGCAGGCTGGTTTTGCAAGAGTAAGTGTTATTGGCGCGCTAACGCAAAATCTTGCAGGTGAACAACTAAGTCATATGGGTAGCCTTAAATATGTTGGCTGCGTGGGCTTAAGTCAGGGGCATGAATCCATAAAAGACCTGGCAACCTTAAGAAAAGCGATGGAGTATGCCGCAACTTATGAGTTGCCATTATTTCTTCATCCTTTTGAGCATTCACTGATGGCACAGGGAGGCATGCATGAAGGTGCTCTCTCGACTCGGTTAGGGTTACCTCCAATACCAGTTGCGGCGGAAACCGCTGCGATTGCACAAACACTGACTTTAGTGGAACAAACTCACACCCCAGTACACTTTTGTCGCCTTTCCACTGCTGACAGTGTAACAATGCTGACACAGGCAAAGCAAAGTGGCCTACCTGTAACAGCCGATGTGGCAGTTCATCAATTGTTTTTAACCGAAATGGATGTCAGCGAGTATAATCCACTTTGTCACACCATTCCTCCTCTGCGTTCAGAGAGAGATCGTGATGCATTGCGTGAAGCAGTTTCAAACGGGGTAATTGATGCAATTTGTTCAGATCACCAGCCCCATGAGATTGATGCAAAACTTGCGCCTTTTGAAGAAACTAGTCCGGGAATATCAGGTTTTGAAACCTTACTTCCCTTGGCATTACGTTTAGTAGAAGAAAAATTAATTAGCCTTAGCCAAGCGATTTCTTACTTAACTCATCAGCCTGCCAAACTGGTTAATTTAAAAGCTGGCTCGCTAGAAACGGGGCACAGTGCTGATTTCAGTCTATTTGATCCCAATAATCTATGGCAACTGGATGTGAGTAAACTATTAAGTGAAGGTAAAAACACACCTTTTTCAGGCTGGAGTTTTCAGGGGAAAACAGTAGAAACATTTATTAAAGGTAAAAGCGTCTTTAGCCTATGAGTTTATCGCGGATAGTAAAAGCTATGCTGGGTTTTTTCTGCCTGATTTCAACTTGTCATGGAAGCCCTTTAAAATCAGATGAAAGTGTTTTCTTTTTCCCCACATCCGCCAATCAGGATAAGAATTTAAAATGGAATATTCCCATTCATCACTGGGTCTTTGAAAAAGAAGAAGACGGCATAGGCAATATATTTACCCAAAAGGTTTTCTCTGAGATTGCTGAAACACTGGAGGTTACTGAGGAGCAAGCACATTCTGAGCTTTTTAGAAAACGTCTAGGATGGTTTCTGGTCGATAATGAACGCAATAAAAAAATAGAGATTTGCCTTGAAAATAAACAAAAAGAACAATTAGAACTTACCTCTGCAAATGGTCACGCAACTACAGCGTTTACATTTGAAACAAAGGCTCAAGACTCTACGTGGTTAAGCTATAAGGTACTCAAAGATGATCGTTTGTTTGAAGGCAAGGTACAATTAATTCCTAAAACTGGTTTAACGGTCATATCAGATATAGATGACACAATTAAAGTCAGTGAAGTTCTGGATAAGAAAACGCTGATCAAAAATACCTTTCTTGAGCCTTTTAAAGCAACAGCTGGAATGCCTGAATATTATAAAAAGCTACAAGAGCAGGGTGCATATTTCCATTATGTTTCTGCATCTCCCTGGCAGCTATATCCCAGCCTGGAACTTTTTATGGAGGAAAACTACCCAGCAGGAACAGTATCCTTAAGAAACTTTCGTTTAAAAGATAGTAGCATTCTTAAATTTTTAAAATCTTCAGAAAATTATAAGACGGCACAAATTAGAAATATTATACAACGCTACCCAAAGCATCAGTTCATTCTAATAGGAGATAGTGGAGAGCACGACCCAGAAGTGTATGCTGCCATATACGAACAATTTCCAACAGCAATCAAGTCTATCCAGATTCGTGCTGTCACAAATTCTGATTTGAGTGATCAACGCTTTAATGCAACCTTTAAAGAGGTTCCCAAGAGAATTTGGAAGCTATTTTCCGAGCCTAATAAATAAACCTAGAATCCTCGTTAGACAGGATAAGTGTGCTACTGTGGTGCGTGGCTAGGCGAAACTGTGTGGAATATTGTTGCACCATGCCAGCGCTCAACTGAGGACTTTAAGTTCAACTTACCGCTTTCTTAAGTGGGAATTGATGACCGTGCAGCATGAAATGCATGTGAACAAAAAGAGCATAGGCACGTCTTTCCCTATTCAATGAATGTGCATGGCGTTCAGCTTTATAAGCTTCAGCTCTACGAATATGATTGGCAACATACTGTTGTGTCTCTGCCAGATATGCTGCTTCGCAGGACTTGGTATCACAAGCCGATGCATTAAATGAAAACATCACCGAGAATAATAAAAAAAAGCTGCTAATTAAACGACGCATGGCTTACTCCAAATATTTATATCAATTATTTTATTCGGCAGTATATTTTTCAGAATCTAATTAAAGTAGTCGCTTCAGATTTTCGGGGTATATAAGCAGATAATACTATTCTGATGAGAATTGGCGGTAATATTTAGCTGATCAATGAATCCAGCCTGTTGAGCCATGCGTATACTGTAGGAAGACTACAGTTCCAGAAAAACACTGTTGTGTAAAACGTAAAAAATCAATATGGCACCCCCCCTAGTTTTTAATATCAGCTTTCAAGCAGGATGGAGACACATCATTAAAATGAATAAATATATACTTGCAACATTGATATCGTTATTTCTTTTTGTCTCATCGATATGGTCACTTGAAGATCCGAAAAAAAATGATTTGATTGCATGGCAGGAGTGGACTGCTGAATCCTTCGCTAAAGCAAAGAAAGAAGACAAACTAGTGATTATGGATCTTGAAGCCGTCTGGTGTCACTGGTGCCATGTGATGGATGCAAAGACCTATCATGACCCAAATGTAGCAGCATTGATTAATAAACACTTTGTACCAATTAGGGTTGATCAAGATGCGCACCCAGATATTTCTAATCGCTATGAAGAATATGGCTGGCCAGCTACCGTTGTTTTTGATGCGAATGGTAAAGAGATTGTAAAAAAGAGGGGCTATATTGGACCAAGGTTTATGGGCTGGTTTCTTGAGGCAGTGATCGCTGACCCCAATCCAGAAGCACATGAAAACAAAAATATCGTTGTAACAACAGGCAGAAATGCTTTTTTGACAAAAGAACAAAAGCAGCTTCTAAATTCTCGCTATGAAGCAATCTATGATAAAAAGCATAAAGGTTGGGGGCGTAGGCAAAAATTCATTCATTCAGATTCTATTGAATATGCCATGGCTCGTGCGGCACAAGGAAGCAAACTACACGAACAAATGGCAAAAGAGTCACTTGATGCTGCGCGCTCGCTGATTGATCCTGAATGGGGTGGTGTCTACCAATACTCGGATGAAGCCGACTGGCAATCGCCACACTTTGAAAAAATAATGTTGATTCAAACTGACGCAATGCGCTTATATGCAATGGCATACAAACTCTGGGGGCGCACACAAGATCTGGATAGTGCTCAGCAGATATATGCTTATCTTAGCGATATGTTGGAATCACCACAGGGTGTTTTCTATACCAGTCAGGATGCTGATCTAAATGCAGATATTGATGGCCATAAATACTTTGATCTTAAAGATAAGCAACGGCGTAAGCTAGGTCTACCTCGTATTGATAAAAATATCTATGCGCGTGAAAATGGGTGGGTAATTAGTGCGTTGACTACCTTATATTTAGCGACAAAAGATAAGAAATATCTTGAGAAGGGTGTTACTGCAGCCAATTGGATTCTGGAAAACAGAAGCCTTAAAGCAGGTGGTTTTTTTCATCATGAAAATAAAAAAGACACACTTTATCTTGCGGACACGCTTGCTATGGGGCAGGCATTTTTGAATTTGTACGCTATTAATAAAGACACAAAATGGCTGGATAATGCACTGGTATCAGCAGCCTTTATAGATAAACACTTCAAAGATGGCAAAGGTGGTTATTCAAGCCGAAGCAGTAATGCGGAGAATCTATTACTAACCCCCGTAAAACACATTAACAGTCAGATACAACTGGCGCGCTTTGCCAATCAACTGTATCAACTCACAAAGAACAAACAACA
>Ga0209633_10001108_pt1 | contig 29076 bp, 35 predicted proteins | sample Cruoilmetagenom1_FD_187290 | JGI IMG/M metagenome (GOLD analysis project Ga0209633, IMG submission 187290) | Oil polluted marine microbial communities from Coal Oil Point, Santa Barbara, California, USA - Sample 1 (SPAdes) (version 2) | ecosystem: Environmental > Aquatic > Marine > Oil seeps ... | reverse complement strand
GAACGCGGCCCGTCAGCCTCCGGAAGCAGTGCCGCCCCTTCGGCGATGGCGTCGTCGACGACTTCGACGTATCTGCGTATCCCCGCGAGCGCGTTCTGCGCCTCCTGTACATGCGAGGCGGCAAGCGCACGCAAGGCCCGGAAAAGGTCACGCAGCTCCTGCAAACTGGAGATTCGCGCCTGGAGGCGCGGCAACTGCTCCATCTCAGTTGTCCTCCGGTGACCTTGGCGCAACTTCGGCCAGAAAGGCATCGATCGCCCCGATGAGGTCCTCTCGGTCTTCGTCGGAGAGGTCACCGCTATCCTCGATCCGCGCGATAGCTCGGGGGCAGTGCTCCGACAGCCAAGCGCCGATGCCACTCTTGAAGCGCTCGACGAGGCCAAGCGGAAGCCCATCGAGCTTTCCCTCATTGACGACGAGCAACAATGCCACCTGCTGCGAAAGAGAATGCGGCCGGTATTCCGGCTGAACCAGAATGGCGCGGATGCGCCGTCCGTGCTCGATCGTACGCTTAGTCCGCTCGTCGACCATCGCGCCAAAGCGCGTAAAGACCTCGAGTTCGAGGAATTGGGCATATTCGAGCTTGAGGGACTTCGCGAGACGTTTCATGACAGTGGCTTGCGTCTGGCCGCCCACGCGCGAAACGCTCATGCCAACGTTCACGGCCGGCTTCTGCCCCTCATAGAATAGTTTGGGTTCGAGATAGATCTGGCCGTCGGTGATCGAAATCAGGTTCGTGGGTATATAGGCACTCAGATTTCCTGCTTGCGTTTCGGCGATCGGAAGCGCCGTCAAGGACCCGCCGCCAAGTTTGTCCGAGAGCTTGGCGGCCCGTTCCAGAAGCCGGGCGTGGAGGTAGAAGACGTCGCCTGGATAGGCCTCTCGGCCTGGCGGCTTGCGGAGCAGGAGCGAGAGCTGCCGGTACACGATGGCGTGCTTGGTCAGATCGTCTATGATGAGAAGCGCGTCGTGTCCTTGGTCCCGAAAGTACTCCGCCATCGTGCAAGCCGCGTAGGGCGTGATCCACTGCGCCCCCGGCGGCGCGTCGGCCTCACCGACGACGAAGATACAACGCTCGAATGCGCCATGCTGGCGGACCGCATCCACGACTTGGTTGACTGTCGATGCCTTTTGACCCACGGCGGCGTAGACACAGATGACGTCGGAGGACCGTTGACTGATCATTGTGTCCACGGCTATGGCAGTCTTGCCGGTTTTCCGGTCGCCGATGATGAGTTCGCGCTGACCGCGGCCCAAGGGGATCATGGCATCAATCACGGTAAGGCCTGTCATCAACGGCTGCGTGACCAGATCGCGATCGACAATGGCCGGCGCGGGCCGTTCTATGGGGTCCCTGCGGTCGGCCGCGATCGGCGGGCCGTCATCCAGCGGTGCGCCTGTTGAATCGACGATGCGGCCGAGCAGCGCATCTCCCACCGGCACCCGGATAATCTCGCCCGTCCCCTGGGCCCTGCTCCCGGCGGTGATCTTCTCTCCACTCCCGAGCAGGACGCAACCGAGCGACTCCTCGGCGACGCGGAACGCTAGCCCCAAAGTACCATCCTCGAACCGCAGCAGTTCGTCCAGGCGTGTCCATGGCAGGCCGGAGATCGTGGCGACGCCGTCGCCGACATGCTCGACGATGCCCACATGCTCGAACGTTGGCTCAACCCGCATGTCTCGTAGCCGTTGCCGAGCCGCGGGCAGCCAGCTCGCAATATCTTCACGAAGCCGCGTCATCTCTTCGCAGTAACTCCTTGGCTTTCCGCAACTGATCTGCCCAGGTGAACTTGAGCACGGCGTGGGGGAAGCGAAGCTCGGCCCCGCCCAAGATCTCCGGATCGGTGGCGAAGTCGGTCTTCTCCCTCTGACCAAGGCCGGCGCTTAAGCGATCGCTCCACTGCTCCCGCTCCTCGGGCGTCAGGGGGGCTGCCGTTACGACCATCAGGCGGGCGTTGTCCGCTGCGAGATCCTTTTGCAGGCGCTCGCGCTCATCCGCCGGCATGTCCTTCAATTGCCGCTCAAGCTGTTCGAGGAAGACGCCACTGGATGCGCTCGATCCGGCCTTTCCCAGAAGACCTGAAGCAAGCTCCACCGCCAACGCAGCCACCTGTTCACGGATCTCTGTTAGGGCGGCCTCTCGTTCCTGGCCAATGGATTCGCGAGCCGCTTCCAACAGCTCATTTGCCTTGTCCCTTGCCTCCTCTAGGGCCTTGCGACGGTCAACTTCCAACTCCTCGTGGATCTTCTTGAGCATATCCTGGCGTTCTTGAGCCAGCCCGGCCCGGCCCTCCTCGAAGCCCCGCCGCGCCGCCTCGGCCTCGCCTTTCTGGTTGTCCGCATCGGCAAACGCCCGCTCGGCAAGCTGCTTTCGCCTCTCGATGACCTCTCTGACCGGCCGATACAGAAATCGCCAGAGCAGCCAAACGAGAACGAGAAAGTTGACCGCTTGAAGCGCGAGGGTCCACCAGTCGATCTGCATCGTCAGGCAACGAACGGATTTGCGTAGAGCAACAGTAGCGCGATCACGAGGCAGTAGATCGCCATCGTCTCGATCATCGCGAGCCCGACGAAAAGCGTTCGCGATAGAGGACCCGCCGACTCGGGCTGACGAGCGATCGCATCCATCGCAGCGGCGACGGCGCGTCCCTCACTGAAGGCCGGCCCGATGGCTCCAAACGAGACGGTGACGACCGCGCCTATGATACTCAACATTTCAAGACTGTATTCCATAACTGCTCCCCTACTCTGCCTCAACGCTGCCCACTGCCGCGCCGATGAAGACGGCAGCGAGGACCGTAAAGATGTAGGCCTGGATAATGCCGATCAGGATACCGAGAAGCATAAACGGGATCGGCAGTAGCAAGCCGGCTAGAAAGACGACAATGGCGATCACGAACTCATGACTCATGATGTTGCCGAAAAGGCGAACCATAAGAGAGAAAGTGCGCGTGATTTCGGATAGTACGTTGAGCGGAAGAAGCAACAGGTTAGGCTTCGTGTAGCGGCGCGCGTATTCCACTAGGCCGCGGGACCGGACTCCGAAATAGTGGGCCGACAAGAAAACGATTGCCGCAAGTGCGGCCGGCGTTTCGATATGCCCGGTCGGGGGCTTCATCCCCGGTACGATCACCGAAAGATTTGCAAAAACCAGGAAGATGAACAGGGTGCCAAGCAGCGGCAGATAGGGCCAGGGATCGCGCCGGATAATCTCGTAAACTTGTTTTTCAAGCGTCTCGACCACGATCTCCAGCACAGTCTGAAGGGTACCCGCGTGAACGCTGGCCCGACGCAGGCCTAACCAAGATACTGCGGTCAGCACCGCCATGATAGCCCAGGTCGTTACAACCGGGCGGCTGATCGGAACCGGTCCAAGCTGAAAGAGGATGTCAGGGGCGAGCGGGCTTGTTTCCATGATCACTCCGATCCCATCCAACGCTGGATAACAAGGCGCGCGATCAGAAAGCCCAGCAAGGCGAGCAAGAGCGGGAGTGCACCTTGCTGCGCGATAATCCAGAATACCGAGACGGCCGCAGCGAAACGCATAATATAGAGCGGAATGATGCGGATCGCAGCCCCTTGCGAGGCGTGCAGGCGGACCGTCCGGAGGAGCAAGACAAAATAGACTGCGCCAAGGGCCGCGCCAGCCGTGACGTACAAGGCGACATCAATTGGGCTTGGCCAGCTCATTCCTTCGTGACCCTTTGCCAGGCAAGGTAGGAACCGAGCGCGATCCCGAGAAAAATGAGAGCTCCGCTAAAGAAGATACCGGTCTCGAATGTGCTATCAAGCCAGCGCCCAACCAGCACACCCAGCAGAGTCGGCGTCACGATCAACCAACCAAGCGCCCCAACCATAGACAGGTTCTGCCAGAGCGACCGTTCGCCCTCTTTCTTCCACCGCTTACGCCGCTGTTCACGCAAGCGGACGGCCCTTTGCATCTTATCGTGGCCCTGATTGTTGGGCGAGACGCTCATGGGAGCTCGCCTTCCCCAGGCAGACCGCCCCTCGCCGTCGATGCGCCGAGCGCCGGCGGCGGTCCCTGCGGGATGGGCAGGCGCCCGGATTCGAGATAGCGCTGGAGTTGCCGGATAGCCGCCAGATGCAGACGCGTGGCGGAAACGCGTGACGCTTTCTCCGCTTGTGTCTCCTCACGAAATCGCTCCAGCACCGCGCCCCCGAGCCGGCGAAGCGTGTCTTCGCCGACAGCTTCTCGCGTCGCGACCTCGACGAAGTTGCCGCCGCGGACGGTCAACACGCCGCCGCGCACGGCCACGTGGTGCTCCTCGTCCAGATGGTTGCGCCAGGTAATTACCGACACCGTCAAGACGGTGATGAAATCGGCATGGCCCGGCAGTATGCCGAAGGCGCCGGTCTCGTCGTCGGCGCGCACATGGCGCACGTCCTCGGCATCCACGATGACCGACAAGGGTGTGGTCACCAGCAGTTTCATGCCACCCGCGGCCCCGAAGCTCGCTCCTTAGCGCGCGCATCGTCGATCGTCCCGACCAAATAGAGTGAGCTTTCGGCCCAATCATCCGCCTCCCCGGCCAGGATCGTCCGGCAACCGCTCAGCGTCTCTTCAAGGGAAACCGTGGCTCCCTCCAGGCCGGTGAACTGTGACGTGACGGCGAAGGGCTGCGTCAAGAAGCGAATGAGGCGGCGTGCCCGGCGGACGGCCGCCTGGTCAGCGGCGCTCAGTTCCTCTATGCCGAGGAGCGAGATAATCTCCTGCAGCTCACGGTAGTGTTCGATGAGGCGCCGGACCTCTTCGGCGGTTTCGTAGTGCCCCTCTCCCACCACGCGCGGATCCAGCATCGAGGAGGTCGAGGCCAACGGATCGATGGCTGGGTACAGCCCCTGGCTCGCCATGTCGCGGCTGAGCACGATCGAGGAATCGAGATGTGTGAAGGTCTGTGCGACGGCTGGGTCTGTGAAATCGTCCGCCGGCACGTAGACTGCCTGAATCGAGGTAACGGCAGCCTCTGTGACGGAGGCGATCCGTTCCTCGAGCTCCGCGATCTCAGTAGCCAAGGTGGGCTGATAACCCATCCGCGACGGTAGCCGACCGAGAAGTCCGGACACCTCCCCGCCTGCCTGGACGAAGCGGAATACGTTATCGATCAGCAACAGGACATTCTGATGCATAACGTCGCGGAAATGCTCGGCGACGGTCAGGGCTGTCATCCCGACACGCCAGCGGGCACCCGGGGGCTCGTTCATTTGGCCGAACACCAGCGCCGTTCGATCGAGCACACCGGAGCGCTGGAGCTCCAGCCAGAGTTCGTGACCTTCGCGCGACCGCTCACCGATGCCGGCGAAAACCGAGATCCCGGCGTATTTCTCGACGGTCGTTCGGATGAGCTCCATGATGAGGACGGTCTTGCCGACGCCCGCGCCGCCGAACATGCCAGCCTTGCCGCCGCGAGCCAGAGGAGCAAGAAGATCGACGATCTTGATGCCAGTCAGGAATAGATCGCTACCGGCACGTTGCTCGCTCAGCTTGGGCGGCTTACGGTGGATGGGGTCCCGTGGCACGTCGGAGCCGAAGGCGGGCCCATGGTCTATCGGGTGTCCAACCACGTTGATCATCCGCCCGAGAACGGATTCCCCGGTCGGCACCCGTATCGGCGCGCCCGTATCCTGCACCATGACGCCACATCGAAGTCCGGCCGTTTCGTGCATGGCCACACCTCGGATCGTACAAGGATCCACGTGCTGCTGGACCTCGACGATCAAGCGATGTGGGCCATCCCACTGGACTTCGAGAGCGTTGTTGATCTGCGGCAACGCGCCGGCCGAGAATGCGATGTCCACAACCGAACCGTTGACCGAGGTCACACGCCCGAGCCGACGGTGGCTGGCGTCTCCTTCGTTATGGCGATCGGTATGCCGAATGGGGGTCTTCATCTTGGCTCAGTGCATCATTAAGAGTGGGAGGTGGGTATGCCGCATTGCATGGAGAGTCGTGCCACCGAAAACCGCCTCTTGGAAGCGATTGTGGGCATAACCGCCCATGACCAGGAGGCTCGCCTCGATTTCTTGTGCCGCAGAGAGGAGCGCGTGACCCACCGCTTCATGGGCTCTCGGGAGGACCCTCGCCTCTGCATCAAGGCCGTGCCACGCAAGGTATTCGACAAGTTTCTGCGGATCAGCGGTGTCTTCGTAAAGTTCCTCGACCGACAGGACCTGTATATCCTTGGCATCTTCAAGAAATGCGGCGGCTGCGTCGACGGCGTGGACCGCCTGGACACTCGCATCCCACGCAATGGCTATGCGCTCCAGCGGGAAGTCTATAGAGCCATCCGGAATAAACAGCAGAGGACGTCCCGACTCCAGAAGCGTGCACTCGAGCAAATTTGGAAGCAGGCGGTGATAGTCTGCATGCGGCCCGGCAAAAACCGAAATATCGAAAAGCTTTGCCGCTTCTGGCACCTCGCGCGTCATGCATCCAACGACCTCAAACCAGTTGGCATTGGTTCCGCCCAGGTCGTTCGGGCGCTTCGCTTTCGCGATGCCATGCCTCTTGCAAGCGGCATTGAACTGCCTATGCGCCCTATTCGCAGCCTTCTTTCCCGTTGTTTCGGCGTGCCGTCTATACTCCTCTTTGATCTCTTCGAGATGGACACTCCCGAATCCCAAGTAAGGAATCGCTTCCTCGGGATCGGGACGCACAAACAATGCGCCAACGTGAGCGCATAGGTTTCGCGCCAGACCGAAACCTAGGTCGAGACCTAGCCGATCGTTCTCGCTACCAACGAGCGGGAGCAGAATCTTCCGGATATGCACGCTGTCACCTTCCCTATTCTGTGTCTGTCAAACCCTCGTCTGCAATCAATGTTCCTAGTGTGGAAATCGGCGGAGCAGGAATTGCAGGACCAATGGAATCACGAGGCAAGTCAGCAAGGAGACAATGACCATTCCACCGAAGAGCTCCGGCGGATACGCCCAGTCGCCGAGATACCTCGCCTGCTGCACCACGACCAGGGCAATCTCCGCCCGCGGGATCATGCTGAGGCCGATGAGAAGAGCTGTCCTGCGGTCAGTGACCAGCCACGCCGGCAACCCAGCTCCAGCGAGCTTGTCCAGGACGGCGGCGATAACGAGCACCAAGCCGACGGCAGTCCCCTGACCGAGAAACTGTATGTCGACGCCAAGACCTAAGCCAACAAAGAAGAATGGCGAAAACAGCAGAAATACATACTCGAATCCTTTATCTATCCTGTGTTCCGAAGGATCCCGGCTGAATGCCAAGCCGGCAAAAAGCGCGCCGACCGCAAGCGAGAAGCCCATAATGCCCGCTATCCCACTGATGATGAAGCTAAACCCGGTCACGACGACAATACCAGCCGGTCGCGGTCTCAATTTCAGGAACCAAGCTATGAGTGGACGCTCCAAGTAACGCGCAAACAGGAAGCAAAATCCACAGAATAGAGCGAACTTCGACAACAGTACGATCGTCGTCGATCCGATCTGCGCAATGTCAATGGCGTCGCCAGCCTGTAACATCGGAATAAGGGCCAGGATGAGAGCCAAGAGGACGACACCAGATATGTCATCGAGTTCTGCCACATCCGTCAGAAGAGCCCCGGTCTCGGAATCAAGGGCCCCCGCATCTCGCCAGACCGCTGCGGCCACGGCCAAGCTTGTAGCGCTGAGCGCTGCCGCTGTGACCAGCGAGGGAACAAGCTCGAAGCCGAGCAGTTCATTGGCAAACAAAAACCCGGCCGCGAAACTGAGAAGAACATCGCCCGTCCAGACGAAACTAGCGCGCCGGATCTGGGCGATCAGTTGAACAACATTAGTTTCAAGACCGACACGGAACAGGAGGACGACGATTCCAACTTTCGCCAAAAATTCCAAGCCATGATCCATGCTTTCGTCGAGAAACTGCCAACGGGAATTGAAATAATTAATAGATATTCCCAAAACTATATATCCCAACATAGCGGGAAGGTTCAAAACTTCCAGCCCGCGCCTAAGAATAGCCGAGATAATTACCACGATCCCGACAAGAGCAAGCAACAGAACCGTCGATTCTGGCATGATGCCTATTTCCGGTGGATTCGCTGTCACCTAACCATCCCGCATGTCGATCATCGGCTCGGCTTCGATGAACCAAGTGGTGCCAACTGAGCAAGAGCCGTGAAGTCGTACACCTCCGATACGAAAGGCGCCTCCATTTCACCAAGTTTGGTCGATACTTAAACCTACTGCGAGATGGGCCGGCGACATTGACACGGATCAATTCGAAGCGTGCGGCACTAGTCTAAGGTTATTCTATGACTCAGTCTTTGGGGTATTTGGTTGCATGTCCAAAGCCGCATATCTGTCTAACCTAAGGCGTCGGCTTCAGAAACTCGAAGCCCGGATGAAAGCGGATGGGAAACGCATCGCCGGTGGATCGCCGCCTGAGAAGGTTCAAGCGGCCGGCGACTTGGCTCTCGCGGAGGGGCGCCTCGCAGAAACAAAGGAAAAGCTCTCGCGCCTGGAAGCGGAGCCCGAGAGTTCATGGGAGGATTTCAAGACCGAAATCGAGCAAGAGTTCGATTATGTCGAGGCTACGTTTGACCGGTGGGTCGAAAGGCAAGGATAGGCCTTCGAGACTCAGTGCGATACCCTCTCCGGGTGGGCGAAACACTTGGGCTCGACCGAGGCGTCAGCCGCGATTTGCGCGCTAGCTGAGCGCACCGTAGGGTGCCGCTGATGAGTCAACTGGGCCCAACTCGGTGAGGCCGTATTCCCATCAATATGGGGCGCACGATCATGCAGCAGCTGATCGAACACGGCGAGGTCCGGCGGGGCCTGCTGGGCGTGCAGATCCAGGACCTAACGCCTGATATCGCGAAAGCGATGGGGATCGAGGCCACAGGAGGGGCCGTGGTCGCCAAGGTCGACGGCGGGTCGCCAGCAGAAAAGGCGAGCGTCAAAGCCGGGGACGTAATCATCGCGGTCGACGGCGAGTCCATTCGGAACGCCTCTGAGCTGCGTAACAAGATCGGACTGGCGCGCGTAGGCGAGGACGTGCGACTGACTGTATTGCGCAAGGGCGAAAAACTCTCCTTGACCGCCGTGTTGTCGCCGCGACGCCACGCTAGGCTCGAAGCTGCGGAGGTGGATCGCCGGCTTGCCGGAGCGGTATTTGGAGCGATCGAAGAAGGCTCGCCGCTCTTCGGACGCGTGAAGGGCGTGGAAGTGCTGGACATCCAGACCGGCAGTCCCGCCTGGCAGGCTGGTCTGAGACAGGCAGACGTAATCACGTCGGTCAATCAACAGCTCGTCACGACTCCCGACGAGCTCGCCGAAGCGGCCCAGGCGAACAAGGGCGTATTGCTACTGAACGTGCGCCGCGGAGACGTGGCTTTGTTCATGGCCATCCGGTGACGCCGATCGAGGATTTGCAAGGCGCGTATCGAGTCCCGCTGACCTGACCTATGTAAAACGTTGGATAGGCCCGCTCATCGCGTGTCCTTCGCGTGATTATTCGGGCGGATAAGTTCCGGATCGACCTATTTGAACCAGTCTTTTCGATGGAAGAACCACAACAGACCGGCAGCCAATGCGGCCATCAACACCAATGTCAAAAGGTAGCCATATCGCCAGGCGAGCTCAGGCATATGACGGAAATTCATGCCGTAAATCCCAGTGATCAGCGTTAGCGGCATGAAAACGGCGGAGAGGACCGTCAGGATCTTAAGGCGCTTGTTCGTCTTGTCCTGAAGGAGCAGAAGGTTGTGCCGATCTAGCTCGGACAGGCGAGCTTCGGTGCGCTCCATGTACTGCAGGTCATGCTCCAAATGCGAAAGCGCGTCGTGAAAATACTCGCGCAGGCCGCGGACGCTGAATGAGTCGGTTTCCAGGGATAACAAGGCAGCAACGCACCGGTGTTGTTCTTCGGCACCCATTTCGAAATGGGCGACGGCGCGCTTCAGCGCTAAAATCCGCCTGCCGAGTTGTTCCGGTTTCATTCCTTCGTTCATACGCTGTTCGAGCTCATCTACAACGTGGCGCGCCTCCAACGCTGATACCGTCGTCTCGTCAACCAGCCGGTCCATTATGAGGTAGAGAATTGCCGACGTGGTCAGGTCGTGATGGCCGAGCGCAGCCGTGAAATCTGAAATCAGGCCATCCAGGACCGCCGACCCCGTGGCATGAATGGTAATAATCGCACGGGGCAGGCAAAGGCCAGAAAGGAAGGAACGGCCGAGGTCGTCCCACGACGTCATGGTAGGAAAGTGAACGAAGACCGTTTCCGGATACGGCGCAACGAGGGCGGACGCTTCTGGATCAAGGCAGCGGTCGATGATCAGTGGGTGCAGCGCCAACGACGAGAGTAGCTCGGTCAGCTTGACGGGATTGGGATCCAGGACATCGATCCAGAAGTAAGCCTGCTGATCGTCACGGTGCTGCCGAAAATCCGCGATCGAAGCGGTATCGAGTTGTTTGTCTTGCGATATCGAGTAGACCCTGACGTCCATTACGACCTTTCCACCCTGACTCCTCACGAACCATAGGCTCCTTTCCTCTCCGGGTCGGGCGCTTGCGTGATAGTGCGGGCATTATCCTCGCGCCGCCTTCCGAAGCCAAGGCGGCGCTCGAACAATAGGAGCTAACTGTTTGCTCCGTTCTCGGGTAGCCAGCGCGTCCGCCTCTTGCTGAACAAAAGTTCAGCCGCGATGACTACACCGTAAATGGCTGTGATCCATACTAGCGTGTCTCGGCTGGACTGCCACAAATGGACAATGAGCAGCAACACCGTGGTGGCCATAAGGCCAAGGCCGAGAAAAACAAGTCCGATACGGCTCTTTGTAACAGCGCGAAGCCTGAGGTTGGCGATAGAGACACCAATGGAAACCAGGAGAAAGGTGAGGCTGGAGAAAGCGGCGATGACCTCGAGCCCGCTGGCCAGCGTAAACGCCAGAGCAAACAGGGTGAGCGCAATCACCGCCACCCAAGGCACGTCCATCTTGCTGCGGAACGAAAAGGCCTTAGGCATGCGTGCTTCTCGCGCCATTTCCGCCATCATTCGCGCTGCGCCGAAGGACGTGGCGTTAATGGCGGAGGAGGTCGCCAAGAGTGCCGCGAGGCCAACCAGGATCGTTCCGGCCTCTCCCAGCACCGGTTGGGCAGCAGCCGCAAGCGCATATTCCTCGGCCGCCACGAGCTCCGGCAAGGTCAGGTTGCCGACGCCGACGATTGCCAGGACGATGTAAATGACCGACGTGATAACGATCGAGCCATAGATGCCGCGCGGGATGTTGCGGCCGGCATCCCGGGTTTCGCAGACGGCATTGGTGATCAGCTGAAAACCCTCGTAGGCCACGAATATCAAGGCTCCGGCCATGAAGACCGACGCCACGCCCTTGTCCAGGACCGGTGTGAGGTAATCCGGCCGCACCGAGGTAAATCCGGCAACCGCGAAAACGGCCAGCAAGAGGATTTTCGCATAGACCACGAGGTCCTCCGCCTTGCCTGACGCGCGCGTACCGCTGAGGTTCACCAGCATGAAGAAAACCAAGACCGCAGCCGACAATGCCATGCGCAAGATACCGGATTGCGGCTTGCCGAGCAGATCGGCGCCATAGGCGCCGAAGGTAAAAGCATAGAGGGCCAAGGTCCCGACATAGCCGACGACGACGGTCCAGCCCGCGACCCCGGCCACGTTCGGCTGGCTCGGAAAGGCCCGCTCGAGATACGTGAAGCTCGCCCCGTCGCTTCGGTAGGTTAGGGCCAGGCGAACATAGGAATAGCCGGCCGCCAGAGCGATCAAGCTCCCGATCCCGAAGGCCAACGGCGCGGCATGGCCGCTGATGCCAACGGCCAGGCCAAGCACGGAGAAGATGCCGCCGCCGATCATGCCGCCGACGCCCATAGCAATGAGCTCGAAGAGCCCGAGTTGCTCCCGGCTTTCCTTCTGCGCGACCGCCACGGCCTAGCCTCTCTGGGCCAAGGCGGGAAACAACTCCGCAAATCCCTGGGAGACGAACTCTACGGCGATCGCCGCCAGGATGAGGATTCCACCGCCGACACGGAACACCGGCAGGTCGATTCCGAAGAACCGCAGCAAGGGCTCGCCGCCCCAGATGGCGGCAACCAAGGTCACCACCACCGAGGCCACCCGCGCGCAGCGCATCTTCTGATCCGGGGCCTGATCCTCGGTGAGCGCAAGAAAAACGGGAATGGCGCCAACGGGGTTCACGATCACCAGCAGCGAGATCAGAAACTTCACGAACTCGTCCCAAGGCGGCATCGGCTAGTTTCCCCAGCCGGGGTCCAGCAGCCAGAGACCCGCGAGCGCAAGAAGCGAACAAACAACAAGAAGAACGCTGGCGCCGGTCGTGACGATCGAAGGGATCAACTTCACATCGACATGGACCAGCTTGAGACCAAGATGGCTGTAGCGCCAAGCGGCGATGATAAACGCAATCACGCTATAGACGATAAGGATGAAGGCGATGCTGCGGATCGTCCAGCCCGGCATGGCGTCGACCATGAATTTCTCGATAGCCACGCCGGCCGCCAAAGCCGTGAGGCCTGTTCTTATCCAGGCCGCGTAGGTTCTTTCGTTGGCGAGGACGGTCCGGTCGAGGGCGTATCCGGTTCGATCGTCGACAGGGTCTTTTTCATTCGGTCGCAGGTTCGCGGGATCGGTAACCATATGCCCTCGTCACAGGATGCGTTACTGTTTCTGAAGTCAGTTTCGAAAAAATCGGTAGTATTCGCCCTATGCTTATTTCTCTGCTTGACTATCCGGCCTCGCGAGACTCCTGTCCAGAAACTCTTCGGCGAGTTCGATTGCATTGGGACAGATCAGATTCTCTCGGCCATGCAAGTCTTGGACAACAGCGCCGCCGTGCCTCCTAGATCGGCCGATGGCGTGCGGCAACCAGGAAGAGAGGGTCTTCAAGGGTCGCCAATGAGGGATTTACTTTGGACATGCATATAGCCAAAGCTACAGAGTACCCAGGCGGAGCGTGTAATGGCTACTCGAAAGAAACTGTCAATTGGCCTTGCCGTCGCTGTCGCGATTGTGGCGGCCAGCGGATACGCTGCCTACGATTTTTGGATACGGCAACAATCGACATCGACTGAAATCTTGCTTTACGGCAACGTTGATATCCGCGAGGCCGACCTCGCTTTCAATGCCGTGGGCCGGATCGACAGCATGCTGGTCGAGGAAGGCGACGAAGTCGAGAATGGCCAACTGTTGGCAGAGCTGGAAGACGATATTTATCAGGCCGAAGTCGATGCCGCCAAAGCGCGGTTTGGCGCCCGGCGTGCTGTCCTGGACCGGCTCCTATCCGGCAGCCGCCCCGAGGAAATCAAGGAAGCACGTGCAAATGTCCAGGCGGTTAAGGCCAATCTGGAAGATGCGCGGGCGAACCTTCAAAGAACCGAGAAATTGGCGAAAGATAATTTCGCTACTCTGCAAAAGCTCGACGAAGACCGGGCTCACGTCAACAGCTTGGAAGCACAGATGAAGGCCGCTCAGCAGGAGCTGTCGCTGGCGATTCAGGGTCCTCGTGACGAAGATATCGCCGAGGCCCGAGCACGACTGCGGGCGGACGAAGCGGAACTGGCGCTCGCCCTACGGCGCCTAGACTACACCAAGCTGCTTGCCAAGGACCACGGAGTGGTCAAAACCCGGATTGTGGAGCCCGGCGCCGTGGTGCTGGCCCAAACATCGGTCTATACAGTCGCGCTTTCCGATCCGGTTTGGGTGCGCACCTATGTCTCGGAGCCGGATCTCGGGAGAATTCATCCCGGCATGGCGGCGGAAGTCTCAACCGATTCCTTCCCCGATGAGGCGTACGAAGGATGGATCGGGTTCATATCGCCGGTGGCTGAGTTCACGCCGAAGACCGTGGAGACTCGCGAAGTCCGCACGAGCCTGGTGTACCGACTGCGCGTCTACGTCAAGAATCCGGATAACGGCCTGCGCCAAGGGATGCCCGCCACGGTGCGTCTGATACCTGAGCCTGACGACGGGAAAGCCGATAAATCGGCACTCCAGTGAGAGCATAGCGAGGCGATGTATCGATGTCCGTGCCCGTCATAGAAATTCGAGACGTGCATAAGCGGTTCGCGGCTGGAAAACGGACGATCACGGCACTAGACGGGCTATCCGCCGAGGTCGGAGTCGGGCGGATCACGGGGCTAGTCGGTCCTGACGGAGCCGGCAAGACCACTTTGATGCGACTTTTGACGGGCCTCCTCAAACCGGACTCGGGCTCGATCCGTGTCCTCGACTTGGAGACCGTCACACAAGTTCAAGAGATCCAGGCGAGCATCGGCTACATGCCGCAGCGCTTCGGCCTCTACGAAGACCTCAGCGTCTCCGAAAACCTCGCGCTCTACGCCGATCTTCAAGGCCTGGCCGGAACGGAACGCAAGACCCGGTTCGACCGCCTGATGGCGTTCACCGGCCTCGGGCCCTTCCGGAAGCGGCTGGCGGGGCGCCTTTCGGGCGGCATGAAACAGAAGCTCGGCCTAGCGTGCACGCTGATCCGTCCGCCGAAGCTTTTGCTGCTCGACGAGCCCAGCGTCGGCGTCGATCCCGTATCCCGGCGCGAGTTGTGGGACATCGTGCATGCGCTGGTCGGCGAGGGCATCAGCGTCCTCTGGGCGACGGCCTACCTGGACGAGGCGGAACGCTGCCATGACGTTCTGCTCCTGAACGAGGGGCGGCTGCTGGCCGCGGGACCTCCACAGACCCTTAGCGAACGCCTCAACGGGCGGACGTTCGCGGTGCAGGTCGCCAGCGCGGACCGGCGCAACGTGCTTCACGAGGTCCGTGGTTTCCCGCATGTGGTCGATGCCATCATCAAGGGGCGCGATATTCGCGTCCTGGTCTCCGGGCATGCGGACGCGGCCGACCTCTCCCGATGTTGTCGCGACCTAGGCGCAGGCGCCCTCCAGGTCAAAGAAGTCGATCCGGCCTTCGAGGACGCATTTATCGACCTGCTCAAGGGCCAGGACGTGTCGGCGGAAACCAGGGCGATTTCGGGTTCCAATAACGCGCAACCGCGGAACGGCCGCGATCCAACCGGCAAGCCGGCCGCGGAAACCGTTTTGGCGGGGGCGCCGAAGTTCGATAACTGGAGAAACAACGGAGAAGCCGTCATCGAGGTCGCCGGCTTGGTGCGAAAGTTCGGAGATTTCACCGCCGTCGACGGCATCGATTTCCGTGTCAAACGTGGCGACATCTTCGGCCTGCTGGGGCCGAACGGGGCCGGCAAGTCCACCACCTTTAAGATGCTCTGCGGCCTGCTTCCGCCGACCGACGGCAAGGCGCTGGTCCTCGGCATCGACCTGCGCCGAGCGGCGGCCGTCGCTCGCGGCCGGATTGGCTACATGGCCCAGAAGTTCTCCCTTTATGGAAACATGAGCGTCCTGCAGAACCTTCAGTTCTTCGCCAGCGCCTATGGGCTGACCGGACGAGCGCAGTGCCATAAGATCGAGGAGGAATTGTCTGAGTTTGGCCTTGTTCCTTACGCGGACGCGATCAGCGAGACCCTGCCGCTGGGTTATAAGCAGCGGTTGGCGCTGGCCTGCGCGATCATGCACGCGCCCGGCGTTCTGTTTCTCGATGAACCGACCTCGGGTGTGGACCCCCTTGTCCGACGCGAATTCTGGACCCGGATCAACGCCATGGCTGCGGCCGGAGTCACCGTGATGGTGACGACGCATTTCATGGAAGAGGCGGAATACTGCGACAGGATCGGCATCATCTATCGGGGCCAGCTGGCGGCGGTAGGCACGCCCCAAGACCTCAAGGACGCGCACCGCAACACGGACTTGCCCAACCCGACGCTCGAGGACGCCTTCGTCGACCTGATCGAGCACTACGACCGGGAGCACCCGCAATGACCGGACCCCGTCTCGATGGAATTCGCGGTTCGGGCGAGCCTGCCGCGACTTTGGATACGGTCGGCACGTCGCGGATGCGGCTATTTGGACTGGTCCGTAAAGAAACTCTTCAAATCTTGCGCGATCCGAGTAGCATTTCGATCGCCTTCGTGCTGCCGGCCATTCTTTTGCTTTTGTTCGGATACGGCGTCTCGTTAGACGCCAAGCACGTTCCGGTCGCATTGGTCATCGAGAGCCCGACCACTGAGACGTCGAGCTTCGCCGTCTCCTTGATCAATTCTCCCTATTTCGCCCCTGCGATCGTGCGCGACCGCCACGCCGCGGAAGAGAAACTTATCGCAGGCGATGCCGATGCGATCGTGGTCCTCAGGAGCGATTTCGCGCGCCGGATCTGGTCACCCGCCGGCGCACCGATCCAGGTGATCGTGAACGGGACCGACGCGAATACGGCCCGCATCATCGAGGGCTACATGCAGGGCGCATGGCAGAAATGGCTGGAACAGCATGCCTTGGATGAAGGCCAGGTTCTGGTACCGCCCGTGGTCATGGAACAGCGGGTCTGGTTCAACGCGGAGGTTCGCAGCCGCAACTTCCTGGTACCCGGGCTGATCGCCATCATCATGACGTTGATCGGAACATTACTTACAGCGATGGTTGTCGCCCGCGAGTGGGAGCGCGGCACCATGGAAGCTCTCATGGTCACACCCGTCCGGATCGGAGAAATCCTTCTTGGCAAGCTGATTCCGTATTTCCTGCTGGGCATGGGCGGGATGGTGTTGTCGACGGCGATGGCCGTATGGGTCTTTGGCGTACCCTTCCGGGGCTCCCTCGCCGTCCTGCTCGCGGTTTCGGCTCTGTTCATGCTGGTTTCCCTCGGGATGGGGTTGCTTATCTCGACCATCGCGAGGAGCCAGTTCGTCGCCGGCCAAGTGGCCATCATCGTCGCGTTCCTGCCGGCCTTCATCCTGTCCGGGTTCATCTTCGATATCACCAGCATGCCGGCGGTGGTGCAGTTGATTACCCACATCATCCCGGCGCGCTACTTCGTCTCGTCGCTACAGACGCTTTTTCTGGCCGGAACGGTTTGGCCCATCATCTTCGCGAACGGCGCCGCGCTCGGCCTGATGGCCGTCATCTTCCTAGGATTGACCCGGCGCAAGACGCACAAGTCGCTGGAATAGGAGGGACAGCCATGTGGGGCCGCATACGCGCACTGATCGCTAAAGAGTTCCTGGCCGTCTGGAAGGACAAGAAGAGCCGCGTCGTGATCATCGTCCCGCCGCTTATCCAGTTGCTTGTTTTCGGCTATGCCGCCACCTTCGACGTGAACCACGTCGCGACCGCTATCTACAACGAAGACTCTGGCCTCGCGGCGCGCGAGCTCATCGCCCGCTTTGAGGGCTCTCCTTCTTTCGAGATCGTCTCTCGCCTCTCCCGAGAGGCGGAGATCCGGGATGTGATCGACCCGAAAGACGCGAGCCTCGTCATCCACGTCGGCCAGACGTTCGCACAGGATCTCATGGCCCGACGGCCGGCCAAGGTCCAGCTGATCGTCGACGGCCGGGAGTCCAATACCGCACTGATCATCCTGGGATACGCGAGCCGCATCGTCGCCGATTTCAATAACGAGTGGCTCAGGGCGCATGGTGAGGCCCTGCCGCCGGCGCGGCTGGTCGTGTGGTCTTGGTTCAATCCAAACCTTGAGAGCCGGTGGTTCATCGTGCCCGGTATCGTCGCGCTGCTGACGCTGGTGGTAACGATGGTCGTCACTGCGCTGACCGTCGCGCGCGAGCGCGAGGTGGGGACGTTCGAGCAGCTTCTGGTGACGCCCTTCAGGCCGTTCGAGATCCTGATCGGCAAGTCCGTGCCCGCTTTGGTCATCGGGCTGGCGGAGGGCACGGTTATCGTCGCCATCGCCGTTTTCTGGTTTGGCGTGCCGCTTCGCGGCGATCTGCTTTTGCTCTATGTTGGGCTCTTCCTATACATTCTTGCCGTGATCGGCGTCGGACTCATGGTCTCGTCGATCTCCAGGACCCAGCAGCAGGCCATCCTCGGCGCGTTTCTATTCGTGGTCCCCGCCATTATCCTCTCCGGCTTCGCGACTCCCATCGCCAACATGCCACCGTTGATTCAAGACCTGACGCTGATCAACCCCATGCGTTACTTCCTGGTTATCGTGAGGGGTACATTCCTTGAGGGGCTGCCCGCCGTGCTCGTCTATGACCTGCTTTGGCCCATGGCCTCGATCGCGACGGTCTCGCTGGCCGGGGCGGGCTGGATGTTCCGCCACCGGCTGGGGTGAGACGGACACGCCATCGGGCCGGGTTTGTGGGCGGTGCAGGGCTCCGGTGGTCAGTTGGAGAGATGATACACGTCAAGGCGTCGCCGCGGCGGCCCGTGTATCTGGTTAGCGTGTCGTCGGCGCCCCGCCCGTCCGCGCTCAGTTCAACGGAGCATCGGGGCCCCGACGCCGTTTCCCCGGGCGGAGCCGGCTATCGCGTCATACTTTGTTCGAGGACCTTGGCGGCGCACCAGCAATAACCCGTCCCCAAGCAAACGTCGAAGGACACGCAGATGATCCAAATCATGCCAGAGAGCAGCGGCAATGCCGTCGGCATCAAGACGAGCGGCAAGCTGTCCGACATCGAGTACAAGCAGGTCCTGATTCCCAAGCTCGAGGCCCTATTCGAACAGCACGGAAAGCTGAACGTCTTGTTCTACATGGATGAAGCCTTCGAAGGATGGGATCTGGATGCGGCTTGGGACGACGCCTCCTACGGCCTCAAGCACAGGGCCGATTTTGGCAAGCTCGCCGTGGTCGGCGGTCCGGCCTGGGTCGACTGGTGTATAAAGCTGAGCGGCTTTTTGTGGAAAGGCGAGATCAGGATTTTCGCGGCCGATCAGCTTGATCGCGCCTGGGAGTGGATCAGAAGCTGAGTTATCGACGTGATCAGGCGGTTCCAGGCTTGGCGGCACCCGTACGGGGGGCCGGCCGGTTAATTATGAGCTGTGCTGTAGGGCTTTTAGAGACTTAATCGTCCAAAATTGGGCAAGAAACTTCGGACCAAGAAAGAGTATGTTGCAGCGCAGCATTTCCATACTTACATGAACTGTTGAAGCAGACCACGCAGGCGAACCAGCCATGTCGGGAGGGCATGTGCGGTCAGACTTCGGCGCAATGGATTCTGACCCAACAGCCAAACGAGTTCCCTGCCTGACGGGGTGGAGACGCCATTCGGATCTCGGAGAGCAGTGATGAGCGAATTACCCGCAGGAAAAAGCCACGTCTATCCTATCGATCGTTTTCTTCACGCCAATGAAAGCCGCCTGACGGCTGGTCTTTCGCCCTCCTCCGCGATGCTAGCGTACCTCGATTGGGCCGTACATCTCGCCAACTCGCCGGGCAAGCAAGGGGAGTTGATTCAAAAAGCCTTGCGTAAGAGCGTCAAATTCGCCGCTTACCTCGAACGCCTTGTTTCGGGCAAAGATGAAGGTCCCTGCATCGAGCCGTTGCCGCAGGACCACCGCTTCCGGGCACCGGATTGGCAGCAATTGCCCTTTGACGCATGGTATCAAGCCTTTCTCCTGATTCAGCAGTGGTGGCACAACGCCACAGTCGGCATCGAGGGAGTCTCCGATCATCACCAGGACGTGGTTGCCTTCTCGGCGCGCCAGATCCTCGACGTTTTCTCACCCTCAAACTTCCCCGCCACGAACCCCGAGGTGCTCAAGGCCACCCTGGAAAATGGCGGGATGAACTTGGTGCGCGGCTTCCAGAACTTCCTGGAAGACTGGGAGCGGGCCGTGCTCCAGAAGCCGCCCGTTGGCACCGAGAAATTCCGGGTCGGCAAGGAGGTTGCGATCACGCCGGGCAAGGTGATCTACCGCAACCCACTGATCGAGCTGATCCAATACGCGCCGATGACCAAAACCGTCCATCCCGAGCCGATCCTAATCGTCCCTGCCTGGATCATGAAGTACTACATCCTGGACCTGTCGCCCAACAACTCCATGGTCAAGTACCTGGTCGATCAGGGACACACGGTGTTCATGATCTCGTGGAAGAACCCGACTGAGGAGGACCGTGACCTTGGCATGGACGACTATCTCGAGCGCGGCGTCATGCGGGCACTGGAGGCTGTGCGCGCGATCGCACCGGAGCAACAAGTCCATGCAGTCGGCTACTGCATCGGCGGCACGCTGCTTTCGATCGCGGCGGCGGCGCTGGGGCGCGACGGCAAGAACTGGCTGAAATCGATGACCCTCTTCGCCGCGCAGACGGACTTCACCGAGGCCGGCGAGTTGATGCTGTTCACGGACCAAAGTCAGGTCGCCTATCTGGAAGATTTGATGTGGGACCAGGGCTATCTCGACACCGAGCAGATGGTTGGGGCCTTTCAGCTGTTGCGCTCGAACGACCTGACCTGGTCGCGGATGGTCCACGACTACCTGATGGGCGAGCGCTCGCCGATGATCGATCTTATGGCCTGGAATGCGGACGCGACGCGCATGCCTTACCGAATGCACTCGGAGTACCTCAGAAAGCTCTTTCTCAAGAACGATTTCGCCGAGGGGCATTACTACGTGGGTGACAAACCGGCCGCTCTGACCGACATCCACGTCCCCATCTTCGCGGTAGGCGCCGAGAAGGACCACGTGGCGCCCTGGAAGTCCGTCTACAAGATCAATCTTCTCGCCGACACCGACGTCACTTTCCTACTGACCAGCGGCGGGCATAACGCAGGCATCATCAGTGAGCCGGGCCACCCGCGCCGGCACCACCGTATGGCCACCAAACACGAAGGCGAACCCTACGTGGCGCCGGATGAGTGGTTCGCCACGACGAAGGAGCGCGACGGCTCATGGTGGCCGGCGTGGCAGGTCTGGCTCGCCGAACGGTCGGGAGAACAGGTCAAGCTTCCCGGTATGGGCAAGGCCAAGGCCGGATACTCCTCGCTCGGTGACGCCCCCGGCACATACGTCCTCGAGGAGTAGCGCAGGGAGCAGGACGCCCAGAGGGCAAGGTCTTAACCCGGCCCGAAGACTTGGCCGGTGACATCATTCGTTACGAACATTTGCCACGTGATGGATTCCAACCATGAACCCTGTTCCCGACTGTATCGAGAACCGAACTTTCGATGAAATCACGTTTGGTGATTCCGCCAGCCTGACGCGGAAACTCATCCGACGCGACATCGAGCTCTTCGCTGTCATGTCGGGCGACGTCAACCCCGCACACGTGGATCCCGAGTTCGCAAAAAGCGACATGTTCCACAAGGTCATTGCCCACGGCATGTGGGGCGGCGCACTGATCTCCACGGTGCTCGGTACCGAGCTTCCGGGCCCGGGCACGATCTACCTCGACCAGAGTTTGCGGTTTTTGGACCCGATCGGACTGGGCGACACTGTGACCGTCACCGTCACGGCCCGCGACAAGGACGAAAAGCGCCACCGCATCACTTTCGACTGCAAATGCGCCAATCAGGACGGAAAGATCGTGATCGACGGCACAGCGCTCGTAATCGCCCCTACGGAAAAGATCAAGCGGCCACGGGTCACGCTTCCGGAGGTCAAGATCGAAGAGCACGGCGCGAAGTTCCGCCGCATGATCGCGATGGCCGAGGCCCTGGAGCCCATCGCCACCGCCGTCGTCCACCCGGTCGATGCGAACTCGCTCGGCGGCGCCATGGCGGCGGCACAAGCGAATCTCATCACGCCCATTCTTATCGGCCCCGAGCATAAGATTCGCCCCGTCGCGGAGCGAGCTGGTCTCGATCTTTCGCCCTATCGCTTGATCCCGACCGCGCATTCCGATGTGGCAGCAGTCGAGGCCGTCGTGACGATGGCGCGAAAGGGCGCAGGGGTGCGGAAACAGCAAAAGGCGAAAAGGTTTTGAGTAAAAGCCAGGTACGTTCAATAAAATAAAAAATTCGACTTTGTAAAGGTTACGATTCTTTCTTAGTAATCAAATGGTCTGAAATAGGGAGACAGTTTCATCTTGGTGTCACTAATCAGGCGAAGCTTCCGATGCAACCACCCGAGGTGATCTATGTCGCTGAGCCCACGGTGACCTGCGATGGCGGCTGCGGGCCACTCGGGCACCCACTTGTGTACCTTCGGATCGGGCGATCTGAATTTGTGGACTGCCCATATTGCGGACGCCGTTTCATTCAGAAGCAGATGAGCGCACCATCCAAAGCCCAAAGCGAGCCTCAAAAAGAATCCCATCAATGACCTCCGAGGAAGACCATTGCGACGGTCGGTAAATGGCGGCGGCGGGTTACATTTGCGAGAATCCGAAAGACGCGGTGGCTGCGGTAGCAGCCTCTCACCTCGGCCCTGGCATTGGCCTCGCTTTGCCGGAAGCCAGGTCGTAGTATTCCATCATTGGTTTCAGCTCTTCGTCCAATTCATAGATCAGAGGTACACCGGTCGGAATCTCGAGCCGAGGCACGTCGGCATCCGAGATTCTGTCTAGGTGCTTGACGAGCGCCCGCAGGCTATTGCCATGCCCGGAAATCAGAACACACTTGCCTTTTCGTATTTCAGGCTCGATCACCTCATGCCAGTACGGTAGCACGCGCTCTGCGGTGTCCTGCAGGCTCTCCACGGCGGGAAGCAATGCTGATTCTACATGCGCATAACGCGGGTCGTGTCCGGGATGGCGAGGGTCCCCTGGCTCGAGTGGCGGCGGCCGCGTGTCGAAGCTCCGCCGCCAGGCGAAGGCCTGCTCCTTACCGACCTCCCTGGCGACCTCCTCCTTGTTACGCCCCTGTAGCTCGCCATAGTGCCTCTCGTTGAGACGCCAAGTCTTGTGCACCGGCACCCACATAAGGTCCATGGCCTCCAAGACGAGCCACAGCGTCTTGATGGACCGCTTGAGAAAGGACGTGTAGCAGACATCGAATTGGAACCCATCCTTCTTCAGCAGCAAGCCAGCCTGCTCGGCCTCGATGACGCCCGGCATCGCTAAGTCGACGTCGGTCCAACCGGTGAACCGGTTCTCTAGGTTCCAGACACTTTCACCGTGCCGAAGTAGGACGAGACGAGTCATGCAGCCGCTACTTCCCGCCAAGTCAGGCCACCACTGCGGAGACCGAAGGCCAACAATTGACCTGGCCCTGTTTGTGTTTGGAGACTTGCAGCAGAGCGACCGGGGCTCGGGCCGCCATTCACTGAAGGCACTGCTTGATTCCGGATGTTCTGCACCTAGCGCAGACGATCACAGAATTGGATCCGTTGGTGCCATCGTTCAAGGCTCCGCACGAAGTATGAAGTCGGCATCTTTTGTGGCCACAACCTCGCCCTCCGCAAGGGGACACCACGACTCCTCCGTCAGAGGCACGCTTGCGAGTAACATCACCTTTTGGCCTTCCTCTGGGGTCACTCTCACGCCCGCAGCGCGGAAAACAAGGTCCTCGGCGGGGCAATGTCGGCGCAGAAAGCAAAGACCGGGCGAGCGAACCGTGTCGTCGCTATGCCGACGCCTATGGCCGTGTGCGAACAACACATCCCCATCCACATATAGGAAGTTGGCGGGGCCCAAAGGACGCAACTCAGCGGCAAAGTCCCTCACAACCTTGAACCTTTCGTGCAGCTGAGGCGGCTCGTCTGAGGTCAGCCAGAGATGCTGAAGCCGAGCCAGGAGGATGCAGAATGCATATTCCGAATCGGTGGCGCCGACGGGGCGGTGGAGACCGGGGCCCAATGTCTTGGCGCTCCGGATATCCTTCAGATTCCCGTTATGCGCAAACAAGTGCATCCGGCCTCCGAGTTCTCGAGCGAACGGCTGAGTATTCTTGAGCAAAGGTTCCCCGGCACTGGCACGCCGTATATGCGAAATCACCGTGCGGCTCCGCAGATCATTCTCCTCTATGAACCGCACCCAATCGCTCTTGCTGGCAGGTGCCGCTTCCCTGATGAGCTGCACATCGCCGTCCTCGTAATATCCGATACCCCAGCCGTCCTTGTAGGGACCGGTCAGGCCGCCGTGTTTCGCGAGGGCCTCCAAAGAGAGGTTGACGGTCGCCGGTTGGCGACTAGACATGGCAAATAGCTCGCACATTAGAACCGTTTAACCAGGCACATGAACGGCGCTGGAAAGCTTCGAAATCGGAGTCGCTGTACGCCAAGACAGTACAGTCGAATCCTTCCCCGGGCAAACCACACAAACGAATGGTGGGAAGATTTGGCATGAGGCGGGCGCAGACGACCGCAAGAGCGGCGGGGCATACATCGCATGGTGCCGCGGTCCCGCCCCCCAATGGCAGCAATAGGGCGAATGAAGCCGCGAACGTCTCCTCATGCGAGCCGGCATAAATCCTTCCATTGCCCGACCGGTGAATGACCGGTGCTCCTAGGGTGTCATTGAGACTAAAATGCACTTGCGAGTCCATGATACAGATCAACCTGGGTAAGAAGTCTCAGCGACGTGCCCGTGATGGCTGTGAACATCTGCGAAAACCAATGCTAGGCTAAGCTCAATAAAAACAATGGTGAGCACATATTTGGCAATATTATCCCTGTCTTGCATGTCGGTCTTCACGACGGTCGCTGGAGTGGCACTCGCGCTTCGGTTTCGGGAGAACAAGACTGGGATCGCGGTCGGCATCGGTTTCTCAGCCGGTATCATGTTGCTGATCTCGTTTCTCGAACTGATCCCCGAATCTGCCGCCGAAGCTGGCGTGCTCAGGGCTTTGACCGCGGTTGCGCTGGGTGCGCTGGTTCTCTTCGCACTGAATCTGGTGATTCCCCATACGCACTTGATCGAAGAGAGAAACAGCATTGGCGCGCGAACACTCAAGTCGGTTTATCTCGTCGTGTTTGGGCTGATCCTTCACGACGTTCCGGAGGGTTTCGCGATGGCGAACTCTTATATCGCCTCCCCGTCTCTCGGCGTCCTGGTGGCCGTGGCCATTGCCCTCCATAATCTCCCCGAAGAGTTCGCCATGGCAGTACCGGCTGTCTTGCTCGGAAGGAAAAGGTTCCTGTATGGGTCGGCGCTGCTTTCCGCGCTGGCCGAGCCGGCGGGAGCGATCATTGGCCTCGTAGCGGTTGACTTCCTTCCGGCATTGAACCCGTTGTTCATGGCCTTTGCGGCAGGTGCCATGATCTTCGTGTCCCTACATGAGCTCGTCCCGATGGCCAGAAGGTACGGAAACCTACCATTGTTTGCGGTGGGAGTCGTTTTGAGCGCACTTGTTTATCTCGGTTTGAGTATTCTCATTTCATCTTCACCTTGAAGAATGTGGGACGCTCACCTGGTCAGCGAAAAAGAAAGGATTGCCAACGGCGGGGGGATCCGAAACGACTGCCCCGTCATTGTCTCTCGGGCGTCGAATTGACAGGTTGGAGCTTCGGAGCTGAATCGATGGAAAATGTCGAATTGGAGGGCTGCACAGGAAATATGCTAACCACGATCAGGGTCGACTACAGCCACCGCGATGGCTTTCACATCTATTCGTCGGTCGACGTTTCTGGCCTATATGTCGCTAGCCGAGATGCCAGTCAGGCATTTGCTGAAGTACCTGATGCGATCGCCCTGTTACTGAGGTTGAACGAGGGCATCAATGTCGTGGCCGAACCGGCGGCTCATTACCGAAGGTTTATCGAGGTCGCCAAGACCGGAAAGGCACTGACTCATCCACGATATACGCCCATGTCGGCGTCCCGTCGGTATGTCCTCCGTGCTCGTCGACATGACTAAACATCACTATACTTCTGAGGAATTCGAGGCAAAACTCAAGGCGCATGGCTGCGTGAAAACGCAGCAGAGACTATCGACAGCGATCGCTTGGCATTCGAGCGATGGGAGGCATTTCCTGGTCCCTGAACTGCGGGAAGAACGTTATCCCGACTGGATGCTTGAGGACATTGTACTCGAGAACGCTTTAAAGGGGTGAGTTGTCCAACCAGGTGCTCCATATTCTCTTGTCGTATCACTGCGAGCCAAGGGTTCTACACCTGAAGAGAGGGACCGATGGACGAACAGATCGACTACGAGAAGGCTCTGCTCGACCCGGCGTCGGTCTTTGCGACTCCCGAGGAGATCTTGGAGCGGGCCGAGTTAACCAAGGAGCAGAAGATCGAGATCCTGCGCCGTTGGGAATACGATGCGAGCGAGGTCGCCGTGGCCGAAGAGGAAGGCATGGTCGGCGGCAAGCCCCTGATGCTTCGGCGCGTTCTTTTGGCGCTGGACAAACTCACTGGAGGCATTATTTCAGAGCACACACCCCCAACCAAGCAGAACGGCGTCTGACCGGGCCACCCGACGCGGCCCGCATGCGGCTAGGCGGGTCCAAACCGGGCAGCCAGGTCTTTGGCGATGTCGGCAACAATACCCTCACATTCCACATAGCGGACACCCTTGGCGTCTAGTGCCGTTGTAAAGCCGGTTCCCAGATTGGCGGCGGCGACGACGTCGACCGCCTTCTCGGCAAGATAGTCCGCCACACGGACGCCGACGGCGCGATCATAGTCCTTGAACGGGTTTTCAATCACTTCGCACAGTGTTGCCGTTTCGTCGAACACCAGATAGCAGTCTGCGCGGGCGCCTCGGCGGCTGATCTTGCCACCCTCATCGGATGTTGTTGCCGCAATCGCGATCCTCATTTCACATGGCCCTCCTCTTGTTCCGAAACATCGATACCGGCAAACTTTTTCATAAGCAGACCGCTCAACACCGAAAATACGATGATGCAGACCGACAGCGCGACCGTATAAGCGAGGCCGAAATAGTGTACCATCAAGGGGAGCAGCGGTAGCTTGAGCGCCCGGCTATAAAGAAACGTCGTTATCAGGGCGCCGCTCGTTCCCTTGCCTTTCAGCTCTGCCAAGAGCGGATACCAGACGTACAGCGGGCCAACGGAGAGGACCCCGCACACCACCGCGAGCGCCCAGCCGCCAAAACCGCTGGCCTTGCCGAGATGCCGGACCAACCACTTCCGTTCTAAAAACAGACTCGCAAGAAACAATAGACCGAAGACAAGCACCAGGACTGGTACGATCCGTATCAGCAGCGATTCAAACGACGCCAGCGCCTCGGCAACCACGACGGGATTGAACAAAGCGATAAGGCCATAAAGCCCTGCCACCGCGGTCAGGAACAGCCACCCGCCAAACGCCTTGGCGAAACCTTTTGCCGTTCGAGGCATCCAGGCCAACACCTAAGGCATCCCCGGAACCAAGACCGCGATGACGTAGGCCATCATGATGGCCAGGACGAAACTGATGGCGTTGCGCCAAAGGGCGAAGCGCGTACCCAGGATCGCCGCTTCGGCCGGCAAATGCACGATCCCAACGGTGACCCAACTCACGATCAGGGCCGTAATGGTGGCAAGGCTTGCGCCAGCCGCCGTGAGCTCCCCGGCCAGGACATAGCTGGTCAGAGGATGCCCGGCGGCAACGCTTCCCACCACAGCGGCAAACACCGGACCGAAGACACTCTCCATCGGCAGCGCTTCGGAAATGCTCTGTGGCGGTATGGCCGTGGTTACAAGGCTTGCCAAGGCCAGGACCCCAAGGACGATCGGAAACGTCTTCGCGAAGGTCATCGCCGTCTGCTTTGCGGTCTGCGCGACTTTCGATGCTTGCACTATTGTCTAAGCCTCCAATCCTTCCCGGCCCCGGCTAACCGCTGATCGCCCGCACAACGACGAAGGCGCCGTCACCGTGGCCCGGGCGCAACGCTTCGATCTCCGTTATCTCCTCTGGCGGGCGGAACAAGGTTTGCACGCAGCAGAGGTCGTGGAAGCCGGCCTCGCTCAACAGCCGCTCTACCTCGGCGCTGGCGTAGAAGGTGGCATCCCGGAAGAACACCTTGTGCGCGTGCCGGGCCAGGTAGTCTCTTCCCGCTGGCGAGTCATGATCGAGAAAGCCGATCACGAGCACGCCGCTCGGCCCGAGGACGCGGCGGATCTCGGCCAGCCCGGCCCTAGAATCGTCCAGGAAGCTGAGGACAACAACCATCAGGACGTAGTCGAATGCCCCGTCCACGAACGGCAGGGCCTCGGCGACCCCTTGGACAACCCTGATATCCCGTTGCCGGGCGCGGGCCAGCATCGCCGCCGCCGGGTCCAGGCCGACCTGCACACCAAGAGGTGCTGCGAAGCGGCCGGTGCCGACCCCGATCTCCAAGCCCAGCCCCTTCCAGGGCAAGACAGCCCGGACGGCGAGAAGCTCCGACTGGTAGGCGGCTTCGTGGCACGGAAACCATTCATCATAGCGTCCGCTGTGGGCCTCGAAGGGTGCGCTCCGGGCCATGGTCAGAGGATCTCTTTCAAAGCTGCCACGAAGCGAGCGTTGTCTTCCGGCAATGCGGTCGTGACCCGCATATAGCCGGGACCCAGCCGGGCATCGTTGAGTGGCTTGACCAGGATCTTGCGCGCGCCTAGGCGCTCGGCTATCTCGGCCGCGTTGTGAGGCGCGAAATCCGCCAGGAAGAAATAGGTCTCGGTGGGATAGGTGCGTGCGCCAAGCGCCTCAAGCTGAGCGGCCAGCTCCGTCGCCCAGCGTCGCAACCGGGCCGCTCGTTCGCGGATTTTGTCCTCGTGCCGCAGTGTGGCCAAGGCCGCTGCCTGGCTGGGACGGGCCAAGGGATAGGCGTCGTTGTTCGCGTTGAGATCGTCGGCGAGCGGTTCCGGCAGGACGGCATAGCCGACCCTGAAGCCTGCCAGACTGTGCGCCTTGGACAGCGTGCGCGTGACCAGCAAGTTGGAGTAGTCCGGCACCAGGTGGGCCACCGACTCACCGCCAAGCCCGATGAATGCTTCGTCGACAAGAAAGCAGGTCTCCGGGTGGCGCGCCAACAGGCGCGGAAGGACGCTCATGTCGAACGTGCCGCCGTTCGGATTGTTCGGATTGACGATGACCGTCAAGGTCGTGCCTACAGGAACGGCCAATTCATTGAGGTCGAAGGCGAAGTCGCGCTCCGGCGAGAGCATTGTTTCAGTGTAGTTGCGTGCGGTCTCGGGAAAGAGGGCGTAAGTTGGCGTCAGGAGGTGAACCCGGTCGCCCAGGCGATCGAATATCTGACGCAGAATCAATTCCGACCCGGCGTTGATGTGCATGAGCCGCTGCGGCACACCAAGCTGCTCGGAGACCAGCCGGCGCAAGGGTTCGGAATGGGGCTCGGTGTAGTAATTGCTCCGGGCAAGCTCGGCTTGGGCAGCGGAAATCGCTTCGTCGAGCGGCGGCAAGGGGTTCTCG
>Ga0209633_10001107_pt1 | contig 29085 bp, 28 predicted proteins | sample Cruoilmetagenom1_FD_187290 | JGI IMG/M metagenome (GOLD analysis project Ga0209633, IMG submission 187290) | Oil polluted marine microbial communities from Coal Oil Point, Santa Barbara, California, USA - Sample 1 (SPAdes) (version 2) | ecosystem: Environmental > Aquatic > Marine > Oil seeps ... | reverse complement strand
AATCAGAGATTCCTTAAGGAGACCCTGATCAAGTCCAATTATTTTAAGCTTGCTAAAACTATCGCTATTTTCCACGAAGATCGCTACAAGGGAGCAACCATTCCAGCTCACTTCGTGAAAATTAGCGACAGTTTTTTCTGCGCTTAAATCTAATCGACTTAATCAGACTCTCCTTAACAAAAGTAATAGGTTAAAAAATACATGTTAATACTAAAAAACAAAGATATTAAAGAAAATGAAGTGACTGATTTTGATGTGTTTAAAGACCGTCGAAAGTTTATGAAAAATGCTGCAGGCGTTGGAATTGCTGCTGTCAGTGGGCTGCCAATTATTGAGGCAAGTGCGAATAGCAAAAAAATAATGTCTCCCTATTCGACGGATGAAAAACTAACCGATTATGATGATATAACAAGCTACTGTAATTTCTATGAGTTCGGAACAGGTAAATCAACCCCAAAGAGAAAGGCGCATACTTTAGTGACTTCACCCTGGAGCGTTGTTGTTGAGGGTGAATGTGAAAAGCCGGGTAGATATGATCTAGAGGATTTACTCAAACCTGTTTCTATTGAAGAACGTATTTATCGTTTCCGTTGTGTTGAGGGCTGGTCGATGGTTATTCCATGGATGGGTTTTCCGCTTGCGGATTTAATTAAGCGAATGCAGCCTACCTCTAAAGCAAAATATGTGTATTTTGAAACATTATATGACCCTAAACAAATGCCAGGGCAAAAACGGGATATATTGGACTGGCCTTATGTTGAAGGCTTGCGTATGGATGAGGCACTTAACCCACTAACTTTGATGGGTACTGGGATTTATGGAAAGGATCTTTTAAATCAAAATGGTGCGCCATTACGTTTGGTAGTGCCTTGGAAATATGGTTTCAAGAGTATTAAGAGTATTGCCAAAATTCGTTTTACGGAAACAAAGCCAATAAATACCTGGCAAAAAATAAGCAAGCATGAGTACGGGTTTTACTCAAATGTAAATCCTGATGTGTCTCATCCGCGGTGGAGTCAAAAAAGAGAACGCCGTATTGGAGAGTTTTTTAAACAAAAAACCAGGCTATTTAATGGTTATGAAGAGCAGGTTGCCGCTTTGTATTCTGGAATGGATTTAAAAAAGAACTTTTAGGAGTCCTCTATTTATGAAAACAATAACGCCAGAACTAGCTATGAATACTACGCAATTTATGCCTATTACCAAGAATGTTGTCAAAAAGAAAAATAGTGAGTTTAGCCTTTTACTTATTTTTAAACCGCTGTTGTTCATCCTGCTTTTAATGCCAATGCTTTATTATGCATGGGGTATCTGGCAAGACACGCTTGGAGCAAACCCTTTGGAAACAATCATAAGAGGCTTGGGTGACTGGGGGCTGCGGATTTTATTAATGACACTATTAGTTTCACCTTTGCGACGATTATTAAATTGGCCAAAGTTACTGAAAGCACGTCGTATGCTAGGCTTATTCTCCTATTTTTATGTGACCTTGCATTTGCTCAGTTATCTATGGTTCGACCAGTTTTTTGATTGGCAGGAAATCTGGTTTGATATTACTGAGCGCCCTTTTATAACTGTTGGCATGTTGAGTGTCGTGCTGTTAACACCACTGGCTGTTACATCCACTAAAGGGATGATCAGACGCATGGGTAAAAACTGGAAGCGTTTGCATATGCTGATTTATCCCATTGCCATATTATCTATCCTACACTTTTGGTGGATGGTGAAACTTGATAAAACAGAAGCTGCTATTTATGGATTTATCTTGAGTATACTGCTGGCTGAGCGGGTCTATAGAAAGATCAAGAGTCTGAAAGCAGTTAATAATAATTAGAAAATTTTATATTAACTATATGAAATCAATAATTGCCACCTGTCCGATAGTAACAATAATTTATATCAGTTCGTCGTGAGTCCCTGTACTGATTTGTAGAAATCTATAGAATAGCCGTTAGTTCAGTACAACTCTGTATCCGCTTGAAAATATTGAGAGTGTAATGGCAAATAATAATAAAAAAACGGTAATTCGATGAAAACACAAACCCTACTAGGGCTTGCCGCAGTAGCCATGACTGGTTTATCTGGGTGTAGTCAGCAGCAATCTTCATTTCCACAAAATTCAGCTAATACCTCTAAAACTTATTATGTTGATGCGCAAACAAAAAATCCAAAACAAGTTGTTTTTCAACAACGTACCCGAGCGCCACATCAGCAAAGAGCAGCACATCAGCAGGTTAGAGGACCTCAGGTAAAAAGACCGCCAGCAAGAAAGCCACAGTCACCTCGACATAACCCAGCGCAGGCTGAAACTGCCGAACTGTATGCTATTGGAACCAAAATATTCAAAAATGAAACGGGTGGCCGCATTGATCAGCTGGTTCACTGGAACCATCGCGAAGATTTTGCATCAATGGGAATAGGGCATTTCACCTGGTATCCAGCAGGAAGACGTGCAAGATTTGGCAATACATTCCCAGGGTTGCTTGATTATTTGCAAAAAAATGGTGTAAATCTTCCGCTTTGGGTACAGAGAGCAAGATTTGAAGGTGCACCATGGCGTACTCGTGAACAATTGATGCGAGCCAAACATACACCTGAAGTTAAACAGTTTTCACAGCTTTTATACAACACTCGCCACCTACAGGCGAAATACATTATGGATCGCGCCATGCGTGCTATGCCAAGGTTAGTTAAGAAGACACCGCCTCATTTACGCGGTGCGGTATCCAATAACCTGAATGCAGTGGCTAATTCAAGAGGTGGTCGTTATGTATTGATTGACTACACAAACTTCAAAGGTGAAGGATTAAATCGCAATGGCGGTTATAAAGGTCATAACTGGGGATTACTTCAGGTACTTGAAGAAATGCGTCCTTCTCGCCCCGGTCCACAGGCACTTAATGAATTTGCGGATGCAGCAATGCGCGTACTTGAGCGTCGCGTTAGAAATTCAAATCCAAGTCGAGATGAAAGGAAATGGCTGCCAGGTTGGAGAAATAGAACCAATACTTATAGAAACCCTATATAAATAGATATGCTTAGGAGTGTAGAACATTCTGTATTCTATGGTTGATTTACAACCAAGAAATACCGGATATAAAAAAGGACTGATAATTCAGTCCTTTTTTATTGGAATAAATTAACCTTAAAGATTAATCCGTACGGCTAGTTACTTCTAGTAAATGGTAGCCAAACTGAGTTTTCACAGGGCCTTGTACCGTATTAATTGGAGCACTAAAAACGACTTTATCAAATTCAGGAACCATTTGACCTGGACCAAAAATACCTAAATCGCCACCTTGTGCCTTAGATGGACAGCTAGAATGTTGTGTAGCCATTGCTGCAAAATCTGCTCCTTCCTCAATTTGTTTCTTGATATCGTTACACTGCTCTTCTGTTTCAACTAGTAAATGACGCGCGCTAGCTTGTGCCATGAATATTTCCTCTTTGATGTAGTAAAAATGTAATAAGTTTAGTTTAGAACTATTGGGACTAGAATTATATTATCAAGAGGAAATAACATTGGTGAAAAGGATAGCAGCAGGTTCTAAAAACTGGGGGGGGTGCCAATCAATATAAAGGAGGTTTTAGTAGGAAGTGTCGAGACAAACCCTCCACATAGTTTGAAACTATATAGATAGATACAGAGTTCTGTAGTTTTTTTGTAGAGGTAAATAATGGCGGAGAAGGAGAAATACTAGCCTAGGTTTCAGGCAGTTTCATCCTCTTTCACATTTAATACATTATCATTATAACTCAATAACTTACCTTTTCAGGGTGGTTTACCTTGTTTCTCTACAGCTCAAACAAAGAGGTATACATTTGGTATACGTTTTATGATTATATACACATGTAGAGGTCACAATGATTACAAATATTGAATTAAAAAATGCTAAACCTAATGACAAAGTTGAACAACCAACCTCCTACATAACCAATAAGACCATAAAAAACTATCCCAATAAGTAAATCCGTAGTTAATGGCATATTAGAGCTGGATATATTCCACTGTTGTTGGTGGTGTTTGGGTGACTTGGAAAGCCCCTTTTTTGGTCATTCGTTTAAACCTTCCTATTTGATAAAATCCTTTAGCGGGTATTAATACCGGATAACGGTTTTTTGTCACAATTAAGACTTGGTTATCATCCAACGTTCTGACTTCATTCGCATTGATTAGATTCTGCTCCCTGTATTGTTCGCTGGTATTATCCATAAATTCAGGGTGTTGAGTAATACGAGTTTTTCCTATGATTCTTTCAAAGAAGCTGGACGATTCAGGGTCACTTCCTGAATAACAAAGATATGTAGCAAAACCACCTAGCACTGAGTTTGCATCATCTTTTCCATACTTGGAACTCAGTTGTGATATTCCCTGTAATACAATACTTAAACTTACTTTGTAGGCTCTGATTGTATTCGCTGTTTCTACAAAGTTAGGAATGGTTGAATGACCAAATTCATCGTACAAAATATAAACGGGTAGTGTTTTTCTGTCAGGTATTTTTCTCATACAAACATTAAACACACTTCTAAAAAATAGGCTGATTAGAAATGAGTAATAGCTCATTAATTGTGGTGGAGTGATAACGTAAATTATGGTTTTTTTGTTTCTGATTTCTTCAAGCTTTAAATCTGACCTTGAAGTGAGTAAAGCAAGGTTTTTATTCGACATAGCTTTCAAGGCAGTGATAGCATTCAGCACAAAACTTTGAACCCCTTCTTCATTCCCTGTGAGGAGTCCTTTCCATTCATTCCAAAGGCGTTTGTCTGTTGGGTCATCAGGGTCAATCGTATAACGTGCCATCCAGTTATCGAGTTTTTCTCCATCACTTCCAAAGTTTTGAAATAAATAATAGAGATTAGCCAAGGTGTTGTAGTTTGGATTATCTCTCTGAGCATTCTTAAGGCATTGTAAAAATACAGACACAAAACGCATAGCTCCATTTTCCCAAATACTATCTTTGTCGTTTTCAGCACTTCCTGATTTCACCAGTATTTCTGCAATTTGTTCTAGCTCTATAGAATTTCTTGCCTCAAGAAGCGGGTTAAAACAACTTGATTCCCCCAGGTTCTCGGGATTAATCACAATGACTTTAAAGCCTTTTGATTTCATGTGCTTTGAAGTAGCTTCAAACACCTCGCCCTTCGGGTCATTGATAACCATTGAGCACTTGTATTTAGAGCGTTCTAAAACATTGGGGATAATATAACGACTGGTTTTACCAGCTCCCACTCTTGCAATACAACACACATTTTGAAAACTTTCACTTTGAGATAATTTGAGAGATTCACCATCAAGCAATAATCCTTTATTGCTTGAATTAAGAAATTTTGAATATTCCCATCGTTTGCTAAATTCAGCACCTTCTTCTTTTCTGAGCACTTTTCCATTAAATAGAAAAACCGCTCCTTTCCACATCAAGCGAAAAGGAAATGTCATAATAGTTTTACTAATGGAATCTGCCATAAGTCCTTTTGTTACGGTATGTAAAATGTGGGGTATTGAACTTTCTATGATTCAATATCCTGTTTGTGTCATATTTTGAATCATAAATGACTCAACGTATTCAATATTTTTTCTTAAATTGAAATTTATCTTTTGTCTTTTTGTTTCTCATCTTTTTAGCCTGAGCTTTTCTTTTAGAGATTTCCTTATCAACACTGTCTCTTTGCGTTTCTTGAGTATGCTGAGTTTTTGTTTTTGCCTGTGCCTTTTCATTTGAGTCTCTAGATTTTTCTGATGGCTTTATCTTGAGTGTATCAGCAGTAAGGTTCTCGGCTAACTTCTGTTCTAATCTTTCAAACTCTTCTAATATACCCAAAGTAGCAAAACGATGTTTCCTACCTGAGTTCTCATTCAAAATGCCCCAGTGTTTTCCTCGTTTATACAGTGCAAATCTCTCTGATTCCATGAGTTCTATAAACTCTTGTCTTGTAGAGGCTGATACAAAGATATTAAGTAAGCTATCTCTCACTATATCTCTTTGAGGGGTTTTACCCGTTCTTCTTTTAAGTTCAGCTCCTTTGTTTGACAGAATGTCTTTCGATTCTTGTGAATCCTTGAATTGTTTATCTTTACTAATTAGCTTTTGCTGTTCAAGTTCAGGGTGACATTCAAGCACATACAGCTCAAGGTTTTTCTTTACGCTATCAAATTGAGATTTACTTAATCTGTGCTTCTTAGAACTTTCGAGTGCATTAGAACTAATAATTAAGTGATAGTGCAGATTATCTCCTTTATCATCATGTAAGACTCCATACACTACATTGTTTTCAGCACGGTCCTGAATATATTTGTAAACCACTTGCCTGAGTATTTCAATTTGCTCTTGCTGATTAATCTGTTTGCTTCGAGTGATTGAAATCACTTCATGATACAGGGTGACACCATTTTTTCTTTTTGGCACATATCGAAAATTATCTCTAAATTCAGTCTCTATACCACCCGGTTCTCTTGAAAAAAGATTATGGTAGATACTATTGTCTCTGCTCGATGCACCTAAGTCCATATACTCAATGAGCTGGGCAAAGCTTGGAACTTTACGTGACATAGATTTAATGATCATTATTTTGTTGATGTGATGAATCTAATATACGTCCTTCGGTGTAACTCTTAATACTCTCATCCAATTGCTTTAAGTGTTGGAGTAAGTTGTTTTCTTCACTGCTCGTTAATTCTCTGATTCTATGAGAGTAATGAGTCAATTGATTCACATTATTAGCAATGTTGTGAACAGCGAACTTGAGAGTTTTTAACTCATCAGCAATATCTCTTGGAATGTGGGCTTGTTCTTCTAAACCTGGCATAACCAATTTCTTAATATATGAAGTGAGTTTAAGCTTTTCTTTTTTAGCAGCACTTGACAGCTTTCTAAATTCCACATTGCTGAAAGTCAGATTCACACGCTTTACTTGAGACTTATATTTTTCTCTATAGTGCTTTTGGTACTGCTGTCTGTCTTCACTCATGGTTGAAATATTAGCTGTTAAAAAGACCTATCCCAAGTGTTTTACAGCATTCTAAGTAATTGAAACACGCTGCAACACCTTGAAACAATTACACAAAAAAAGAAGCCCTCTAAACTCAGATAATATATACAGTTTAGATAGGGCTATTGTTCTTTAGGGAAGACCACTAGTGTTTTTTAGTGGTTAGTTATTGGGTTATGTAAAGGCTATAGCATTGTGTTTAAATGATTTGTCCTAAAAGGGCTACAGATTCATAGACACAACAAAACTCGCCATTTGTTCTTTCGAAATCGTTATGTAGTGGGTTTGGTTAAAGTAAGAACTCGTTTCATCAGACCATCTTTTCTTAATGGTTCGAAGTTCTACTAAAGGAATTTCTTCTCAGGCTTTTTCACCACTGGGAACAATAAATTCATAGCTATGTACTGAGAAATTTCAGCAACTAAATATTTCCTTTTTAGGGAATCTTCTCATTTCAGGCATAGGGGGTAATATTAAGAATATAGAGCAAGCTTCAATGGTTTTCGTTGCAACGTTTTTATGAAGCTCAAAATAATCATATCTTACTTCTTTTCATTTCGTCAACGAACTCACAGCTACAGGTAAGCCTCATGGTAGGCACAGGTATTCCAGAAGTGCATTGTTAAGCCTTAGTTCAAGTCTTAGTTTTTCAATGTAATTTATGTTCATAGAACCATAGCAAAAAGAGTATTTTCTGGTCATAGGTATCTAAGGGGATTCAACTAGTGAGACTCAGTGTTAATTTAGAAAGTCGTGTTCTCGTAGTTGGTTTTATACGTATCGCTGTTTTATTCACTCTTGCCATGATGTGTGAGTTAAAAGATAAGAAGTTGGCAAGGTCAGTATAACGTCATCAATCTACCTTGAGATATTCAGTCTATCTCACTGAAAAGTAAAACAGGTAATAGAGGAGAGTTTTTGCTTAGAATTTTAGGGTAAGTGAACCAACACTTTGAGCATTCACAAATGTCAGCCCCAGTAAAGGATTTGCCCCTTCGGGTTCCTCCTTGACCGTGGCTTAGCTCATTTGTGTTTTGGCTAAGTGTTGTTATTACTTAAACCTAAAATACTATGAAGACACAAAACACAACATCGATTACCAACACATTAACTTCTCTGCAAGCAGATAATCCAGATAGTATCCTCGCTATAGTAGCTTCCGACGCACTAGACGATTACTCACCCCTTTCTTTTCTCGAAGGTGTAACTCAACATGGATGCGTATCTGGCTGGGTCTCAAGACTTGTTTATTACTCTGATACTCATGCTTTCTTTGACACTCACTATGATGAAATTCATGACATGATTAGTGACTACAGAGACAACACAGGGCTTGATCTTGTACACACGGGTGACCTGAAAAACTTCTACACATGGTTTGCTTACGAACAAACAGCTTATGAACTTTTAAACCAACTGACTAACGATTAAATCTTAACAACCAAGCAGAAGAATGAGAGCTAAAAGCTATAGGTCTTCTGTTTGGAGTTTTAGAAAGGCTCTGTCGTGCATAACTAAATCATTCACAACAAACTTCCCCTTTACAAATGAGCCTCACCTAATTTCATAATGGGTGTATGATTTCAGGAGTTTTTTTACTTGTGATTGAGACAATCAGGTAATCAAAATGGTCTTCATGGTTTCAAACATCATGTTCACTTCATCGATTTGTGTATGTTGTATATGGTTCATAAGAATTGTTTTAGGAAAATAAAGAATCACTCGATTTTTAGGAAATAAGGAGTACTAACTATTTTGAGATTGTCAATTTTTTACATCTCTCCACTAAGGCAATCCACTACTCATCTGCCTTACAAGCAGGGGGTCATAAGTTCGAATCTTATATTACCCACCATTTACAGACTACAAAGAGAAAAACTAGCTATATTAATTGTAGAGTTTTACTTAAAAATAAAACACGACCACCAGCCTGCTAGTTCCTTAGCAAAAGCTGAAATTAAGAAAACAATTGGATTCAATCCAGTTGTTTTTTTAGTCTTCACACATCAATAGAAAGATAAATCTTCGTGGTATCTATTTTGCTGTGACCAAGAATTCTTGAGATGTTGTATATATCAAAATTATTCCTCACGAGTTCAGTGGCAAACGTATGTCTGAGCTGATGCCATGTGAAATAGAAAGTGATACATTCTCTGATTCTATTAATCATGAGCCTCATATCTCTCTTTTGCAGAGCATTCCCACAACTGGTAGGAAAGACATAACCATCCTTACCAAAACATCTCTTTCTCTTTTTGATGTAGGTATGGAGTAGTTTCACCAGTACTCTATCCAGAGGCACAATCCTATCTTTGCCTCACTTTCATTTACTTACTTTGAGGTAACCATCTATAAGTATTAAATTATCCATGCTCAATGCAGTGAGCTCAGAGAGTCTGAGTCCAGTGTGGAGATAGGTGTAGACCATCGTGATGTTTCTGAGTCAGTAGAAACTCTCAATATCAAAGGCAGTTTCCAGAGAACTAAGCAGTTCTTGAACTTGCTCTCTATTCAACGCCTTTGGTAATTGCTGAGGTTCTTTTCTTTTAAGAATCTTATCGACTGGGTTCTCTTCAAGATACTCTTCACAAAACAAATACTGGCAATAGCTTCTCAAATAACGTCTGTAACTGTTATAGGTGGCAGATGACCAATTCTTCTCGACAAAATTATCTCATAAGAATTTCTTAAAATTCTTAGTGGTGTAAGTGGTCAAATCTGAAGGAATAACATTCGAATCTAAAAACAACAGATTAAACACCGTGTAGTAGATTTCAAGCATCCTTTCAGAGATTCATTGATTGACAAATTTCTCTAAAAGAAATTCATCAACGTACGTACTATTAAACTTTTTCATAAAAAAATAAGGTTAAAAACTATGGTTTATCCTTATTTCCTAAAAGAGTGATTCAGTTTATTACTTTTTCAAATTATTAAGTCTTTTTGGAAAAGTCAGATGTTAAAGAACTGACTTTAACTTTTCAAAATAGTGTGATGAACTCTATGGACAAGTGTGGATTTGTCAAATTTAAAAAAGAAAAGCATTGAGATTTTTGCGCACATATTGTGAACAAAATCACTTTGTATGAAAGATTCAGAGCTTATTTTTTAGAAGTTGGTTTTTTTGTATTTTTATTGGAATGAGAACCTGATTGTTCTTCAAAATGCTTCTCTACTTCAATCATTAATTCAGACATTTTTAGATCCAAAGCACCTGATAGTGCTTCAATTGTAGAGATAGTAGGCTGTTGCTTTTCACACTCTAGGAGAGAAATCATCCTCATAGATAACCCTGCTTTTTCAGCAAGCTGCTCCTGACTCAAACCCTTTTCAAGTCGCAGTTCCCTGAGGGTTTTAGCAAATGATTGTTTAGCATCCACACGAAAGAACCGAAGTAAAACTGTACTTTCATATATTTACTTGGCTCTTTCTATGAACTATAGTTCATATGAATCATAATTCATAAACTAAGGCGAAATAATAAGGTGAACATCATGCAAAAGTTCAAAACTTGCTTTTTTGAAAAAATCAGTACAATAGAGTTAGCTTTTCAGGCTGATTTATTCTCTAACCATATCCACATGGGAGGAAAAAACACTCTAGCCACAACAGCAATGGCTGTTGCAATGACTACCACATCACCAGCATTTTCTGAGAGTTCCGAAACTCTTAAAAAAGAAACTATCACTTGTGAAACCAAGCAAGCTTGTCAAGAACTCACAGAATCTTTACAAGTCCAAATTGATGAAATTAATTCTCAAAGTGAGCTATCTAAAGAGTCAAAAAGACTCAGATATAATCTCAGAAAACAACTTATAGCCCTTGAAAAATCAGAAACAAAAAAGAACACAAATCTTATATCCACTGAAAATCAGAAACAGGAAAAACAACAAAAAACTATAGCCACTGAAAAATCTGATACAAAAAAACAAGAGCAGTTGATAGAGGCTAAGCTCAAAGTTCAGGACGCGCAAATAGCAGGTTTAAGGGGTGCACTTTTAGAAAACTAATATGTGTCAGAAAAATGAGTCACTCCGTAAAGGATGGCTCTTTTTTTGATATGTATTTTTTCTAAAGAGGGTATAGCTGTAAAGCGCTTGTTTTTTTGCCAAATTTATAATTATGCGATAGTGTAATAACATACTAACAATAATAGTATGTCTATTGAACATAAATCATCCCCAGACAGCTGACATGATGTTTGATTACAACAAGCAAGCTCTACTGAAATTCAGCATACCCAAGAATCACAAGATACTGGGAACAAACTTCATAAAATTAACAATATTTTATGAGCTTTTGATTTTCCTGATAAGCAAGAAGATGAGTATCTAAAGAGATTAACAAAACTAGACCAAGAACAATTCAACATTATTCAAAAACTTGATAGAACAGCATTTCAAGAGCTTTTAGATAAGCCAGAAAATGAGCTTTTACAAGTTGTTATACAAACCCAAATTGATGAACTAGAAAAGAGTAATGACCCTGACTTTGATAAATTAGAAGACCTGCAAAAACAACTTATAGCCCTTGAAAATCAGAAACAAGAAAAACAACAAGTAACTATAGCCACTGAAAAACAAGAAACAGAAGAAAACTCAGCTCTTATAGCCTCAGAAAATCTAAAACAAAAAGAAAATACTTCTCTTATAGAGGCTATCAATAAAACCGACGCGCAAATAGCAGGTTTAAGGGGTGCACTTTTAGAAAACGCTACACTTAAGAAAAATGACAAAATTATCTCTCTTCATGAAAAGATAAACTTAGCTGAATCTACAGCGAAAAATAGAGACCATTTAGATACTGATGGAAAGGAATTACTTCAAGAAGAAATTCAAAATAAACTTACAGAAATTGAGGAATACTTGAAGTCTCCATGAAATTTAGAATCTATTGCAAAAGACCTTGGGTGACCTAAGAGTGAAAAATATATTGTGTTCAAAGAACAGATGCTTGCTATTGATTGATTAAACCTTCAATCAACTTTCGATAGAGTAGAAATAGGATTTGCAGACCAGCTCGCTATGTCAAAACTCTGAACTACTAACCTTGATTGAGTGGATACTTCAAAAGATATTCTTGTTAAAAAACAGTGAGACTTCACTATTGAAGCCTGAAAAAAGAGTAGAAAACTGAGCCTTGAGTGAAGCAACTACAAACTCCCAAGTACACTTGATTCAAAGTACGAAGACCAAATTGAAGGGCTTCATCAGCAATCAAATAAGGAACTAGCACCTTTCAATACAGAGTTAAATACTCTCTCCTTGGTTCTTAATATTATTAAATCACTAGAAACAAACAGTGTAAGATTTGATGAAGCCAAAAATCACATCAAACAAAAACACCCTGAGACCTATAATCAGCTAGGACTCAGTTGAAAGACTTCCTACTGAGAGCTTAACAACACTATCCAAGCTCATATTAGTCAAATAGAAAGATCAAAGAAAAAAACAAATGATAAAATCAAACAAAAGCTAAAAAGCATATCAGCTCAAAGTAAAAAAGAAGCTCAAGAAAAAGATAGAGCTGTAGAGGAAATATTGAAGTTTTTGAATTCCATTTGAGTTGATGAAATAGACCAGGAGAAATTGACCCAAATATTCGCTATGGTAAATATCAACCCTGCTAGTTATGGTTTACAACAAGCAATTGATCTTGAAAACGGAAGTCTAGGATTTGACTTGGATTTTTGAAACAAAGCCATAAGCTATCTTGAGAAAAAAGCCTTTATTGGATTTATAAATAAAATGCTCTGAGAAGATGTTATTAATGAAGATATTGCCAGTGGAACAACCACACTTCAACCAAACTCAATTCATAAAATTAGAAGCTTAAACAACAATATTAGTGGTTATTTTATGGCTAATCTGAACAAGCAAGATATTTAGTTTGATTCTTTTTTATTAAGCCATTCAGGGAAAGGCTCAATTGGTGTGCACTCAATCATTTGGATTGCATCTGTTTTATGATAACTAGCAAAATCAAATAAACCTAAACGTATTTCTTCATTATCAATTTTAGAAATATCAGATAAGACAGGAGCAAAAAAATCTTCTACTTCTTTGGTCCTCTTTCAGGCTATGCTCTTATCCACTGATACTTCATCAATTTTATTCTTACTTGATGTTATATAGTATTCATCCAGCCATCTAGTCCTCCAATATGAGGAATTTTGTTTAACCACAAGTCTCATGCGCTGGTCTGGGATTTTTGAGATATTTCTATCAATATCATCAAAGAATTTAGTAATTTCTTGGGGAGTTTTTCATTTTAATAACTGCTCACAATTTTTAAGCTTTTTCATTACGTCATCGAAATTATTCAAAGAATTAAGAGCAGTATCTCTTAAATCTTTACAAATTCCTAAAAGTCTTTCTTTAGTATCAAAGTCTTTAATTCACTTAATAAATCATTCTTGGTCATTAATGATTTTATTAATTTCTTTCACTGATTTCTTTTTGAGGAGGTGATTAGCATTTCTCACAAACCTTTCAAAAATTGCTATTCTTCTTGGGTCAGCAGGGCTAAGTTGTTGAGGCATTTTAGATTGGTTAGATGTTAATTCTATTTTATACAAAATAGAGCAATAGCAAGTTTTCTCGATATGAATGTAAAAACCTAAAAATATTCCTATCCGATGTTATCCATAAATATCCAATAGCTGTATTCACTTATCCAATATCTTTTGCTTTATACTTAATGTAGCTATAATAGCTACATTATTCAATAACTATGGGACTATGACTATGAAAACCATGTCTTCAAGAGAAGCACAAAATGCTTTTGGAAATTTTCTAGATACAGCACAACGTGAGCCTGTAATGGTAACGAGAAGGAATCGTCCTGTTGGGGTTATGCTCTCAATGGATAATCTTCCAGCTATACTTGAACTTGCGGATAGTATGAGAGAGACAATTAAAGCTGGGGTGAAATCAGGACTTGCTGATGCCAAAGCTGGTAGAGGCAAAGAGTTAACAGATGACTACGTTAAGAGTTTAAAAGAAGAACTACAAACAAGAATAAATGCTAAACAAAACACATGAAGCATTACTGTATAGAATTTATGCCAACTGCAAGAGAGGGCTTACTTGAGATTGGTGAATTTATAGCACTTGATAATCCAGAAAGAGCCATCAGCTTTGTTGATGAACTCACGCTATCACTCAGAAAAACACTTTCTATATTCCCATTGTCAGGGAAAATAGCTGAAGACTTAGAACTAGATGAAGAAATTAGAGTATGGTCTCATGGTAATTACAACAGCTATTATAGAGTTTTAGAGGATGAACACATCATTGAAGTTTTGTTTGTATTTCATGGTAGTCGAGATATGCAGTCTCTTATTACAGGTCTATAGATACATTATTTAGATTATTTTTAAGCTCACTATTTCAGTGAGCTTTTTTCTTTTTCAACAGCATTCCTCGCGGCTCTTCGGCATTGCTTAATCTCGTAGTAAAACTCAGTATCCTAGCAACTTACAGATGCGTAATAAATCTCTTCGGCAATGTTTGGGTTGCCTAGTAAACTTGGGTTAATAATAAATTAACTAATCATAAGCTGACATTCAAAAAGTAAAGGATTTGCCTCTTGGCTTCGCCTTCAAGTTCCTCCTCGACTTTTATCATTTACAGCTTCTTTCTTAGTCACTTTATTATTTAATATTTAGTCTTATGTGAACAAATTATGAGATTTACAAGTATGGATTATCTGACATTATTTTAGCTGTCCTTAATGGACTGGGTGAATCATCTAATGCTACAAAATTAGAAGAGTTAGTCTTTCACTGTCATGTGAAAGTAATAGCTGATTGATTATCAGAGTGGTTACAAACAACACTTACTTTTAGTGAATTACTAGAAGAACTTTGTACCTATCACATAGCAAGACCTGCTGTAGACAGCACTATTGATTTTAGTGTTTATCCTTTTTTAGATGACACTGATCTTGGTGATTATGAGTTGTATTTCTATCATCCTGATACTGCCAAAATACATGATGCTCAAACATGGATGAGCATTAGAAAACTACAGTCATTGCTGTAGTATTTTTTATGGTTCAGCAAAGCTGAACCATAATTTTTCTCTTTGGAAGTTGGTATTAAATCACCTATAAACTCATTCCTATTTGCAGAGTATTTATGTTTAGCAAGATTGCAAGTTCGTTACAAACAGTTAACACTGTTTGCGATTATTCGCATTTCCTAAAAAGGAAATTGCTGCATAATCGTGAACTCACTTGCATCTTGCTAAGGGCATCCCTTAGAATCCCGTGAGGAAGCTTTTACCAAAATCCTCCTTCAAGCCTCCAAAATTAAAACCATCAAATCAGCTATCTTTTTTGGCTATTTTTATTTGAATCTGATTGCTTATATTTATCACTACGCAGAATTTCTATTTCCAATTCCTGCTTAGATTCAATAAAACAAATGAGCTCATTATTTGCATATTTGCCTTGTTTTACTGCTTCTTGCAACTCTGATTCATCAATCGATTCAAAAGCTACTGAGAGGCTGTTTAAGAGGATAATTTGAGCTTCTTTAACATCCTTTTGTTCACCAAGAGTATCAGCTTCCATTGAATCAATATTTTGTTTAAATGCTTCATAATTTTGTTGCACACGAATATAGGCATTCATGCGTTCTGTAAGAGAACTGTCTTTTGGAATGAATGTATGTGCTGATTTGGTCATAGGTGTATTATAGTACACTTACACTCCCAACCAAAATACAGACCTATCTAAACTTGAGAAACCTTGACCCTGACAATCTAGAAAAAATTGCTGAGAGCATGGGGATTAGTCTGTATCAGCGATTTAATAAAAATGAAGCTGCATTGTTTCTTCGATGTTCAATGCCTTGCCTTACAGAACTCACTCAAAAACAAAAAATCAATTACATTGAAGTCACTAAAAACAAGCCTGAATTTTTTGGTTATCAACTCCTAGAGTATTTGCTTGACCAAACAACCCATCATTCTATAAGCAATACTCCAACATCAACTCCTGACCGAATTATTAGAGCCAAAGAAGTGCATACTATGACAGGACTTTCTAGAACCACTATTTGGCGTTTAGAAAACAAAGAAGAATTTCCAAGACGAGTGAGTCTAGGGGCTAATAGTGTGGGGTGGAGGCTGAGTGAGGTGAAGAGGTGGGTGAAAGGAAGGTAATTGTAATGTACTAGTTTCTTAAAGATTAAATTATAGATAGGCACCCTATTTTTTAAGTCTGGTTCTTGGAATATGAAGTTCTTTATCTAAAACACGCTATCTTAGTTCTATATCCACCTGTAATAATTCAATAGCTCTGATTTCTATGAAGAGAAATAATATCGCTTGTTTGAATAACCAAAAGGATTAGGGAGATGGAAGATTTAAGTGATACCGAACTTTATAAGATTATCTTACAAACAATTAACAACCCAACACTCCAAGGACTTTTTATATTATCTGTTCTTCTAATAGTCTTGTATTTAGTGAAGAAAGAACCTTTTAAAATGTTTGTATATTTTCGAGAACTGAAGATAAAGAAAATTACATTTGCTAAATCACTACTTGAAGCTGACATCTTAGGTAACAGTACTAACAATACAATTAAAGAATTTTTAGAGGTTTATTCTTTTGAGATTTTACATGGCATTAAGGTTGATAAACCATTAATGATACAGCTAATTAAATTCCAAAAAAAACACAAAGATAAGATCAATTGGGAAATCATTAAAAGAGCTTTTTTCTATATAGACAAATCAAGTCCAACAGTAAAGATTAATTTACACTGGTGGGATCACTCTATGAGGTGGTTTATTTCATTTTTTTCATGGCTTCTGATTTTGATTTCCATAGCAATGTTTATTAGTGCTATAGGATTCATGTCTCAACCAGCCCCAGTCTTATCTAAATTCTTTGCCTCCTTAGTTATAGGAACAGGATTTTTTAGTGGGGGTTTAATATTGATGTCTGCTAATTTTTCATATCATAGTGCTATCAAAATTAAAGACTGTCTGAATAAATCTAAAGCTAACAAACAAAAAGGCAAGCAGATTCATAAGCAACTTGATAATAAAGGCGATGAACCTCAGCAAGGCACTTAGTTTTACCATTTTCAGATTCTTGTCTAAAAAGATGTTCAGCTAATTCCATTTCTATGTATTTAGATTTTTACGGGTGTATACATAATGGTATATAATATCAAACTAGAGAAACAAAAAAGCCTTTAAGTTGTTGAACCTAAAGGCTTTTATGATTTATGTATGGCGGAGAAGGAGGGATTCGAACCCTCGACACGGGATAAACCATGTACTCCCTTAGCAGGGGAGCGCCTTCGGCCTCTCGGCCACTTCTCCATTTTTATTTACATCGTTTTTACGAAGCGCAAGGATACCTTTGCTGGGGGCTTAGGTAAAGATTGTTTTGATAAATGCACAGGATTTTTTTAAATTATTTTTATTATGAACTGTAAAAGGATATCTGATTAAAAAGATTGGACTTGGTAAGAGTGTTTTTAAGCTAAGAAGGGGTTGAGAGTCCACCTAAGATAGTAAGTAGACAGGCATTGAAAAGCAGAGAGTTTATAGACCTCTCTCTTCCTAGAATGTATCCCTCGCAACTTTAGTTGTTGTTTCTTATCAATCTGAGCTATACAACGCTACCAAAAGAAAGATCAACATTGCCTGCAGGGTTACGTATTCCTGCGAGCTGGCATCCTTGAGTTATGGGCCCATCAGGTAGTAGTTTATATAAAAACTTAATGCCACCTTTTGTATGAAACTTCTCTTCAAGTGCATCGGTAATTTCACGTCGATTATGATCGTTTTTGTCGTGCGTGCCAAAGTAGTTTTGCAAAGCACTTATTAAGTCCCATATGTCTTGATTAAGTGTGATGCCTTGTTGTTTTGCTGTGTTTTCTGCATCCGATGGTTGCCAGTCGCTTGGAGCATTAGGAAAATTGTCCATTCTTTTCTCCTTGTATTTTTTGGTTGCTAAAGTTTTATTGTTAGTAGTCTGCCTTATACAGGTATAGATTAATATTTGTGTGTTGTCTACTTAAGCACACTGTTTATAGGTGCATAGTGTGAATATGGTTTCTGCTTTTTTCTGGTTATAATACCGATCCATTTTATATTTGATGCTTGCTTGCAATGAAATTACAAAAGTATTTAACTATTTTTTTCATTTTGATTATTAATATTTCTGTGATTGAAATAGTTTCTGCGGATAGTCGTGTATCACAAGACTTTCTAATGGGAAAATTCAATCCAAAGAATCACCCTGGTTTTGTTCGTGTAAATCGCAAGTTTGCGAGTCGTAATGGAATGTACCTGCAAAAAGAAGCGTATACTGCCTTTAAAAGAATGTATCAAGCAGCTTTAAAAGATGGCGTTCGCTTGAGAATAATATCAGCAACGAGGAACTATAAGCATCAGAAACGTATCTGGGAAGCTAAGTGGACAGGCCGAACAAAAGTCTCAGGGAAGAATTTAGCGAAAACGATATCTGCTCCGGTAAATCGCGCTAAAAAGATTTTAAGATACAGTTCCATGCCTGGCAGCTCAAGGCATCACTGGGGGACAGAAGTTGATCTTAACTCATTTAGTAATAACTGGTTTCGCTATGGAAAGGGTGCGCGTTTGTATCAATGGTTACAGCAAAATGCAAAAAAGTACGGCTACTGTCAAGTCTACACAAAGAAGAACAAGGCGCGATTAAATGGTTATGAAGAAGAGAAGTGGCACTGGTCTTATATGCCATTGTCATCTGCCTATACCAGGCTATCTGATAAACATCTGAGACCTGAGTATTTCTCTGGTTTTAAAGGAAGTGCTGTTGCAACTAAAATTGATATTATTAATAGCTACGTGCTTAGTATAAACCCTGCGTGTAAATGACAAATTCACTTGACTTGTTATGACGAAATAAGCAAAATACGCGTCCTTGATTTCCAAGAATATTTATCAAGGACAAAGCGCTGGTAGCTCAGTTGGATAGAGTATCTGGCTACGAACCAGAGGGTCGGGGGTTCGAATCCTCCCCAGCGCGCCATTATTCAAAAGCCAACTCCTGAAGTTGGCTTTTTTGTGGGTGAATTTTGTCTTGTTGATACAAAGTATGTATAGTTTTTATTTAAGACTAGATTATAGGAAGTAAGCATGCCGCATCGATCAAACCCGGTAGTTGCCAAAAAAGGTCCTTACGTTGTCGAGCTTGATGCCGATAAAACATATTACTGGTGTTCATGTGGACGCTCGGAGAACCAGCCTTTTTGTAATGGTTCCCATAAAGGGACGAATTTCGAACCAGTTAAGGTAGACGTTTCTGAGACCAAGAAATATGGCTTATGTGGATGTAAGCACACAAAGAATGCACCCTTTTGTGATAGGGAGCATACTAAGCTTTAGGGACTTGTTCAGAGATCCCTTTAGAGTCTTACGGGCTATTGAAACTTATATTAGTTAATCCGCCATTTCCAGTTCTTCTGCAATCGCAGCAATTCCTGCTTTTGCACAGGCCTCATCTGTTTCACCTGATGGTGCGCCACTCACTCCTACGGCTCCATAAATGGTTCCGCCAATATTGATATTCACACCACCTGCAGACATCAGCACGCCATCAATGCTTCCAACCGGAGTATTTTGACGTGATGCCATTGCTGATGTATCTGCACTGAAATTCACTGCTGTGTAAGCTTTTTCTCTACTTATGCGGATGGATACGGGTGGCGCCAAGGTATCACGTGCTACAGCTTGAGTATTGCCACTTTTGTCAACTACAGTCGCTGTGATTTGATAACCTTGCTTGCGACATTCTAGCATTGCAGCTTGAGCAACTATTAAGGCTGCATCTCCTGATAATCGTTGGATTGATACGGTTAGCTTTTCATCTTCAGCGGCGAATGAAGGAGTACTCAACGCTACAAAAAATGTCATTAAAGAGATAGTTGATAAAACGGTTTTTTGATTTAAAATTTTCATTCGATTGCCTCACTTGGCTTCAGTTTGCGACTCTTTGAATCAAATCATGTAATAGATTTAGAAGAGACTTTTAATGAGAGATATGATACTTAGATTCAACATCCAGATGCAACGTTTTAAAAGCAAGATTGACATGATTAATTGAATGTAAATTAATTTCACAATAATGTTTGTGGTTGAGTTGGATATGTGCTGTTTTTATGAGTTCCTTGAATACTTTTGAGCCTCATGGCACCCCCCTCACTTTTTAGTATCAGAGAGCCTTAAGTTTGAATAGACTTCAAATATCATATTTATTGACTAGGCGATAAAGCGTTCTTTCACTAATCCCGAGTGCTTTTGCAGTTTTACTTCGATGGTCTGAGTATTGCTTAAGCATCATTTTGAGATATTTCTTCTCGATATCTTCAAGCGTTGGTTCTTTTTTAAATTGTAGTGAGATTCCGCTTTCTTTTTTGATTGATGGAAAATTAAAAATAAGATGCTCTTTGGTTAGTTTGTTTGTATCACCCATGAGTATGATGGCACGTTCTAATATATTTTTTAATTCTCGCACGTTTCCTGGCCAGTGATAATGCATCAGGTCGTTTAGGGCGTTTTCTTTAATATTGACGTTGATTCTTCTGGAGAAGCTGTGGTTGTTTAAAAAATACTCAACCAATAGGGGTATATCATCAAGCCTTTCCCTAAGTGGTGGCGTTTCGATTATAAAGGCGCTGAGTCGATAGAATAAATCAGCACGAAACTGTTTTTTCTCACTCATTTCTGCCAGGTTACGATTGGTAGCTGCGAGGATGCGCGTATTGGCGCGTAAGTCTTTGGTTCCTCCAACTCTTCTGAATATGCCCGTTTCTAAAACCCTTAATAATTTGGCTTGAATGGATGGTGATATTTCACCAATTTCATCCAGGAATAGGGTGCCTTCGCGTGCGCCTTCGATTAAACCTTTTTTCTGTCCAACCGAACCTGTGAACGCACCTTTTTCATGTCCGAATAATTCAGATTCAAATAAGTCTTCCGTCAGAGTACAGCAATCAACGGCAACAAAGTTATTGTTGGCTCTGGGGCTTTCTTTGTGTATCGCTTGTGCTACTAACTCTTTACCTGCGCCACTTTCACCCTGAATCAAAACATTGATGTCACTTTGGGCAACCGCTTTAATATGCTTTTTTGTATACTCTATACAGTCACTTTTTCCTACTATGCCACCTTTAGTTTTTTTCTCTGCAATGTTTTTACAAAGTTGCAGTTGATCTTTTATGCTGGCGTTTTCAAGTACTCTTTCTACAACAATCTCAAGCTCTTGAATATTAATGGGTTTCATTAGGTACTCAGCTGCACCTCTTTGCATTGCAGTTACAGCATTTTGTACCGAACCGTAAGCGGTTAATACTAAAGTTGGTATTTGCGGTGTAAGTTCAGGCAGCTTATCTAAACCATTGGCATCGGGTAGCTGTACATCAAGCAGGATTAAATCGGGTTCATTGTTTTTTAAGAATTGCTCTGCCTCTTGCCATGAATGACCCGTATTGATTAAATATCCTTTTTTACTTAAATGATCTACCAGTATTTGGTTAAAGACTTTATCGTCCTCAATAATTAAAATGCTTTTTTTCATTTTGATGTCAGTGTGTACTGGGTTTATGGTTTCGTGTTGGGTATTTGTCATTGTTCTAGCTCGTTATGCTGCTATCTGCATTGGGTAAGATAACTGTAAATGTAGTACCTTTTCCAAGTTCACTGAAAACATTAATATTTCCTTTGAAGCGTTTAATAATTGCTTTAGTAATGGATAAGCCTAAACCTGTTCCCTTTTCCTGATCGGAGCGGTGAGTAAAGAATGGATCGAAAATACGTGATTGCATTTCTGCGGGAATACCAACGCCTGTATCTTCAATAGTCATTACAACGTTGCTATTATTTGTGATAGCGCTAACAATAAGTTCCCCGCCATCTGGCATGGCATGATAAGCATTCTGAATCAAGTTTAACACCATCATGCGCAGTTCGTTATCCGTTGCTAAAACGCGTGGAGATTCTTGTTGTGGAAGATTCATATGCATGGCTATGTTTTTAGAGTCTGCCTCCCACTGTAGTAATGAGAGCGTTTCAGAAATTACCGTGTTGATGTTAATGGGTTGCAAATGAGTATCTGGAAGGTTTCCCAGTTTTAGCAAGCGCCCTGTAATATCAATGCATTTATCAATTTCACCTTCGATTAATTGTATATAGTATTTTAGCTGGTCAATCACAGGTTTATCACTTTCAATCAATTGGTCTATGGATTGAAACGCAATTTGAATAGAACCCAGTGGGTTATGGATTTCGTGAGCGACACCGGATGCCAGCATTCCCAATGCGGTAAGTCGCTGCTCTTGTGAATACTTTACTGATTTGGAGAGATCCCGGATGACTTCAATAATAATGGGGGGGGTGCCTTGACTGTTATCGCTAGCAACGGAAGCGGCAAAGATTTCTACTGAAAGCTCTTCTCCTTCATTATTACTGTGATGATGAAGAGTCTTTACGGGCTTTCCGTTTGTTTTTATTTCATATAAAGGGCAGGTTTCAAGCGTAGGGATGCAGGGCTCGTTGCGTTGATGTATGTGAAAACATTTTGTTGCGAGCGCCTCCTTTCGGGATTGTCCTGTGTGTTCAACATAGGCCTGATTTGCCAATAATATATTATAATCTTGGTCTATGACTCTGACGCTGTCGGGTATTCCTTCGATCAGTGATTGTAGAAAGTTTTTACTTTTTTCTAATTCATTCCATTGGGTTTCAATGGTTTGTGCCATAGAATCAAAGGAATTTCCAAGTTTGGATATTTCATCGCCTCCGGTTAATTCAACACGCGATTGCATATCTCCACTGGTAAATATTTGTTGTGCCCTAAGTAATTTATGTACAGGTTTAAGCACAAAGTTACCCATAAACCACCAGCCACCAAAGAGCGTGATTAGGACTACAGTAGAACCTGCTCCCATTAATGCCAGAGTGGTATTGCGAGCATTTTTGCGTAACATACTGGCATCAAAATCAACCACAATGACACCATTGACCGGGTGTGTTTCTTTGACTCCATGACAACGGCTACACTCGTCTCGATTAAATACGGGATTAATACTTCTTAAAACTTCGCCGGTATTGGCTGTATTAATAAAAGCTGTATGGTGATTAGTTGCCACTCCAATATCTTTAATAATTTCACCTAGATACAATTCTTCGGTGGCTAAACGTACTTCTCCATCGGTATTTAGAATCATTACATTCTGGATTTCATCCTGCTCGCCAAAACGATTAATAATATTTCGAATACCATTTAAATCACGTTTAAGCATGGAGTGCTCAAGCGCAGTTTGTAATAGTTTATTTAAATGTAATGAAGTATTTGCACGTTCATTCTCTAGCTGTTTCTGGTACATATTTATAAATAAAATGGCAAATAACAGCGAAATAGCGACCAGACCTGATGCCATACCCAATATATATTTTCGGTTTAACTTGCTTTCAATCCAGTGATATAACTTTAAAAGTAGGTTCATTGTTTGTTTTTTGTTGTAGGAATTTAGTTGTCAAGTTTAACTTTTTCGTAACATTTTTCTGCTAAATGGCGAATTTTACAATCACAATGCGATTGTCTGGCGATGAGATCATTCAGCTGAGCATCTATTGTGACCCTTTTAATCTAGTACAGTTTTCACTTAGATACACTCACATATATCAACTTTTGGTGATTATTTTCTATATGTCAAATTGGCAGTTAATGATCAGCAGTTTAGCGCCAATATGGCAGATGACTAACTTTATAAGCATAAATTTTCTTGTGGTTTGGAATGACTATTTGTTTTGAATCATGGATATAAATGACTGCACAGGTTTTTGGTATGCCTTTTGCATTATCACCTAATATGCAATTTTTTATAAGTGCAGCAATACCCAATAGACTTTCTCAGCAAACAAGGATGTGCCATGAAATCAATTTTTATTATTTCTTCAGTATTCGTCATTTCATCACTTTCAGTAAGTATTTCTTTTGCCTATCCGATAGCGGGCTTAACTCCTTATCAACGACCAATTTCAGCTCCGGTTATTAAGGCTTTCCAAAAATCAGATGTCTGGTATGAAAATGCCCTGCATGGCGTTGAACAGCCTTACCCTGCCAGCTTTCGTTTTCTGGAAGACCAAGGTGGCTGGTATACACCTTTTAATCATAGAGGTATGACAGGGCCTTACGATATCCGAAATTGGCATAAGTGATTCGGCTCGTTTTAAGCAGCATTAATGGCTAATGTTAAAAAGTGGGGGGGGTGCCAATGTTGTTTTTAGCTCTCTCTCTCTAACTCCTTTCCCTGCTAGGCGTTGTACTGAGCTAAGCCGAAGTATGGAGATGCTATGCAAATAGTGGCATTAGCGGGTGCCAATTAAATAATTACAGTTATTTCACCAAAGGATTCAGACGGATAGAGTATGGATAAAAAATCAGATGAGTCGTCGATTGACAGTTGTTTGAATGGAAATCGCAGAAGCTTTTTAAAAACAAGTGCCATCACTTCTGCTGCAGTCGTGACGGGAACCCTAGTCAAATCAGAGAAAGCTGAGGCTCATGCCTACGAGCCTTACCCAACGGATGATCAATTACAAACGGTTGTAACCAGTTGTGCGCATAACTGTGGTTCGCGCCATGTTTTGGTAGCACATAAAAAGGGTGATGTAATTGTACGATTGTCCTCAGATGATGGCACCCATCAAGAAGGCGGTCATTACGGTAAAGATACCGAGGAAGAACCCCAGCTTCGCGCCTGTATGCGGGGTCGAGCTTATCGAGAACGAATTTATTCTGCAGAACGCCTGCTCTATCCGATGATGCGAACAGGCAAGCGCGGTGAGGGAAAATTCAAACGGGTAAGTTGGGATACCGCACTTGATTTTGTTGCCACCAAAATGAAAGAAATCAAGAAGGAACACGGTCCTCAAGCGATTCTGGATCAGAGCTACGCGGGCGCATCTTACGGTGTATTGCATAAATCTGATCAGATTGACGGCTTGCAAGGACGCTTCCTTGGCATGTTTGGTTGTCGCACCAGCTCCTGGTCGATTCCTTCCTATCAGGGGACAACTACTGCATCGAAATGGACGTTCGGCACCATTGAAGATGGTAGTGAAGATGACACTTTCTCACATACCAAACTTATGATTATGTGGGGCTGGAACCCTGCTTATACCTTCCACGGTGGTAATACAGTTTATTACATGCGTTTGGCAAAACAACGCGGTTGTAAATTTGTCGTTATCGATCCGCAATACACCGATAGTGCTGCTGTTTATGATGCATGGTGGATACCCATCAAGCCGAATACCGATGCCGCGATGATGGCGGGAATGGCGCATTTTATTTTCTCTCGCAATCTGCATGATCAGGATTTCATTAACAAATTTACACAGGGCATGGATGCGGGAACCATGCCGAACTGGTCTAAAAATTCAGCTAACGGCAGAGAGAATTTCAAGGATTATATTCTAGGCAAGTACGATAACACCCCAAAAACACCTGAGTGGGCAGAAAAAATTTGTGGTGTCAGCGCCAAAGATATTAAGAAACTGGCATTGATGTACGCTACCACCAAACCAGCCGCATTAAAAGCCTGCTGGGGTCCAGGGCGTAATGTTTATGGTGAACAATACAACCGCATGGCTTCCGCCTTGCAGGCAATGACGGGGAATATTGGAATCTTAGGTGGTTGTGCCGAAGGTGTGGGCAAGGCATGGCATGCTGAGGGTACTGCCTATCCTTATGATGAAAATTCTAATATCTGGTTCTCGTCGATCAAGTCAGATCGCTGGGCGCATATTGTTAATAACTATCCAAATGTCACCCGTGAGGAAGCAGGACTTTGGCCAAGAGGAGATAAATTGGATGGTGTCGTTCCAAATATTCGTGCGATTTTCTGGCAGGGTTCCAACTGGTTAAATCAGCTCACTAATATCAATAAAGAGCTTGAAGCGATTCAAAAACTAGATTTGGTGGTTTGCTTAGACCAAACGATTACTACGTCTGGTTTATATGCAGATGTATTGCTACCAATTTGCACCCACTTTGAACGCCATGATGCTGGACTACCGTGGTACAAGGGGCATTATTATATCCATCGACCCAAAGTTATCGACCAACTGGGTGAAAGCAAAACAGATTTTCAGGTGTTCACCGAGTTAGCGTATCGCCTAGGCTTTGGCGAAAAATATAACCCACGCGCAAAACGTGATTATTGGGATAAGCCTGATGCAGTTGATGAACAATATCTCAAGGCTTGGTGGGAAGGCAAAGTCATGGGGCATCAGCACATTAGCATGACTTGGGAACAATTTAAAAAATATGGAATTTATAAGGTTAAGTTTGATAAGCCCCTGATTGGTTTTCGTGACCAGATTGAAAAAGGAAAACGCTTCAAGACACCATCGGGGAAGATTGAGATTCTTTGTACAGAACTGGCAAATACCAAAGACTGGACTAAAACACCCTACGGTTATCATGTCCCATCGATTCCCAAATGGATTAGTCCTTGGGAGGATGCCAGTTATGCGGGTGATACAGAGCATGAGTTTCATCTCATTACACCTCATCCACGACAGCGTACCCACTCCATCTTTAATAATCTGCAAACATTGCGTGAAACCTATGAGCAGGAAGTAACCATTAATCCATTGGATGCAAAACGACTTGGTTTGAAATCGGGTGATACCGTTGAAGTCTGGAATAGTATCGGCAGAATCGTTATGCCCACTTATCTTTCTGAGCGTTGTATGCCAGGCGTATTGATTATCTATGAAGGTACATGGCTAGATTTAGATGAAAATAATGTCGACCTGGGAGGGAATCCCAATATGCTGACCTATGACTCACCCAGTCCTTCGGGCGCTTTTGCTTATAACTCGGTAAAAGTCAGCTTGAAAAAAACCAAGTTAAAACATCGTTCTGGCTGGGATGGCATGACCACATCCAAAGCACATGTTTTCACGCGTGACGGGTAGGGAGAGAGTAATGACTAAATTATTAATTAGGTTCTTTATTAGAGTATTTCTTGGTTTATCTATGACTTTTGTATCTCATTTATCCGCTGAGAATACTTCTGCACCAGAAGCGCCGGATGCTCCGCCTACACCGCCGGGGTCAATACAAGCCCCAACTTCGCCGACAGCTCCTCCGGCTCCACAAGTATCAACAATTAAAGACTTTCAGAATGATCGCTGGAATCCCATCCATTTTAAACCTGCTATTGATAAGGCAAGCAATAAGCAGTGCCTTGAGTGTCATGCCAATGTGTTGACCGATGAAGTATTAAAGGTTTCACCCGCTGGAGTTAAAGCAACTGAGTCCTTAGCGTGGTATCAAACACTCGATACCTATGAAGGTGAACAACAAACCTTTCACCAGCGACATCTCACCTCAAAAACTGCAAAACAATTAATGGATTTAAAATGTAGCACCTGCCATCAAGGGCATGATCCTAGTGTTGAGATTTCATATCTAGTGCAATCAGGACAGGTAAACCAGGATATTCGCAAACTGGTAAAGCCTGAAGTTTGCTGGCTATGTCATGGGGGTTTGGATGCCACCACAATGGCTGGTTTAGCGGGCACCTGGCCTGAGATACGGGGCATCTACAATAATGATTGCATGATTTGCCACACAATATTTAGAACCACACGCCACCAAGTTAATTATCTAAAAGCAGATGCTATAGAAGAAGCAGGTAAGACTAAAGATGATAGTTGTTATGGCTGTCATGGAGGACGTGCCTGGTATCAAAAAGGCTACCCGTATCCGCGTAATCCTTGGGAGGGTATGCCTCTGGTGGTGCCTGATTGGGCAAAAGATCGCCCAACAAAATCAGAAGCGCGTTTTTTAATTGGTGTTAATAAATAAGGTGTTTATATGATGAAGCGATGTGAGCAGTTACTAAAGCTATCCAGAGAGCATAACGAAAGTATTGTCATGGCAAATAAAATTGCCAGAATTGCTGAAAATGGAGCAGATGCAGAATTAGTTGAAGGTGTTGAGCTGCTAAAAAAATATAATGAAACTGACCTAGAAGCACATCTTCAGCATGAAGAGCGTACGATCTTTGCGCCACTAATACAGCAACACCAGGAACACACAGAACTATGTATTACTTTGGGAAAAGAGCATGGTCTTATGAGAACAATAGTTGAAAAAATCACCTTTGAAACTGCTAGAAAAGACCTTGCAGATTTTGCTTATGTTTTAAAAAAACATTCTCTTATGGAAGAAAATGAATTATTTCCAATTATTGAGTCAGTATTTACCAAGGAGCAACTGGACGGAGTTTTAAATTTTGAGCCGTGGCTTCCTCTCCATTAAAAATTAAAATACCGCTAAAGGAGTACAACGATGGGACAAATGAAAGTTTTTCTACTGCTGTTATTTTTCAGTTTGATTTTGCAGCCTAGTCTTGCTTATGACATAGCTAATGCACGGAAAATTAATAATACTTGCGCGCTTTGTCATGGCATTTATGGGCAGGGAACACCTGGCTCCATGTCCCCCCGACTTGCGGGCTTACCTAAAAAGTATATTGCTAAAGAGATGGCATATTACCGAGATGGAACACGTACCTATGCACCTATGACAGTGTCATCATCGATAAAAAGCATGAGTGATAAAGATATTGATGATATTTCAGAATATTTGGCCTCGGTTAATCTTGAGAAAATGGATTTACCCGAAATCCCCGTGTCAAAAGGGGATCATATTGGTGGAGCAAAAATATTTAAAAAAGACTGTAAAACCTGTCACGGAAAAGAAGCGCAGGGCAAGCCTAAAAAAGGTGCTCCCATGATTGCGGGGCAGTATGCCAGTTATATTTTGAGTCAAATTAGCAAATTTAAATCAAAGGATCGCCATCATGATGATGACCCTGAAGATGAAACTTTTGATGATTACAGTCCGAAAGAGATAATTTCATTAGCCGCTTTTTTAACCAACCTCACCAAACAGAAACAAACCGAAAGAAGAACATCAGTCGCATCTAAAACTCCAAAAACAGGCATGGAAGGCATGACTGCAATGGTCGGTATGATGAGTATGACCAGCGATATGGCGGGTATGG
>Ga0209633_10001106_pt1 | contig 29092 bp, 29 predicted proteins | sample Cruoilmetagenom1_FD_187290 | JGI IMG/M metagenome (GOLD analysis project Ga0209633, IMG submission 187290) | Oil polluted marine microbial communities from Coal Oil Point, Santa Barbara, California, USA - Sample 1 (SPAdes) (version 2) | ecosystem: Environmental > Aquatic > Marine > Oil seeps ... | reverse complement strand
ATGTCCAGGGTTTATTTAGGTATACATTTTAGATATGATTCTGAAGAAGGTCATCGTCTCGGGAATGTAATTGGTGATTATGCCAATGAAAATTTCCTAACTCCTTTGAAATTGATTGAAAAATAACAGTTCCTAACAAAATATAAACGCCATTCCCGCCTGCAAACTGCAAACTGCAAACTGAAGACTGAAGACTGAAGACTGCCCCTCAAATGTCATTTCGAACTAGCATGTGCATATATGCGCCGTGAGAAATCCCTCTATCTTCATAAACCTCCCTTCATAAAAACTCCCACTGAAAACTTCTAGAATGAGATCCCGAAGCGCTCTTCGATTGTTCGGGATAAGCGATTCACACAAATTTTGTTAACTAAAATTTGGTTCTCTGCTTACGGGAAAACCGCATCAAAACTACGGGAAAACCGTAATTTTTTAAATATGATATTTGTCATAAACCATTTATTGTGAATTAGTTACATTTGACTTTGGCAAGCAATCCAATAGAGGGGTTTTGGGGCTGAAATAGGGAGAAAACTCCTTTTGTATGCACGGTACGTGGTGTACCTTAATTTGATAAATCAATAAAAGATAATATTCTTATAATGGAGCTATAGTTACTGGTGACTATCTCTATGTTGGGTGTCATTAAAGAAAACCAAGAATGAAATTTGAAATTATATTAAATGAAATATTTGATGACGTTAAGTTAGACAACACATTAAGTCCTACTGACAATAAATCAGTTCTTGGAATAATTAATGATTTTGAAAACGGAGAATGGAGATATGACAAGTTTCAAAATTTTGTTTGGAACAATATTAAAGAAACCGCTTTAAGCCATAGTGAAAGATTATCTCTTTTGAGTGATGGCGAAGGTTCAATTCTTACAGCATCAGCCAAAAAATTGCGACTAGTTGAATCTATAGATGCAATAGGTAGAGGTAGTGAAATTGCAGAAATCGTTCTTTATGGAATAATGAAGAATCATTATTCCGCACTTCCAATAGTACCGAAGATATTTTATAAGCAAAATACAGGAGATGAAGCTAAAGGTTCTGATAGTGTTCACATTGTTGTAGAGTCAGAAGATTCATTTTCGCTTTGGTTTGGAGAATCAAAATTCTACAACAATATAGAAAATGCTAGATTGGACACAATTGTCGCCTCTGTAAAGGACTCTATTAGTTTAAAAAAAATCAAAAAAGAGAATAGCATAATTACCAATTTAAGTGACATAAACGATTTTGATGAAATTTCTGATGATTTAAGAATTAAAATAAAAGCAAGTCTTTCGCAAGATGAATCAATCGATAAAATAAAAACTATTTTAAATATTCCGATTTTACTTCTATATGAATGCGAGCAAACAAAATTGGGAACAGGTTTAACAGCAGAATATAAACAAGACATAATTGATTATCATAAAGACAGAGCAACACAATATTTTAAGAAACAAATCCAAAAATGCACAGATGTACATTTATATGAAAAAATAAATTTTCATATAATCCTGTTTCCAATTGCTGATAAGGATAAAATCGTAGATAAATTTATTCAAATAGCGAAAGCTTATAGAGATTAGACATGCAAGAACAAGTTTTCGACCAATGCCATATAATTAACGAGCTTCTAATAGATAATCAAGATAACGAAGCGAGACAAGAACTCATTAAGTTATTGGATTATCACAGCATCAATGATTTAGCGTACAACCCATTGGTAAATCATTTAATTAGAGAAACAGGACTTTTTCCATATTTAGAACCAAAGACTTCAAATTGGGAAGAAAGATTCATTTATAATGCCTTTAAAGTTGATGTTGGCGAAGAAAAGCCATTAACACTTCATAGAGAACAATCTTTTTTACTTAAAAGCCTTTTAGAAGGCAAAAATATTGCTGTAAGTGCACCAACGAGTTTTGGTAAAAGCTTTGTAATTGATGCTTATATCAAAATCAAAAGACCGAACAACGTTTTAATTATCGTGCCAACATTAGCATTAACAGATGAAACTAGAAGAAGGCTCTATAAAAAGTTTGCTAACGAATACAAAATCATAACAACATCTGATGTTGAATTGTCAGATAAGAATATATTTATTTTCCCACAAGAAAGAGCTTTAAACTATATAAATCTTGTTGATAACTTCGATATAATGATTATTGATGAGTTTTATAAAGCAGGTTATAAATTCGATAAAACTCGTTCTCCCAGCTTAGTACATGCCATGATAAAATTAGGCGCAAAATCAACACAAAAATATTATTTAGCTCCCAACATATCTGGCCTTGACAAAAATCCATTAACAGAAGACATGGAATTTATTAGATTAGATTTTAACACCGTTTTTCTTGAAAAACACAATTTATATAATGAAATAGAGAATAACAACACAGAACAAAAAAGCACAAAGTTATTAGAAATTTTAGATACTAATAAAACTAAATCTCTTATATATGCTGGTACATATTCTAATATTGATAGTATCTCAACTTTATTCCTAACTGAATATGAAGAAATAGATAATAATTTACTTTCACTATTTTCTAATTGGTTAGGAAAGAATTATGATTTCAACTGGAGCTTAACAAAATTAGTAGACAGAGGCGTTGGTGTTCATAATGGGAGACTTCATCGCTCTTTAAGTCAAATTCAAGTAAAACTTTTTGAAGAAGAAAATGGATTAAATAACCTAATATCTACATCTTCAATTATAGAAGGTGTTAATACCTCTGCCGAGAATGTTATTATCTGGAGAAACAGAAAAGGAAGCGCTAAACTAGATAATTTTACATATAAAAACATTATTGGTCGAGGTGGCAGAATGTTTAAACACTTTGTTGGGAAAATTTTTGTTTTAGAGGAACCACCTAAACAAGAAGACACTCAATTAGATATACCATTTCCAGATGAAATTATTGGAGATATAGATGTTATAAAATACGAAGGTTTATTGTCAGCCGAGCAACTTGCTTTACTAAAGATTCATGAAGGTGAAATGAATCACTTGTTGGGGGTTGACATTTATGAAAGATTAAAGATTGAATCTGCTTTCCAATCTAGTAATTCTGAATTAGTAAAACATATTGCAATTGATTTAACTAATAACCCTTCTGATTGGAATGGATTATATTATCTAAATGAGTTTAATCCTCAAAGCTGGGATAGACTACTTTATAAAATTATCAACCTGCAACCTGGTAATTGGGAAACTTCAAATAAAGCGTTTGTAGAATTCATTAAGGTATTAGGTTATAATTGGAAAAAAACAATTCCAGAACTATTAAGCGATTTAGAAGATTATGACATAAGTATTGATGACTTTTTTAAACTAGAAAGAAATGTGACCTATAAATTTGCTTCTCTCTTAAAAGATGTCAATATTCTGCAAAAAGAAATTCTAAGAAACAAAAATTATGATATTACTAGATTCATTTCCTTATGCTCACAAGCTTTTTTACCTAAAGTAATGTTTCAGTTGGAAGAATATGGATTACCTCGAATGATTTCAAAAAAACTACATGAGTCTAAAGTAATTAACTTTTATAATAGTCAATTGACAATTCATAGTGTAATAGAACAATTCAACGAAATCGGAAAAGCAATGATAATTGAAAGAACAAATAATTTAGACGAATTTGATAAATATATTTTGGACTATTTCTTTGACGGAATAAAAATAACGAACGCTCAACAACGTATATAAAAAATAGCGATTTTAGTGCTTAAACGAAAGTATAAACATAAAATAAAGGTCTGTAACAAACTGAAAAGTTAGCACGTAAGATCGGTTACTTTTCATATACGAGACCGTTAGCGGTAATTTGAATGTAGCAATAGTTTAGAAAAAGCAATTTACTTTAATGAAAGCAGAGGACTAAATACACAAAAAATTATGAAATGGAAAAGATAACTATTAAAAACCTAATTGATTTTCGTAGAAAAAATGAGCGGACAAGAATAACTTTCGTGCATAATCTCAAAAAAGAGAAAAAATCAGATGATAGTTCAGGAGGAGATTATTGGATAAGTTGTTTGAGTGCAATAACTAATGCTTTTAAATATGAAAATACGGATTTGTTAGAGGCCAAGATTGAGTTGTTAAGAGACAAAATCAAATACTCTCAGATTAAAAGAATAAAAGATCAGTTTCAAAGAAATATTGACATCTTATCTAATTTTCAGGATTTCGATTTTCAACATTTGAAACCTAATTCCGACTTAACTTTTCTAAAACAACCAAAAATTAAGTCGATAATTGACATTAAAGGTTTTCCAGTTGAATCAAAACCCAGTCTCATCTTTTCATTTTCGGAAAATAATAGCGAGGAAGTCGGAGGAATTTGGTTTGTTGCAAAATTGAACGGATTTAAAAAAACTGAATTGGGAATGTTTGTAGATATTCTGTATCGATATTTAGAAAAGCGCTATTCTAAAGATTTTTATGTCAACCCTAATTATTGTATTGCAGTTGACTTATTTAATGGGCAAGATGTAAATTATTCTGAAATTCAAAATGGCGATATTCCCATATTAATCGACTCAACGATTGATGAAATTAAAAAATTATAACGGTTTAAAAACTACAGTTAACAATGTATAAACGCAATAGCTGAATAAATTCGAAAATCAAAGTGAATAAATAAATTTAAGGTCAGTTATAAACTGAAAAGATAGCGTATGAAAATCTACTACTTTTTATAAACGTCACTGCTATAGGCAAATTCAAAAAACATGAGAAAAAGAAAATCTCCCATTGCAAAATGCTTAGTAAAAAATTCAATCGCAGGAATTTTTTCAGCGATTGAGATTCATAACAAACCAACAATTAAATACAGATATGAAATTGTTGTTCTTATTTTGTTGAATGCCTGGGAATTATTGCTCAAAGGATACTTATACAAATATCATAAAGACATTAAATTAATAAACAAGGATGGAACTACTAAATCTTTTGAAAACTGCTTAAATATCGTAAATATAAAGATTGGTAAAGATTTTAATCCAATACAAGAGAATCTAAAAGTCCTTTACGGTTATCGGAATCAAATTGCGCATTTTTATATTGAGGAGTTAGATACTATTATTTATTCTCTAATAAGCAAGAATGTAATTTTTTACTCTCAATTTTTAAAATATCATTTTAAAATTGATTTAAGCGTAGACTCGGATTTAATATTACTCCCAATAGGATTCAAAAAACCGATATCTCCTCTAGACTACATTTCTAATAAATCAGTTAGTAATTATGCATCAAAAGAAGTTAAATCTTTTATTAAATCTATAACAGACGCGAGTCAAAGACTTAATGATTTGAAAATCGACGAAACAATATTTGTAGATTTTAAAATGAACTTAACAAATGTTAACCGACTAAATAATGCAGATATTATTGCTGGCATTGACAATACTCAGGAAAATGAATTAAAGTTTAAAGTTACAAAAGACTCCAAAACTATTGTTTCTTCAAGCGTTGGGGAGAAGGTTATTTTAACAAGAGATAAATCTGAAAGTCAAGGAACGCTATACTATGAAACTCTCCAAGATGGCATCTTTGATGAGATTAATAATATAATAGATGCAAATCATTTATTATCAAAGGGAGATAGTCGATTTTTGCTAGGATTACCAATGTATTACAGAATCTATGCGGAGAGGCAATTCGTAACTTTTAATATAAATAGATATGAACTTTTTGCAAAAACAGGAATGATAAACTTTTATGCTCCTTTCATTTATTGGTTGACAAAACTACCCGATGAGAAAATTGCCAAAATCTTGTTTGACATTTATGACCATGGTAAATCACCTAAGATTAATAATCTGATTAAAATAGTTATAATACTTGGTGGAGATGCAATAGATATTTTTTACAAATTGTTTGAGAAAAAATTTGAACGAGTTGTTCAAAAACCAAATTTCTTCTACACTTTTCAAAACTTAATAAAAAGCAGAAAAACTAACCCTATTCTGAAAGCATTGAATTCAACACGTAGTAGTAAAACAGAAGTAATAAATAGTGGAAAAAACTATACATATGGTGATTTTATAGATGACAATAACCTTTCTTTAAATCAATTGTCTTTGATTTCAATAGAAGTATTCAATGGTAAAACAACTTTGCGATCAACTGCTAGAGAATTAGACTTTTTAGCCTATGGAAAGATATTGTCTGAAAGAAATGAAGGGATCATTAAAGAATTGCAAAAGATCAACAGATGAATCTGCCTATAACAGCGCCTAATTGTTCATTCCGTAGTTAGTACATATTAAGAAAAATGTTTGTAAATATAAATATGGTGAAAAATAAGAGCCATAGTAGTAACAATGCAGCACCTACCATAGCCATAAACCGTTATCGCACATAAGCAAAAATCTAAAAAATAAAATAATATGAAAAAGATTATAGTATTAGTAGTTGGATTCATGATGATGGCAAGTTACAGTCAAACGCCTAAACATGATAAAAACATTAACAACCATGTTGCTTTTTTTGAAAAGACGCATACTTCTGCAAAAGACTATATTTTAGAGCTATTTGAAAAAAATGACCTGGTAATTCTGTGTGAAAGAGACCATAGGGAGAATACCCAATATCAATTATTTAATGAAATAATAGGAGATTCCAGATTTATTGATAATGTAGGAAATGTATTTTTTGAAACAGGAATGACGAACCTTAATCCCGCATTAAATGATTTTGTTCATTCAGAAAATCTCTCGGAACGCACCCTAAATAAAAAACTACTAGAATTTCAACGTAATTCTTCTTTTTATCCTCTTTGGGGTTATTTTAATTTCTATGACCAAAACAGATCCATTTATACTATCAATCAATCGTTAAAAAATACTGAAAAGATCAACATATATCCTGTTGATGTTCCTCTGCAATTAGACTCACTACCTCTGCAATTAGACTCACTAAATGTTAACTACTATAGCTCTGTTTGGGACAACATACTAAACAATAGGGATAGCTTAATGGCGCAACATATTATAGATGCCTTTGATAAAATAAAAAGATCAAACGCCAAGAGAAAAAAAGCACTTATAATAATGAATTACCGCCATGCTTTTAATTCTCATTTTAAACTAACTAATGGCAATATTGTTAAAAATGTTGGTGGCTATTTGTTTGAAGAATACCCTGAAAAAATAGCAAATGTTCTCATAAATCAACTAGCCATAATTGATGGAAGATCAGATAATGATATTACTTTTGGAAGTACACAGGATGGCAAATGGGACGCGGCATTTAAAATTGCAAACCAGCAGAATTATGGATTTAATTTTAAAAATTCGCCATTCGGAATAGATCAGTTCGATCTATGGCCTTTCCCGGAACCTGAGTATACGTATCAGGATATTTTCACCGGATTGGTGTATTATAATAATCCGGAAGATTTTAAATTAATAACGGGCGTTGAAGGTCTTGTTGACTCCTCTTTTATAGAGACCTACAAAAAAAGAGTCCTTATATGGAAAGAAATTGCCGGCGACAGACTTGACTATCCGTTAGAAGATAAACTAATTTATAAAAAGTATAATACTAGAAAAGAATTTTCGATAGATAGATTAGATTCCATTTCTGCACAAATAAATAAGTGGATTATAAATTAAAAACATGTGCTAACCCCGCCAATAATTCATCAGGCCATGATCGACGACAAAGTAAAAGAAATCCGGAAATTTTGCCTTAACAATTCAAAACAGGCCAATATTGACAAGTATGCACACTATTTTAAGGAGGGCTTTGATGGCTATGGCATTGATCAAAAAGTATATGAAGCCCAACGGGATACTTGGATTGAACGGTGGAAAAATGAGATGACACTCAATGACTATATCACCTTAGGCGATCAATTAATGCAAACCGGTAAATATGAAGAAAAATCCTTCGCAATTTCATTTTTACAATCACAGCGGGAAAAGTACACCCCTTCCACTTTTGATAGCATTGGCTTGTGGTTTGACTATGGTATTTCAAATTGGGCCACTACAGATGTGCTTTGTATGTTAGTGCTTTCCAGTTTTTTAATTGACAAGGTCATCACACTTGATAAACTGAAAGAATGGACACAAACCCAATCAGAATGGCAACGAAGAGCCGTACCAGTTACCTTGGTAGAATTGCTTAAAAAAGATTTGAAACCCACCGATGCCCTACCCTTGGTGGAGCCTTTAATGCTGGACGAATCACCCTACGTTCAGAAAGGAATAGGTACCTTATTACGTGGTTTATGGAAAAAACACCCTACTGAAATTGAGGATTTCCTATACCAATGGAAAGACCGGAGTCCCCGGTTGATCTTTCAATATGCTACGGAAAAAATGGATAAAGAATACCGTAAGAAATTCAGGAAACAAAAATAATATACTATGAAATCAAAAATAACATGGTTACGGATAAGCTATTGGACAGCTGCAATTGCTGATTTCGGAATAGCCATTTCAGTATTAATCCCTGAAAGAGTTGGATTGACTGAATTTGTTTACCCAATGGGATTGATGTCAGTTGTAGCAATATCCTGGGGAATATTATTAATATTTGCCGATAGAAAACCTATTGAACGTAGATGGATTCTCATACCAACAATTATTGTAGTTGCATTATTAAGTAGTGTTAGAATTTTTGCCATAATAAATGGAATGCTCGAGTTTAGCATTGCATATCTACTGTTAGGAGTCCTCCTGCTAGCCTTATTGACATACAGTTATATGAACTCAAAAAGTCTCGTAGAAGATAATTGAACAGCACGAACACAGAACAGCGTATATAATTTATGTTTGTGTTAGAACTTCATTTAAAACTGTTATATTTAGTATCTGATATGCCTAGTTAAAGAATGAAAGAAAAATTAAGAACCGTAATAGAGGACAACACTACAAGGAAAGGTAAATATTTTGACTACTTTATTCAATCCCTAATTTTGTTATCACTTATTGCATTCTCAATTGAAACACTTCCTGATAATTCTATAAAGACAATCAGATTCTTAGATCTATTTGAGATTTTTTGCATTATCACCTTCTCCATTGAATATATGCTTAGAATTTATGTTGCAAAAAATCCTTTTAAATATATTTTTAGTTTTTATGGCATCATTGACTTACTGGCTATTTTACCATTTTACTTCAGAGGTCCAATTGATTTAAGAGCCCTTCGGGCATTTAGAGTTTTTAGGGTATTCAGAGCCTTAAAATTAATTAGATACAATAGAGCGCTAAATCGTTTTAAAATTGCCGCAGGTATTATAAAAGAGGAAATAATTTTATTTTTAATTGTTACCGGGATACTCATCTTTTTAGCATCAGCAGGTATCTATTTCTTTGAAAATGAAGCGCAACCAGAACTATTCAAATCGGTTTTTCACAGTTTCTGGTGGTCAATTGTAACATTAACAACTGTTGGTTATGGCGATGTATACCCAATAACTATAGGTGGCAAAATATTTACTTTCTTTGTTTTACTGGTTGGTGTTGGTATTATTACAATTCCAGCCGGACTTGTCGCATCAGCACTTTCTAAAGCGAGGAAAATTCAAGATGATGAAAAAGAAAACAAGGCTTAAAAATAGCTAAACTGACAGCTCAACATATGATTAGCGAAAAAACAACCGAAATCCGAAATTCTTGCTTACAGCATTCAAAACAGACTAATTTGGATTTATCATTCTAACCGTGAGCATTGGACAATTATACCTAAACATCTGTATTCCTTATACCACAGAGAAAATGGATACCAAATACCGGAAGAAATTCAGAAAAGAAAAATAAATTTGAAAAGCCCCAATTTACGAAACCCTGATAAAAATCATAGTTTCAATATAAGTTCTCTTTTATATTTGTGCTTGTAAAAAAGGTTAAATGCAATTGAAGGGGATTTTCCTAAAGAAATAAGGAAAGTCCCCTTTTGTATGGCCATTAAAAATTAAAAAATGCAAACCATTAAAATATTAGGTACGGGTTGCCCCAATTGTAAACGTACCGAAGCCGTTGTAAGATCGGTGGTAGAGGAACTCAGGTATGATGCTACCATTGTAAAAGTAGAAGACATTGAAAAAATTATGGAATATGATGTGATGGCCATGCCCGCCATTGTCATTGATGAAAAAGTGGTACTAAAAGGGCATGTGCCGAGTGTTGAAGAAGTGAGAAAATTGCTAAACTGAAGCATACTATTTAAAAGTGTCAGTTCGAGTGATCCCGATTTTTTTTCGGGATTGTATCGAGAACCACTTTTAAATTAAACAATAACCGTCCGTTTACATTTAAACAAGTTCTCGATACAGTTTTTCAAAGAAAAACCACTCGAACTGACATACAATTTAATAAAAACGAATAATGTTTGATTGGATAGAACAAATTGCTGATTGGCTGGTATTTGATACTTTCAAAATGGCCCAGGGAAGCCACCTGGCGGAAGCATTACACTTCTTTGTATACGACAGCATTAAAATACTACTCTTACTGGTGGTGGTCATTTTTTTAATGGGTATTGTCAATAGTTATTTTCCCGTAGATAAAGTCCGGAATTTTCTCTCAAGAAAAAAATTATACGGTTTTGAATATTTAATGGCATCCTCCTTCGGGGTAGTGACTCCCTTTTGCTCCTGTTCGTCTGTACCTTTATTTATCGGTTTTGTAAAAGGCGGCATTCCACTAGGGGTGACCTTTTCATTTTTAGTGACCTCGCCCCTGGTCAATGAAGTCGCCATCGGACTGTTTATCGGACTCTTTGGCCTTAAGATCACTACCATCTATGTGATCAGTGGTATCTTATTGGGAACCATTTCGGGCATCATCCTGCAAAAGCTCAACCTTGAAAAATACCTGACACCCTGGGTACAAAACATACTGGCCAATTCAGAACGCGAACAGCAGGCTTTTATCGCTAAAAAAACACCTTTTAAACAACGTTTGCCTTTTATTTGGCATGAGGTAAAAACCATTCTGAAAGGGATCATTCCCTATGTATTGGTGGGACTTGCTATTGGCGGATTGATGCATGGCTATATTCCCGAAGGTTTTTTTGAACAGTATATGAACAAGGACAATCTCTTTGCAGTGCCTTTGGCAACCCTCCTGGCGGTGCCTATGTATTCGGGCGCTTCAGGAATTTTACCCGTAGTACAGGTATTGGTCAGTAAAGGTATTCCATTAGGAACGGCCATTGCTTTTATGATGGCCGTAGTCGGTTTGTCCTTACCCGAAGCCATGCTCTTAAAAAAAGTAATGACCTTAAAACTGATCGGGATCTTTTTTGGTGTTGTTACGCTGTGTATCATTATTTCAGGTTATGTATTTAATATCATTTTATAATCTCTAATGCTGGTCACCTGAATATTCCAGTAGTTCACCTGGCTGGCAGTCAAGTACCTCACAAATTTTATCCAGAGTTGAAAACCGGATGGCCTTTGCTTTTCCCTTTTTTAGAATAGACAAATTTGACATGGTAATCCCCACCCCAGCGGATAGCTCCGTTAAACTCATTTTCCGTTTTGCCAGCATGACATCTAAGTTTACAATTACAGCCATAGATTATATTGTTAGGTCTTGTTCTTCCTGCAATTTTACTCCTGCGATGAATATATGAGCCAGCACCCAGATAAACAAGGCTGTAAATAATATTCCCGAATAATTAGGGATCTCATCGGTAATGAGGACCTGTTCAAACTCAAGATTTTTTGCAATATAATAATAGAAAATACGCATATAAATGACAGTAAAAAGCCACAATCCAACTAAGGTGTAGGCCAGTTTTTGCAGCAGAGTAATATTTTTGACGGTAAAGGTCTCTCCGTTCTTTACATTCTTAATAAAGGTTCTAAAAAGCCAGGTCAAACCAACTCCAAACGGTACCACAACCAATAATGCAAGGCCCACTTTTTTGGTGATGAAATTAGGAGTATTAAAAAAATGAATTCGGGTGGAAGCTTCGACCAGCTCTACCTGTATATCCTGATTGTTTAAATGCAAATTCCCTTTTTCTAAAAAATCTACTTTAACAGGCAAGAGTGTGTGCAGCTGCATATCATTTCCAAAGAAATCGGTATACAACAAGATATTAAATACTATTATTGCTAAAAAAACAATAGTTATGAGTCCCAGTACAATATTACTAAACCAATAAATGATCCGGATGCTTAAAGGTGCTTTTATAATAACCATGGTATACTATTTTAAAATTTCATAGACAAAGGTAAATCAAAATATATTATAAAACAATGTTTTTTTATTGTTTATCAATAAATTTACATTGCAACACGATATATTCTAAAAAAAGGCTAATTAATTGTAAAAATGTACTTAAGTTAATTTTGTCATTCCCGCGAAAGCGGGAATCCATTGAAAGTTTGTTCTTGATTCCTGCCTGGGCAGGAAATCAAAGATTCAACTCAGTCAATGACAAACCATTTGACAGATTCGTATGTAGGAAATAGTAATTCATTCTTATATTAAGTTCTGATCGTTAATATCAGCTTGAAATTCCAGTAGTTCGCCCGGTTAACATTTCTTAAAAAATAAAACATTTTTAATTACATTAGCAGGCATATTAATCAACTAGTATCTCACAAATTTGGCATTTAAAAAATTAAAATATTGGTTTGATGGCGAACTCGCAGCATTGTTGGCAGAAAAGATCAGCAGTAATGATCCGAGTTTTGATACGCAAGGCTTTATCGACACAATTGATACCGGGGTACAGAATTTAGAATTAAAAGACAGGGTTGAATTGATAGCCGATACACTTCATCGTGAGTTGAGCCGGGATATTGAAAAAAATATACGATTGCTCACCAATATTTTAGGTCCTGAAAATAAAGAAGAAACCGGAATGTTTACCAATTATTACTGGATCATGCCCATTGCGAAATATGTGGAAAAATATGGATTGAATCATTTTGAAACTTCCATAAAGGCAATCGAGGAAATTACCAAACGGAATACCGGCGAATATGCCATCAGGCCCTTCGTGCTTCATTTTCAAGACAAGACCCTGAACAAGCTCTTGGCCTGGGCCCACCATGAAAACAAACATGTGAGAAGATTGGCAAGCGAAGGTATACGGCCAAGGCTACCCTGGGCTACAAAATTGCAACCATTTATTGATGATCCGCAACCAATAATTCCGATATTGCATACCCTAAAAGATGACCCGTCAAAATATGTTCAAAAATCGGTAGCGAATTGTCTAAATGATATTCTGAAGGATAATTTTAAAATTGGCAGCGCATTGGTCGAAGAATGGTCAGCCGGAAATCCGGGTAAAGAACTAAAATGGGTCCTTAAGCATGCAATACGTAACTTTACCAAACAGGAAAATAAATGGGCATTAATGATAGCAACAAAATTAAAATAGTATTCAAATGAAATTACAACTACTCATTATATTTTTATTGACGGTATTGGTAGGTTGCCGGGATCAAAAAGGAAAGAATTATACTTTTTTTGTGGGTACCTATACCGATGGTGACAGCGAAGGTGTTTACAAATATTCAATCGCAAAAGATGGAAAGCTGCAAAACCTTGGGGTAGCAGCAGTATTGGAGAATCCGTCTTTTTTAGCGAAGAGTACTGATGATAAATTTTTGCTTGCGGTAAACGAAATTAGCAATACCGATAGCGTTGGTGCCGTAGCATCTTTCAAGATAATGAACGACAGTTTGACACCGGTCAATACCAGCTCCTCCGGTGGAGCACATCCTTGTTTTGTTTCGGTAAATGATGCCGGTTATGTATTGACGGCAAATTATACCGGCGGTAATGTGGGCTTGTTAAAACTCGATAGTAATGGCGCATTGTCTGCATTATTAGATGTGCAACAACATAGTGGAAAAGGAATGACCGACAGGCAGGAAGGCCCGCATGCCCATTCGGCCTGGTTTACATCTACTAACAATACCGTGATTTCCGTTGACCTGGGTACCAATGAATTGTGGTTCTCACAATTGGATACTATACAACAGAAACTAATACCCGCTGATCCGAATAGGTTACAAATGGCACCGGGCGCCGGGCCGAGGCATTTAACCTTTCATCCCAATGGAAAATGGATCTATGTAGTGAATGAGCTAAATGGTACCGTTACCCTGGTACAAAAGAATGCCAACGGCATCTATGAAAAAGGAAGCTCTATCGCTACCCTGCCGGAAGGGTTTAAAGAACCCAATACCTGTGCGGATATTCGCATTTCCAGTGATGGAAAATTTGTATATGCTTCAAACCGGGGGCATAATAGTATTGTGATCTTTGCGGTAAATGACCATAACGGATCATTATCATTGGTGGCACATGAAGCTACACGAGGCGATGGCCCGCGAAACTTTTCATTGACACCTGATGATAATTATCTATTGGTAGCCAATCAACTCACGAATAATATCATCTCATTTAAACGGGACAAAACAACCGGTTTATTATACTATGTGGATGCAATTGAAGCATCAACACCAGTATGTATTTTGTTTTAAATAAAGAAATATTTTAAAGTACTTTTGTCATTCCTGCGAAGGCAGGAATCCAGGCAAATAATAATTAGATTCCTGCCTTCGCAGGAATGACAGTCTTTTCAGTAGAAAAATGAATATGGTAAAACAAGTTATTTCGGTTTTAATTTTAATAACGCTAAGTGCATGTCATCAAACGAGTACATTAAATAACGCTGACAAAAAACAAATTATAAGTGATATTGCCAATATGTTTGATAATTACCATAATGATATTAAAAAAGAGGGCTTACTCTCTGAATTTAAGTATCTGGATCAATCAAAAGATTTCTTTTGGGTACCTCCAGGATACAAAAGTGCATTGTCATATGATTCCGTTAAAACTATTTTAGAGGTCAATGCGAGATCTCTTCGTGCTGCTGAATTTAGCTGGGATACATTACAAATATTTCCGCTATCACATGAAATTGCCAATTATTCAGGTATTGTTAAGGGTTCAATGACAGATACAGCAGGTGTTACATCTTCAGTTATGATCATAGAATCCGGTACTGTTATTAAACGACGGGATGGTTGGAAATTATTAAACGGACAATCGGCTGTTGTTAATCAGGAATCAAATTAGATACATGAAGGAAAAACAATTAACAAGGATCAATAAATATTTAAGTGAAGTAGGGTATTGTTCACGCAGGGCAGCAGATAAGCTAATTGACCAAGGCCGGGTGACTATCAATGGTGTGGTACCCGAAATGGGCACAAAAATTGCGCCCGAAGATGAAGTACGGGTTGACGGGGAATTGATCTCAGAACCCTCAGAAAAACCGGTGTATATAGCTTTTCATAAACCTGTAGGCATTGTTTGTACCACTGATACCAAGGTAGAAAAGGATAATATTATTGATTATATCAACTATCCTTCCCGTATTTTTCCAATCGGCCGTTTAGACAAACCCAGTGAAGGCCTGATCTTTTTGACAAATGACGGCGACATAGTCAATAAAATTTTACGCGCCAGAAACAATCATGAAAAGGAATATATTGTAACGGTAAACCATCCCATAACGAAAAAATTTCTTCAAAAAATGCGAAATGGGGTGCCAATTTTAGATACGGTTACACGCAAATGTACTGTAGAACAGATCGGTAAAAACCAATTCAACATTATTTTGACTCAAGGTTTGAACAGGCAGATCAGAAGAATGTGTGAATACCTCGATTATCGGGTTACTAAATTAAAACGAGTACGGATTATGAATGTATCGCTTGACATACCCCTTGGGAAATGGAGGCATTTAAAATCCGAAGAACTCGCTGAAATTAACAGGCTGGTTTCAGCATCCTCTAAAACACAAGATAGCACAGATTAAAAGTCAGTTAGACTATTTTAATGCCGTTTCACTAAACATTTTATATTCAACCCTTCCGCTCATGCTATTGCGTGACCACCTTCCCTTGCTAAGGGAAGGAGTTCTATTCTAATTTATCACAACCGTTGGGAATAAATTCATTCATAAAAAAGCTCCCTCCTTTTTTCAAGGAGGGGTAGATTTCATCCTAATGCCAGCAAAGGTTATCGCTTTTAAATAAGTGCTATTGGAATGAAATTCGGGGAGGTTCCTTTTAATATCTTCTAAAACAAATGACGGTTAAACGAAAAAATCCTGCCTTTCGGCAGGATTTTTTCAATACTTTTTCTTTTCCTATTTATCGTTAAACTAGTTTCCCTTTTTAAAATCTGCTATGAATTTCGCCAGGCCAATATCAGTCAAGGGGTGATTTAATAATCCGTCAATAGCCGACAAGGGCCCCGTCATTACATCGGCCCCAATTTTAGCACAATCAATTATATGCATGGTATGGCGAATGGAAGCTGCTAATATCTGCGTTTCAAAACCATAATTATCATAGATCAATCTGATCTCTGATATCAATCCGAGGCCGTCCGTAGAAACATCATCCAATCTCCCAATAAAAGGAGACATATAGGTGGCACCTGCTTTAGCAGCCAATAACGCCTGGCCAGCCGTAAATACAAGGGTTACGTTTGTTTTAACACCTTTATTTGAAAAATATTTGCAGGCTTTGATACCATCTTTTATCATCGGCAATTTTATCACAATTTGTGGATTCAATGCCGCCAGTTCTTCACCTTCCCGTATCATTCCGTCAAAATCGGTGGCAATCACCTCAGCACTCACGTCACCATCAACGATCTCACAAATAGCTTTATAATGGTTCATGATATTATCACGGCCTGTAATTCCTTCCTTAGCCATTAATGAGGGATTGGTGGTCACTCCATCCAAAATGCCCATTTCCTGGGCTTCCCTGATCTGGTCTAAGTTTGCTGTATCTATAAAAAATTTCATCTCCTGTTTGTTATTTTGGCAAATATAAAGTTTCCTAAAAATGTAGGTAAGAAGATAACGTGTAATTTATTAACATGTTATACAAGCATTGTTAGTATTTACTTTTTAGGAGAGAAAGGAACCTACAATTTAAAATGATTCATCAGCATTTTTTCATATACCTTATCAGGAAGGATCCGTTTTAAAACAATAGAGAATTTTTCCATAAACCCACCTACTTTATAGTGGACCTTAGGTTTTGAAGTATTGATCACCTCATAAATTGCGGTGGCCATTTGAACAGGATCACCTCCGCTATCGACATGGGAATCCATCAGGTCTAAATTTTGCTGATAGTTTTCTTTATAAGGAGAATCATCAAAAACCGGTGTATGATATCTCCCGGAGGCTATATTTGTAGCAAAATCGCCCGGTGCCACATTTGTAACTTCAATTCCAAAATTTTTTACTTCCATACGGATAGCCTCGGTGGCAATTTCCAAAGCTCCTTTGGTAGCAGAATAGATTCCCCGAAAAGGCAAACCCATATACCCGGCAATAGAAGTAATATTAATGATCAAACCTGATCTTTGTGAGCGCATTTGGGGCAACACGGCTTTCATCACATCAATAGCGCCAAAAAAATTAGTGTCAAATACCTTTCGCATTTCATCGGTAGGCGTTTCTTCAACAGCACCTGTAATACCCATACCTGCATTATTAATGAGCACATCGATACGCCCTTCATTTGAAACCACCTTTGAAACTGCATCTGCAATGGTTTCGGTATCATTTACATCTAAAGCTACCAGTTTAAAAGGATGATCTGCACTATTTCCCGGATTTCTACTGGTACCATAGACTGTGTATTCTTTTTGAATTAAGAACTCACCTATAGACTTTCCAATACCTGAAGAACCACCGGTAATTAAAACAACTTTAGACATTATTTTTATTAAAAAATTTAAAATCGAATATTTTTAGAGATAATTTAGATAAATGCAGAGATTCTACAAATGGTAATTATCTATTTATCAGCAATAAAACTCTATATCTTGTCAGTTCGAGCGCAGTCGAGAACGGTATGTATTTAAAATTAAGGTCTCGACAAGTTGCACTTGCTACCTTCGAGACAAAGAATACTTTGACTCTCGGTAATGCTCGACCAGACAGTTAGTCACAAAAATACATTATTTGGCTAGAAGTCGGAAGACCGAAGACAGAAAATAAAAAACTTGTAACAAAATATTGGTTTGAAGTACTAATGAAGTGAAATTAGAAGAAGGTTTAGAATGGAGAGATCCTGATATTCATCAGGATTAATTCTACTAATTATTTTAATTCTTCGCCTCGGCGAATCCTAAAATAAAGTATCATTAAAATGGGCAAGCGGCCTACATCACACCGCTACGACCTAATACCTTTGCTGCATTCCTGCCCTGGAGGATTCAAAGGGAGCTGGTTGTGTAGGACTTGCCCGCGCAAAAATACAACCTATTTCTAATTTTCCTACCATTTTTTGTGAATTTTTAAGTAGTAAAATATGGATTAAAAATAAATAGCTAATAGTTAAATACTTATATTTGTTCAACCTTTCTAAAAACCTCAACAATGGAAAATCAACAAAAACCTTCAAACAAAATTGCCTTGAATTATGGATTAATTCTTGGATTTGCCTCTATTCTCTTTCATGTTATCCTATTCGCTTTGGGTAAACACTTAGAACAAGATTGGAAAAACATGGTAATCTCCCTGGTGATTACCACGGTTATAGTAGTTTTAGGGATCAAGAAATTTAAAGAGACGAATAATGGTTTCTTGAGCTTGGGACAAGGCCTTAAAACCGGGATAGCAATAGCTTTGATAAGTACAGTGATCTATATTATATATACATTGCTGTTTATGAATGTTATCGCTCCTGAATCGATGGAGCAAGCATTGGAAATTGCACGTCAAAAACTATTAGATAACCCGGCTATGAGCGAAGATCAGATTGAACAAGCCATTGAAATGCAAAAGAAATTTTCGGGCCCTGCCTTTTTAATTCCTGTAATGCTGATATTTAGTTTGTTCATTGGCTTTGTTATTTCATTGATCGCTTCACTGATCATGAAAAAAACTGAAGAAGACCAATATTAAAATTTTTTGACAAAAATATGGATATATCAGTGGTCATTCCGCTACTTAACGAAGAAGAGTCTTTAAAAGAATTACACGATTGGATTGCAAAAGTTATGCAATCCAATCAGTTTTTATATGAAATTATTTTTATCGATGATGGCAGTACCGATACTTCATGGCAGGTCATTGAAGCATTGGCCCATCAAAATGCCTCCGTAAAAGGAATTAAATTCCAAAAGAACTACGGTAAATCTCAGGCATTGAATGCAGGGTTTAAAATGGTACAGGGCGATGTAGTCATCACTATGGATGCCGACCTGCAGGACAGTCCTGACGAAATCCCTGAATTATACCGGCTCGTTGCCAAAGAGGATTTTGATCTTATTTCGGGATGGAAAAAGAAGCGTTATGATTCGAAGATCAGAAAAAACCTGCCTTCTAAACTATTTAATGCGGCGGCTAGGCAAACTTCGGGTTTAAAATTACACGATTTTAATTGTGGCCTCAAAGCTTATAAAAATGAAGTGGTTAAAAGTGTTGATGTGTATGGAGAAATGCATCGCTATATCCCGGTTTTGGCAAAAAGTCAAGGCTTCACAAAGATCGATGAAAAAATAGTACAACACCAGGCACGTAAATATGGTATAACAAAATTTGGTATGGATAGATTTGTCAATGGATTTTTAGATTTAATAACAATATGGTTTTTATCAAAGTTTGGTAAACGCCCTATGCATTTGTTTGGATTATGGGGAAGTTTAATGTTCTTTGTAGGCTTTTGTTTTGCACTGTATTTAGGCATTGACAAATTATTTATCAATCCTACCGGAAGGCTGCTCACCCAAAGGCCTCAGTTTTATATTTCATTGGTAACAATGATCATTGGTACTCAATTTTTCTTAGCTGGATTTATCGGTGAATTGTTGTTACGAAGTAAACGCGATACGGATAACTATAAGATCAGTGATAAGGTCAATTTATAACATTGGTGTGAAAAAGTAGTTCTATGAACCGGAAGCCGAGAGAGGTCTTGAGTCAAAAACATAAAAAATGAAGCGGCATATTCTCTTTTTATTTGCCATGGTAATACTATCCTACTCTTGTAGCAGTATCAATGCTCAAAAAGGGATACCTCAATGTATTCAAGATAAGATAACCGAATTGAAAAAACAGCCTCTTGCAAATCCTCCTATAAGTGTATATCAATATCATTACAATGATAAATTGGTATATTATATTTCTGCACCATGTTGCGACAGGTATACTACATTATATGATGAAAGTTGTACTGTTATTTGTCGTCCCAGTGGGGGTATCACCGGCAAAGGTGATGGTAAGTGTAGTGATTTCTTTGAAAAAAGAACTGATAAAAAACTCCTTTGGAAAGACACCAGAAAATCTGAATAATAACCATTTATTAGTACCTTTGCCTAAATTTTCAGCTCGATGAACAAAGAACAAATGATCCAAAAAGCCAAGCGGTGGTTCCAACAACCTTTTGATACCGAAACCCAGGAAAAAGTACAACAATTGATCACTGAAAACTCAGAAGTTTTAGCAGATAGTTTCTATAAGGACATGGAATTCGGTACCGGTGGTATGCGAGGTATTATGGGTGTTGGTACGAACCGGATCAATAAATATACCTTAGGAAGGTCTACACAAGGCCTTGCTAATTATTTATATAAAACCTATCCCAAAAAAGAATTAAAAGTAGCTATAGCCTTTGATTGCAGGCATAATAGTAAGTCATTGGCCAAACTGGTAGCCGATGTATTGACCGCTAATGGAATCAAGGTATTTTTGTTTGAAGACCTACGGCCTACACCTGAATTATCTTTTAGTGTCCGGCATTTAAATTGCGATGCCGGTATCGTATTGACCGCTTCACACAATCCACCTGAGTATAACGGTTATAAGGTATATTGGAATGATGGCGGACAGATAGTGCCACCACATGATAGTGGAATTATTGACGAAGTAAATGCCGTTGATTTTGCAGCCATAAAATTTACGGAAAATCCTGATCTATTGACCTATATAGGTAAAGAAGTTGACAAGGTATTTATCAATGCCTGTGTGGAAAATGGTACTTTCAACACACCTGATAAAGAAAATTTAAAAATCGTCTTTACCTCCTTACATGGTACTTCTATCGTATCTATTCCCGACGCCTTGGCAAAAGCCGGATATACAGATGTACATATTGTTGAAGAGCAACGCATCCCTGATGGTGATTTTCCTACAGTAACATCTCCAAATCCTGAAGAACCCGCTGCACTCAAAATGGCTACAGACCTGGCGCAGGAAATAGGAGCCGATATAGTTATAGGTACAGACCCTGATTCTGATAGGTTGGGTATTGCAGTGCGCGATACCGATGATAAAATCAAACTGCTGAATGGGAACCAAACCATGAGTATTATGACCAATTTTCTCATAAAGCAATGGCATCAAAGTGGAAAATTGAATGGCAATCAATTTGTAGGTTCAACAATTGTATCTACAAATTTGGTCAATGATATTGCCAAAAGTTATAATGTTGAAACCAAAGTTGGATTGACAGGTTTTAAATGGATCGCTAAAATGATCCGTGATTTTGAAGAACAAGAATTTATTGGCGGAGGCGAAGAGAGTTTTGGGTATATGGTAGGCGATTTTATTCGCGATAAAGATGCCGTTACAGCTACCCTGTTGGCTTGTGAAATTGCCTTGGATGCAAAAAATAACAATTCAACCATGTATAAAGAACTATTAAACCTATATACCAAACATGGTTTTTATAAAGAACATCTAGTTTCTATAGTTAAAAAAGGTATTGACGGGGCCGAGCAGATCAAACAAATGATGGTCGACCTGAGAAATAATCCGGTTGACGTATTAGATGGCTCCAAGGTAGAATATGTGTATGATTACCAATCATCGGTCTGCCATAATTTGTTGACCGGTATAAAAACTGACATAGATGTGCCGGCATCGAACGTTTTGATCTATCAAACAGCAGATGGCACTAAAGTTGCGGCAAGACCCAGTGGAACGGAACCTAAAATAAAATTCTATTTTAGCGTCAAACTTCCATTAGAAAAAATAGAAGATGTTGAAATTGTTGAAAGCTTACTAGATCAAAAAATTGAACGTATCATAAATGAGTTGAACCTACATTAATGAGTCATTTTACAAATATATTACGGTATGCAAAACCTTATAAATTATTTGCGTTAGGCCATATCATATCAAATATCTTTTTTGCTTTATTCGGTGTTTTGTCATTTGTCGCTTTAAAGCCAATGTTAGACGTCATTTTTAAAAAAGGTAAAGAAGCTCCTTCTGTAAAACCAGTCTTTTCAAACTTATTAGAAATAGGTGAATTCGCTGAAAACTATTTGACCTATCAAATGAATCAATATACCGGTGGAGATAATTCTAAAGCACTTATTTTTGTTGTTTGCTTAATTATAGTAATGTTTTTGCTAAAAAACATATTTGGCTACTTAGCAAATTATTTTCTAGTCTTTTTGCGAAATGGTGTTATAAGAGACCTTCGAAACGCTGTTTATAAAAAAACTATAGAGTTACCTCTTTCTTTTTTTTCAGAAAAGCGCAAAGGCGATATTTTAGCAAGAGTTACCAGTGATATTTTAGATTTGCAATATTCATTTTTATCTGTTCTAGAGTTGATTGTAAGAGAGCCATTAACTATTATTTTTACAATAACGGCGATGCTTATTATAAGTCCGCAACTCACTTTATTTATTTTCATTTTTATTCCAATAATGGGAATCATTATATCAAGAATTGGTAAAAGCTTAAAAAGAAAATCTGACCGCGTTCAAAAGGAACAAGGTACTTTTTTGTCAACGTTGGAAGAAACATTAACAGGTTTGCGTATTATAAAAGGCTTTAATGCCGAGGATAAATTCAATGAAAAATTCCAGGAATCTACTTCCCGGTTTTATAATTTTTCTAACAAATTATTAAACCGTCAAAATTTAGCATCTCCTGCCAGTGAATTTTTAGGTATTTGTATGATAGCTGTTATTCTTTGGTATGGAGGAAACTTGGTCCTTAGCGGGGATTCTATTTCTGACTTAGATGGCAGTACGTTTCTTGTATATATGGGCTTGTCATATAATATTTTAACGCCTGCGAAAGCCATTTCACGTGGGCTTTATAATATAAAAAAGGGTGGGGCCGCCGCAGAAAGGATCCAGGAAATTATCGATACTGAAAATCCATTAAAAGACAAAGAAGACGCTGTTGAAAAGAAAGATTTTGAAAGTGAAATTATCTTCGAAAATGTATTTTTTAAATATGAAAATGAATATGTTTTAAAAGATTTTTCGTTAAGTATCCCTAAAGGAAAGACCATTGCCTTGGTCGGTCAGTCAGGTAGTGGTAAATCCACCATTGCAAATTTAGTTACACGTTTTTATGATGTCAATAAAGGCAGTATATCTATAGATGGAATTGATATCCGGAACCTGACAATAAAATCCTTACGAAACCTATTGGGAATCGTAACCCAGGATGCTATCTTATTTAATGAGACCGTAAAGAATAATTTATTGTTAGGTGTTGAAAGCGCTACTGATGAAGAAGTTATTGAAGCCCTAAAAATTGCCAATGCTTGGGAGTTTGTTGCCGAATTGCCTAATGGAATTGACACCAATATCGGTGATAGTGGCAATAAGTTATCCGGTGGGCAAAAACAACGTTTGAGCATAGCTCGGGCCGTATTGAAAAATCCACCCATTATGATCCTAGATGAGGCCACCTCTGCCCTGGATACGGAATCAGAACAATTGGTGCAGGTAGCCTTAGAAAATATGATGAAAAACCGGACTTCAATAGTTATTGCCCACAGGTTATCTACTATCCAAAAAGCAGATGCCATTATAGTAATGCAAAAAGGGAATATCATTGAACAAGGTAAACATCAGGAATTATTAGAAAAAAATGGAGTATATAAAAAGTTGGTAGATATGCAATCATTGGCATGATCTATAGATTATGATCTTTCCTTTTTTGGAAGAGTCATAAATTTAAAGATGTTGAACACCCGAAAATTAATGGAAATAATAAGATAATAACCAAATATTAAATGAATATTATTAATAGCCTTCAATGGCGTTATGCCTGCAAAAAATTCGACGATAAAAAATTAGTATCTGAAGAAAAAATAGACATTTTAAAAGAAACTTTTAACTTAACGGCTACTTCTTTCGGTTTGCAACCCATTAAAATGGGTATCCTTAAAAATAAAGAAGTACAAAAACAGTTAGTTGCGCATTCATTTGGACAGCAACAAGTTGCTAATGCTTCCCACATCTTAGTCATTTGTATTGATGAAGATACGACCTTACAGGATATTGATGATTACTTTGACAGTGAAAAAGAAATAAGAGGTACTTCTGAAGAAGTGATCGCTTCTTTTCGAAAATTTTTAAAAGACAGTTACGCTGATAAATCATTGGAAGAAAAACAACAGTCAGCAATTTACCAGGCTTATATAGCCCTGGGCAACTTAATGACCGTATGTGCAGTAGAACAGATAGATGCCTGTCCGATGGAAGGATTTATTCCCGAAAAAATCGATGAGGTCTTGAAATTGGGTAAAAGAAAGTTGAAATCGGTCTTACTATTACCTATTGGTTATAGGGCCAAAGATGATTTTATGAGTAAGCTAAAAAAGGTTAGAAAACCCATTACTGAAACCGTAATTAATTTATAGTCTTTAATGAAACCCTGAGTGGTCTTCAAATAATTACACGATTAAACAAAAAAAAATGAACACAGAAATAAGAAATCTCGAACCCAAACAACTTTGGAATAATTTTGCGGATCTAAACGCCGTGCCAAGAGCCTCAAAAAAAGAAGAACGTGTCATCGCTTTTATGGTAGGTTTTGGTAAAAAATTAGGCTTGGAAACAGCGGTAGATACCGTAGGCAATGTGATTATCAAAAAAGCAGCTACCAAAGGCATGGAAAATAGAAAGACCATTGTAATGCAATCGCATTTAGATATGGTGCATCAAAAAAATAATGATACCGATTTTGATTTTGATACACAAGGCATTGAAATGCACGTTGATAATGGTTGGGTAAAAGCAAAAGGTACGACCCTTGGTGCTGATAATGGCCTTGGCGTGGCGACAATTATGAGTATTTTAGAAGCGGATAACATCGAACATCCTGCGATAGAAGCCTTGTTTACAATTGATGAAGAAACCGGTATGACGGGTGCCATGGGATTGGAAGCAGGCTATCTGAATGGTGAAATCTTACTGAATTTAGATACCGAAGATGACGATGAAATTGGCGTTGGCTGTGCAGGTGGTATAGATATTACTGCGACAAAAGCATATACACCTGAAAAAACTCCCGAAAATACCTCAGCCTATAAGGTCACTGTAAAAGGTCTACAAGGCGGGCATTCAGGGATGGACATCCATAAGGATTTTGGCAATGCCAATAAAATGATGAATAGGATATTATTTGCCTTACAAGATATTTCTTTACTATCGGAAATTGATGGTGGAAGCTTACGGAATGCCATTCCGAGAGAAAGCAATGCTATTATTGTTACGAATGATACTAAAACCTTAGAGGATGAATTTTATGTGATCGCAAAAGCTATTATTGATGAATATTCAACTATAGAAGAAGACCTGGAAATAGATTTGGAAGAGTGTATGCTGCCTGAAAATGTACTTTCAAAAAAAGATACTGAAATCTTGTTAAAAGCTATTTATACAACGCACAATGGCGTTTTCAGAATGAGTCCGGATATAGCCGATCTGGTTGAAACTTCAAATAATGTAGCGCGGGTATTGGTAAAGGATGGTGAAATAAAAGTATTATGTTTAACACGAAGCTCCGTGGAATCGGGTAAAATGGATCTGGCATACAATATTACTTCAGGTTTTAAATTGGCTGGTTTCGCTGTGAAATTATCAGGATCCTATCCGGGTTGGAAACCAAATCCGAATTCACCCATTTTAAAAGTGTTAGATACTACCTATCAAACGCTGTTTAATGAAAAACCAAAGGTATTAGCCTGTCATGCAGGATTAGAATGCGGTATTTTAGGTACTAATTATCCAAATATGGATATGATCTCCTTCGGGCCTACTATAAGAGGAGCACATTCACCAGACGAACGTGCAAATATCAATTCTACTCAAAAATTCTGGAAATATATCTTACAGATTTTGCAAGATATTCCATTAAAAAATAAAGGTTAATTGAACATGTCTTATAAAATAAAACTCCTTTTGATCAGTATCCTATTTATTGCTGCAAAGGTTGATGCCCAATCTGTAAAATTTGATAAAAAAACCTTAGATTTCTTAGAATCTGCTAATGAAATATTGGTTGAATTCGATTATTCTGATTTAGCCTTCGAATCAGATGATAAACCCGAGGCAATTTATCTTGAACATAGGAAGGAAAGGCTAAATAACAATAAGGCTTCTATGGGTGATAAATGGCTTGAAGCATACACCAAGGCTAAAACAGTGCTTTGGCAACAACAATTCATAAAAGAGTTAAATAACCGATTGCATAAATCGAACAAAAAAGTAGTTTTTTCGTTGGATGCTCAAAATGCTGATTGTAAATTGATCGTAAAAACACAATGGATGTATTTGGGATATGATGTTGGTGTATTTGACGAGCCTGCAAAATTAAAGTTAGATTTTGTTTTTATGGATATAAAAGATCCCGAAAAAATGCTGTCTACTTTACATATAAAGAGAGCAAGAGGTGTCAATAAAAATGTAGATAATGATGATGCCTTTCCTTATTTAAGACGAGTTGGTAATGCTTATGAAAAAAGTGCATTTATGATATATGTTGTTTTAAAGCGTTTTTTAAAGTAGGCTTTTAAGAGCGAGTGTATTAATTAAAGAATTTATGGAATCCAAAAGTAAAGACGGCAGGAATAGAAAAAATATAAAAATCGGTTTATCAGTTGAAATTGTTCAAAAGCAAGACCAACGATCGAGTAAATTAACTAAGGGTATTGTACGAAGGATTCTTACCAACTCCCCAAATCATCCTCATGGTATAAAAGTACAATTGCAATCGGGAGAAGTGGGCCGGGTGAAATATGTCTTACTAGAATTATAGACTTAATAGAATGGTATAAATATCTCCAGGTACTTAATGTAATTGGTTTTGGTTTCTTTTCCCAGCTTTCAATAAAATTAACATTCGTTCGTTTTGAGTGTATAACAAAAATCGACCAAATGAAAAATTTAAAAAAGATAGTAGTATTATTTAGCGCAACATTGTTATTTACTTCATGTAATAGTGATGATGCCGTTCTTCAAATTGATAATAGTCAAATTCTAGGTACATGGAAATTAATAGAGTTAGAAGAAAATGGAACTACTGTAACAACTACTCAAGGAACCAGCATAACCGCAACTTTATCTGCTTTTGGAAAAGATATTGATGCTGAATTGACTTTTACTGAAAATCCTAATAAATTTGTTAGCCTTGGAAGTTATGTCAGTGTCATAACTACAGAAGTTTTAGGTCAACAAATTACACAAGAAGTACCTATTAATAATTTTTTAGGTTCAGGCGATTGGGAAATTAATGGTAATTCGATGTCAGTATCTACAAATGGTGAAGAAGATATGGCAGAAATCATAGAATTAAATGAATCAAGGCTAAAACTAAAATATACAACCTCGGAGGAAACAACATTGCAAGGTACCGCAATAAAAATTGATATTACCGTATTTTATACTTTAACAAAGTAAGAACTATTATTATTTAAATTAAAAACACCCAATAAATATATTTATTGGGTGTTTTTAATAACGCTAAAAAATTAATGTTTTTATTAAATAATTTGATTGATTTTTTAAGTTCCTATTTAATAAAGTCATGATTAATTCGTTTACTTAGATAAATAAGTAAGAATGAAATCGTATAAACAAATTCTATTATTGTCATTAACTATTTTATTTATTTCTTGTAGTTCAGATGACAGTACACCAATTGACATCAATGCACAAGAAGAAGATCTTGTTGGTACTTGGAACTTAATTGAAGAATCGCAAGATGGAACTGTTAGTCCAAATGGCATTCCTGTAAATGGTTCTATTACTTCAGTTGGCAAAGATCTAAATGCTCAAATTGTATTTACTGCAAATCCAAATAATTATACCGGTTCTGGTAGTTATACCGATGTTATTAAGATAACTGCAGTTGGACAAACTCTAGCTGAAGGTGAACTTATTGTACCAATTAGTGATATTATCAATCAAGGCACCTGGTCTTTAAATGCAGGTGTTCTGACCTTAACTCAAAATGGTATCGAACAAAAAGTTAATATAACTGAGTTGACGGCAGCAACTTTAAAAATTGAGTTCGAGATTGAAGAAAATAACGTTACATATCAAGGTTTTACCGGTGACATTAAGTCTACGATAAAAATGACATTTACAAAACAGTAATAAAAAGATTGTAAAAAAATTAAGCTTAAAACAAAGGGGATTTCCCCTTTTTTTAGTTGCAGTTAGTTAGAAATTGGGTTGTTATAATTACTGATTAAATTTAATTAAAGTACTTGCCAGGGTAGCCAGTCCGATTATTAAAATTAAAAACAGCGAAAATTTTTTAAACTTTTGTTGTGGAATATAATGTAATAATCGCTTGCCTAAATAGGTTCCAATAAAACCTATCAAAAATAAAAAAGGCACATAAATTAGATCGTGTTTATGAATATAAGCATTAAAAAAATAAACTATGGTTCTGCTAAAATCTACTCCAAAATCTATAAAGGCAGAAGTAGCAATAAAAATATTTTTTTCGAGATTAAATGCTGCCATGGTCAAACCCCTAACGGCTCCACCTGTACCTAAAAATCCAGCTAAAAAACCTGAAAGGGCTCCACCACTAATTGCTTCTTTATTCCCATCTTTGATCTGTAATTTAGGTTTCAGTAAAAAAAGTAAGCTCAGTACAATCAAAAAAAAACCTAAAGTAATTTCTAAAATAGTGGTATCAAAATACTTACTTAACAGACCTCCAATTACTACGAAAATAATTGCAGGTAGCCCCATGGTAAGGATTAGTCTTTTATCCAATCCTTTTTTAAAAAGCACTATTTTACTGAGATTACTGGATAAATGAAATAAGGCTGTTAAACCTAATA